>VYLQ01000077.1_pt1 | contig 76458 bp, 60 predicted proteins | sample 5115351 | NCBI WGS metagenome assembly VYLQ01 (sample SAMN12291776, study PRJNA351875) | freshwater metagenome | isolation source: freshwater lake | place: USA: Michigan, Lansing Lake | collected 2013-08-14 | reverse complement strand
AATAAAACGGAGAGCCTATGGCTTTAGAAACTTTCGGAATTTTTGGGTTAGAAGTATGTTGTCTTGGCATCTTGTATGTTGATTTAGCATAAAGAGTAACGAAGAGCCATAATTAGCAGTATAATAAAAATATTGGGTAAATATTTGGCTATCTCTTGGGAAAAAACTTCCAAAGCACGGAAAAAGTATTGCAGAAAACCATCACCAAATTTTCTAGTCCAGGGAAAAAGACGAAGGACAAAAGTTAAATAAAAATAGAGAATAGTTAAAATAATCAGAGTGCGGATAAATTGCAAAACTCTTAGGGAAAAAACTCCTATTGTCCTGGAACTAATAATCTCAAAATTTTGGAATCCCACCCCAGGAACTAGGGAGGTGATTAATCTCTGAATCTGGGGAAAAACCCGCGAAGATATAAAAATCATCGTCCAGAAAATTAAGACCGTAGCCAAGGTAGCACTTACCGTCAAAGCTGTATCTTTTAAGAGGTTATCTGGTTGACGTTCTTGACGATAACGGACAATGGCCGCTTTAATCTTTGCTAAAGCTCGTTCAGCCAATACTTCTTGAGTTACTGCGTGTAATTTAGCATCTTTAGCAGTAATAGTAGCAATAACCGTATCTCCCAAAATAATCGAAGGGTTTTTGTCTTCAGGATCAATTTTTATGGTTAAATCTTCAGGAGAAAGAGCCTCGTCATCGGCAATTTTTTCAATTCTAGCTGTAATCGATTGCGCTCTTTCTTGCGCTGAAAAAGAACCTATTCCTTGCCGAATAGTAAAAAGTTCTTGATTATCAAGCATGACGGGAAAAACTTCTCCCAAAGTTTCCAGGGGTGTTTCCTGTCCCTGTTTAGCAGGATTATTCTGGGCCGCTATCATCAAGATAGGGGATAAAGTCAGTAACAAAACTAAACAAAACAGCCCTAAGTAACGCCAGATTTTTTTCATCTTCTAAGCCACAATTTCACAGGAGCGATCGAGTTTAATACCTCTTTTTTTCATCGTAGCATGGAATAGTTCTGTGGATAACACCTGTTCCACGGGATAAATCCCGGGTTTTTGGATTTTTGCCGCTAAGATTAATTCTGCCACGCTCCCAGTTCCCCAACCCGCTGCTTGGGCAGTGTTTTCGTGGACCATAGTTGCTTGATAAACTGCGTTTTGCTGCCCTTGCCATCCTGCCACTTTTGCTAACATTGCTACCCCAATTCCCGAAAATTTATCGGTTACTTCTGTCATGCGATAACTAACTTGGGAAAAAAATTCAATTCCCCGAGAGCTTTCTACCCAAGCATCGGGAAAAATATGGGCAGTAATCCAAGTTAAATGATTATAAAAATCGGGAATAGAACCAAATTTTGTGATCACATTTTGCACTGGAAAAGATTCGGCAAAAGTATAGGTTTCTGGCATATCAAACCAATAAACACCAGTTTTACCCAAAGGAGCGGGAAAGTCAATTACTTCTCTAGCAGTATAGGGTTTAATCTCTTGCCATTTTCCCTCAATCCAAGCTAAAAAAGGCTTTTTTAAACCGAGAAAAGTTGTCCGCATCACAGTTAATCCCGCACCTCCTGAACCGGCTACGGCATAATTTAAACGGATCGTTTCTACCCTATCTAACTGTTCCACTCCCTCCCGCACTATACTATTAGAAATACCGGGAAAAATTCCCGTATTAACCACGGCAGTTATTCCCGCTTTTATTGCTAATTCTCGATAGGGGATTAACTTTTGATAAAAAGAACGATGATCACTAACATCAATATAATTGACTTTTTCTTCGATGCAAATTTTTACTACCCTGCCATCGCGATAATGAAAGGGACCGGCACAATGAATGACTAAATCACTATTTTTAATTGCCTGTCTAAGCTTGTCTATTTCTTCTAAATCTAAAGCCAAAAACTGCATTCTTGGCAGTAATTTAATCGCTTTTTCCTTGCGTCCAGTGATAATAATTTTAGCTGCAGTATGATTAATAATGTCTAGGGCGACACTTTGACCAATGCGACCAGTGCCACCTAAAATTAAAACAGTTTTTTCCATGGCAACTATTAATAATGTTTGGGGTGCATCTCAATTCTGGAGAAATAGGTAGATGACATTTTGGGCGCACGCGGTGCGCCCCTACCATTGGTGCAATAATATTATCGTAGGGGCGAATTGCATTCGCCCTCTTTGAACAACTTCTGCTGCTCACCTATAGGTGAGAGAAAATCACAAATATGAGATGCCCCCAATGTTTGTTGCCCCATTATAGCATCCTCTTGGCAAGTTTGCCTATTTTCCAAGATGAAAATTTTAGAATAATCTCAACTTATTTACTGCGTCCTAGGGGCAAGAAAATGGTTAAAATCTCACCTTCTTCGGGTTTTTGACGCACAATAAATTTACCTCCCAAAGCTTGAAAAAGGTTTTTAGTTACCTTCATATTCAGACTTAAACTACCCGTTTCTGGTTGAAACATTAAGACTTTTCCTAAAGCTTTGAGGGTAAGATTAGGCGATTTTACCTGAGTTTGGAACTGCATTTTTAATTGATTTCCTGCCGTTGATATATGTACTTGCAACAGGCCACCACTAGCCATACTGCGAGTACATTTTTCCACGACTCCATTTAACATTTGATCCAATAAACTCGGGTCGCTAATTACCGAAGGTAATTTTTTCGGTACATTAACTTCTAAATTGACATTGCGCCGTTTGGCTTGTTTTTGCCACCGGGGAATACTATCTTGAAAGACCTTTTCTAGAGCAATTGGAATTAATTGAATTGGTTTATCTCCCAGAGGATTAATCCCCAATTCTGCGGCTCGGAAAATTAATTCCATGCGCTGAATTTGTTCACCACATTCTAAATCAATTGTTTCCAAATATTTCTGGACATCTTCCGTTACTTTTGCCCGTTTTAGTAATAATCGGGTAATGGTGCGAATGGTGGTTAAAGGGGTGCGAATTTCGTGGGTTAAAGCGCGCAATAATTCCAAATCACAACCCGATTCTAAATGAGAATTATCTTCCTTTGGGGGAGTGATTTCGCTATTGATAGACGATTTCGTTTTTTTCAGGTCTAAGTTAGACTGGTCGGGTAAATTTTGCAGTAATTGGCGACTAAATTGGCTAACTAGACGATAATCCGGCGAGGGACTGCCATTAACCTCGATAATTGCCTCTAAAGTCTCGATTTGCGGATAACGCAGATTAACTAATCGTTGCCGCAACTGCTGCCAAGCTTGCTGAGTGAGGACGGGATCAAAGGAAAATTGAAAAGAGGACAAACCCCACTGATCTTCGCCTAAAACCAGCAAAAGAGAGAAACTTTCGCTAAAAACCAGACAAAATCTTTCATTAGCAATCGGATCCGTTGGTAAGAGCGGCAATTCATGGATCTCCGTCGGGGAAATATCGGCGGCGGATTTTTCCTGAGAAGGCAATTGCAAACCCAGCCATTGTAAATGTTTTAAAGCTTTAACGGTAAAAACACCGAATTTAAAACCCTTTAAAGCCTTGCTTTCTCTGACTAAAGCCGTCGGACCGGAGAGAATTAAACCCCGACCGGCAGCATTATTTGGGTTTTGTAATAAGATATTTTCTAAAGCTGCGATCGCTGCGAACCATTCACTTTCCGCTTTCAGTTGCGATCGCTTGAGCCATTCCGATAAATTAGGATAAAAAGCATTGGGGGTGAAAGTTTCCCGTTCCTGATGGTCAGTCGGCGGGAAAATATCGCTTAATTTCGGTAAAGACCCCTCTAACATCGTCTTCATCACTGACTAGATACAAATTCCTTACCTAGAATATTACCCCCGTTAATGCTCATCCCATAACGGTAAAACCGAACTCTATTGGCAGTGATATCCGCTTGACATCTCCCTGCGTTAAAACAACAGGGATTCTTTGTGGTGAATAGAAGCGGGTTGAAACTGCGCTTCTATTCGATTACGATATATTTTAGAAAGCCTATCTAACTTATATCGCTGTGGCACTGTCAAAGATGCCCTACCCACCTTATCTAGAGAAACCCCTAGCTGTGTGGCTACTTTTTTGATAATATTGGCTGCACCATTGCAATCAGCATTGATTAACTGACCATTAAAAGCTTTAAACAAACCTCTTTGAATTCTTTTACCTGATGACTGCCACCCTTCGGGTTTTTCACCGAATTTAGGTAGCAAATCATTATCTAAAAAAGAAGCCTTTGAGGTGTAGCTTTCCTCAGTCTCGATCAAATTAATCCCGTACTGTTCACACAATTGCTTAATACGTCCTTTCAGCTTGGCAGTGGGAACTTGAACAAATTCCTGATTAACTTTTTTCCCTAACTCAATAGAATCTTTTTGTCGTTGATTCCATCCAAAGACGATAGTAGAAATGTCATTGTTAAGACACCAATTAATAACAAACCTGGCGGCTTTATTAACGTTATCTCTCATTTGACGATTACGCTTTTCAGTTAAAATAGCCAATTCCTGATCCCAATACCCTTGTGGCTTACCAGTCTTAATTTGAGCAATTCGCTTGTTATACCATTGGTTTTGTGATTTAACTTTTCTCCCGTCAATAACAAAAGACTTGCCCGTATTAGAAACACAGGTTAACCAATTATTTAGCCCGTGATCTATTCCTAGAACCTTATTATTAGGCTTGACTTTCTCTTGAGCGGGTTGCTCGTAAACGCACTCAAGATAAAAACTAAGATTTCTAGGAACAAGTCGAAACTCTTTGATGTCCTCAAATCTTAAATTAGAAGGCATTGGCAGATAAAAACTATCAATCCCAAACCAAGCTTTTACCTGCTCTCCCAAGGAAAACTTTAAGCCTTTTTCGGATTGCTTTACATACCGTGATGGATAGCTTACTACCGCCATTCCTCCTTTTTTTCGATATTTAGGCGGTTTAGGCTTGTTAGGTAACTGCCCTTTATTCCAAAGACTTAAAAGCCCTTTATAGGAAGAAAAAGATTCCGCTACATCATGAAGTAATTGTTGAGCGCAACATGACCGCAGAGATCGAAAATGTGGATGATTTTTCATCTGAGAATCCAGGTGGTATTTCTTGACGTATCGCCCCGCCTTAAAAAGCATCTGCCGGCAATAATAAAGACCACAGTTAGCCAGCTTGTTAGCTTCTTCGCAAATAAACTCTAAGATAGCCCTTATCTCGCTGTCTGCATGAATGAGAACTTGTTGAACTCCATACATTTTGACTTACCTCCTGTATAGAGGATAAGTTGAAAATACACTAATTGTCAAGTGTCAAGAGTACAATGGAAGATTATAGAAGAAATCCTCATTCGGTAACACTGCTTAACTATCACTTTGTCTGGTGTCCAAAACGAAGAAAGGCAGTATTAAAGGGAGACATTAAGTTGAGAGCGCCGTCAATTATTTTTGACCTGTGCCAAGAAAATAACTGGAGATTAATCGCCTTAGAAATCAGGCCAGATCCTATCCATCTATTCCTAGAGTCTGCTCCTAGCTATTCTCCTTCAACAATAATTAAAAGAATTAAAGGGAGACTATCTCATCACTTAAGAAAAGAGTTCCCAGAATTGTTAAAATTACCCACTCTGTGGACTCCTAGTTATTTCTGCTCAACTGCTGGTAACGCCTCTACGGAAACTATTAAAAAATACATTGAGAATCAAACTAATAAATGATACAGGGGGATAAATCCCCTTGTTCGCTCGACTACCATCCGTTTTAACGGATGGCTAACCGTCGCTCACGATTTTTAGGTTTTGAGAGCAGTTATCTTAATGGTGAGGTACAAATAGGTTACACTTCATCTTGATCGGAAAGGCTGTCAATCGGCTTAATGATTTGTAATATAGGTTAGTCCAGTTGATTACCTATGCTGGTTGTGGGGTTCGTGCCTCAATTCAACCTCGATAATTCTAATATTTAATTACACCTGCCGACTTATGTGTTTTTTTGTTACATTTAAGTATTTTTTTTGTTTATCTATGGTTATCATAGAGCAAGTTAAATTGTTCCCAAATTATTTCCCTAACTAACCAATCTTTGATCCCAAACCCTTTTGCCTTGACATTACGTCAATGGTAGGAATCATCGGCTCTTGGTTTGCCTGTTTAAGTGTTGCTTTCAAGCTAGGTAAACAGTTGAGTAACGGTAACTGTCCAGCAATAGTTGGGTGCGGTTATTGACTATATTTTGCCGTGGGCAAATTCTGAGAATTAATCAGAACTAAGTGCGCTTGAGAACGTGGAGTTATTCCCTGTTCCTGCTGCCTTTTGTCTGTTTTCCGAACCTGTCGCTGCTGCGGATTTGAGGTTCATTTATCCTTTGTCTGAGAGAGAGTAAAAAATATGCTGCACATTCATATTCTTCAGGATACGTTTTTCAAGTCTTCCACAGCTTTTTCTGAAACCCTCAATAGTGGGCAAAAATTCTTAATCAAAGCGGGAACTAAATTACCAATTAAATCCTATTTTCGCCAAAATAATCATTATTCTGTCAAGTTAGCCGAAGAACAAGGTTCAGTGGGAAAAGCGGGATTTTTCTTTGATGATCATGTACAAGTAGAAGAAATACGAGGAGTTTGGATCACCAATGTTGACAGTGATATTCTCAAGTCTAAAGACAACTTAAAAACTGGGTTGGAAAAACTTAAAAATTTAGGTTTTAATACTCTTTATCTAGTAGTTTGGAATAAAGGCTATGTGTTTTTTGAATCACAAATTGCTGATAATATCTTCACTGCTAATGAAGAAAAACTCAAAAAAGTCAACCTTGAAAAAGAGTTAGTCGGTAGAGATATACTAGCAGAAATCATTGAGATTAACCAGACAGAAAAGTATAACTTTCGGATTATTGCTTGGTTTGAATATGGTTTAATGGTTCCTCCGGCTGCTCCCTTAGTTGCTCAAAAACCAGATTGGTTTATGCTTACTCATCAACAGAAAAATACAGTTGATGGTGACGGGAATTGCCGCTTAAATCCCGCTCATCCTGAAGTTAAAGATTTTTGGATTAGTATCATTCGTGAAGTGGTAAAAAACTATGAAATTGATGGTATTCAATTAGATGATCACTTCGCTATTCATCACGCAAAACTCTTGCCTAATGGTACTAAAAATTTTGATTTTAGTATGGGGTTTGACTCCTTTACCATCAAACTTTTTCAAGAGGAAACTGGTTCAGTTAGTCCCTTAAGCAATCCCCAATTAGCGAAATTTAAAGATTGGCGCAAGGAGAAGTTAACTCAGTTAGTGCGATTGATTTTTAAAACCATTAAAGAGGAAAAAGACGATTGTATTCTCTCCATTTCTCCCAATCCTTTAGGATTTTCTGTTGATCATGCTTTAGCTGATTGGCAAGCATGGGAAAAGGAAGGATTAATTGAAGAACTGGCATTGCAAACTTATCGTGGAGATGTCCAGAGTTTTGAGAGAGAAATCGATAAATCAGAGGTAAAAGCAGCGCGAGAACATATTCCCACCGTCATCGGTATTCTCACTGGTTTAAAACCCAGTGATAAACGGGTAAATTTCCAATTAATTCAAGCACAAACTCAGGAGACTCGTGAGCGAGATTTTGCTGGTTTTGCCTATTTTTTCTATAGCAGTTTATTAGACCATATTCCCACCACAGAAACTCTGGCTGACAGGGAGAATAAATTGGCTCAAATTCTGGCTACAGATCAATTTGTCTAATTTATTCATTCATTAAGGAGCTAAGTTATGAGTCAACGGTCTCTTTCAAAAACTGAAAAGTTGGCTGAATGATCCTTGAAATGCAGTTTTATCAGCCTTGGGTATTGCCACCGGAACTAAGCTATTTCATGGCTTGCCCGCTTTAGTCTCTGATACGCTAAAAGCTACAAGGAGTCAAGTTAATAGTTAAGAAAAATAATTGATTGTATGGCTGTTCTAAATTAAGCTTTAGAATAGCATTTTTGCTGCCGAACTTTCTATAAAAATTGCCATAAAACAATAGTAAATTTTTGTAAAAATATAATTTTTATTAGTTTAATTGAGGTAGAGTATATCCAGAGGAATTGACCAATAAATAAACATTGAAGAAACTGGAGGTATACAGATGAAATTTGGGATTGATATGGGTCATAATTGCCCACCTCATGACATTGGCGCATCGGGAGTTAGACAGGAAGATGTTGTTATTAAAGAGGTGGGTACTCGCCTAATTGCTAAATTAGCCGCAGCGGGTCATTCAGTAATTAACTGCACCCCAACCAGTGCCGTTAGTCTTAATGATTCTTTGCGAAAAAGAGCCAATAAAGCCAATAGTAATAACGTTGATATTTTTGTTTCTATTCACTTTAATGCCTTTAACACAAAGGCAATGGGAGCGGAGGTTTATGGTATTAGTCAAACTTCTCAAGCGATCGCTAAATCAGTTTTGACGGAAATTGTCAAGCTAGGATTTAAAAATAGAGGAGTAAAAAATACCCGTTTTTCTGTGTTGGTAAATACTTCAATGCCAGCGATTTTAATTGAATGTTGCTTTGTGGATTCCCAAGCAGACATGGCTCTTTTTGATGCAGAAAAGATGGCAGAAGCGATTAAAGTTGGTTTAATTGGGGATGCTGAGGACAACTCCACACCAGAACCAGCGACCCTAAGAATTACTCAAAAAACTGTTCTTAAACCCTCCACAGAGCAATCTTCTGAATTAGAGGCAAGTACCTTAGTTGAGATTGAACCGGGAGATTATCCGGTGTTAGATGTGCGCCGAGAAGAAAGACATTTTTTTGTGAAATGGCCTGATAAAAGTTTTGGCAATCGGGACGAACATTTTGTGTTTGAAGAGTTTGCCGAAATAGTGTAATAGACCGAAATTTCGGTCTATTCTTACCCAATCAAAAATGATTTATTCTTTGTTGCTAACAGGAGATGGCAATGGCCTTACTGGATGACTTAGTTCAACAATATGCTAAAACTGACTTAGCTACTATTTTTCAAGAAGTTGACAACACTTCTCAAAGATCGGTTAATCTCACAGACATTCCTCCCGATCATTTTAGTCATTTAAAAGAAGTTTCTCTCGCTCAATGGCTATTAGAGTCCGCCAGAGCCACCAGTAAACTAGCCGAGGAACAGAAAAACTTCGCTGGTTTAAAATGGCGCAAGGAAATGACTCCCTTTGCTACTCCTAAATCGATTAAAGTACCTTCTGAATCGGAAGCGATGGACTTCTGCTTATTCACGGATATTGACAAATTTCTGCGAGGTTATTGGAAATTTTTAACCCGTGAAACCTATAAAGGATTAGAAGAAAATACTCAAACTCCTGAAAACTTTATCGGTTTTATTCAAAGTAAAGGCTTTGCTGCCGATATAAGTTATATTAGCAAAGTGTTAAAACTTGTTCCCGAAGCGAGGACTTTACTAGCAAAAACCAACGGAATTGTTATTCCACCACCCCCCGATACCTTACAAGTAACCAGTTTTCCCAAGGAAGTGGAAGTGGGACAAAGTTTTCAGATTGAAGGAACCGCCGCTGCTGCCGACAAAGGCAAAAAATTGACCGTTTTAGTTGATAATAAATTCCCTCTAGATGATATTGAAATAGAAGAAGGAGGGAAATGGAAAGCCGAATTTGTCTTTTTACAAGCAGGCGATCGCATTGTTAAAATAGCCATTGATAATCAAAGTGTAGAAATCGAAATCAAGGCTTCTCTACCCGAGGAAACAGGTGCAATTACCCTGAATTTAACGGGAAGTGTTGGATTAGGAGGAATCAACCGAACAGCCGATAAGATTGCGGTTAAACAGCGATTACATTCCCTCGGCTATACTTTTGTCGGTGATCCTAATAGTGCAGCTTTGAATACAGGTTTTATTCTTGCCATCAAACTCTTTCAATCAATTATTGCAGGGGAAGAAAAATTAATAGGAGATGGAAGAATAGATGTGGGAAATACCACTCAGAAATGGTTAGAAGCCGCTAATGCACCTCGTTGGCAAACCATGCCCGATAGTAATCCTTCTATTAGCTTAATTAATCATGAGAAAAATCAAACCAATGATGATCATGATTTTGGAACAAGTTGGTTAGCAGATGCCATCTTAGAAATTGCTGCTGACTATCATAATACATTCCGAGTTTCTAATCCCAGTAAGGCCGCTTTTTCTATTAATGATGTTAGTAAACCCACAGGGGGAGACACCCCGCAACACGCAGGCCATGAGACGGGTTTAATGTGTGATGTAAGGCTTCCGCGCACGGATGGACAACATGGCGGAATCACTTGGGAAAGTGGCAATTTTGATCGAACCGCAGCCCGCGCTCTGATTAAAGCCATGAGACGGCAAAAACTGGTTAGTCAAGTGTTTTTTAATGACACAACCCTGATGGGTGAAACTTTTTTGGGACAAAAACTATGCAATTTTGCCACTGGTCATGATAACCACATTCACTTTGCCATTCGCCCTCCTGTGAGAGCTTAGTTTAATTCATTTACTAACCAGATAATTGAACAATTGAGAGGTAAAAATTATGGGAATTGTACCGACAACATGGATGCCTAACTGTTCGATGAAAAGAATCATTATTCACTGGACAGCAGGGGGACATAAAGCATCTAGCAACGATAAATCTCATTATCATATTTTAATCGAGGATGATGGTAACTTAGTGCGAGGAACTCACTCAATTAAAGATAATGTTTCCACCGCAGATAATGTTTATGCGGCTCATACGGCACTATTTAATACGGGTTCAATCGGAGTTAGCGTCTGTTGTATGAGTGGTGCGGTGGAAAAACCATTTAAAGCGGGTAGTTTTCCCATGACGCAAACCCAATGGGAAACCATGGCGCAGGTAGTAGCAGAACTCTGTGATTTTTATGATATTGAAGTAACAGCTAAAACCGTTTTAGGTCATGGAGAAGTGGAACGGGAGTTTCCTAATAAACCCCAACGCGGAAAATGGGATCCGATGGTTTTACCCTGGAATACATCCTTAAGTAAAAGACAGGTAGGAGAGCAATTTAGAACGCTAGTCAAAACCAAATTAACGGGCGTTTCTGGTTTAGTGGAAACTCCAGCTAGTATCACAGCCGTTGTTCAAGGAAAAGCCTTCCGAGAAGCGCAGATATTTAATGAAAAAAGTATCGTCAAGATTCGTCCTTTGCTAGATACTTTTAATTGGCAAATTGTTACTGCTAGTGATCAAGAAGTGATGGAATTAAAATTTGTCGATGGAGAAGACGCAAAATCTTTAGGATTTTTGTTGATTGAACATAGCAATAAACCTATGGATATTCCCGCTGGAACTAGCGAAAATGAAATCCTCAAGAAAATTGAACAATTCGGCTTTGTGAAAATAGTAGATTTGGCGCAAGCTCTCAATCTTTCTGTAACTTGGGATGGCACAACTCGGACAGTAACAATTGAGTAAAGATCAATAACTTCAGGAGATGATTTTATGCAAACCTACACGATTAAATCTGGAGATACCCTCAGAGGAATTGCTTTAAAATTTTATGGTGATGCTTCAAAATTTGTGGTAATTCAAGAAGCCAACGATATTGCCAATCCTAATCAAATTTCCGTGGGACAAGTTTTAGAAATTCCCGATCTTGCCGATGACAATGACAATAATCCCCTAGAAGATTTTCATCAGGCTTTTCCTAATAGTGTACGCTGGCGATTGGTAGAAGATGGAGTAGAAATTGAGGGTAGCGGCATTGAGAGAACCAGTGGTCAACCAGTAACCGTCACCAAAATTTGGAATAATTTTTCTGATGAAATTAATCAATGGTCAAAACACTTTAATGTTCCGGCAGTAATTATTATTACCACCATCGCCACCGAATCGAATGGAAAAGCAGACGCTATCCGCAAAGAACCGGGTTATGTATCTGATTCTATCACCCCTCATTTGATCAGTGTTGGCTTAATGCAAACATTAATTTCTACTGCCAGAGGCACATTACATGATTCAACCATCGATCGAGATGACTTAAAAAATGCCAGTATTTCTATTAAAGCAGGAACGTCATTTATTGCCGATCAACGCTTGAAAACTTTGTTAGATCCGCCCAAAGTTGCCTGTGCTTATAATGCCGGTTCTCTATTTGAAAACAAAAATTCCAATAATCGTTGGCGAATGCGTCAATTTCCCATTGGGACTTCCGCACACTGCGATCGCTTTATCAAGTTCTTTAACGATGCAGTCTTTGTTTTGAAAGGAACCACCACACCTGTTAGCGTCGGCTATCAACAATTTTATCTAGCTTGATTTACTCGAATTTCTTGGGGTTATCGTCATCAATTCAGCTTGCCGATCTCAAGCATCAATTTTAGTCAGTCATGTCCAGTTATCTAGTTAGAGGAAATTTGTCTTTCTATTTATTTCAAGATTTCAAGGAGTGGTAAAGCCGTGTTATTTAAGCTTTTTCAGCGATTCATGATCTTTGGATTTACTTTAGTAATAATCTTATTTTTTCAAGCAAAAATCCAAGCTCAAACCGTTTGTCAAATAGTACCGACTTCTCAAATTTCTTCTATCGATCAGGCTAAATGTTTATTACGTCAACCCAAGATTTTTGGGAATGTGGGTCCAACTTTAACCAGTTTACCTGTTCCGTTCGATCAACTCTTAACTAGACCCACCATTGATATCAGTAAAGAGCAATTAAGACGATATCTACAAGCTCAAGGAATTAACGAAGCAGACATTGGCGGTTCATTAGATAACCCTGTCTCACGAACTAATAATAATAATCCCAGTGCAGAATTGGCTCGTTATTTTATTATTCATGATACCAGCACTCCTAATTTGGGAAATGCCAACTTTCCTAACAATATTAATCAATCTAGTTGGGAATTTAATAATTTTAATAAATATGGTAGTGGCGAAAAATCCCCTGCTCATATTATTATTAATCGAGTAGGAGAGTCCGTCACTCGTAAGGATTTTAATATCCCTTGGCGTTCTACAAAACGAGAATCGGATCAATTTTGTGGGGTGAATAAATGTAAGGGTTTATTTTTGGCAGTTGAATTAGTTCAACCCCGAAAATGTCAACCTAACTCTGGTCAAACACAATGTTCTCCCCCTACAAAAAATGATGCTAAATCGCCCGATCCCGGGTTTACCAAAGCACAATTAGATCGCCTAGCAGTTGTTTATATTGCCGCCAGTGTACGGCGCGGAAAATGGTTAATTCCCGCTTTTCATGTTGTTCTTGATCAAATCTTACCAGGTGGACATGATGACCCTCAGAATTTTAACCTAGACCAGTGGTCAAACCAACTCAATGACATTTTAACTGCAATTCGTTCTTAGGAGCTAATCATGAATCAATATTTGCGACACTTACTATTAATTATCGCAGGAATTTATCTAATTCTTATGAGCAGCTTTGTCTCTCCTGCATTCGCACAAGTTAGCTATACTCCCCCCGCTCAATCGGCGAGTGTTCTACAAGATATTCCATTTAATCAAGCTGTTCCAGTCGATGAATCCTATCGCAAAGAATTTGAAAACTGCGATAAAAATAATACTTTTCGAGGATTTTCTTTACCCGTCATTAGAAGATGTAAAAATGATCCAAACAATGTTAAAGCATTGCTAAAATTTACTGACGGAACAATTTTTATCGAATCTAAACTTAGTTTAGATATTGATGGTTCATGGTTAGCGTGTAAAGGAAAAGGCGCACCAACTTCTCAATGTCCAACATCTTTTTCTTGGCCAACGGAAACCCAAGAACCTAATAAATTTGTTGATCCTGATAACTTTGCCTACATCGTCAATCCAGTATCTAATTTTCAAAAAAGTAATGATCCTAGTGGAAATCAATTATTTGAAAAGAAAACAGGGGTTAAGTTAGGAGATTTAGGAGTAGTTGTTTACAAAAATAAGGTGGTTCCTGTATTCGTCGCTGATAGCGGCCCTTATAATAAATTAGGCGAAGGTTCATCCTTACTTCATCAATTGATTGGTGAAGATAAATGTAAACCGGGTAAACGAAGAACGGACGGAAAAACTCGCACTGATAAGCGATGGACAAGTGATGTTTATTGTACTGAATACAAGAATGTTAGTGTGGAAGATAAAGTTCTCTTTTTTATCTTTCCCAACTCTAAAATTCCGAATTTGAGTCCTGCGAATGCCACGAACAAAATCAATACAGAAGCTCTAAAACGCTTTGAAAACCTCAAGGATAATCGTCAAGGGGTGATTCAACTCAATCAACCTCAATCAGGACAAAGTTTTGCTGTTAATACTGCCGTGACATTTTCTGGTACTGCTAACCCAGAAGTTTCCCGAATTAAAGTCAGTATCGGTCCCGGAGGTCTCTTTGAAATTGCCGACCTCAAAAATGTTAAAAAAAACTGGACTTTTGAGCAAGTTTTTAACACAAAAGGGATCAATAGACCTGTGACTATTCAACCTTTCAATGCTACAGATAACCCGCTTAAACCTCTGAATTTTACGATTACCATTCAATAGTTCATTCTGTTCTTTTGTATTGACTTTCAGGAGAATTAAACCCATGGCTAACAAAACTCTCAAAGCATTAACCAACACCGTTATTAAGTCTTTACCTCAAGATAGCATTAGCTTAAGTGATTCTCAGAAAATTACTTTACCTGAAAATGCTACTTTAGAAATATTGCAATATCGTTCTGCACCTAATAATCATTGGGAAATTCAATTATTAACTCCCCAAAATGGTATCGTCACTTGGTTTGCTTTTATCTCCCATGTCGAAATATTTTCTGATCCCAACTTCAAGAAAAATTTAGTAGAGATAGCTACTGGAGAATGGGACTTTTTTGAAAAAGGAAAGGGACAAGAAACCACAAATGGCTTTTGGCAAAGAGTGGTTAGATATTGGAAAGAGGGTGTTAATATACACCATATTGATACTCCCGATGAAGTAGGAGACGGTATAAAAAATCCTTGGTCAGCTGCCTTTATTTCTTGGATCATGAAAGAAGCTGGTGCAGGGGATAAATTTAAGCGAGATGATAGTCATTCAGTTTATATTCACGATGCCGTTCAAAAACGTAAAAATCGAGTGGTTAATGCTCCATTTGTTGCTTTTAAAGTTGATGAAGTCACTCCAGAGGTGGGGGACTTAGTTTGTGCGCCAAGGGCAAGTTCAGCAGATTTTGTTAAATATGACACACCCCCACATTATGCTTCTCACTGCGATTTAGTAGTAGCAAAAAGACCCAATGAAATTGATATGATTGGGGGCAATGTTAATAATTCTGTGAGTAAGACAACCATTGAATTAAATACGGAGGGAAAAGTAATTCCTAATGGAAAAATTTTGGTTAACGGAAATCCAGCTACAAAACGACCTTGGTTTGTAGTGATTAAAAACCTTCTCTAATTTTTTCTTCCTTTATTTACTTTAACTGTCAAGGACAAAATTATGGCTACCTTACAAGATATTATCAACAATAACAAAACCCTAAACCGTTCTCAACTAAAAGCGGATAAAGGGTTAGTAATAGAAATTCAAACCAAACTAGCTAACTTAGGATTTTATCCTGGTGGTGGTTGGATTGATGGAGATTTAGGAGAATCAAGTAGTTTTTCTTGGACTGGATTAATTGATTTCTGTAAAAAAATTGGGAGTCTTCCCATTCCCTCCGATACCCTAGCTATCAATCAAGAGATTGCCCAAAAATTGCTAACAACCAAGCAAGCTGACTCGGTTCTTAAAGCAGCTAATCAAAGTTCAATTCTTACCCGTCTTCAACAAATTCAAGCCTCATCGCCGATTGTTAATAAAAATACACCTTCTTCTGCTTTTGTATCTCGAAGTATTGAGCAATCTCCTTTCAAGCCATTAATTATTAACTATCCGACATTTTTGGCACAAAAACCAGATGGAACATCTTTAATTTCCTATGGTGATAGTTTTACTCTAACTAATGGCAAAACTGTTAATTTTGATGATTATCCTAGTCTAGGAAAACAGCCTAATATTGATAATACAGGCTTAAGTTTTCTGCCCAGTAATATCTCTCATGCTTGTGTTTGTATCGGAAGCTTTAGCGATAGTAATAGCCCAATTAAAGCCCGATGGTTAGGAAAAGATGCCCTAACACCTGTTGCTTTATGGTGGAGTACCACTAAATTTATTGGCGTTTTAAATACAGTTTGTCAAATTCATCAAAACTCAATTAATACAGATATTGATGATTGTGTGATTGCTTCTCACCGATTTAATGATTTAGTAAGAGATATGGTGAGTTATCAGGGACTATCTTCTAATCGTATTGGGGCTTTATTTAAAAGCTTTAGTAAAAGAGAAGTTTTAAGTAAATGGATTGAAACACAAACAGGAAGTAGTAATCTAAATTTTACTGGCTCCTATGGAGAAGACCCATTAATTTCTCCTGCAAGAATTAAAGACACAACGACAGGAAATATTGTCTTATCTTCAGGATCTGTTGGTGCAGCTACTTCAACCAATTCCCTTTCAGCTTACGATCTAGCCCGCTTAATTTCCATGCTAGGTTGGCATTTACATTTACCCAATAATGCTAAACTTCCCTCAGCCCAATGGAAAAGTTTAGAAAGCATAGTTCGGGCAATGGGTCATGATACAGCACGATATGTAGATGTAGCTTTTGAAACCTTGGGAGTTATGAATATTATCAGTGAACCTGTGATTATTTCAAAAGTAGGTTGGGGAAACGTATCTGCCACTTCTGGGTCAATGACTTATACCGTATTTGTTAAATTTGTTGATCGACGTTTTACTCCTGCAAAATTGAGAACTTTTGCTTTAGCTTTACGTTGTCCGAGTCCAGTTTCTGCTGATTTTGATGGGAGAGATACCAATTTAGCCGCCGCTGTTACTGAAATAGTTCGACGTATTTTAACTGAAGAATTGGCTTAATTTGCTTTGGTCATAACTAAAAACAAAAACTTGTAAAATCAATAGTGAGGTCTTAAAAATGAACCTAGGAACCCTTCTCGAAATTATTGTTGCTCTAATTTTTATCTACTTAACTTCCAGCCTTATTATCTCCGAATTACAGGAACAATTAGCCGCCTTGCTAGAATTTCGGGCTAAAAATTTAAAACAAGCCCTAGAAATATTCTTGGGAAAAAAGACGATCAAATCTTTGTACAACAATGACTCGTTATTATCAAGTTTCAATCAATACACTAATCCTATAACTGGAAACTCAGCTGGTCCTTCCTATGTTGAACCAAAGGTTTTGGCAGAGTCCCTAATTAGTCTAATTAATAGTCAACTTTCAGATAATGAAAAATTATTAAAAGCGGATTTTTTAGGAAAAAATCTTGTTGAAGAAAAAACAGGAATCTTTAAGAAGTTAGCTAGTATTTCTGATTTTTCTAAAATAGACAAATTAGCGATTGAGAGATTGATAGAAATAGGTTACAGTACCAAACTCAAATATGACAATCCAACTCTGGAGGATTTTGTTGATGAAATAGCCAACACTTTTACTCAAATTATGGAGCGAACATCGGGAGTATATAAAAGAAATGCCAAGGGGGTATCTTTTGCTTTTGGTTTTTTAGCGGCTGCTTTGCTCAATATTGATAGTTTTTATGTCATTGAGCAACTATCCAAAAATCCCAATTTAAGACAGGGAATTAATCAGGTAGCGACAGAAGTTTTTCAGACTAATGAATCTTGTTTTAAAGACGCTAAAGATGATCCTAACAAAGTCGCTGAATGTACAAAAAAATTACAAGTTAGTATCAAGGATTTAGAAAAAATTAATCAACCTCTGCCCCTTGGTTGGAATGAAAAAGGATGGTTTAATGGTGAACAAATAAAAGAACAAAATGGCTGGTTACAAGCTTTTTTGGGCTGGCTAATGACAGGAGTAGCTGTGGCGATGGGCGCACCTTTTTGGTTTGATATTTTAGGGAAGCTTATCAATGTGCGTAATACTGGTAAACCCATATTACCTAATACTCAGAAATAAATAACTATGTTTGTCACCTTAAAGATTTTCAATCAATCCTCAAACCAGTCCTTTCTTAGATTATTTCTAGGAATTGCTTGTCTTTTTGTCTTTTATTACCTATAATTGTCTCAATCCTCACTTTTCCAGTTAACAAGGAGAATACAATCATGCAACCTCTCAACTTTTCTATTATTCAAGAAATCAAACATCAAGGAATTTGTGATGCTTCTGCAGCCACTGCTTTAGGAGAAAATAAATTTGTTGTTGGTAATGATGAGGCCGATCCAGAATTAGGTAATATTCTCTGGATTTATTCCTCTCAAGAGTCGGGAAAAGCCCTGGAAACAATTGACATTAATAGTTGGCTAAAAAACAATCCTAAAAATAAAGAAATCGACTTGGAGGGGGTAACTGTACTAAATGACATAATCTATTGGATTACTTCCCACGGTCGCAATAAAAATGCTGAACGAAAACTCCCTCGTCATCAATTTTTTGCTAGTAAAATTACCGATGACGGCTCTAGTATAGTTCAAGTGGGTGAGTCTTATACTCAGTTAGTCTTGCGCGATATTATCGAAGACTCTCAATTGGCTAAAATATTTGATTTCAAAACAGCAGAAACCAAAGCTCCCAAAGCTAAAGGTGGATTAAATATTGAAGGTTTAACGGCAACTCCAGACGGAAATATCTTAATCGGTTTTCGTAATCTTATCCCAAACGATAAAGCTCTTTTATTGACTCTAAAAAATCCTCAAAGTTTAGTTATTAATTCCAGCAATGCTCGGGCTGAATTTGGTGATCCTATCTTGTTAGATTTGGGAGGATTAGGAATTCGTAGCATTGAATTTTGGCCTTCTTTAGGAGTATATTTAATTATTGCTGGAGAATTTCATGGAGGGGATCAGTTTGTTTTCTATACTTGGTCAGGAAAAAAAGAAGATGCACCAGAAAAGATAGAATCACTGCAATTCCCTGACGGTTTTCGTCCAGAAGCTTTGTTGTTTTATCCGCATCTCAAAGATCGCTTTCAGATTTTAAGCGATGATGGTACAATCGAGCGAGTTGGTAATAATCCCTGTAAAGATATTATCGATAAAAATAATCCCGAAAAATATTTCCGCAGTATTTGGGTAAAAGTTAATTAATAGCAATTCTCAACCATAAAAACTACAGATCGAATTATCGAATTTAAGTTCCCCTTTTCCCCTTTCCCCCTTAAAAAGGGTAGGGGGATCGAACTGGGCGCATCTCATATTTGTGACTTTCTCTCACTTATGATCAGCAGCAGAAGTTATTCAAAGAGGGCGAAAGCAATTCGCCCCTACAATAAACAATATTATTGCGCCAATGGTAGGGGCGCACTGCGTGCGTCCAAAATGTCATCTAGATATTTCGACAAAATTGAGATGCACCCGATCGAACTCCTCTAGCCGGATTTTGGAGAATTGATATAATTAGACATCCCTCTTAGTGGAACCTCAACAAAACCTAGAACAAAAATAGCTTTAAACCCATATAGGGATAAGCTTTAAGCTCAAAAAACCGCCGATCACGTCCTCTCAATGGTTTTTTGTCCTAGAAGCGCTATTAACCTTTTTCTCCTATCCAGAGGACTTTTGGGTTCCCAAAGGGATAAGAATAAGAAAGTGTGGAGAATTCCCCCATAATCGCTACAATTTTTCTAGAGGCTAAGTGTTGCTCTCATTTTAGTTCTTTTGTACTCATTAAAAACCATGAAAATTCTTCACGGTACTTGGATTCCCCAATCAACGGATGAATTTATTCAGAAGGGTAACTTTTGTCTTTGGGGAGAAACTAGCACCCCGAAAAAGAGTCGCACTACTGCTGATAATCCTCATCCTTTTCAGTTAAGCAAAGAAGAATTAACTAGCTTTCTCACTGGAGAATTAGGAATAGTTCAATCGAATTATAATCCTCTTAGTCGGCAATTTGTCCCCCGCTACTTTCTTTTACCTAGCCAGGATAATCAACCTGTACCCTCCTTAGAATTACTGCGTTATCTAGAAAAAGAACCCCCAGAAAATAGCCAATGGCAATCTTGGCAAATTGATTGTTATCCCCTTAGTCCTGTACTTAAACTGCTCAATGATCTGCACTTTATCTGTCTTTACAACTCCTCAGAGATTCAGTTAGGTGCAGATCTACTTTTTTGGTATCACTACAGTCAAGCTTTTAAAGAAATAATTCTCAAAGATAACTATATTCCTGCCTTTAAATATCGAGAATTAGCCACAAATAACCAGAAAACTGCTAACTTTGCCATCTATCCTCTTTGGGAAATTATATCAGCAACCTACGAAACCAATCTCGATCGCTATCTCGAATATCTTCCCCGCATTTGTCTTGCTGGTGCTGAAAATCCCCATGCTTCACCACAATTATACGATCCCAAAACCCTACTCCGGCACTTTTCAGAATGTCTCCTCAATGAAATTGTCACTAACACAGCAATTCCTGCCAGTTTTGATAAAAAAATTAGCGAGACAATTATAGGTGATTGCTTCTCTGTGACTAAAACTGCCGGATTTCTGCAAACCGCTGCCGCTTTAGAAAAATATCAACAGTGGCAAACTTGGAGACAGCAATTACTAGGAGACCAAAATATATCTAATTTTAGCCTTGGTTTTAAACTAACGGAAGCGCCAGAAGATAATATTGAACAGTGGCAAATTACCTTTATCCTCATCTCTAAACAAGACCCCTCCCTGCGATTAGAATTAGACGAATATTGGTATGCAGTACCAGAAACTAGAACAAGCATACGAGCGCATTTTGGTCAAGATTTAGACAAAAATATTTTACTAAGTTTGGGTTATGCTGCCCGTATTTATCCCCCCATTTGGCAAGGATTAGAAACGGATAAACCGACGGGATTTTCTCTCAACCTTACAGAAGCTTTTACTTTCTTAAAAGAAACTGCTTGGATTTTAGAAGATGCGGGATATAAGGTAATTATTCCCGCTTGGTGGACTCCCCAAGGTCGTCAACGCGCCAAAGTTCGGCTAAAAGCTACTTCTAAATCAGGCAAATCTACCCCCGTTAGTAAAGGAATTTTTAGCCTTGAAAACATCATTGAATATCAATATGAATTAGCCATCGGTGAAGAAACTATTAGTCAAGAGGAATGGCAACAATTAATTAACACCAAAACACCCTTAGTTAAATTTCGAGGTCAATGGGTAGAATTAGAACAAAATAAAATGCAGCAAATGCTGGATTTTTGGCAGAAATATCAGCAGGAAAATCCTGAGATGAATCTGATTGAATTAATTAAAAAAGCTGCTGAATACCCAGAGGAAATTATTGTTGAAACCGATAATTTTTTGGGTTCTATGCTAGAGAAATTACAAAATCCTAGTCAACTAAAACCGATCGAAAATCTTCCCCAATTACAAGGAACGCTGCGGGAGTACCAAAAGCGCGGAGTTGCCTGGATTCAATACCTAGAACAATTGGGGTTAAATGGTTGTCTTGCTGACGATATGGGATTAGGAAAAACCCTACAGGTAATTGCTAGATTGATTGGGGAAAGAGAGGGAGATAATAAGGTTTTACCAACTCTGCTAGTTGCACCCACTTCCGTGGTGGGAAATTGGGCAAAAGAAATTGAAAAATTTGCCCCTCATCTTCAGGTTTTAATTCATCATGGTAGTAAGCGCTATCAAGATGAGAACGAATTTCAGACAGTAGCTAGTCAAAAGGATATAGTTATTACTTCTTTTACCTTAGTTCGCAAGGATTTGAAATTATTTAACTCGCAATCCTGGCAACGTTTAGTAATTGATGAAGCACAAAATATCAAAAATCCTAAAGCGGCACAAACTAAAGCAATCTTGAGTTTATCTGCACAACATCGTCTCGCATTAACGGGAACTCCCGTGGAAAATAGACTGCTTGATTTATGGTCAATTTTTAACTTTCTTAACCCCGGTTATTTAGGTAAAGAAACTCAATTTCGTAAAGCTTTTGAAGTGCCAATCCAAAAACAAAATGATCGTCTCCAGTCCACGGTTCTCAAAAAATTAGTGGAACCTTTTATTCTGCGTCGGGTAAAAACCGATAAGCAGATAATTAAAGATTTGCCTGACAAAGTGGAAAACAAACAGTATTGTAATTTAACTAAAGAACAAGCTTCTCTCTACGAAGTTGTTATCAAAGAAGTGGAAAAACAATTAGAAGAAGCGGAGGGAATAAAACGCAAAGGATTAATTTTATCTACCCTGATGCGCTTGAAACAAATTTGTAATCATCCCCGTCAATTTCTACAGGATAACAGCGCTTTTACTCCTGAGCGATCGCATAAGTTAGAGCGTTTGGGAGAAATGCTAGAAGAAGTAATTTTAGAGGGAGATAGTCTGCTAATTTTCACTCAATTTACTGAAATCGGGGACTCCTTACAAAAGTACCTCAAACAAACTTTTCGCTATAATACTTATTATCTTCACGGGGGGACTTCTCAACCAAAACGAGAACAAATGATCGAAGAATTTCAACATCCCGAAACAGAACCTTCCGTATTTATTTTATCCTTAAAAGCTGGGGGGGTGGGGATTACTTTAACCAAAGCAAATCATGTTTTTCATTTTGATCGTTGGTGGAATCCTGCGGTGGAAAATCAAGCAACCGATCGCGCTTTTAGAATTGGTCAACAAAAAAATGTTTTCGTGCATAAATTTGTCACATTGGGAACCTTAGAGGAAAGAATTGATGAAATGATCGAGGAAAAGAAAAAGGTAGCTAATGCTATTGTTAGTAATGATGAATCCTGGTTAACGGAATTAGATAACGAAAGTTTTCGTCAGTTAATCGCATTGAATAAACAGACAATTATTTAATCGAGGTAAACCTATGAATAAATTTAGTAAAACTTGGTGGGGACAACGCTTTATAGAAGCATTAGAGGAATTTACCGACTCAGCGCGTTTGAGTCGAGGACGTTCCTACGCTAAAAATGATAAAGTCAAGAATTACAAAATTGACGGTAATTTAATTACTGCTCAGGTGCGAGGTTCCATTAATCCCTACTTTGGGGTTTACAAAGAACCTTTGTATAGCGTGAGTATCGAGATTAAACCAATTACTAAAGCAGAGTGGTCACAAGCTTTATATAATCTTGGTTCAAGAGCGAGTATGATCTCTAAACTGCTGCTTAAAGAAGTTCCCGATAATATTGATGAAGCATTTAGCGATCTTAATCTGCACTTATTACCCCACAGTCAAAAGGATTTTATCACCAATTGTTCCTGTCCCGATTGGGAAAATCCCTGTAAACATATTGCTGGAGTTTATTATCTCGTTGCTTCCCAATTAGATCAGGATCCTTTCCTCTTATTTGAATTACGGGGTATCTCCCGTCAAAAATTACTGCAAGAGTTAGCAAAAACTCCCCTCGGTAAGCTGCTTTCCTCCTCCATCCAAGAGGAAAAAATTCCTCTTAACCCTGTCACTTCCTATCACACTAAACCCGAAACTATACCAGCAGCAGAAACAATTGATCTCAAAGAATTTTGGCACTCTCATCACCGTTTACCCGAAAATACTCAGTTAGTTAAAGCGGCAACTATTCCCGCAATTGTCATTAAAAAAGCCGGTGATTATCCTGCATTTTGGGATAAGGATACTTCCTTTATCGAGGTAATGGAAGAAATGTATCAACGGGTACGCAATAAAAATGCAGGGATACTTTAAAAAAATATAAGTTTTCCTTTTGGGTAATCAGGATTCAGGAGTCGATGCCAAATTAGGTTACACTTTATCTTTATGAGAAACGCTGTAGCTAAATTGCTGACTTTTTGACTTAGGTATCTATCCATAGGAGGGTAGATTAGAATAAACAGGTCAACAACTGACAGTGATTGAAAATCTTCCCCTAACCTGTTAGTATTGTTATGAGACTGGACATAAGAGAGAAACAATGGAATCCTTGATTATTGAAAATTTTCTGATTATTAAGTATGCGGAAATAGAGATTAAAAAAATCAATGTTATCATCGGTGAACAGTCCACTGGTAAAAGTATTATTGCTAAATTAGTTTTTTTATTTCAGACATTTTTGTTTTATCAAGTTAAATTATTAGTCACTAATCTTCAAGATCAGCAAGAACTCAAAAGGCACATACAGAAGCGATTTGAGGAATTCTTTCCTAAATACGCATGGAAAGAGCAAGTATTTAAAATAGTTTATCGTTTGGATAACATGAACTTTTTGATTGAAAGATATAAGGACAAATCTGGCTATTTTAAACTACGATTTACCTATTCAGATAATTTTAAAAAGTTTTACAATACAACAATTAGACAAGTGAGTAAAATTGCCAAAAGCAATAACAATATAGTCACTCAAGATATTTATTCAGATATGAATGATTGTCTGGTCAGAAATATTGCTGATTTTTTTCAAGGCAATGAAAAAATTTTTTCTACAAAGATTTTATTTGTACCAGCTAGTCGCACCCTTTTTGTTAAATACTTTACCAATAATATTTTTGCCTTTTTAGCTAATAATTTTGATCTTGATCCTCTCATTATCAACTTTGGCTCTAATTATGAAAATGCTCAACGCCTATACAGAATAATTAACGAATCAGAAAGTTTATTCCAAGATAAAAAAGATGATAAAAAACTTTATAATCAAATTAAATTAATTAGCGAAAAGATTCTATCAGGCAGCTATGCGCGAGAGAAAGATCAAGATTGGCTTTATCATGCCGATGGGAGAAAGATTAACTTAATTGATGCTTCGAGCGGACAACAAGAAGCCTTACCAATGTTATTGATTCTCTTAGTTTTCTCGTTTTTTCCTGATTCCGAATCCAACCAATTCTTTATTGAGGAACCCGAAACCCATCTTTTTCCCTCCGCTCAAAGAGATATGGTAGAACTATTTACCTTACTTTATGCTAATAAAAATTGTCGTTTTTTTCTCACTACCCATAGTCCCTACATTCTCACGGCTTTGAATAATAAAATCATGGCGGCTAACGTTGAGCCTGTCAAAGCGGAAAAATCTTTAGATTATAAAAATACTATTCAATTTCAAGATGTGTCAGCCTACACAATTAGCAATGGACAAACTCAAAGTATCTTAGATACAGAGGTGAACTTGATTGGTATCAATAACCTCGATGCTGTCTCCGATGAACTTAGTCAAGAGTTTGAAGAAATCTTAGAAAGAAAGGCTCAACAATAATGGATATTAGTCACTGTTCTGAATGCAATAAGAATAAAATAGTCAAAGTTAAGGAAAATGGGAAAGAATTCATCGTCAATAATAATAGTCAGAGATTAATTACTAAGATAAAAATAGATAATTGTTTAATCATCGAGGGAAAAAGATGCGACTGGCTGTTAGAAATTGATGTTCCCTGTCCCTTGGCTCTTTATATTGAACTTAAGGGTAAAAATATTGAACAAGCTTATGATCAATTATTGTCAACTCTAAATCATTCTTACTTACAAAAAAGACATAAAGAATCCAAAAAAGAATGCTATATCGTGGCTTCTAGAGTACCAAAAGCTGGAACCAATGTTCAGGTTTATCAAGCGAGATTAAAGCAGTCTCATCCCGAAGTTAGTTTAAAAGTCAAGTCGATGAAAGCTGAAATCACTATTTAGGTTTTTCCCTCAGAAAAAAGCTGAACCAATTGTTCCTGTCCCGATTGGCAAAATCCCTGTAAACATATTGCTGGAGTTTATTATCTCGTTGCCTCCCAATTAAATATGGAAGAAATGTATCAACGGGTACGCAATAAAAACGCTGGTATGTTATAATCAAGTGTGGGGTAAAAATTGTCTAATACTCCCCTTATTAAGAAGAGATTAAAAGTGGATTAAGAGGGGATTAAAAGTCTGAAAAAGCATTCTATTTTTTAAGACAAGCAGAATCTATGAACCAAGAATCTCTCAGCTTTGTCCCTGGGAATGTCAAGTTAGCCGATCGCTTTTTAGTGTGTGGATTGGGTAGTCTCGGACAACACTGCGTCAAGTCTTTAAAAGAGTTTGGGGTTAGCGTTGTCGGCATCGAACTAATACAGCCTCCCAGTTGGGAAATTAATGATTTTCCCGATTTATTAGAGGAAATAATTATCGGTGATTGCCGTCAAAAAAACATTTTAGTAAGAGCGGGAATCGAGCGCTGTCGGGCTGCTTTAATTGTCACCAGTGATGAGCGAATTAATGCCACCACTGCCCTAATTATTCGGCAATTAAATCCCCTTACCCGCTTAGTGGTGCGTTCTTCTAAAGATAATCTCAATGAGCTACTCAAGGAACGTTTAGGCAATTTTATCGCCTATGAACCCACCCAACTACCCGCCAATGCCTTTGCTTTAGCCACTTTAGGCACAGAAACCCTCGGTTTTTTGCATCTCGACGGTCAGAAATTGCGGATTATCCAGAGACAAATTAGCCCCGAAGATGGTTTGATTGATCGCTTTTTAGGTGATTTAAATACCCCCACCCGTCGTCTATTAGCACACACAGCCCCCGATGAACCTTTAACGGCCGGATTTTATCAATGGTCCCCCACCACCACTATCCGGGCCGGTGATACCATTACCACCATCGAAACTACCTATCAAAACATCAATTCTACCCGCCAGAAACCGTCAAATTCTCGCCAGAAGTTGCGGTATTTTTGGCAAAAATTGCTCAAAGAAATCCAACAATTCTGGCAATTGAGTTTTCAGCAGCAAATTCACCGGGTGGCTTTCATGTCAGTATTTATCATTATCCTGCTAGTAATTATCGGGACTTTTCTTTTCCATCTCTACGCTCCGAGAGCCTACTTTATTTCTTCTCTTTCAGGAACGGCGATTCTTTTATTAGGTGGTTATGGTGATGTTTTCGGTGCTTCTAACCCCGAAGATTTAAATGCAGTCCCCTGGTGGATGCAGCTATTTAGTCTCTTTTTAACCTTAGCTGGAACCGCTTTTATCGGGGTTCTCTACGCCATTTTGACAGAAACCTTATTATCATCAAGATTTCAATTTATCCCTAACCGTCCCCCAGTTCCCCAACAGAATCATATCGTTATTGTTGGCTTGGGTCGAGTCGGCAGAGAAGTGGCTAATTTATTACTAGAAATGCAACAGGCGATCGTCGGGGTCAGCTTAAATAGGGATTTTGATGCGACTATCCTGCCAAAAATGCCCCTGATGACGGGAAATATCGAAGAATCTTTAAAAAATGTCAATTTAGATAGGGCCAAAAGTATAGCGATCGTTACCGATGACGAAATCCTCAATTTAGAAGTGGCCCTAACCACCCGCAAACTCAACCCCCAAAGTTACTTAGTCATCCGCACCACTGACGATACCCTTAGTCAACAATTAAGTCAAATTCTGCCCCAATCTCACATTTTAGGGACGAACACCGTAGCGGCAGAAGCCTTTACGGGGGCCGCTTTCGGAGAAAATATCATCTATCTATTCCGTTGGGCGCAAAAAACGATTCTGGTGACGGAATACGAGATCGAAGCTGGAGATACTCTCAATGGTAGCTCGATCGGGGATATTGCCTACGGTTATCGAGTCGTGCCGATCCTACACCAACGACAACGAGAAACCCCGAAATTAATGCCCGAAGATTATCTCAATTTACGCATCGGCGATCGCATTGTAGTGCTGGCCACCATCAACGGACTGCGACGGGTGGAACAGGGTCGTCGAACTCCCAAAACTTGGCGCGTGCGGGTGGAAAAAGCCTTTAACCGCAATATTGCCGCAGAAGCACCCACCGTAATCAGTCGTTTTTCTAATTGTCCCCTGAAAACCGCCAGCGATCTCATGGAAAATTTGCCGGCGACTCTGGGCGCCCCCCTCTACGAACAGCAGGCGATTCGATTAGTTTCCGAGTTAAAAAAAATTCAAGTTCAAGCCTTGGCCATTCCAATTAACCCGAAATCGGGATAATTGGGAGTTATACTTTTTTTGTCAAACTAGAAGGCTCTCTTGGTCTTTTTTAAACAACCACAAATAACGCTCGATCGCTACCAAGTCCGTGTAAATGTCGCCGGCCGTGGTTTCGGTTGCTTCTTTGGTGAGATTGTTACTCATTTTTCTACTCCTAAATTCCAAACTATTACCAAGTCACGGCACTGGAATCAAGCTGACAGGGGAAGCTTACTAGGAATTATTATTAATAAGTGAGATATGGTGCGGCGAACTTTTTCGAGCTAAAACCATGAAAAGCTTATGATATATGGATTTCAGCCTTCTTGTCCCCCTGTCAGGGAATCAAGGGGTTAGGGGTTAGGAAAAAAAACTATTTTTCCGAGTATGGTCAGTATTCCTGTCACCAAAATTCCGACAATGCCAAGAAAAGCATTACTTGTAATATTCAACCTTCCATTTAGGTCATTAATGCGCTTTTCTGTCTCTATTACCTTAGAATCTAAGGCTTTAATATCTCCCTTTAACTCAGACTGCCCGATTTCTAACTTTGTGAGACGTTCCTCGATTTTGTCGAATTTTTGACTAACATCTTTCTGGTAACTGTCTATTTTCCCTTCAATCCTTGTCAGAACAGCTTCTAAGGAATAAGTCACGGTTTCGTTAGACATTGCCTAAACTCCTATCTTTTCGTTGATGCGATCTCTCCTACCAATTCGGCGCGTAGCGAAGCGATCGCCGCTTCTATCTTTTTATCTACTGTGTCCATATCGTCTAGGGTTGCCTTCCCTAGTGCCGATTCAATAAATCTTATGATTTCACCGCTTGCACTATTGCCGCGCTTTTCAGACCACTGCTTAAAGGCTTCCCAATCGTCTTCATCAACTCTAAAAGTTGCCAGAATTTTATTTTTAGCCATATTCTATACTGATGTCTATACTGTATAAATTATAGACTTTAATCTATTATCCTGTATATAAAAAAAATCTGTTTAATAAATTCACTCTCTATAAGAATCTTATATATAAAATGTATTGACAGGTGTATAGACCTAAGTATATACCAAGAATATAGAGAAAAACGACCGCTACCAATTCCACTCAGTGCGATCGCCTCTCTCGTAAAATCTCAAACCAAAAGGATGATACCACGATGAAACTTATAGTCATTTCAGATAAGTCTGATACAGTCTAGACCGACAAAACCCTTATGAAATCTGGGATTGATATTCTCAATCTTAATTGAAATGACTATATTGACGCAATTGTCACGGATTCCCCCCGGCGCGTAACCACAAAATTTGGAGAAAGAACCGTTATCGACGCGATCGCTCGCGATTAAGGGGAAAAAATCACCTTATGGCAGCCCGGCGATGATTCCTACAGCCACAAATATTTGATCAAAAATAGCCAGATCCAAGTTGCGATCGATTCAAGAGGAAAAACCTCCCTAGTGGAAAATCCCAATCTAACCAACTTAGGCCAACCCTGCCCGATTCCCCCATACCTGTTAAGCCGGTTTATGACCATAAAATCGATAAAACCAGCGAAAAAACGAGCGAGAGTGACCAATCTTTCCTATCTCCCAATCAAAAGCGTGAAATCGCGCAATACAGCCAAAATATGGCTAAACTTTACGGTTTATGCTTAAATCAGGCTGAAACTTTGGGAGTCGATGGGGAAGATCGACGCGCGATCGCTACCACCCTCTATCTCTCTGCTCAAAAGAAATTCGCGCTGTAATTGATTAGAAAATGGGGGGATTTTTCCCTTTTCATAGGAGAGGAAAAATGAAAGAATTTACAGGATTACTCAAGCTTGAGATAGAGGTAACGGTCAACGCTAAAGACAAAAAAGAAGCCGTCTCGTTTTTCGATGATTTATATGCCAATATCACCATCGAAAACCACGGAAACCGAGAGATAGAGATAGTTTAGGACAATCTTTACCTAATCGAGAATGATTGGATTTTAGAGGATTAATTACCAGTTATCGGTTATCAGTAATTGAGTGAAAAGATTAAGACTCCTCAGCGTTGGCATCGAAAAGCCCATAATTAAAGTTATTCCCCCATCCGACGGGCATCGGTGGGGGACAAGAAATTAGTCTATTAGGAGTTTACCAAAATGTCAGAAGACAGATTAGAGCGGATCGAGAGAATAGTGGAATCGAACGCTCGCGCTATTCAAGCCCTAGCTGAGGCCGTCGCTAGTGACCGCGAGGAACGGAAACAGGAGAAAAAAGGGCTTTGCGATTACCTAGCTCGAATAGCAAGCGCACAATCAGATTTTTATGAGACTCAAGCCGATTTTTACCGGCATCTAGAGAGAATGGATGATCGACACGCTCAAATGATTGAAATCATCCGACAGATTAACGAGAATAGAAGCGATCGAGCCTAACCTCTAGAAGTTGCCCTTAGCCGTGCCTACGGGCTTAATTAAGCCCATAAATATTTCGATAATGTTGAGTCAAGTAATGGAGTTAACCTTTTCACAATGGTTTCTAATTAAGAGACGGTCTCGATCACTGTCTCAAGACGACATAGCGAAAACATTAGGAGTCTCAAAACAGACGATCAGCAATTGGGAGAGGGAAGTCACTATCCCTACCCTGACCATCAATCAATTTAAGAAACTTTGTAAATTGCTTGACTGTACCCTTGACGACTTCCCTTCCCCTCAAGACGACTAACACCTAACCCCTAATCCCTAATGATTCCCACGTCGTTACTTGGTAAAGTTTTATACAGTTAAAGTGACCGTAGCCTTGGCAGTTTGTCCAGAATCAGAAGTGGCAGTAATAGTAATTGTATCCCCAGCCTTTCCTTGTGCAGGTGCAGTGTAGGTAAATTTGGCATCAGTGGTGTTTTTATCAATTTTACCGCTTTCTGGCGGTGAGATTGTGATGGTGTAGTTACCAACGGGGTTAATGGTAAATTCTTGGCTTCCATTTAATGCTAAACTTTTGATAGGCGGAGCGATCAAAATCGTTGGAGGTAGTCCCTGTCCAGTGGAACTAGCCTCTACAGTCACTTTTTTCTCTACTTGACTAATTAAATCGGGAACAAGACGTTCGCTAAATCCAGCCACAAAAGCCATTGCCAAAAGTCCATATAAATAGGTGTCATCACCCGTACCTTTAGTGCTAGGCCGAATTTCTATGGGAAAAATGTTAGAGTTAAGAATTAGCAGAATAAAGAAAGCGAAACTTCCCCCTAAAATGGGTTTGGTTAAACCAATTGCAAATGGCAAGAAGTCATCGTCATATTTTTGATTTTTGGGATCATCAAAGTCTTGCAAACGAGCTAGAAGACTAACTCCTCCCCCTAAAGTGCCTGTTATCCACATCAAACGTATAATTGTTATTACTCCGTCCTGAGTATTTTGGCTACCTTCTCCCTGAGTATTTTGGCTACCTTCTCCCTGAGTATTTTGGCTACTAGATTTTATGACTGGAGGTATTGTTATTACTCCGTCCTTGGGATTTGAGCTATTTTTTCCCTGAGTATTTTGGCTACCTTCTCCCTGAGTATTTTGGCTACCTTCTCCCTGAGTATTTTGGCTACTAGATTTTTTTATGACTGGAGGTAAGGAAAGTAACTCGTTCACTGGAGAGAATTTCATAATAAACCAATTTACAGGGAAAGCCAACGCTAATCCAATTAAAACTTTTGTAGGTATTCTGAAAGAATGGAAAAGATTATCTCTGAAGTTTGCTGAAATAAACCCAGAACCGTTCTGAATTTTTCTTAATCCCGTTTTCGCAGCATAGCGTAATTTTTGTGCCAACCTAATATTAGGTTGACCTGTTAAAGATTTAATCGCAATTTCTCCAGCATCTACCACCGCCTTTACTTGCATGATATCACAAGGTTTGGAAATGTTCATGAGTTCTACCTGCGCTATCCCTAGTATTGTAATTAATTTAGCTAATTCCCCCTGTACTTCCCGGTCTAATTCTGGAGGGAATCCCGCTACTTGTTCTTTGGTTCTTTCCAGCAAAGTATCAATTCTTTTATTTAGTTTGATCACCTCATCTCTAGCTTGAATTTCATTGATTAAATCGTCTAAATTTTTAAATAAAACACTTGCTTCTTGTAGTTGTGCAAAATTATCTTTAAATTCCTTGACTAACTTTTCAAAGGGTTCATCTACTTCAGGAATTGAACTATATTTGTCTAAGTTATCCTTCAGTTCAGCAATCAAAGACTCATTTTTCTGTTGTAATTCTACAGTGGCAGAAAATTTAACCAAAGTATCTTTAACTTTTGGTTGCCAAGCAGTTAGCTTTTCCTTAAGTTCTGGCAAGTTTGGAACGTTAGCATTAGCATCGAATAGAATCGTAATTGTTGCAACTAAACTATCAGTTTCTTGGTTTAAAGTATCAAGAGGAGTTTCTGAAATTTTGCCAGTAGATAAAAGGTGGATTGTCTCCACAAGCTGATCGGTATGAGCTATTATTTGTTTTTCTAATTCTTCTCTGCTAGGTAAAGGGTCTGAAAAAGTTAATTCACCTAGTTTTTGAATAAGTTCATCTCTTAAATTCTGAGTCTCTTGAGTGATATTTGTCGCTTCTGTTTGGTAACTAGCAAGGGTAGCTGATTTATCCTGACTAAATTTATTTTGGGTTTCCAGAATAAATTGATTAATTTTTTGTTCGATAGCAGGATTCAGATTAATCATGGTTGTCTTCTCCTAAAAAAAAGGCGAAAATGGGCTAAAATTCTGTTAGCTTCCCGATGCTACAATAGTTATCATTGATTTTCCGCAATTATTAATAAATCTTGATAAATTTTTATTTTTTTAACTCAATTCAGTCTGCCGTAGGGACATAACACCGTTATCTCCTCAATAACCGCACACCGGGGTTAGCACTCAAGCCCTAAGAGTGCTAAATTAACTATAAGGAGTCCTATTACAAAAGCTCATGTTACGCCACCGCTAACTCATCCTACAAATAATTGTGCCTCCCTACTTAACAATTTTGCTTAACTTCAGAAGTTGATCCAACTTAGCGAAAAATTGATGAACATCTTCATGAATTTCATCAAATTTCATGTTAGTGGCGACGATTTCACGCGTCAATTCTAAAGATGGAACAGATTCTAAAGGAAGTTGATGAGATTTAAGCCTTTGAAAAAGAGAGTCCTTATTTTCAAACAATAGCTTTTTCCCATCCACAACTTGAAAAATATTTGCTTTGACATCTCTCCAAGATTGATTTCGAGGCAGGGTAAGATTTTCGTTATCAAAAAAATTCCTAATTAATTCTTCAACTGGAGGAAAAAAAATATCTGGGTCGTTAAAACCGCCGGTTTGTAGGGCTGCTCTCATCCAAGCATCGGGAACTAATAAATAATTCTCAATATTTTTTCGTCGCCATTCATATAATGATTGCTTCGGATCATTTGCTTCTGGGTGGAAGGCCTGATCGTCATCATCATAATCAAACAATACCAACCTTTTCGCCGATGGAATTATTTGTTTAATCCCAGCAAAATGACGATCAGAATCTTCTTTCATTTTCTTCTTATTGCCGCCTCCCATAACCCGAAAACAAACTTCATTTAAGTTATCCTGCTTTCCTAAAGAAGTGGCAAAACCTCGTAAAAGACGCTCATCTGTTTCTCCTTCAACATACAAAATAACGGGATAATTAAATTCCGAAAGCTGTGTTATCTCTAAGTTAGAAACATCGGCCATCGCTGTTAAAATCGCTGGTGTAGCTTCCACTCTTTTAGGAATGCTATCAAGTAATGAGATTATTTGCCGAACGTCAACCCCTCTAATAAACTCTTCTGCGTGGGTGGCAATAAGAAATTGAGTATTTCTCTCGATCGCTTTTTGATTTTTAAAATAATCTAGAATCTCTCTTTGCAAGTTAACATGAAGATGAGCATCGGGTTCATCCAGTAAGATAGTAGTAGGTTTATAACCATAAAAAAATGCCAACAAGGTTAAGGTTTGATGGAAACCGCTGCCAGCAGATATAATGTCGTAGGATTTGCCCCCCTGTTTATATTCGCAGATTATTTGGGTGTCCACTCCTCGTTCGTATTGAGGTTCTTTTAAATCAACGTTAAACCAGTTTTTGACAACATTTTGAATTTCACTCCAATCCTCTCGATTTTCTTGCCAAACTCGCAGCAGTAAATTTCTTAATATACTTCCGGGCTGCGCTTTTCCCACTTGTTTTCGCAGCGGTCCGTCATCACGCCATTCTTCATTGGGTTCTAATCCCGAAAAAGGCGGAACGTAAGCAATAATAGGTAAAAGAGAAGGGGAGTGATTTGACTCTCCTTCTAATTCACGGAAATGTTCCCATCCTTCCGAAGGAATTGCGTAGATAGTTTGAGGAGAACTATATCGTAGTCTAACCCCCAAAGAGCGTGGTTCTGGCCCGGAAGATTCCGCTATCCAAGTAACATCAATTTCAATGAGAATAAACTCTTGCTTTTTGGAACCATCTGCTTTTGTTGGATAGTGGCGCTCGGTCTTCTCTCGCCACAAAAGATTAAATTCTGGAACGGGAAGGGCTGTAAAGTTGGGAAGGACAACTTGTTTGCCGGTCTTTCCCCCCCGTTTTGCCCGCCGGAACTCCTCAATACAGAACTGCCAGATCGCTAAAGCCTGTAAGATGGTGCTTTTCCCACTGTTATTCCGTCCAACTAAGAGATCGAAGGGAAAAAACTCGTAGGTTTGTTCCTTGATACTCTTGAAATTTCTCAGGGTTAGCTTGGTTATCATCGATCTGGTTAGGCTGTCGGCATCTTCATCTTAAATTATGCAAGTAAACAGCGCTCACTTTCCCAGATCGCTCTTTTTCGTCAGAAAACTTTCAGCTGCACTAGGGCATTTTTCAGGGGATCGGTTAAGGAATCGCCAGTAAGCGTACGGATAACCGCACACTGGGATTAGCACTCAAGCCCTAAGAGTGCTAAATTGACTATAAGGAGTCCTATCACAACAGCGATACTATGTCCAAAATCATTGCCTTCAAAGATGAATCCCGTCGCGCCCTAGAAAAAGGTGTCAACGCCTTGGCCGACGCAGTAAAAATCACCCTCGGTCCGAAAGGACGCAATGTCTTGTTAGAAAAGAAATACGGCGCCCCCCAGATCGTTAATGACGGCATCACCGTCGCCAAAGAAATCGAATTGTCCGATCCCCTCGAAAACACCGGAGCGAGGTTAATTCAGGAAGTAGCCTCAAAAACCAAAGATTTAGCGGGAGATGGCACCACTACCGCCACCATCATCGCCCAAGCTTTAATTAAAGAAGGTCTGAAAAACGTTACCGCCGGGGCCAATCCCGTCGCCTTAAGACGCGGACTAGACAAAACTATCGCCTATCTGGTCGAGGAAATCGCCGCCGTCGCTAAACCGATCGCGGGAGATGCGATCGCTCAAGTGGCCACCGTTTCTTCCGGCAACGACGAAGAAGTGGGACAAATGATCGCCACCGCCATGGAAAAAGTCACCACCGATGGCGTAATCACCGTGGAAGAATCGAAATCCCTAACCACCGAATTAGAAGTAGTGGAAGGGATGCAGATCGATCGCGGTTATATCTCCCCCTATTTCATCACCGATCAAGAAAGACAGATCGTCGAGTACGACAACCCCCTGATCCTGATTACCGATAAAAAAATCAGTGCGATCGCTGAATTAGTCCCCGTCCTCGAAGCCGTTGCCCGTCAAGGTCGTCCCCTATTAATTATCGCCGAAGATGTGGACGGCGAAGCCTTAGCCACTCTCGTGGTCAACAAGGCCCGGGGAGTCTTAAATGTCGTCGCCATCAAAGCCCCCAGTTTTGGGGAACGTCGCAAGGCGGTTTTACAAGATATCGCCATTCTCACCGGCGGTCGTCTGATTTCCGAAGAAGTGGGCTTAAGTCTTGACACGGTTAGCCTCGATCTGCTAGGGCAAGCGGCAAAAATCACCCTAGAAAAAGACAATACAATTATTGTCGCCTCCGGAGACAGCCGCAATAAAGCCGATGTGCAGAAACGTCTCGCCCAACTGAAAAAACAGTTAGAAGAAACCGATTCCGAATTCGATAAGGAAAAATTACAGGAACGCATCGCTAAATTAGCCGGCGGTGTGGCCGTCATTAAAGTCGGGGCAGCCACAGAAACCGAACTCAAGGATCGCAAACTCCGCATCGAAGATGCCCTCAATGCCACCAAAGCCGCCGTGGCAGAAGGTATCGTCCCGGGCGGTGGTACAACCTTGATTCACCTGGCTTCTAAGGTGAAGGCTTTCAAAGCTTCTCTCACTAACGATGAGGAAAAAGTCGCCGCCGATATCGTCGCCAAAGCCCTAGAAGCACCCCTGCGTCAGTTGGCTAATAACGCCGGTGTGGAAGGGGATGTGATCGTGGAAGGTGTGCGCGATACCGCTTTTAGCATCGGTTACAATGTCCTCACCGGCAAGTACGAAGACTTAATCGCCGCCGGAATTATCGATCCGGCTAAAGTGGTACGGTCAGCCGTTCAAAACGCCGCTTCCATCGCCGGTATGGTCTTAACTACGGAAGCCCTCGTGGTCGAAAAACCCGTTAAAGAAGCCGCAGCCCCCGATATGGGCGGCATGGGCGGCATGGGCGGCATGGGCGGCATGGGTGGCATGGGTGGCATGGGTGGCATGGGTATGATGTAATTCCTGATGCCCTCTGGCCCGTCAAAATAATCTCATGCAATTGAGCCAATCTGTCCCTTTTCTGGTTAACATCGGCATTAGGGACAGGTTTTTTTTCCTCAACCACAGAGCAAGAATAATTTGAGTAGTTGCCATAACCCCCCTATTTCTTTGAGTGCCATTTGGCTAGAGTCTTTATCCTGCCTACCTTTGAACCTCTTTGTCTCCCCTTGAGCTTCGCTGGTTTCTTTTCAGTGATCACTGTTCACTGATCACTGAAAAGTCTCCCCATCTCCCCTAACCCCAGATAACTGCATCTAAGTTACCGCCCCGAAACTCTACAATAAAGGCAGCAGCATCAATAAACAGTTAAAAAATCAACCGTGACCAAGACCCCTTCCCTCGAGGAAACTCATTACAATCAGGCTAAAGCTAGTTTACAACAGGCTTTAACATGGTATGCCAGTTTTCGCCGCCATTGGAATTATCCCCCCAATCCCCAACTTCAGGCCGCCGTTAAACAGGATTTGCAGTCCCTCAAATCGGCCTTAGATAAACTGGATGAAACGGTGATTCGGGTGGCGGCCTTCGGGTTAGTCAGTCGCGGTAAATCCTCGGTGGTAAACGCTTTAGTCGGTCAAAAAGTCCTGGCAACCGGACCCCTGCACGGGGTGACACGCTGGCCGCGATCGGTGCGTTGGACAGCAGCCACGGGTAAAATTCAGATAGAATTAATCGATACCCCCGGATTGGATGAGATTGAAGGGGAAGCACGGGCGAATATGGCCCGGGAAGTCTCTAAAAGTGCCGATTTGATTTTATTTATCGTAGCGGGGGATATTACCCGGACCGAATACGAGGCCTTGGCAGAATTGCGCCGGGCAAAAAAACCGCTCATTTTGGTGTTTAATAAGATTGACCTCTATCCGGAAGCCGATCGCCGCCAGATTTTTCAGCAGTTACAGAGATTAGGAACCAATCGGGCTGAAAAAACGTTAGAAGATTTGTTAACTACCGATGAGATAGTTATGGTAGCCGCCGAACCGCAACCGATTCCCGTCCGGGTGGAATACCCCGATGGGCGCGTGGTGAGTGAGTGGGAAACCCCTCCCCCCCAAATTGAGGAGCTGCAAGATAAACTCTTAACGATTTTAAATCGGGAAGGGCGATCGCTGCTGGCCTTAAATGCTTTAGTGCAAGGGCAAGAAGCGGAGGAAAATATCGCTAGAAAAACCCTGGAACTCCTGGACAGTCAAGCAGAGGAAATTATCTGGCAATACGCGAAATATAAGGCTTTAGCGATTGCGGCTAATCCGATCGCTATTTTAGACCTACTGGGGGCTTCAATCGTCGATTTGACTCTAGTTCGGGCTTTAGCTCGTTTGTACGGCTTGCCGATTACCAGTCACCAAGCCGGTCAACTCTGGCGGACTCTACTTTTTAGTAGTGCGGGGTTGCTGGTGGGGGAAATCCTCGGCAGTGTGATTATCGGTCTGGGCAAAACGGCAGCGGCAGCAGCGAGTATTTTTGAAAATCCCACCTCTTTAACCCTCTACGGTAGTACCGCTCTCCTACAGGGAGCAATTGCCGCTTATGGAACCTATATCATCGGGAAAGCCGCCAAAATCTATCTAGAACGCGGTTGTAGTTGGGGGGCATCCGGACCGAGTACAGTGATTAATCAAATTCTTGCTCAAGTTCATCCGCAAACTATCTTATATCGTTTACGTCTAGAACTAGAACAGTGATTTTCAAGGAAAAAGTAAAAAGGAAAAAAGGCAACAGTTATCAATTAAATATGGTTCTTCGTTACTTGGCATGGTTCGATCGACTAAATTCTTATCTGGCAAGAGACTTAATTGATTAGTTCGTTCTAGCGCAAAAACAATTGACAAAAATCGCAGCAATGTCTTTTTCTATAAGGGTTTCATCCCTTATAACCCCATCCATCGCCTAACACGAACCACTGACTCCTGATGACCGACTCCTAATTTGAGAAACTTAATTTTTGACAACGACAACTAGCTAGAAATATTGAGAGAAAATCATGTCTGCTGCCCATAAGTCCTATATTCCCGTTCCCGTTCCTGGCCAGAAAAGCCAAGCGACTCAACGTCGTCCCCAGTCGCGGATAACTTCCCCCAACCCCACTACTAAACCAGTTACTCAATCCCCCCCGACTCCCACCGTCAAACCAGCGACTAAATCGGTGGCGAGAGTTCCCGTGGCCCCGACACAAAAACAAGTGGCCTCGCGTCAATTACGTTCCCTTTGCCTCCTAGAAAGAATAGTGGCCGTGATTACTTTTTGTCTGTTGGGTTCGACTCTGGGAATATATGCTTGGACGGTATATATTCCCAAGGTTTGGGACAAAGAATTTGCTAAACTGGAAACACTGCAACGTCACGAGCGCCATCTTTTGGCCACCAATGAAACCCTTAAACATCAACTAGCTCAACAAGCAGAAAAACCCGAAACCGGATTAACTCATCCCCAACCCTTCCAAACTATCTTTTTACAGCGTAAATCTGCTCCTAACCTGAAACCGGCCCCCGCTTCTCAACCCCAATCTACCGTCAATTCTCGACCAAGAAGTGCCTATTAATAGTTATCAGTTAGCAGTGGGTAAGTTAACAGTTATCAGATGTGAGTTTTTAACTGTGCAGTATTAAATAGAAGTTTCCTACTGTCTTTTTACTGATTACTGTTTACTGATTACTGTTTACTGATTACTGTTCACTGCTTACTGCTTACTGCTTACTGCTCACTGATAACTGAAATATACTTCTCATGACTGACACAAAAAGACCCAGATTTAGAGGTAAAGAAACTCGATCGCCCTCTGGGAGAATCCGGGACAGAAAGTCCTATTTAAACGACAAAAAACGGCAACAACAGTTAAAAAAATTGCCTTTAAGTAACGGGCGATTGGTGGCGGTGTGGTTGATTTTAGTGATGGGTATTTTGGGTTTAGCTTGGCGTTTGTACCAACTACAAATAGTACAGGCACAGGAATTACAAAAAAGAGCCAGACAACAGCAAACTACAAGTATTAGACCCTATATTCCCCGGCGGGCGATCGTCGATAGTAATGGCAATGTTTTGGCGACCGATCGCTTGATTTATACTCTTTATGTACACCCAAAACTGTTTGCTATTCCGGCCGCAGAAGTGGCTGATAAATTAGCGCCTTTATTAAATATTCCTACTAATCAACTGATGCAAAGATTTAAAGAAAAAGAAACAGGAATTCGTTTAGCCAATCAATTAACCGAATCCGTGGCTAGGGGCTTAAAACAATTATCTCTTGACGGTGTAGAATTAGAGGAAAAATACGCTCGTTATTATCCCCAAGACGATGTAGCAGCCGACGTGATTGGCTATGTAGACAAAGAACATCGTGGCCAAGCAGGATTAGAGAGAGGTTCCAGTCAGTTATTAGAAAGATCTCCTTTTTCTGTCAATACAAGACGCATGGGAGACGGGCGAATTTTACCAGCTTTTGTTCCCGATGGTATCTTTCAATTTGATGAATTACAGTTAGAAGTAACCCTCGATTTAAAACTACAAAGAGCCGCCAGGACAGCCCTGCGGGAACAGCTAAAGAAATTTAATGCTAAACGGGGAGCCGTCATCGTTATGGACTCCCTTGATGGTTCCCTTTTAGCCCTAGTTTGTGAGCCAACTTTTAACCCCAATGAATACTATAAAGCCAATGTGGCTCTATTTAAAAATTGGACCGTAGCCGATCAGTACGAACCGGGGTCAACTTTTAAACCAATTATTATCGCCTTGGCCATGGAAGCAGGGGCAATTAAAGCTAGTACAGTAGTCAATGATCCGGGGGCAATTACTGTCGGTCCCTGGACGATTAAAAATGCCTCTAAACAGGGTTATGGGGCGCTAGATATGGCCCGAGTCCTGCAAACCTCTAGTAACGTGGCCATGGTGCAAATTGCCCAAAAAATGGGGCGAGTTGATTTCTATAAAAGTTTATTAGGATTGGAAATAAATCAAAGGGTTGGCGTAGATTTACCCGGAGAAGTGGCAGGATATCTCAAACCCGAACCAGAATTTCTCGATAATGCCATTGAATCGGCCACCGCTTCCTTTGGTCAAGGTTTATCCCTAACGCCTTTAAAATTAGTACAATTGCACGGTGCGCTGGCCAATGGTGGCACCCTGGTAACTCCCCATCTGATCAAAGGATTAGCCGACGACCGCGGCCGTTTGCACTGGCAGCCCGATTATCCCAGCAAAAAAGTCTTTTCTCCCACCGTAGCCCGGCAAGTGGTGGAAATGATGGAAACCGTCGTCAGCAAGGGGACGGGGGTAGCAGCCCAAATCCCCGGTTATCGCATCGGAGGTAAAACGGGAACCGCACAAAAAGCTAGTCCGACGGGGGGTTATCTACCTAACGCTAAAATTACCAGTTTTGTGGCGATTTTACCGATCGAATCGCCCCGTTATGTGGTTTTGGTGGTGGTGGATGAACCCAAGGGTGCGAATACTTTTGGCTCCACTGTTGCCGCTCCTGTGGCAAAAACGGTGATGAATACGCTCATTTCCCTCAAAGGTATCCCCCCCACTTCCAAGGTCGCTCCGGCGGCTTCTCAGACCGATAAACCCCCGCGGCACGATTAATTTAAGTCTTTTTGCAAGAGGTTTTATCTAACAAAGCACAGAGAAATATTATCGGGCTTTCATTCCCATGTCGATCCATACTTCTCTCAAATCTCATATAACTCCTGTAACCATCTCAAAAAAATTGCTGATTGGGGATGGGATTGATTAAGTATTCTTTGTTTGACTGCATCGTGCAGTTGTTTCCCTGGCGGATCTTGCCAAGCTAAATAGGTATGAATATTAGCCTTATCTAGATGATAATCTCTATAGGTTGCCCCTTGTTGTTTTGCCTCTATCACCTTGTTTTGTGTATATTGCCAAAGATTATTATCGGGAACTAAATAGGCTAAAAAAGTCTCTAACATCCCTCTCGATTGATTATCGGGCATCATCCACACACCGAATTTTATACCCGATTCTAGAGTTATAATTAATCCCGCTGCTGGTAAATTTTGAGGTAAGTTAGGGATATTTGGTAAACAGGCATTATATAAACTTTGCCAACGATTATCAGGTTCTTCGTCTGCATCTATGACAATTCCTAAATGAGTTAGTCCGTTAGGAGTTTTTAGTTGTGTAGAGATGTATTTAGGTTTTAGTAAATTTTCAACACCATCACAATTTATGATATTTAATGGTTCTTCCCCTCTATTCCAAGTAACTCCATTTGCTGCCATTAATTGGGGAATAACTCTCAATTCCTCTGCACCTTCCACTAATAACTTTTTTGTCTCTATTTTAGGCATTGTTACCGCACCTCAAGATTACTTTTAGCGGCAATAACAATTTCTTCTGGATCAAAGATTACAGATTGGCTTTTTTCCCTATCTATCCTTTGAATAGTAATCTCGTTATCAGCAATTTTTTCTTCGATAATTAATTCGGCTAAACTTTGCCAACAATCGCGGCTGTGAGTGGTGGCAAATACCTGAATATTGAGTTTTTTGGCGGTTTCCCAGACTACTTTCCACATATCAGTCATGACAGTAAAATGCAATCCGCTATCAATTTCATCAACTAATAAAATTCCATTTTCAATGTTAACCATCGCTAAAACTAATCCTAACATTCGCCAAATTCCATCGCCTAAACTGCCAATAGGGATAGGTTGATCATGATTTTTAATTTTGATTAAAAACCCACCTCTAACACCTAGGTTATTTGAAGTTAAATACTTGCCAGAACCAACACTGGCTATCCTTTCAATTTTTGGCTCAATAATTTTCAAAGATTCAATAATTAAATCTTCTAAAGGAGAGAGAACAATGTTATCAAAAAGTGCTGCCATATCAGAACTTGTTAGAGAAAATGGTGTTAAGAACTTCAATTCAATTTTATTATCAATACCTATTTTATGGGAAATTCTGCTTAAACTAGCTATTCTTCTTATGGAATCTCTGGCAAGAGTACCGTTGGCAAGAAGTTCCATTTCAATAGGTTTTTGTGAGCCAATCCATCCAATACTTAAAAGAAGTTTACCCCATTCCTCATTGTCGAAATTGTGATCATTATTTTGATTTAGATCATCATTTTTGTCTGAAAATAAAGATAGTTGTATAGGAATGCTTTCAACAGAAATAGTAACACTTGCTAGATAGGATTTGCCATATCCACTGATGATAATTTTTTTACTTGGGATGATTTCATGCCCATGAAATAAATTACAAATTGCAAAAACTTTAGTGGGACTAGGTAGATTACTTTCTGACCAACCAAACTCACCTCTATAGCTAATAGTTTCAAGAAATATATCTATATTATTCTGAGCATACAAAAACTGAATCGCTTCTAAAATAGAAGTTTTACCGCTATTATTTTTACCTACTAAGAGATTAATTCGACCAAGATTGGCCATCTCAAAATTCTGAAAACCGCGAAAGCCTTCAATTTTTAAGCATTGTAACATGAGTGATTACCCCAGATTTTAGTTATTAAATCTAGTTTATCTCAACCCCAGAAAACACCTCAATTAACGACAGAGCAGCACCATGGCGATACCGATACCCAAACTTAAACCAACCAGCACTTGAAAAGGAGTATGACCAATTAATTCCTTTAAACGTTCCTCGTTAAATTCCTTGCCCCCTTGGAACATTTCATCGATAATTTGATTGAGAATCCGGGCCTGTTTTCCCGCTGCCTGACGCACTCCGGCCGCATCATACATAACAATAACCGCAAAAAGCGCAGCGATGGCAAATTCGGGACTAGACCAACCCATCTGTAATCCTACCCCAGTAGCCAAGGCCCCCACCAGCGCCGAGTGAGCGCTAGGCATTCCCCCCGACGAGACTAGATAGCGCAGACTCACCTTACCATCGCGGATTAACTCAATCAGCGCTTTTAGTCCCTGGGCAGTGAAACAAGCTAAAAGAGAGATTAGCAGTATTTGATTGTGTAACACCTGCTGGAAGTCCTGCATAATCTCACTCGTTTAATTTAATTTTTACGATTAACAATATACTCGGCGATGGCCCGTAAAGGTTCAGCGGCCTCATCGTAGCTACTCAATTCACCGATGGCACTATCTATTAACTGTTGAGCTTGCTGGCGGGACCCTTCTATCCCCCAGAGACTAGGATAGGTAGCTTTTTGTGCCTGTAGATCCTTGCCGGCGGTTTTGCCTAATTCCTCCTTTGTCGCCGTGATATCGAGAACATCATCGATAATTTGGAAAGCCAAGCCAATATTTTGGGCATAACGGGCTAATTTAGCTATATCTTCCCCTTTTGCCCCCGCTAAAACTGCCCCCGACACCACAGAAGTCTCCAACAGGGCCCCGGTTTTCTGAGTATGGATAAAACCGAGAGTTTCTGCCGAAATATCGGGTTTTCCTTCAGATTCCAAGTCTAAAACCTGACCTCCCACCAAACCCGCTGCCCCGACCGTGCGACCTAAACTAGCAATTACCTCTAAAATCTGTACGGGGGGAACATTACGAGTCTGGGTAGCCACATACTCGAAAGCGTAGGCCAGGAGACCATCCCCAGCTAAAATAGCGATATCTTCGCCAAAAACCTTATGATTGGTTAATTTCCCGCGTCGGTAATCATCGTTGTCCATGGCGGGTAAATCGTCATGAATTAATGACATCGTGTGAATCATTTCTAGGGCGCAAGCGGTGGGTAAAGCCATCTCCAGGGAACCCCCCATCAATTCACAGGTAGCCAGACATAAAATTGGTCGCAGACGTTTGCCGCCAGCGAGGAGAGAATAGCGCATCGCCTCGTAGATTTTGGCGGGATTGCCGATAACTAAAGAGCTATCCAAAGCTGACTCGACAATTAACCGCTTTTCCTCCAGATAGGAAGCCAGAGAAAAGCTCTCGTTTTTCCTCACTTCTACTCCTCGTTCGCCCCTAGTAACCATGTCTTTTTGTCTTGAACCGACTGCTTTTAAAACTATATCAGGAAACTCCACCTCGATCGGAATTAAACTGACTGCTCCCTTGTACACTAATCTGTTGACTATAGACCTCTTGTAAAAATCGAAAATCTTCCCTTAGGACAGGAGACTCCGAGACAGGAGGAGAAAAAAGACAACAGACGACTACAATATCCGTACAAACTCTGATTATGTCAAATTTATCCAGTATTTTAGATATTCTCACCTGATAGCAGCTCAAGAGATTAATTACGCCTTCAGACTACATCGCAGCGCCGCAGTTGAGATTCTGAACATTTGTACTAAAGTTTCCCAGACGGAGAGGGACTAATTTTCTTTTCTGATGCCTATTTTCTCTTTTAACCTAAACCTCTTGCATAATTAATTTTTCAGGGTTCAAAAACGGCAAAAATAAGGATTAAATTGCATAAAATCTGTAAATAGACCATTTAATTGATTATTATTCATTCTTAATTCTCCTGACTACTGACTACTGACTCCTAACCCTAACAACAATTTTTGATTTTTACAAGAGGTCTCCTGAAAAAATACATCCCTCAGCCTAGTCCAGGAATTGGCGAAAAACGGGCGATATAATTGAATTTCGCCGCAGTTATCCTGGGAGACGCTAAAGTTTTGATGATTCGGTCAAACTTCCTTTTTCTTAGCTTGCGGTTGAGAAATTTCTCGATTAGCCCATAATTAGGATTATCCTAGGAATATATTGGGGTGCATCTCAATTTTGGAGAAATATCTAGATGACATTTTGGGCGTTGGGTGCTTGGGCTTTTGGGCGCACGCGGTGCGCCCCTACCATTGGCACAATAATATTATTATTGTAGGGGCGAATTGCATTCGCCCTCTTTGAATAACTTCTGCTGCTCACCATAAGTGAGAGAGTGAGAGAAAGTAACAAACAAATATGAGATGCACCCATGTATTGTATGCTGCTAGGGCAAATTTTAAGCGATCGATACCAAATTCAAAGTCAGTTAGGTAAACAAACCGGAAGACGCACTTTTCTCGCCCAAGATCTAAAAACGGGTACTACTGTTGTCGTCAAATTATTAATCTTCAGTCCCGATTTTGAATGGACAGATTTAAAACTCTTTGAACGGGAGGCCGAAACTCTTAAACATCTAGATTGTCGCTCGATTCCTGAATATATCGACTATTTTGAAGTTCGCACCGATACCTATCAAGGTTTTGCCCTTGTTCAGAGTTATATCGAGGCTAAATCTCTCAAGGAACAGATAGAAAATGGTCGCAAATTTAGTGAAGCAGACCTACAAGAATTAGCTAAATCTATCCTAGGTATTTTAATTTATCTCCATGGACTTAATCCGCCAATTATTCACCGGGATTTGAAACCTAGTAATATTTTACTAAAAGATCGATCGGGTCATAGTATCGGTAATGTTTATTTAATTGATTTTGGTTCTGTCCAGACTGTTGCTCAACAGGAACAGGCTACTTTAACTATCGTCGGAACCTACGGTTATATGCCCCCCGAACAATTCGGTGGTCGCACCGTTGCTGCTTCTGATTTATACAGTTTAGGAGCCACTTTAATCTATCTAGCTACAGGCATTCATCCCGCCGATTTACCCCAAAAAGATGGCAAAATTCAATTAAATAATTTAGCCAATTTAAGTCCTGCTTTTGTTCATTGGTTAGGGCAGTTAATTGAACCTAGTCTCGAGAAAAGGTTTGTTTCAGCACAGGCAGCAAATCAAGCTTTAAATACTCTCCACGAAATGCAATTAACTTCCTCAAACCTTGAAAAACCCGCCGGGAGTCGGGTACAGTTGCAAAAAAGCGGGGAGAAAATTATAATATCTTTACCTCCCGAAGGTTTTACCCCTAAATTAATTTTTCCTGGAACCTTTGCCATCGCTTGGAATGCTTTTTTATTAGTATGGACAGGAGGAGCCATTTCTATTCCTCTGTGGATGAGTTGGTTTTTTCTGCTCTTTTCCTTGCCCTTTTGGTTTGTGGGTTTAGGAATGCTTGGCGGGATTATTTATTGTCTCAAAGGGGAGGAAATTATCACTATTGATAGTCAAGAAATTGTTGCCATTCAGCGAATTTTGGGTTTGACACTTCCGGGCAAAAAGAAAATGGCACGGCAACATATTAATAAACTGGTGATAGCTGATGGTTATCATACCAAAGATGACGATGGCGATCGAGTTTATGTGCCGATGGCTTTAACTATTTGGGCGGGGACTAAAGAATATACTATTAGCAGTAAAACAAAAGAATATCTGAGCAAACCCGAAATTGAATGGTTAGCAGCGGAATTAAGTCAATGGTTAGGAATACCAATTACTAATAAGTAGCTGGTTACAATCAACTTTTTTCTCCCTTCTCCCCACTCCCCCACTGATTACTGATTACTGCTTACTGATAACTGATAACTGATAACTGATAACTGAAAAATATCCCCTCTCCCTCACTGATTACTGATTACTGATAACTGAAAAATCTCCCCTCTCCCTCACTGATTACTGATTACTGATAACTGATAACTGAAAAATCTCCCCAACCCCCCTCCCTGATATGGACGAACTGTCTGTGATCAGTGTAAAATTTTATGAAGGGTCTGGGTTTTTTTGCCCCAGAGCCAGTGACTAAGATCAAACATTGTGCATCCCATCGATAATTAAGTTTATGAGCGCCACTATTACCGTAGAAAAACGCAAATTAGAAAAGCCCCCTTTAGAACTGCATTATCTCGGCGATCGAGCCTTGCGTCAACCGGCCAAGCGGATTACTAAAGTCGATGACAGCATTCGTCAATTAGCCAGAGAAATGCTGCAAACTATGTATAGTTCCAATGGTATCGGATTAGCGGCTCCCCAAGTGGCAGTTAATAAACAATTGATTGTCATCGATTGTGAACCCGATAAACCCGAAAATACGCCCCTAATTCTGATTAATCCCCAAATTATCGGTTATAGTCGGGAATTGTGCAAAGCGGAAGAGGGTTGTTTGAGTATTCCCGATGTGTTTTTAGATGTCATCCGTCCCCAAGCGATCGAAGTGAGTTATAAAGATGAACAGGGCAAACCGCGAAAACTGCAAGCTAACGGTTTACTAGCGCGGGTAATTCAACACGAAATGGATCATCTTAATGGTGTCATGTTCGTGGACAGAGTAGATAACGATTTGGCACTCAATGAAGAATTAAAAAAACACGGTTTTTCCGTGCAAGCGGTGAAACCCGTCGAGAAAGTGACAAAATAAAGGCATTAGTGAATTTAGGTGAGGAGTGAAGATGACCCCGAAAAGCGGCGTTTTATTGTTATTATCCTGTATTGCAGCGATCGCTGGTGTGGGTTGTGTCTTTGAAATTAGTTCAGGAGAACCGGATTTAGGCAATACCACCACTGGCTTAATTCTAGCGGCAAGTGTACCATTAACAGCCCTATTTTTTTGGGCGGCGGTTAAGGACACCAGAGCCAATTACAAATAGAATAACTTCCCCTTGGTTATGGGAAAATTGGCATAATTTTCATGAGCAGAAGAGAGAATGTATTTCTCTCTTTTGTTTCTTTTAATTAGGGTCTGCTGAATAAATCTAAAAACCTTGTTGGATAGGACTTTTAGACTTTTTTACTTTTTCTCTGAAAATTAGGTAATTGACCAGATGAAAATTGGTAAAACCCTACACCCTACACCCCACACCCCACACCCTACCCCCACGAGAAACTTTTTCAGCATACCCTAATTACAGGGCAAATTGCCAGAAAAAGTTACTACTTTTCAGTATCTTATCATCTTTTATGACAATCAATTATATGCCGACCGGTGAAAACCTGATTAGGTACAGATTTCCCCCCTCTCTTCTATATCCGCAATCTAGAATGATAAAATAGGTGAAGTTCAAAGCATCATTCATTAGCTATGACCACAACCTACAAAGTAGAAATTTCTCATTTAGGAACAACACAAACGATCGAAGTTAGGGAAGATCAAACTATACTACAAGCGGCCTACGATGCGGGAATCGACTTACCCAGTTCTTGCAATGCGGGCGTATGTACTACCTGTGCCGCTCAACTTTCCCAGGGTAGCGTCGAACAAGGTGAGGGCATGGGATTATCCCCCGACCTGCAAAAAGAAGGCTATGCTTTGTTATGTGTGGCCTATCCTCGCTCGGATATTAAACTGGAATCTGGCAAGGAAGAAGTAGTTTATCAACGTCAATTCGGAAAACCCTAGGCCAAACTGGGGGTAAGATGACAAATTTTCGGGGGTTTCCCCCCAAAAAACCAGATTTTGAGCCAATAGAACCAGCAAACCCTAACTAATAGCTGAATGCTGACTACTCAGGGAGAACTTTTGCTCTCTACCCTTGAGGGCCGCTTTCATGAAACCAGAAAAGAGAGGATGAGCTTTATTGGGACGGGAGCGAAATTCGGGGTGAAATTGGGTAGCAATAAAGAAAGGATGTTTTGGTAGTTCGATAATTTCCACCAAACGACCATCAGGAGAAGTGCCACTCACCAGATAACCAGTCTCAAAAAAGAGACTACGATAGGCATTATTGAACTCGTAACGGTGACGATGGCGCTCATAGATAACCTCTTGACCGTAGAGAGAGAAAGCTAGACTATCGGGATTTAAACGACAGGGATAGAGACCTAAGCGCATTGTTCCCCCTAAATCTACCACATCTGCCTGTTCTGGCAGTAAATTAATCACTGGATTCGGTGTATCTTCTTCAAATTCGGAACTATTGGCCCTTTCTAATCGGGCCACATTGCGACCCCATTCGATAATCGAACACTGCATCCCTAAACAGAGACCCAAGAAAGGAATATTATTGACCCTAGCATACTCGATCGCCTTAATTTTGCCATCCACACCCCTAATACCAAAACCACCGGGTACCACAATACCGTCAACACCGCTTAAATGAGCTTCGGCCGAATCTTTATCCACATCTTCGGCACTTACCCAACGCAATTCTATCTCGCTATTAAGGGCAATAGCTGCGTGTTTAAGGGCCTCCACCACCGAGAGATAAGCGTCCCCCAACTGCACATATTTACCAACAATAGCTATCTCTAATTTTTGACCGGGGGATTGCATCTGTCGGATGAGATTTTCCCACTCCTCCAGATGGGGGTATCGGGGACCCAGGTTTAATAATTCTAGGGTTTGTTGCGCTAATCCCTCTTTTTCCAGATTGAGAGGAACTTCGTAGATGCTGCTGGCATCCTGAGCAGTAATCACCGATTCCACCGGCACATCACAGAAAGCTGAGAGTTTTTCTTTTAACCCCGGTTGTAGGGGTAGATGACAACGACAGACTAACACATCCGGTTGAATGCCGATCGATCTTAATTCCTTGACCGAGTGTTGCGTCGGTTTAGTTTTCATCTCCTTAGCGGCCGGAATCCAAGGAATTAGGGTAACGTGCATATAAACCACGTTATTTCGACCCACATCCTTCCTAAATTGCCTAATTGCTTCTAAAAAAGGCAAAGATTCGATATCTCCCACCGTACCACCAATTTCTGTAATGACGATATCGGGGTTGGTATCTTTGGCCACCCGGAGAATCCTTTCCTTGATTTCGTTGGTAATATGGGGAATTACCTGCACAGTTCCCCCCATATAAGCACCACGGCGCTCTTTATTCAATACCGCTTGATAAATCGAGCCAGTAGTCACGCTATTGAGACGGGAGAGTTCCGTATCGGTAAAACGTTCGTAGTGGCCAAGGTCGAGGTCGGTTTCGGCCCCATCATCGGTGACAAATACCTCTCCGTGTTGAAAAGGACTCATCGTACCTGGATCCACGTTGATATAGGGGTCTAATTTCAGAATTGAGACGGAATAATCCCGACTTTTCAACAATCTTCCCAAACTAGCAGCGACAATTCCTTTCCCAATACTGGAAACGACTCCCCCGGTGACAAAGACAAATTTACTCATAAAATTTTTCCTGCGATCGATTATACCTGGCAAGGGGTGAGAGTTTTCGGGATGCGGCGGTGTCATTTTCCCAGATTTCATTATAACCGGAGGATCTATACCCCGATCCTCGTTTTAGCTCCCTCTCGAAAATCTATTGCACCACAGCTTAATCTGTCTTCAGTCACCTTCATCCCGATCATGTAAATTTTCCGCTACAATCGAGAAGACTAAGACTCAGGCAATTGTAAACTATTATTCATGATAGATTTTAATACTCTCGCTGAATTTTCTCGCCACTATTGCGTCTCGATTTGTGCCTTTTTAGTACCCGCTAACTTAGTAACCACCCTTTTAACCGTTCTTTTTCTCTATTTTGGTCGTCCTACCCGTCAAATCTTCCCCATTGCTTCCCTAGCTTTGTTGTTCGCTGTCACCATGTTTCTCCACGTCGCCACTTGGTTAATGATTGGTGTGGTTATGGCCCCCACTTTTATCCTCTTTGGACTAGGTTTAACCTGTTTTGTGATCAATTTTCAAGCCATTTGCGATCGCCAAAGTTTGGAACAGTTATTACACACTGGGGTTAATCGTCTGGCCCGCTCATTCAACTAAAAAAAGCGCCGAGACTTCCCACCCCACCATTAAGATAACCGCTAGATCTGGCTGAATTTTTTTCAGCCAAAGACTTGACAAACTCCAAAATTTTTGCTAACCTTGTAGTATAATGGGAATCCGTGTCGGCCTACAGACCCCCTTTTTAACTCTTTCTCAAGAATAAAAATTTTAACCCGAATTGCCGGTAGTAGCTAAACTAAGAGCAGTACCAAGGGAAACGGTGATTATGGAAGTTATTTGCACGCGTCCCCACTGTCCGAGACCGCGTAATCAGTGCCTAGACCTAGACGATAACAATCGCTTAACCTCGATCGAGCAGAAATATTGTATTACTTGCGGGATGCCATTAATTTTGGGGGGACGTTATTTACCAGAACGTCTATTGGGACAAGGGGGATTTGGGGCGGCATTTTTAGCAGTAGATCGTTATAGTCCCAAAAAAGCTAAATGTGTACTCAAACAATTTCAACCTTCCGGTAATTTAAGTCCGCAAGCTTTAGAAAAAGCGAAAACCTTATTTTTTCAAGAAGCGCACGTTTTAGAAGATTTAGGACGAGAACATCCCCAAATCCCCGATCTCTATGCTTTTTTCCCTTTAAAAGTCAAGAATCAATTAACGGGAGAAGAAGAGCAATTTTTCTATCTGGCCCAGGAATATATCGACGGTAAAAACTTAGAAGAAATTCTCCAGCAGCAACAAAAACCCTTTCAAGAAAGTGAAGTTAAAAACATTCTCAAAGAACTACTTCTTATCCTCAAATTTATTCATGAAAATGGTTCCATTCACCGGGATATAAAACCATCTAACATCATGTTATCCAAAAATGGCCGCCTCTATTTACTCGATTTTGGGGCAGTAAAACAGGCTACCAATAATCCCAATAATACACAAGAGAAATCCACAACAATTTACTCGGCTGGATTTGCTCCTCCCGAACAACAATTAGGCAATCAGGTATCGGCAGCCACAGATTTATATGCCTTAGCAGCTACCTGTGTTATACTCTTAACTAATCGCGATCCTGATGAGCTATACGATCCGCAAAAACAGTTCTGGAATTGGCAAAATTATGCCCCTAATATTAGCTCAGATTTAGCCCAAGTATTCAATAAAATGTTACTAGCAAATCCCCGGGATAGATTTCAATCCTGTGGAGAAGTTTTAACCGCTTTAAATCCTCCTCCTCCATTTTCCCCATCTCCTTCACCTTCTCCAATTCCCCCATCTCCTCCACCTTCTCCAATTCCTTCATCTCCTCCATCTCCTCCAGTGATGAGAAAAACTTCCCGCTTTTCTCTTGGAGAAACTTTCGCTAATGCTGCCTTTACAGGGTTTGAGGGGACATTATTAGTAATTGCCTTAAATAGTTTAGTTCCCTCGGCAGGAATTGTCATCGCCTTTATGATCTTAGGTGGCTTAGTTTTGGCATTATTTAAAAAAGTGATTGAAGGGAAAGATTTACCGATTCTAGCAGCAATTACCCTCGTTTTCCTGTTAATTCCGCAACTGCAAGGAACTCTAAGGTTTCCTGAAATTGCTATCATTGCCGTGATGGCAGCCATTGGAGCCATTGCTATTACCGCCTTTTTCCGGTTAATATATCAGATAATTTTGCGATTATTTTAAAACCCTGAAAGTTGCCAAATTATCATCACTACCGCCGGTAATCGTGCCACCGAGGTCTAAAATAGTTTGCAGATAGTCGAGGATTTCCTGCGAAATTAACTCTCCCGGCATCAAAACGGGAATACCGGGGGGATAGGGACAGATAACATCAGCACTAAGACGATCGAGGGCATTTTTCCGGGATACTATCTCTGTAGGGGCAAAAAAAGCCTTTCTAGGAGAAATAGCCAAATTTCCCGTGACTGGGGGAGGAGTGGGGGGTAAACTGGTAGAGGAAGGGGATTTCAGGCATTGAAAAGCAGTAATGAGGCGATTAATGTGTTCGCGATGGTTGCCGATGGAGATAATAAAAGTAAGTTGGCTGAAAGTCGGTAATTCTGCGGTGACAGCGTATTTTTCTCGCAAAATATCGTCTATTTCGTAACCAGTTAAGCCAAAATCTTGGACGATTACCGTTAAACGAGTGCGATCGAACCAGTGACAACCCGGGATAGAATGGGGAAAGTCTAAAACAGAGATATTAGGAATTTTATTGAGTTCTTTTCGGGCGATAGCGGCTAAATCAAGAGTTTTGCTCAGTAAATCTAGTCCTTGCGTCGCCATTTGCTTTCTAGCACTATCAAGGGAAGCGAGAAGCAAATAACTAGGGCTAGTGGTTTGAACTAATTGTAAGGCTCGATCGACTTTTTCGGAACTAATGCGATCGCTTTTTAAGTGTAACATCGATGCTTGAGTTAAGGCCCCTAAAACCTTATGGGTGGACTGAATAGCCATATCAGCGCCGAGAGAGAGGGCAGCGGGAGGTAAATCGGGATGAAAGGCAAAATGGGCCCCGTGAGCCTCATCGACGAGCAGCGGGATGGAATAATGATTGGTAATCTGGGCGATAGTTTTTAAGTCACAGCAAACCCCTTGATAGGTGGGAGAGACTACCATTACCGCTTTTGCGTCGGGATGAAGTTTCAGGGCATTTGCGAGGGATTGGGGGGTTATATTTAAATTTAGATCGATAGTGGGATTATATTCGGGATTGATAAAGATAGGCTGCGCTCCGGAGAGAATTAAGCCCGAAATTGCCGATTTATGAATATTTCTCGCTAAAATAATTTTATCTCCCTCGCCGCAAGTGGCTAAAATCGCCGCAATAATGCCACAACTGGAACCATTGACTAAAAACCAGCTTTTATCTGCTCCAAATGTCTCGGCTGCTAAAATTTGCGCTTCTTTAATCACTCCCGTCGGGGCAAACAAATTATCCAGGTCGGGTAATTCGGGTAAATCGGCTTTAAAGACGCTTTTTCCTAGTAAATTACTTAAATCTTCCCCGATTCCTTCCCCCTGCTTATGCCCTGGCGCATAAAATGGTACATCTAAACTATTGACTTTTTTTTGCAGTTGTGCTAACAACGGGGCGGACTCTGGCGAAGGCATTTTGGCAAGGAAGTGGGGGGTTTGTCAGTTATCAGTAAACAGTAAACAGTAATCAGTAAACAGTAATTAGTGAAGATTGATCGGTGAATATAGCGTTTTTCAGTCTGCTGAGGTACAAAAGTTATAGGTTTTAGGCAAAAGGCAAAAGGCAAAAGGGAAGAAAAATAGGTGTACCTCACTAGCTTAGGAAACGCTATAATATCATTTAAAACTTAAAACTTAAAACTTAAAACTTATCACTTTAATCTGATAACTGATAACTGATAACTGATAACTGTTAAATATCTGTGCCTAACATTTGCAGTTTATATAAACTAGCGTAGAGGCCGTCTTTGGTTAATAAATCTTCATGGGTTCCCGATTCGACTAATTCCCCGCGTTTAAGAACAAGAATTCGATCGACATCGCGAATAGTCGAGAGACGATGGGCGATAATAATCGCAGTACGATCAACTAAAATCTGTTCTAAAGCTTCTTGAATTAATACTTCTGTTCCCACGTCTAAACTAGCGGTAGCTTCATCTAAAACTAGAATTTCGGGGTTACGAATAGCGACTCTCGCAAAAGCGAGTAATTGTTTTTGTCCTCCCGATAAATTTGCGCCCCGTTCCCGTAAAAGAGTATGATAACCATCGGGTAACTCCTCGATAAAGTGATCGATATTGGTTAATTTAGCCGCTGCCTTCACTTGCTCAAAATCATAATTTTCCCCTAAAGTAATATTGCGAGTAACATCGCCAGCAAAGAGAAAAGTTTCTTGGAGAATGACACCGATATAACGTCTTAATTCTGCTTGGGGAAGATAACGGATATCGATACCATCCACTAGAATTCTGCCCTTACTCGGTTCGTAAAGACGACAGAGAAGACGAATAATCGAACTTTTTCCCGCACCGGTGGGACCGACTAAAGCGACTTTTTCCCCTGGATGAATGGTAAAATTGAGAGCTTTGATAATATATTCATCGGGTTTATAACCAAACCAAACATTTTCAAAAATAATCTCGCCAGTTTGACGTTTTTCTGGAAAATAAAGCTCTTTAGAACTGTTAGGATCGGTGATTTCAATGGGAATACTAATTAATTCACCAATGCGTTCTATAGCAGTAAAACCCCCTTGAAACATGGTAAATTTTTCGGCAAACTGACGCAGGGGATTAAAGAGACGTTGGGAGAATAAAATAAAAGCTGATAAAACCCCAAAATCAATGGTTTTCTGGAGAATCAAAATACCGCCTAACCATAATACTCCTCCCACGGCAATTAATCCGATCCATTCCAAAGTAGCTGAGACAGCCGAATCATAAAAAATTGTTTTATCTAGGGATTGACGATAGTTAATATTGGTAGCGCGAAACATTTCAGCATTAAAGCGTTCGCGGCGAAATAATTGAACAATATTAACTCCGACTACATTTTCCTGTAATTGGGCATTAAGTTTTGATAATTCCTCGCGTACTTGATAGTTAGCGCTGCGGTATTGTTTTTGAAAAAAGATAATTAAAGCGGTGACGGGAAATAACATCAACACCAACAATAGAGCTAATTGCCATTGCAAGGTAAACATGGTGATGATAATAACTAAAATATTGACCAGATCACTGACAACTCCGATCGCCCCACTAGCAAAAACTTCTCCTAATGCTTCCACATCGCTGGTTAAACGAGTGACTAAACGTCCCACGGGAGAGCGATCAAAAAAACTAGAGGAAAGGGAGGTGACATGGGTAAATAAATCTTCCCGGACATTAGCAGTAATTGACTGACCGACTTTCTGCACTAGATAACCTTGTGTTGTCCCTAAAATCAGTCGTAAAATAATCGAAACCGACAGGATAATAATTAGGGTATTAATGGCTGCTGTTAAGGGCATTTGAGCCAAAAAATCCCAAGTTTGTTCCTTTTGCAAAAGGGAGACCGCTTGACCGATAATTAAGGGTTGGACTGCCCCCGTGAGAGATAGGGGAAAAAGGAGTATTAATGACCAAAATAGCAGGGCTTTTTGCTTTTTTGCGTAGGGAAGTAGTCTTAATAATAAGCTCCAGTCATTTTCTTTGACTGGAGGGGACACAGGTGAGGATGATAGACTCATGAAGGGATTTCCAGTGAAATTCTCGGCAGCTGGGGAGAAATTACGCCCCTATTGTTAACTTTTCTAACAGGCGATCAATCTGGAAATGTTCCTCCATTAATTCTCGAATACAAGCGACTTTTACCTGTTCCTGTAAGCGAATCTTCCCGAAGGCCTGATCGACGATTTCCACGGTGGTGAGAGTATCTAAATTTACCGAGAGAATTGGTACTTCTAAATCCTCGGCCCGGTCTAAAATCAGAGGCTCTGGAGAGATGGAACCGGTTAAGATTAAACAGGTGGTGGAAGTTTCTAGGGCAGCTAACTGTAGGTCTGTGCGATCGCCCCCCGTAATCACGGCCATATTTTCCCCCTTGCGAAAATATTCTAAAGCGGCGTTGACATTCATTGCCCCGATCGCTAAACTTTCTACCATCCAATCCAAACGATCGGGCCGACATAATACTTTGGCCCCCAAAAGATGGACGATTTCCCGAACACTAATACTACGCAGCAGTTTACTAGCGGGTAACAGTCCTAAAACTTCCACCCCTTGGCCAGCGAGATAGGGTTTCAGGAGAGATTGTACTTCCTCCCAATCATCGGCAGGGATATCACTAATCACTACCCCCAGCAGCTGATTATTTAATTCCTGTCTTGCTTTCAGCAGACTCTCGGCAATCAGGGGAGAACTATAGCGGGCCACCAATAGGATCGGAGTCTGGAGAATTTTGGCCATCTCCCCCATTGATAACTGAAAAATACTGCCTTCCCAGAGAGTCCCCGGCCCTTCGAGGAGGGTAATATCACTGTTAACCCGATCGAGATAGCCCGCAAGAATATTGCCGTAGTCCTGTTGATCTGCACCTTGTAGACGTTTAGCAACGGAATCGACATCCGTATAGATCAGGGGTAAACGCAGCTGCTCGGGGGATAATTCTAGTAATTGCCGGATAAATTCTACATCCTCATCGACCAATTGCCCATCGACGTAGCCCGGACAATTGCCCACTGGTTTGCCGTAACTTATCTCTAGTCCTTTTTGTCGCAAGAGATGCGCTAAACCGACTACAGTTCCCGATTTACCACTGAGGGGTTCCAGGGAAGAAATAAGTATAGATTTGGCTGATTTCGCCACGATTTGCTCCTTTTAACCCGTACAGTCCCGACTTTTATTCTTCAAATCGCAGCAGTTTCCGATAAAATCCCTGCGAAAAGTCGGCCGAACCTAGCTGCTTAAAGGTTTTAATCGCATCGATGAGATATTCGATCAACTCGGAGTTAATAATCGTCGTCTCATAGCTTAGGTCGGCCTGTCCTTCAAATTGTAAACGACAACGGGTCAATTCCGAGGGCAATTTTGATACATACCAAGACGCTACAAAGGGAATCCCTTTACTGCTTTCTATGCGACGACGACCTTCTAAAGATCCTGCTTGATACAAAGCGATCGCATAGGGCAGGATACTATGTTTGTCCTTGGCATAGTAGGGCATATATACTACCACATCGGCCTTATTAGCGGGTTCTAATTGTTCGATAGTCGGCATAATTAGTCAATTCTTTGCTTCACAGCCAAGTTACCAGTGACACTGATATTTTCCATATATTTTAACCGATCGATCGGGGAATCTCCTGATCGGGACAATAGGCAGAATTTACGACCAGATCAACTTTCTATACTGAGGTGATCATCGGCTATAATCGGCATACTAACCCGAAAAACCGTGCCAGGGTAGGGGGAACTTGTTGGCTCGGGATTGGGACTGATAAATTCAATCGTCCCCCCCATGCTGGTAATTAATTCTTTGGCGATCGCTAAACCCAATCCCGTACCCCCTATATCTCCCCCCGCTTGCACTCCCCGGTAGTGACGTTGAAAAATTCTTTCTTGATCGCTCCTCGGAATACCATAACCCGTGTCTTTAAAAACAATTTCTACACTATTCTTAACATTTTTTACCTCGACGGTGACTTTGCCGCCGGCAGCAGTATATTTGAGGGCATTATCAATTAAATTGCTGAATACTTCCCGCAAACCGGGGACATTGGCGCGAATAAGTGGTATGTCTTCCCCGTGAATCGTTTCTAGACCGATATTTCTCTCTTTGGCTACCGCTTGGGCGGAAAGGAGCAGCGGATCGAGAAGATCATGGAGATCGATCGGAGTTAGTTGGCTGCTGTCAGCAGGCAAGAGAAAGGCGGTGGGGGAAGATTGCGCTTGCAGGAGAGGAATATCGACAGTGGGGTAATTTTCGCTTTCTTGGTGGATTTGTGCCTCAAATTCGGCGATTAAGTCCCGAACTCGATCGCTTTCCCTCAGGATACCAGCAATGGCGGGATCGTTACCTTCTTCGGCTAAAAGTCTTTTGAGCAGAAGTTTACCAAAGGTTTTTAAAGCGGTGAGGGGATTGCGGATTTGATGGAGAAAGGTATCGAGGCGCTGACTTTGCCATTGTCGATAATAACGTTCTTCCCCCAATTGGCGATCAAGTACACAGGCTAAAGCGAGGGTTTGGGTGATTTTTTCCATCTGGGTTAATTCCCAGCTTTGCCAAGGTCGTTTTTCTCTGGTTGTCACCAATAATCCGATCATGCCCTCTTCATACATTAAGGGTAAAAACAAGCGATGACTGCTGACGCTCTCCTGATTACCCCAGAGGTGGGACAAATCTTCTAACTTAACCGCAGTTAACAAGTCTGCCGCTGGTTGCCCCGGTTGTAAGGAAAGCCGCTTTTTTTGGGGAGAAGGGGGATTAAAAGGCGGATAAACAACGACTGGGATTAAATTACTCGATAAAGGTTCGGTTAAATAAACCGCACTTCTGTCAGCTTCCATTTGCTCCCGCAAAAGTTCCATCTGCACTTGACAAAGGGCAATAAAATCATCACTAAGGGGCGTCCGGGAGGGGGAGGAGAAGAGCATACCAAGAAAGTAAAAAGTAAAAAATTAGAAAACCCAGATACAGCTAGGGTTGCGAGTTTTGTTTCCCAGTGTACATAGGAGAGAATGACCATCCTCTTGGGTCGAGGGCAGCCAGCAAAAAGCAATTAGGACAAGGGTTTGGTCACTATTTTAGGGGTGGATCACGGTATATATTAAAAAAAGTTTAAGAATAATAAGTTTTGTATCGGTATTTGGGGGTGTGTTTTTGTCAGAAAAACTTAAACATAGTCTCAGTCTAGCTTCTAGTCAAACTTGTCTGTAATTGGGTTTGTGAGAGACACTTGATTTCTTGGTCTAGAAGGGATATAATCACTACGGCTTTTGTAACTATCATTACAACGATTAGCCAAAACAGGAGGTAATTGGGTTGGCCAGAAAACGGAAACGTAAAAGTCGCCGTCGTCAAGAAGGACGTAAGATACTTGAACTTGTACCCCAGTATAGTATTGAAAGTGGCGAGGATAAACCCGTAACTGCGGCGCGTAAGTATATTCAAGCTATAGGCATTAGCCCACCAGCTTTATTGATTGTCAAGCGTAACGAGCATACAACTGATCGCTATTTCTGGGCTGAAAAAGGACTGTTTGGAGCGCAATATGTGGAGGAAAACCACTTCCTTTTCCCCAGTTTGCGCGACCTGCAGCCCCAACCCGTCAAAGCACCAGTAGCAGTTGCTAAGTAACCGAAAGGACTATTAATCATATCATGGAAAGTGAACTCGTTTGCGAAAAAGTAAACGAGTTTTTTTTGTCTGAGATCTGGGAATCAGCCATCAGCTTTTCGCTGATGGCTGAAGATAAGAAATCTGAGGCTGAAAAGCAGCCGAGTTTTAGGCGACATTACCTGCTGTGGCCGTAATAATTTGACGCACTTGAGCATCGGTCAGATTAGGATTGGCATTCAACATTAAGGCCACCACTCCGGCCACATGAGGTGCTGCCATGGAGGTTCCACTCAAGAAACCATAGCCACCATTAGGGAGAGTAGAATACACTTGTACACCAGGGGCGGTGACATACCGCATCGAAGAATTGGAACCAGCACGATTGGAGAAGGAAGCCATCTGGTTAGAACTATTAACAGCACCGACGGCAAGACCCCAAGAGGTGGCATTGACAGCGGGATAACCGGGTTGAGCTGCCCCCCCATTACCGGCGGCCATAACCACGATAACACTGCGACTGCTGGCATACTGGAGGGCTGCTTGAACCTCACTGTTAGTGCTACCACCTCCCAAACTCATATTAATCACATCAGCACCGTTATCTACCGCATAGCGAATGCCTTGGGCAACGCCACTATAGCTGCCACTACCAGAATCGCTCAAAACTTTCACCGGCATAATTCTGGCATTGTAGGCCACACCAGTGGCCCCGAAACCATTATTACCAGCAGCAATGGTTCCCGCCACATGGCTACCATGGCCGTTAACATCTAAAGTGTTATTATTGCCATTGGCAAAGTTCCAGCCATAAACGTCATCAACGTAACCGTTGCCATCGTTATCAAGACCATCATTGGCAATTTCGCCCGCATTCGTCCAAATATTGGCCGCTAAGTCGGCATGATTGCGGTCAACTCCTGTATCTAGTACAGCAACGATGACTCCTTGTCCTGTATAACCTCTTGCCCACGCTTCGGGAGCATTAACTAAGTTAACCCCCCAGTCATTAGCACCACCAAAAGTGGGAACATCGGCAAAAGGACTTTGATTCAAGGCTCCGGCGACGGCTCCCGCAGCATTAACTAAACCGTATCCTGAAATGGCACTATATCCGGGTACAACTGGGGTTGTGGTTGCCGACAGGGTTAAGTTATAGTTAGTACTGCCACTGTAGGGATAAACCCGGACAAAGTAAGTACCCGCATTCAGTTGACCAGTAATACTCTCACTGATGTTACTGCCATTAGTGGATCTAGCAATCACACTGCCATTACTATCTAACAAGGACACATCAGCATCGGCACTTAATCCCGTTAAACTCAGGCTAAAGTTGCTACTGGTTCCTAAACTAAAACGATAGTAATCATTGGTGTCTGTAAAACCAACAAAATCGCTGTAGGTGCTAGGAGTTGCTCCAATGGTGATATCACGCGCCGTTGCTAAGGTATTACCGGCGTTATCAGGAATCGCTACAGAAGCGGCAGCTAAACTTAAGTCATAGTTAGTGCTGCCACTGTAGGGATAAACCCAAACATAGTAAGTACCCGCATTCAGTTGACCAGTAATACTCTCACTATCGTTACTGCCATTAATGGAGCTAGTAATCTCATTGCCATTACTATCTAATAAGGACACATCAGCATCGGCACTTAATCCTGTTAAATTCAGGCTAAAGTTGCTACTGGTTCCTAAACTAAAACGATAGTAATCATTGGTGTCTGTAGAACCAACAAAATCGCTGTAGGTGCTAGGAGTTGCTCCAATGGTGATATCACGCGCCGTTGCTAAGGTATTACCGGCGTTATCTAAGGTAGTAAGATGAAGATCAAGGCTCGCTACTTCTTCTTTGAAAAGAGATGTGGCTAGATTAGTGGTGGAGGGAAAAATTGATGACTTATTCCCCGCTAGGAATTTCTGAAAACCTGAGGAATCTAGACTATCTATACAGTTATAGAGGTCGTTGCTAGTAAAGTTATCTATCATGGTGTTCTGGTGGTTTTTTATTGGTTAAATGGCTGAGAGAACAATCAAGAAGACCTGATCAGACAGACAATATTTGTCAACTTTTGGGTAAGTCCCCAAAAGAGTAGGCCAATTCAAATCTGAATTGCATTACTGTCCGAGTTTTTACGTCAATTCAAATCTGGATTACACCACCCTCTGACATTATTCCAAAGAATACCTTGAATGGGGTTCGATAGTCAAGACATTTTTGGGGACGTATGAATGATGAATGATGAATGATGAATTATGAATTATGAATGATGAATGATGAATTATGAATGATGAATGATGAATGATGAATTAATGCGATGTGTAACTAAGAAACGACAGAATCAGGGTTCGTGAAAACGAGGTCTATACTGATAGAATATCCGCAAAATAGCCCTAAAAGTCTTGCCCGATAAGCATTTCACGATTCCATAAGCAAAAATTATCACACAAAGTCGAGAAGAGCCAAAATTAGTTGCACATGGGGTGAATTATGAAGTAGGGAGCAGGGAGCGGGGAGCTTTTTTTCAGTGACCAGTCAACAGTAAACAGTAATCAGTGAAGTGAAAACTCACATCTGATCACTGATCACTGATTCAAAGCTGACTCCTGACGAATGTTACGATTGTTACAACATCTTGACATTAATTCTGATACCCTGACAATGTGTCAATCTGTGCAGTAATGGGGCAGAAACTCAAGTGGTATCGATCCATATTTCTATTGTTGAGGGCAACCCGCACTTGCGATCGCTATTAGCTTGGCATCTGCAACAGGCCGGTTATTTGGTTAATCAATCGGCAACCCTGCAAAGTGCGCGTCAAGCTTTCCTTCATCGTCAACCAACCTTAGCAATTATCGATTCCGACTTGCCAGATGGGGATGGAATCGAACTTTGCCGTTGGCTTTATCAACAAAAACAGTCTTTAATACTGATTCTATCGGCCCGCAATAGCGAAAAAGATGTGGTCAATGGTTTAAAAGCAGGGGCCGACGACTACCTGAGAAAGCCCTTTGGAATGCAAGAATTTATGGCTAGGGTAGAAGTGTTAACTCGTCGTTTAGGCAGTAGGGCTGCTCCCCTACACTTGGATTATGGGGAATTAAAAATAGATTTAGCCCAAAGACGGGTACAATTTCGCGAGGAATATATCGAATTAACCCCCCAAGAGTTTAGCCTACTCTACGTTTTAGCCCAAGCGGAGGGAACACCCCTATCAAGAGCCGATTTGCTGCGTCGTGCCTGGCCTGAGGAAATTGATAACCCCCGGACAATTGATACCCATGTTCTCTCTCTGCGGAAAAAAATCGAAACCGATCCCAGGCAACCTAATTTAATTCAAACCGTCCGCAACGTCGGCTATCGTTTCAATCTAGAAATGTTGGCCGAGATGACTTCAGCTTTAGAAGCTAATATTATTGCCCCCACCAAAGGCAATCATAACGGTCATTCCATGAGTAAAATTCCCGCTCACAATGTTAGTCGTTAATTCTGGCTTTGTCCAACCAATGAGCAGATTTTCTGCTGAAATCGTCTCCTAAGCACTTCCTCAAAGCGAGGAGACGAAAACAAAATTAAACCGTAGTCACCATTGACCGATCTGCTTGTTGCTGAAATTCCGTCAATAAACGCCGGAATTCGTCGCCGTCAATGGTTTCCTGTTCAATCAGTATATCCACCAAGCGATCAATCGCCACACGATGGTCAAGGATAAGTTTTGTTGCTAAATCGTGGCATTGCTTGACAAGTTCTCGTACTTGTGCGTCAATTTTCGCCATCATCGCAAAAGAATGGTCGGGATGATAACCAGCACCAGCACCACCGAGATAGGAATTACCCTCCTCCTCTAGGGCAATCAATCCCAATTCCGACATTCCCAGACGCGTTACCATCTGTCGGGCCAGATAGGTAATTTTTTCAATATCACTACCAGCGCCGGTGGTCACTTCATCCTCACCGAAGACACATTCCTCCGCCACTCTTCCCCCTAATAAACCCGCAATTCGCGCTAATAACTGGGAGCGACTGGTTAAACCCTGTTCTTCATCGGGAGTGAACCAAGTTAACCCCTGCGCTTGACCCCGGGGAATCAGAGTGACTTTTTCCACTTGATCGTGGCCGGGACAGAGAGTACCGACAATCGCATGGCCGACTTCATGATAGGCGATCAAACGCTTGGCTTTACTATCGACTAAAGCGCGCCCTTCCATACCGGCCACAATCCGATCGATCGCATCGTTGACTTCCGCCATGGTAATCGCCTCTTTGCGCCGTCTAGCGGTAAAAATCGCCGCTTCGTTGAGCATATTAGCCAAATCTGCCCCAGTAAAACCGGGGGTGCGACGGGCGATCGCCTCCAGAGCCACATCCGCAGCCACCTTTTTATCGCGAGAATGAACCTCTAAAATGGCCAAACGTCCCTTACAATCTGGATAATCCACCACTACCTGTCGATCAAAACGACCCGGACGCAGCAAGGCCGAATCCAAAACATCAGGGCGGTTGGTGGCGGCAATGACGATAATGCCAGTATTTCCTTCAAAACCGTCCATTTCCGTCAATAATTGGTTCAGGGTTTGTTCCCGTTCATCATTACCTCCCCCATAACCGATCCCTCGTTGACGACCAACGGCATCAATTTCATCGATAAAAACCAAACAAGGGGCATTTTCCTGAGCTTTTCGGAACAGATCTCGCACTCGCGACGCACCAACCCCGACGAACATCTCCACAAATTCCGACCCGGAGATGCTGAAAAAAGGCACTCCCGCCTCTCCTGCGATCGCTTTAGCCAGTAAAGTTTTTCCCGTCCCCGGAGGCCCGATTAACAGGACTCCTTTCGGGATTTTTGCGCCAATCGCCGTAAATTTTTCCGGTTGTTTGAGGAATGTCACCACTTCCTCTAGATCTTCCTTGGCCTCATCCACACCCGCCACATCATTGAATTCTATGCCAGTTTTTGCCTCCATCTGAAACCGCGCCCTTGATTTACCGAAGTTCATCGCTTGACCGGAAGCATTGGCAGAACGACGGATAATAAACACCAATAATCCCAAGACGAGAATAATCACTAACAGGTTAGTGAGAACATTGATCAAGGCCGAATTGTCAGTGCTGGGGAGAATGCCGTACTCAATTTTTTGAGCATCGAGTTTCTTGATTAATTCGGGATTTTGGTCAAATAAATTGACTTCTTTCGGGGGATCCTTGTCCGTTTGACCGACGAGGGTAACTGCTGCCTGCTGCAAAGAAGGATTGATTTCGACCTTTTTTACCTTTCCTTGGTCGATTTTCTCTAACAATTCACCGTAGGTGAGGGTATTTTGGTTTTTTTGACTCCAAGCAGGAGTGACATGGCTAAAGGTTTGCAGAATCATCCAAGTGGTGACAATCCCTTTCCATACTGGCCGATTACCACGATTCTTAGCTGACTTGGCTCTAACTACGGTGAGTGGAGATTTTTGATCCATAATTGACTCTATATCTAGTTACCCTGTATTCATTGTGACAGATCGACTCGATCGTGACCACTGTTCTGTTTTCCCCCAGGCACGACCCCGGGGGCAAATAGTGATGACGTTTTTTGCTATATTGTATTCAGCTAGGTGGTCTAACAACTGCCTATCCCAATCACTAAAAGTTTAGGGAAGTGGGTTTCGCCCGCTTTTTTTATTGTCCAAATCATGACCCATCCGCTCATCCCTGACCTGCTGCATCTAGCCACCCCTATCGCTGAAAACTTGGGGCTAGAAGTGGTCGATATTGTTTTCCAAACCAATAAAAGGCCTCCCGTCCTGCGCGTCGATATTCGCAATCTGGGGGGAGATACGGGTTTAGAGGACTGTGAGCAGATGAGTCGGGCCTTAGAAACCGCCCTCGACAGTCAAGAAGTCTTACCGGGGGCCTACGTTTTAGAAATATCTAGCCCCGGCATTTCTCGACAACTGAGCAGTGAGCGCGAATTTCAGTCTTTTAAAGGTTTTGCCGTCATCGTTACCGGCCAAGATAGCCAGGGAAAACCGCAAGAATGGCGCGGAAAACTGCAAGGTAGAGATGAGCAATCTATTTATCTTAACCAAAAAGGTCGCTCCCTGACCATCGATCGCACTACCGTCATCAGCGTCCGTTTAGATGAGCAGCGGGATCATCAGTAATCAGTGATCAGTAAACAGTAATCAGTAAACAGTAATCAGTAAACAGTAAACAGGGATAAGGATGAAGATAAATAACTAACTAACTAATTAACTTAAAACTTACATCTGATAACTGATATAAGGCTAAAAAACTAATAACTCAAAAGTAAGGAGAAAAAATAATTATGGCTACTGTTAATTTGCCTGGTTTAAAAATGATGCTCGAAGAAATTAGCCAACGACATAATCTGCCCAAAAATGCCGTACAAGAAGCCTTGCGCGAAGCACTTATCAAGGGTTACGAACGTTATCGACGCGCCCAAAGTTTAGAAAAAGCCGCTCAATTTCATGAAGATTATTTCAATAACTTTGATGTGGAATTAGACGTAGAAGAAGAAGGCTTTCGCATCCTTTCTACTAAAACTATTGTGGAAGAAGTGACCAATCCCGACCATCACATCGGTCTCAAAGAAGTGCAAGAAGTGGCCGATGAGGCCCAATTAGGGGATGAAGTAGTTCTTGATGTCACCCCCGACCAAAGAGAATTTGGTCGCATGGCGGCGATTCAAACTAAACAGGTTTTACTGCAAAAACTGCGGGATAACCAACGTAAATTGATTCAAGAGGAGTTCCAAGAGTTGGAAGGAACCGTTTTACAGGCCCGGGTCGTCCGTTTTGAAAGACAGGCCGCTATTGTCATGGTACAAAGTACCTACGGTCAACCGGAAGTGGAAGCGGAACTACCCAAACGGGAACAGCTGCCCAACGATAACTATCGCGCCAACGCCACCTTTAAAGTTCTGCTCAAAAAAGTCCTAGAAGGTTCTCACCGCGGCCCGCAATTAATCGTTTCCAGAGCGGCGGCGGGTTTGGTAGTATATCTGTTCGCCAACGAAGTTCCCGAAATCGAGGAGGAAATCGTGCGTATTGTTGCCGTCGCCCGGGAAGCCAATCCCCCCTCCCGTCACGTTGGTTCGCGGACAAAAATCGCCGTCGATACCTTAGAGAGAGACGTGGATCCAGTTGGTGCTTGTATTGGGGCCAGAGGTTCGCGGATTCAAGCTGTGGTTAATGAATTGCGGGGCGAAAAAATCGACGTGATTCGTTGGTCTCCAGATCCCGCCACCTACATTGCCAATGCCCTTAGTCCCGCCCGTATCGACCAAGTTTTGTTCACTAATGCCGAAGAAAAACAAGCACTGGTACTGGTGGCACAGGATCAATTAAGTTTAGCGATTGGCAAAGAAGGGCAGAACGTGCGTCTAGCCGCCCGTCTGACGGGCTGGAAAATCGATATTAAGGATATAGCCCTGTATAAAGGCGAACAAGAGGTAAAAAACGATGAAACCGACCCAGAAGCGCAGGATTTAGACCAAGAATGAACCCCTTCGTCAATTATCGACGCTGTATTAGCTGCCGTCTCTTCGCCCCGAAAGAATCCTTTTGGCGAATTGTCCGACTACACCCGTCCGGACAGATACAATTAGATCAAGGCATGGGAAGGGCTGCCTATATCTGTCCGCAACCTAATTGCCTGCAACTGGCCCGGCAAAAAAATCGTCTCGGACGGGCCCTAAAAGCCAATATTCCCGAAACGCTCTATGAATCCTTGCAGGAGCGCCTCGGGACTGCCAAGCAAGGTCGTCCAAATCAGGATTAAAATTGACGATCATAGCCACAAAATCGTTAGCATGGAAAGGGAGCAGTCCTGACAGGATCAAAAAATCAGCCAAATTATTAGGATCACTAACACTTTAGCCGGGGGATAATGGATGAGTAACACGAAAGTCAGAATTTACGATTTATCAAAAGAATTGAATCTAGACAACAAAGACATTTTGGATATCTGTGACCAGTTGAACATCGAGTACAAGAGCCACAGTAGCACGATCAGCGAAGAGGATGCCCAACGCATCAAAGCAATCGCTGCGAAGGGAGTTACCTCGAGTACCAGTAAAAATAGCACGGGTCAGCGAGAATCGGCTAGTCCTGCTGAAGAAAAAAAACAAAAGATTTTAGCCCTGCATAAACATAACCGCCCCGAAACTGGCGAAGAAGGGCCAAGCCATCTCGGTCAGGCTGGTTCCTCGGCCAAACCGACTTTAATCAGTCCCCCCCGTCCCCCGGTTAAACCCCTCGTTGCTCCCCCAGGGCGCGATGGTGTAGCCGAAAAAACTCCCCCCACCGCTGCAGAGATGCCATCTCAGTCCGCCAGTGTTAAAGAAACCCCGACCGAAACCCCGCTAGTGCCAGAAGTATCCCCCACCTTAATCGCCCCACCTAATCGACCCTCCCTCACCCCGAAACCGCGCCCTGAAACCGCCTCGGGCCGGCCAGAACCCCGACCTAAAAATGCCCCCGGCAGTAACGACAGGCCCCGGGGAGAAAAACGCGAGCGTGGCGAGAGCGAAAACGCTCCTAGTCCTGAGCGCAGGGTTGGCTTGGCTAAACCAGAAAAACCGACCCTCAACCGCAAACCCGACGGAAAAAGCCCGAAACTGGCGGAACCAGCTAGAGAAGTGCGGGAGACGGTGGAATTGAAGCGCCCAGTTCGCCCCGGTTTACCCGCTAAAATCTCGGCCACCGGCGGGGAAGAAACCGATACCACCAAAAAATCTGGTGTTGATGGCACAGAAATCGATACAGATACCGGATTGCTCGGAGCAGACGGGCCCAAAAAACTCAAACGACCGACCATGCCCCCTCGCATGGCCAAAAAATCTACCTGGGAAGAAGAAGAAGAAGAAGAAAAAAAAGCAGCCAAAACCGCCAAAACTGCTGGCAAAAACAAACGCCGTACCCAAGCTCTCTTTGAAGATGACGATGATCTAGAATCGGAACTATCTGGGTTGATCAATACCCCCAGTTTTACTCTCTCCACCGCTCGTCCCCCCAAACCGCCCACCGCTAAAGCCGCCACCCCTAGCACTCCAACAGCAGTCAAAGTTAAGCGGCCCAGTAAACCTGGTGTCCACGGCGGCGGACCGAAAAGCGAGCGCCAAGAACCCCAAGAGGAAAAACGCCCAGAAAGCATCGTCGTCACCGGCAGTCTCACCGTGCGTGACCTCTCGGAATTGATGAAAGTCCCCGAAACCGAGATCATCAGAACCCTATTTTTTAAAGGGATGGCGGTTAATATCACCCAAACTCTCGACGTGGACACGATCGAAATGATCGCCAGGGACTTCGAGATCGCCGTGGAAACCCCCAGCACCCAGTCGGCGGCAATCAAAACCACGGAAATGATCGATGTCTCCGACTGGGAAAGTCTCCAGCGTCGTCCCCCCGTAGTCACCATTATGGGTCACGTTGACCACGGTAAAACCACCCTCCTCGACTCGATCCGCAAAACCAAAGTCGCCCAGGGGGAAGCTGGCGGCATCACCCAGCACATCGGTGCTTACCACGTCGATGTGGAACATAACGGCAAACCGGAACAGATTGTCTTTTTGGATACCCCTGGCCACGAAGCTTTTACCGCTATGCGCGCCCGTGGGGCGAGAGTCACCGATATAGCGGTGCTGGTGGTGGCCGCCGATGATGGCGTGCAACCCCAAACGAAAGAGGCAATTAGTCACGCCAGGGCTGCCGAAGTCCCGATCGTGGTGGCGATTAACAAAGTCGATAAACCCTCGGCTAACCCCGACCGAATTAAACAGGAATTGACCGAACAGGGACTGGTGGCCGAAGATTGGGGCGGTGAGACGATTATGGTTCCCGTTAGCGCCCTGCGGGGGGAAAATCTCGATAATCTGCTGGAAATGATCCTCTTGGTGGCAGAAGTGGAGGAATTGGTCGCTAACCCCGATCGCTTGGCTAAGGGAACCGTGATCGAGGCTAACCTCGATCGCACCAGAGGACCCGTGGCCACCCTGCTCGTCCAGAATGGCACTCTCCGCGTCGGTGATAGCATCGTCGCCGGTTCCGTTTTCGGCAAAATTCGGGCGATGATCGATGATCGCGGTCAAAAAGTCGAAGCGGCCACCCCCTCCTTCGCCGTGGAAATCCTCGGTCTTAGTGATGTTCCAGCCGCCGGCGATGAATTCGATGTCTATGAAAGTGAAAAAGAAGCCCGATCAATTGCCGATCAACGGGCGATCGAACGACGCAACACCCGTTTACAACAGGCCCTCTCCTCCCGTCGCGTTAGCCTTAGCACCCTCTCTATCCAAGCTCAAGAAGGACAACTCAAGGAACTTAATCTCATCCTCAAGGCAGATGTGCAAGGTTCCGTCGAGGCCATCCTCGGTGCGCTCAAACAGTTACCCCAAAACGAAGTGCAGATTCGCGTTCTCCTCGCCTCTCCGGGAGAAATCACCGAAACCGATGTGGATCTGGCCGCCGCTAGTGGTGCGGTAGTGGTGGGCTTTAATACCACCCTTGCCAGTGGTGCGCGCGCATCCGCCGATCGGGAAGGGGTCGATATCCGCGATTACAATATCATCTACAAGCTTCTCGATGATATTCAAGGGGCGATGGAAGGTCTTCTCGACCCCGAAGAAGTGGAAGAACACCTCGGTTTTGCTGAAGTGCGGGCCGTCTTCACCGTCGGTCGGGGAGCCGTGGCGGGCTGTTATGTCCAATCTGGTAAACTGGTGCGGAATCGCTTCCTGCGCGTGCGTCGCGGCAAGGAAATTGTTTATCAGGGAGTTCTCGATTCCCTCAAACGGATGAAGGAAGATGCCCGGGAAGTGGCGACCGGTTTCGAGTGCGGTGTCGGTGTTTCTAAATTCAATGACTGGAAAGAAGGCGACATTATCGAAGCCTACGAAATGGTCATGAAACGTCGCACTTTATCCAGTTAATTAGACGGTCAGCGTCAGGGAGTCGGGATTCAGGATTCAGGATTCAGGATTCAGGATTCAGGATTCAGGAGATTATTTTTATTTATTCTTCCCCACTTCCCCACTCCCCCACTTCCTACTCCCTGCTCCCCATTTCCCCCATTTCCCTCTATGAAATCAGAACCTTTTTTGTGGATTCATCTGGCAGGGTTAGCGGCTTTGCCAATCTTTTTACAAATCGCTTGCATTGGTTTAGCTGTGGGCGATCCCTTGCCTTTTCTTTGGCTAGAATGGTTATTTCTGGGAGCGATCGCTATCCTGCCCGTCTTTTGGATGCAGTGGACAAAACCTTTTGATATTTTTAGTCTTTTGTTGGTTGCTCTCAAACCTAGTCAACTCACCCCCGAACAGTTAAAAATTCTCTCTCTTTTTAAACGTCCTCGCCATCGTCTTCTTACTCTTTTGGGAGTCGTCCTCCTAATTCTCATCGCTTGGCCAATCTATAATTTTGCCCCTCTAGCGGCTGCCGTGGCCGCCTATCTCCCCCAATGGCGGCTTTTAGGTTTAGTCATCGCTGCGATCGCTCTCCTCTTAAGTCACCTATTTCTACAGGTTCCCTTGAGTGTTCTTGGGGTTTTAGCCACTAAAGAAAGTGACTGGACAGCGACCGAAGCTTTAGTTATTGAGCGTATTCCTGAGTTATTTACCATTGATGAAGATGCAAGGTTTTGAACCACGATTCTCTCAAAATCTTGCACCTGTTTCGCTCGTAAAGCCCCAAAACCCTTACTTTGCATACATTTCACATTTATTCAGCCAGCCCTATCTAGATTAGCCAAAATGGAGACAATTTCGCCTAGGAATGCAGGATTGATCGCCCGTTTAAGGGTTGAATGTTTCTAGCATTACGGGGGAAAATCTCGGCAAATTTTTGCAGCTGTTGGGGAGAAATTTTGATCGCATTTTGCCAGACTAACCAGAGAACATCCTCGCTACACCGGAGGAGTGGACAAAGACCCGCGATATTCATAAAAACCGCTATTTTCCGGCAGTAAAAGCCCGGCATTGACCCAAGTATCGGGGATGATCATTTCAGGAGAAGGTTCTTGGGGTAAATAAGCCCAAATGGTTTGTAAATAGGGGTTAAAAGCGCCAATTTCGGCTAAGATACCCACAACTGCTAAATTTCCCCTCTCATTTCGATGCACTAAATGAATTTCTAGAGGGAAAGACTGACCTTTAATCTGATGTTCGCCCTCGGTGATGAAAATGGAACTGCAATAAATCCCAGTTTTCGCCGTAAAAACTCATGTTTCCACCTTTTTCGGTCTGAACTAAGATTGTACGACCGTTATAGCGAATTTTTAGGGGTACAGGACGATAATTAAAGGTGGGTTGGTATAGCTCTTTTTCAGTCACTATACTTAGATCGATCGGTGTTTGTTGCTTTCCCGTGGTGCAGAGGCGATAATTACTTGATAATTCGCCCCAATGGTCAATATTTTGGTAATTCCAAGCAAATTCTGGATTAATAGCCCCAAAAAGAGCGTGAGAGCCAATAAATTGCAGTAATTCCCGTCTATACATGGTATTAAATCTAGCAAACCCTAATTAGAAATTTTCTTGGGGATTTATGCCCAATTCCCGCAGTTTAGCCGCTAATTTTGCGGATTTCTGCCTTTCCTGTTGGACTTGATTTTCTGCTTCTACAGCCCGATTTTCTGCCTGTTGTGCCGCTTCTGCGGGAGTGGCTACTAATTCGCCTTCGGGGGTAAAATAGCGCAATTTATTCTCCGATAAACCCAAGTATAAGCCTAATTGTTGACTCCAGAGCCATCCCTGGGAATTGGGGGCAATCGGTTGATATTGACCGCTAATTAGGGTAAATCCTTGAAATTCTAAGCTTTCTGGGTCAAACCAAAAATAATCGGGAGTGCGAAATATATCTTGATAAATTTGTTTTTTCTCCTCTCGGTCAACTTTGGCGGTACTATCGGAGAGAATTTCGATAATTAAATTGGGATATTTGCCCTCTTCTTGCCAAACTACCCAACTTCTGCGGTTGGGGTTGGAATTTGTCCCCAAAACGACGAAAAAATCAGGACCACGGAAGAATTCTGACTTTTTCTGGTTGGGACTGTAATAAATGGTTAAATTGCCGGCGGCAAAATAATCTTCTCGCTCGCGCCACCACCATTCTAAACACTGAATTAATAAAATAATTTGTTGTAGATGTAGGTTACTTTCCAAGGGTGGTTCATCACTCCAAAATTGGCCTTCTGGGAAGATTATCTCAGGGTTGACATGAGACTCGACTAGGGGTAAGCTTTGAGCGATAGTCATGGTTTTCCAACAGAGATAGGCTGATAATTAATTATAAACTAAATTTGTTACAGCAGTTAGTAATCAGTCCTCAGCCCTTAGCTATTTCACTGTAGATTTATCAATGTTTTAACCTTGCGAATCAGTGCTATCTTTGGGAAGTTGTTGATATTTTTTTGTATTCGATTTGACTAAACTAGACCTACCTTTTCTCTAAAATCAGTAAATATTCAGATTTCATCCCGTCAGGATTTTTATTCTTGCGGGATTTGAATAATTGTCTGGTTTTGATTCTATCCTCAAAGACGGTATTAAAAATAAAGCCATTTTCCTGAAAATATTCCTTTAATATTCGCCAAGTTTCTACTTCCACTCCATCCACTTTCGGATTACCGACAAAAATGCAAGCTTTCCCAGCTTGTTTTAATTTTATGGTGGCATTTTCTAAAGCGTTGATAGTATGACAAAAGTAGGAATCGAGTATTTTATGTAAATTCTCTTTCTCTAAACTCGCTCTCACTTGATTTAAGGTTTCGGTTTCGATTAATCTGGTAGCCTGTCGGTAGGGAATTTCTAGCTTAGAGATTTTTTGCACTTCTTTTTCTGTATATCCTAACCAATATAAATCTAGTTTTGCTGTTCTGATATATTCCTGTGCTTGCAGATAGGGAGGTGAACTAATTAAACAATCTAACTCTAGATTTTGCTCGATCTCAAAAGTGGCACTATCTACTCCCCCATAAAAAAGCACTTGATTATAATTATGCCAAGTGACGGCAATATATTGATTAACGCTGGTTAAAGTTTCAAAACTCATCTCTTTAATCGTTCGTTTTAATTCCTCTTGCCAATCTCTTTGTAATAGTTCCTGTATATCTGATTTTTTGTATTTCGATTGAAATAATTTAGGTTTGGTATGTTCTGCATAGGAAAACTGCTTACTAACTTTCACTAAAACCGCTTGAATGATCTGGGAATACAAATCAGGTTCTAGACTTTTTTGACCTGCCCAAAGTTGCTGTAAAACTGCTAAAATTTCCTCTGGATACCAATAGTTTAAATTTGACCACTGAGGGATAAATTTATCCTCGTTGGCAAAAACTTCTAAGATTTTTTTATCTAACTCCGAGTAACTCAATGGTTCTTGGTGTTCTGTAATCTTAATCGGTATAATATGGTTTAAAAGATAATTCAGGTCAGTTAAAACTGCATTTCTTTGACAAAGTTTAGCCTCTAACCCCACCGTACCAGAACCGGCAAAAGGATCGATAATCCAATCATCCTTTTTAGTGTAGTTATCAAGACAAAATCTAACTACTTGGGGAATAAATTTGGCAGGATAATAATAGATGCCATGGGTTAGATAACTGGTGCTGGTGATTTCTGGTACTAAATCTCGAAAGGAAACTAATTGCGGGGTTCCCCGATTAATTTCTTCTAAATTATTAGAATCGAAAAGTTCTAGCTGCATGATTCGGCTATCAATTCTCCCTAGGGTAGGTCAGCCAATTAAAATAAAGATTAAAACCGTAGTTGATCAATATTCTAACTTATCGTCCCCTAACCTAACCGAGAACTCAGCTTTTTTACTTTTTAGTTTTTACTTTTTACTTAACGTGATATACTGCCAGAGGAAAAAATGACGTTTTAATTAGTCTGCGTGAATAGCCAATCCTCGACGATCATAGAACAGGTTAGAGTCCTTGACCCCCTGACACAAACCGATCGCATTGCCGATGTCTGGATTGAGGAGGGGGTAATTAAAGCGATCGAATCTCAGCTTCCCCCAAGAGAAAATAGTAACTATATTTCTGGTCAAAACTGTATTTTTGCTCCCGGATTAGTCGATCTCTACAGTCATTCCGGGGAACCCGGCCACGAGGACCGAGAAACCCTTGCATCTCTGATCAAAGCGGCCACGGCCGGAGGCTGCACCCGGTTGGCAATTCTCCCCAATACTCTCCCCCCTCTCGATCACCCCGCACTTATTAGCACATTACAGCAAAAAAGTCAAGGGTTTTTTGACTCAAAATCGACTCGTCTGCATTTTTGGGCCAGTCTCACCCTAGGAAGACAAGGGCAAAAAATGACGGAATTAGCCGATTTAATACCTGTAGCGGTGGGGTTTACCGATAATCGCAGTCTGGAAGATTTGGGACTGTTGCGGCACTTACTGGAATACCTAAAACCCTTCGGTAAAAATATCGCCCTTTCCCCCGTAAATCAGCAATTAAAGGGTAATGGAGTCATGCGCGAGGGAGAAACCTCGATTCGCTTCGGTTTACCTGGAGATCCTGCTATTTCCGAAACCACTGCTTTAGCCACAATTTTAGAAATCGTTGGCGAAATTAATACACCTGTTCACCTAATGCGAATTTCTACCCGTCGAGGAGTGGAATTAATTCGCGAGGCAAAAATGCGGGGATTGCCGATAACCGCTAGTGTGACGTGGTTGCATCTCCTCTTAAATACAGGATCGATCGCCAGCTACCATCCCAGTTTACACCTCGCTCCACCCTTGGGCAACGAAAGCGATCGCAAGGCGTTAATTGCGGCAATTAAGGAGGGAATTATCGATGCAATCGTGATCGATCATCGTCCCTATACCTACGAAGAAAAAACCGTCTCTTTTGCAGAAGCACCCCCCGGCGCGATCGGGTTAGAATTAGCTTTACCGCTACTCTGGGAAAAATTAGTAATAACCGGGCAATTATCAGCTTTACAATTGTGGCAAGCGCTTAGTCTCAATCCCTGTCATTGTTTACAACAAAAACCGGCATCTCTCAACCCCGGCAATCCCGCGGAAGCAATTCTTTTTCATCCCCAAGCAAGCTGGAAAGTAACGGCAAATAATCTTCACTCCCTCAGTCATAATACTTTCTGGTTAAATCAAACAATTACGGGAAAAGTGTTAGAAATGTGGAATTTTTAAAGGGTGGCTAATTTCTATCTTGAGACTCTCCTAGTTTTTTGGATAATGATCAACTAGAAATCTAGAGAGATATAGAGTAATGGCATGGAAAAAGAACTGCTATCATAAAAGCGCGGTTATCGGGTGCATCTCATATTTGAGATTTTCTCTCACTTATGGTGAGCAGCAGAAGTTGTTCAAAGAGGGCGAATGCAATTCGCCCCTACAATAATATTATTGTGCCAATGGTAGGGGCGCACCGCGTGCGCCCAAAATGTCATCTAGCTATTTCTCCAAAATTGAGATGCACCCCGGTTATCTCCTTCGCACGGTGGCAGAAGCTAAAGAAATTGTCGGCTCTTCGGGAATTGTTATGCAAATAATTAACTAAAAATAAAATTCGATGAGATTGCCTACGCCTAAAAGTAGCTGAAATCCAGGTAATGATTCGGTAGTAGTGCCGTAGCTCTCTTGCTTACCTGGTATGAATTGTGTAAAATATTTATTAATAAAAATAATTGGAACCCGCTCAGTCTTTAAACCTCTAGCTTGC
>VYLQ01000041.1_pt1 | contig 81815 bp, 55 predicted proteins | sample 5115351 | NCBI WGS metagenome assembly VYLQ01 (sample SAMN12291776, study PRJNA351875) | freshwater metagenome | isolation source: freshwater lake | place: USA: Michigan, Lansing Lake | collected 2013-08-14 | reverse complement strand
TCGATTTTTCTCGAATCTACGGCTCAAGTCGTCACCGTCATTTTAAGAGCCTAAACCCTTGTAAATCAAGATTTCAAAGAACATTTTAAATGTTTTTAATGGCCACTAATGAGAAAATATCATGAATAAAGAACCTAACGTTCAGCTAGTATAAATTGTATTCCGTGTCAACGCTAAACTTTCTTGAGTCGCGGAAACAAGATACCTGTAGCAACGCCATAGAATGTCATGGAGTTGGAGGTGGAATAGCGAATTTGTTCGGCTTCGTATTGTAAGAACTCGGCATCGGTCAATTCCTTGATTATTTGTCCGTGATTATGCAAAACTCTTTTTCCGTCAATGATTCCGGCGATGCCTTCAAAACTGTATGTCCAACCGTAATAGTTGCCATACAAAAATACCGCCAATGAAATAATGATGACCACCGTTGGAGCATCTCCAAATAAACTAAGCCAAAATATTTTTAGTCTGGCTGCAGAGTTGTGGTTTTCAACTTTCAATTCTTTCTGCCGCATGATGGCAACTCCAATCGCTGCCGCCCAAACAGCAAAGATTCCTGTGGTGAGGTATCCCGGTATGTTGTCGCCACCCGATAAGTCTACGTAGTCGATCGCGTGAAGATGTATGTAAATTGTATAAGCGAGTCCAAGTGCGCTAAGGATTGTCGCGGGGATTCGGATAAGGTCTAGTATTTTTTTCATTTAAATCAGTTGTATATGCAAGTACCTAGGTGAACACCAGCTATTTTTTATTTCGTCGTATGAGTGAGAATTCTTTATCCAAAATCGTATTGGTCTCGTCACCGTATATTTGAAACAGGGTGTCGCTTTTGATCAAATACTTATTTGTTTTGTTATCGACTTTTGACTCATGTCCACTTCTTAAATCCCTGCGCCTATTAACTTGTAAAATAAGCGTATCGTTTTGAACTTTCCATCTCCCTGTAGTTCGAGTTTCGTAAACACATCCGCTCATGGTTTCAGTAAAGTGCCCATTGCAGTGAACTGCAAGTGTTTTCCAGTACCATTCGTTATTATTTACTTCATACTTGCCACAAATGCTATGGCGGTTAGCAGTAGCTACTAACAGAGGTAAGAATAAAAAGAAATACTTAAAGTTAATTCTCATTTATTAATTGCTGGTGTATCTGCCTTTAAATATAGTTATGATTACTAAAATTTCATTATTCCATCCATGTCAGAATTGTCAGACCCGGATTATTTCTCTTCAATTCCCTTATGGCTGTTGAGTCTATTGTGTTGCCGGTGAGGTTAACAAACTTCAATCCCCTTTAACTGTTTTAATTTTTGCAATTCACTTGAACTAACAAGTCTGTTCATCGACAAGTCCAAACTATCTAAATTTTTAAGATTACCAAAGTTATCGGGCAAACGGGTAAGATTAAGATGAACTAATCCGAGATACTTTAAATTGGTCAGTTCCGTTAACTCATGGGGTAGTTGCCTACCCGGTAACGCATTTGCCGATTGTGGTAAAGCACTCAATGGTGGGTAAACTGTCCAACCCTGCGTGTCAGTCGTTATGTAGAGGCGTTTTGTATTTTTAAGTTGACCAATTTCACTTGGAACGCTATCCAAATGGTACTTGCTAAGAAATAGGATAACGTTTTCCTGGCCGGACAAATCTTTGAATAGTTCTTTCTTTTGGGCTGTTGTTGAACAGCTAAGTAAAATGATAGTAAGTATGATTATTTGTGGTTTCAAGGTTTTGATTGGCTGAGTTCTAGTGTAAGACTTGAAGCTAAATTATTAATTTCCTTAAGGTATTGCGTTACCGTCTTCAAATTTACACATCCATTACAAGTCTTGTTATACCATGTATCGGGACACTACTTTAAAATGAAGAAAGGGAGGTAAGTTCGGCACTGGTGAAAGAACATGAGTTTTTTAAGAGCTTTTTAATTTAGAGAAATATTTTAATCACGCATTGAAATGTTACTCTTGCAATTTATTTACCAGTCTAAACATTTCCACGGATAAATTATCCTTAATCTCCTTAACAGTTTGAACATCCAACTTTGCCTTTTTTGTTTTGATTAGATTAGATAATACTTCCTTTGCCTGTTCTTCAAAAGGACGATTTTCAAAAATCCACCCTCCTTTTATTATTTTACTTGCTATTGCAGCCACTCTCACCCCTGATGTGTTTCCAATGTAAGATAATAACCATGCTGCGTTTAATCTAGTTTCTAAGTTAACACTTTCAACGCTAAGAATATTTTGCAAATCAATTTCTCGCGTTTTTATTATTTCCAAATAGTTTTTGTTCTGTTTAGGTGAATTACCTTTCATTAAGTCATATAAGCAGTCAGATAAGTAGGATGCATCAATGTTTTCCTTTAATTCAACTAGATTATTACTAGGGTAATTAGTAAGTAAGAAATTAATATGCACTTTAGGGAATGAAATTAAACTTTGATTACCTAACTGTTTGACCAACGTATCATATGGAGGAATATTGGTAAACAACCTCGATTTCGCAAAAATTGAATCTGTTATGATTTGAAAGGGTTTGGAGCTAAATAACTGTACGACACTATCGGTACTAAGATTAAGTTCCGAATTATAATAGTTGCTAATAAAGTAACCATCAAATAGTTTATGAATGCCTATTGCATTGCTGTTTTCAAGCAGAAATAGTGATAGCAATATTTTTGCATCCTCTGATTTTGAATCGAGAAATGCCTTCTGAACTTCGATTTTGTTAATCAGTATAGGATTCTGCATAAGTTGATACATCCTATGAAATAATTTAGTAACTCTTTCATCTGGAGTATCTTTATGACGTAGAAATGAAAGTAAGTTCTCTAACCCAAGTGTACTCTTAGCTTTATGTTGACACGGTGGCTGTTCAATCGTAAACTTTTCACTAGAGAGAATAACAATTAATTTTTTAACATAATCATCGGTAAGTTTCTTTTGTTCTGTCATTCTTAGTCCAAACTCCTTTGTATCAATTCTATCTTTTGAAATTAGTTGTAAGGAAATTTCAAAAGAATTTTTAGGATTAAAACTCGTCAATACATCAAATGCTGTAGATGACATAAAAGGCTCACCATCTTCAATTAATTGCAAATAGGACTTCCATTGTGATCTGTCAGCTAATTTTTTTAATGCGATGGCTACTGCATCGCACTCCGCCCTGTCATGATTATAGGCATATTTTAAAGTTATTTCGGCTGCCTGCTTTGGCCATAATCCCTTAATTCTGCGTAGAATAGCCCGCTTTTCACTATCCTCATAATCAGATTTTAATATAGACTGGATGTAAGCGTTTACAGCTTGTTTTGGAAATGGTGAATACTTGCTTGTTATATTGGGAATTAAATAAGGACTTAAGAAGAAAAATATAGTAACAAATATTACTACAACAGCAGAAATTGAGGCTAAGGATTTCTTAACAATACTACCTCTATATTTAGGATATTGACTATTATTGGTATTTGATAGAATTTTACAAACGGTGTCTTCTAAAAAACTTGATTTATAAAAAACTCCTTTATCATCATAGTAATACACTGGAATTTCATAATCGCTTGGCTTATTAAACCTATTTTTCCATTCTAAAACAACAGATTCCTTTAGTTCGTTAGCAATAACTATTATCTTCTGTTCAAAATTTAGATCAAAAGCTACTTTACTTTCCCAATTAATTGAATCAGTAAGTTCCGAAATATCAATAATTAGTAAGTTACATTCTTCTAATAGCACCATTGCTGTTTCTTGCCACAACGCGTCAGTTGTTTTTACTGCAAATATTTTATTGGTTGAAAGAAGCCAGTTTACATTTAGCCAACCTTTATTAGCAAGAGTATTCTTTAGACTAAGAAGGTGCATGTCTGTTTTAATATCACGCTGTCTGAAATGAAAAAAACTCATTTGCCCTAATATGATTGGAATTTTAACGTACCATTTGATATTATAACTGCTATCAGATAGTGTAAAAACGTGACCGTAGTTACTTACTATTGAACCTGTAATTTTGTTAACTGCTTTTTTTGAAATCTCGCTATTAAATTTTCTAAAAATTACGATACGACTGGTATTCTTATTCTTTATTGCAAGCGGCAATATGACAGGTAAACAAAGAAAAAAGGGTAATAGGTAAAATGAACCGTAAGCAACAATAATCACTATCCATCCAATATAATACGGAGTTTCAGAAAACATTCCAGGTCCAATGAAAAGAGAAAGAAAAATACCACCAATTAAGCAGCTTAGCAGCGAAATAACAGTAAAAATAATCACCATTATTTTAATTATAAGCGAGTTCCTTTTTTGAATTCGGGCTTGATTCATTATGTCAGTTTGAGCCAGCAAAATATTAAAAATTAGATTGTTGAAAATAAAACAAAAGAGATTAAGCAAATTTTAAGCTCAGAAGCATAACAAAGGAACCAAGAATATTTTTCCCTCCAAGTTCTTGAGTAAGTCAGTATTTGAGTTTTCCTTAAACTTTCACAACTCACGGATTAGTACAAGATTATTTTTGCAACTCAGAAAAATATTATAAAGGTAAGGCAAGCTTGTTTAATTGGTATTTACCTAAAATGTGATTCTAAAATACTTTTTGCAGCAGCTCCTCCAATTCGATAAAGTTCTTCTCGATTATACGAATTACTCATTTCAATTAAACTCTCTGCATCCTTTTCAGAGTAAGTTTTACCTAATCCTAAACCATTTAAATCATTGGCAGTAATAGGAAAATTGTATCTTAAATATTTTATCAATGGTTTACCTGCAATGTAATCATCTCTCAACGTTTCTATTTCCATGTCAATGTAATGTGCAGTAGGGGAGTTGGAAAGCCACTGCAACAGAATTTGGTTTTGCCAGCTCGCATCTTGCATCAACATATCAGGAACATTTTGTGCCCATGTTTTTATCCATGCTTCTTCAATTTCGCCTGTTTGTTTTTTGAAAACACTGTAGCCAGTTCCTACTGAAACAATAGTCAATTTATCTTCTCCCATTTCCCACCTGAATGGGAAACCTTTGAGAGTAGCAACCATCAAAAGAGTTAATGCAGGGTTGTTAGCCATACTAACCCCTCCGTCCACAAATGCTGCTCTTTGTCCATCGCCAACATCAATCATTTGTGGAGCAAAATAAGTTGGTGCTGCACTGCTTGCTCTCACCGCTTCCCAAAGAGGAATATTTTTGTTCTTCCCAAGCATAGTGTCATAAAATTTCCCTTGGGGATGATTGATAAGTGGCCATACACTATTTGTGTCTGCTCGCTTGGCAACAATACAAAGTCCTGTTTTTATTTGGTCACTACCAAGTGTAATAGAGCCGAAGGCTTCCTTTAAATAGCTTTCTAAAACCTCATAACTATATTCCGCTTTTAAATATTTCCATGTTTCCAATGGATTCCACCAATTTCTTTTCTTGCCAAATATCTCTCTACCCAAATGCATGTAAAGCGTAATTATTTCGTCAACCGATTTTCCCACTGCCAATGCTGCTGCAATGATAGAACCTGTCGATGTTCCACCTATCAAATCAAAATGGTCGCAAAGCAAATAGTCTTTTCCATTTTTCTCTTGAAGAATTGTTTCAATTTTTTTCAGATAGCCAAGGGTTAATGCACCTCTGATTCCACCACCATCAAGAGAGAGTATGTTTTTTGAACCAGTTGTAGGGTCAAGGTGTTGGTGTAATGATTTTTTTGTTGCCATTATTATACATTTAGTGTTATTTCTTCGATTTTATTTTTTTGTTCTTGATATGAACTAATTGCAAAATCGTCTTTCTTCATTATCGCCATTTGCATTGCTTTTTCTTCGTACTCAGTTTGCCTTGTTTTATTCCCCTTGTAGTTGTATGCTTCTGCAATTGTGAGTAAAACCCAAATAGCATCTTGTTTTTCTAAGAACCCTTTTTCATTTTCGAGTCGCAGGGAAATTTCCAAAACGGAATTCCTTATATAATCCGCTTTGAGTTTTATGTCTTCCCAATCTTTATGCTGTGTGTTTAGTAGCCAAGCCTTTTTGTAAAGCATAAACGCAGCATTAATTCCGTTGTAGTAATCTTGTTTTAATTGAAACCCTTTTTCATAAGAAAGAATAGCATTATCCAAGTAAGAGTTATCGCTTGTCAATTCATAAAGTCGTTTATTGATTGCACCAGTAAGCCCCAATACTTCAATATCATTACTTCGCTGTGGGTTCAATTGATCTAAAATTATTTTCGCATTTACTAATGATTCTAACTCATTCGGAATTCGGGATTTGTATGTGCAAAGTGCTTGTCTTGAAATAATGAAAGGCAAATTGTCTTTCAAGGTCATATTATCTTTAGCATGTTCTTTAGCCAGCCCAAATAATTTAAGTGCCGCTGCAAATTCCTTTTGACCTTTAGCTATCTCAGCTTTCTCCAATAAACTTGCAAAGGATTCATTCTTTGATTCATCAGAAGTGAAAAGTTGTTTTGAAATTGTTTTTACTTCTATATGTTTATTCAATTCATCCTCTAAGAAAGTAAATACAGGGCTGTCGTCTCTCTGTGGGTTTTGATTCAAAACTCCTCTTACGATTTCGGTAAGATGTGTTTTAAATCTTTCTACCTCTTTGTATGGAATACCTTCTTCGGAATGTGTGTATTGGTGAACAACAAAATGATTTATGTCAAAAGGAATAGTACTCATTTGTTCCTTCTCACAAATCATAATTGTGTGTCGTGGCTTTAACGCATGTCTTACACCAAGTTCCCACATGACATTTGCATTCAATGTTGAAATATCAGTCAATACAACGTCCGCATTTTTTATTTCTTGAAGCATTAGTTTGTCAATGCTTCCTGAAAGATTTTTGTCAATGGCTCTGTAACAAGGAATTCCCAACGAATCAAAAACAGGTTTGATTAACAGCGTGTAGGTTTCATCTAAATCCAAGACACGAAGTTCGCCGTTGGCATAACTGGGCTTTTTACCAAATCCAATAATTACAAAACAAGTTTTTGAGTTTTCCATTGCTACTAAGTTAAGGTCCTACTTTTTTTTTCTGAAATTGGGTGTGCTCTTTTATCAAATGCTTTGTCAATATATGTTTCAGGTTCTTTGACAAATCCCTCCCACTTTACTAAAACACAAAACCTATCATCTTCAGACCATGAACATTTACTGTGTGGGATATAATAATTGTAACTAAATTCTGTGACAACAGAACTGTTCTCTATACTTACATAGGTATGTGATTTCCCACAAGTAGAACAAATGCCTGAACCAGCATAAACCTTATCATACATGTTTGGTAGAACAACTCCAAGTATTCCATTTTGTGTGTTTCCTTCAGCATGATATAACGATGCTTGTAATTCTCGCTTGATAAACTTTTGTTCTTCCCATCCAAATGTTTCAGCACTTCTCGCACCTATAAGGTGAACAGTAACGGTGCTGTCTCTTAAATAATCTTCTCGAATTTTTCGCATGATGTAATGTTCATCATCTGAATTTATTGCTTCATGGAGAGATTTGTCAACAAGGTTAACTTTTAATTCTTCAAGAATATGTTTCTTGTAAGGGAAGTCTTCTGTCTTAAATGATATGAAACATTTGTGTGCCATTAAAAAAAAAGATTTTGAATCTACGTAAAATATGTATCCCACAAGAAGTTCCCATGATAACTCTACCAAATTTCGCTCTTCCCTCCCACTCTTCCAAAAAAAGTCTTGTCGTAAAAACTCTACAAGATCGTGTCGCTTTTTTATCTGTTTTTGACTTTTTTCATAGGTCAGATAGAATCACCATGCTAGTAAATTAGGCGCTTCAGTCTAGCTGAAGGTGATTTTATGACAAGAAAGTCCAGAATTCTTTTATATTGGCGCGGGGGAGAGACCTGAGTAGTGAGATGTGAGATTTGAGATGGCGTGTGGTGCGCGACGGGAGTGGTTGCTGGTTGCAAGTTGCTGGTGGTGCGTGTTTCGAAACTCGGTCTATTGTCAATTGATCATTGTCAACTGTCAACTTTAGATTCGCGTTGAAAAGATTCCTCGTGCCTCGGAATGACAAAGTGGGTTGGGGAACACTGCACTCTTGTCAACTGGGTTATTGTCAATTGTCAACTTAAACCTTCGCGTTTCGAAACTATGAAAGTTTGCCTACTGCCTACTTTAAACCCAGTCGTCTCGAAACACAGTACTAGTGTCAACTGTCAATTGTTAAATCCTGTCGAGACATTTTCCATTATTCAATATAATTCCTACCTTATGAGTCAACTGCACATGGTTTGATATGCGTTATCAAAAATTCCCTCCTGCGCACGAATTGACTCCTTTTGTGGAGTGCTACTTCGTTTGGGAAGGAATTGCCAAAGAAATCTTAGACGTACAAAGCCCGCCCAATAGTTTTACATCTATTGTCATTAATTATGCTGATCCCTATCAAAGCTACATGGGCTCCGGTTCTAAAGAATGGGTGCCACAAGTATTTGCCTCCGGACAATTTACGGCTAACTATCACTTGGTATTGAACGGAAAAATTGGAATGTTCGGAATCGTATTTAAACCAAGCTCACTATATAATTTCTTTGGATTCCGCATGTCTTCTTTGGTAAATAGCCGCGTGACTCTGAGTTTATTGTTGGGTCAGAAATCAGACGAGCTATTGGCTGCCATTCATGAACAAAGTTCAGATAGTGAACGAACGAAGATAATTGAGCGCTTTCTGATGGATCTACTCCCGAAAGCCAAATCAAATCTTTCCATAATTGATGAAGCAATCGATTGGATTGATGTGCACCGGGGAGCCATTGAAGTAAGCGAAGTAGCCGAACACTTTAAAATCAGCAGAAGATACCTCGAAAAGAAATTTCTTGAAAAGGTGGGGGTATCACCTAAATTTTATTCTCGCCTAAAGCGATTTACTTCACTTTCCAAACATGTTGCGTATAGTGATAAACTCGATTGGCAGGAATTAATTTTGCGATTTAAACTTCACGATCAATCGCATCTGATCAAGGAGTTTATCGAGTTTAATCAGATGAACCCAACTGATTATTTAAAAAAACATACGGAATTGATTCGGTTTTTAAAGCGGTAAAAAGTCGTTCGCATTTTTACAATGGAATAGTTGTTGGCGAGTTTATTTTTGATAAAAGATAGATCATTTGGTAGATTGAAACACTAGTAAAACATTACTTCCCACCTAAACAAAATAAATAATGAAAACCGCTACCCAACAACACGAAAGCTTAGACGTGCTGAGCAAAAAAGGAACCTGTATTGAGTTCTTCTCAGCCTATCAGGATATGGATCTGGATCGCATGCTTTCGCTCTGCGATGTAAATGGTACGATTGCTTTTGAACCGTTGGGCGATGCCTTTAAAGGAAAAATTCATGAAGTGGGTAAAGGACTGTGGGGTGCGATTATGGATTCGTTTCCGAATCTGGATAACACTGTAAAAAATCAAACGTTTGATGAAGCCACCAATACCGTTAGCTGCACAGTGGTCATATTTGGCACACAGAAAAAAGAATTTGCGGGCATGCCCAGCAAAGGAAAAGACTTTGATGCCGAGCACATTTTTATCTTTCGGTTTAACGAAGACGGCAAAATCAGCGACCTGAGCATCAATTGGGATCATGATCAGTTTGTGAAACAGCTCACCGTCTAAGCTCAAAAGTAACCGGGCAGGTAAATTTTTTCTAGCCACTATGCTCATGGGAATCGAGTGCTGGAAAGAATTTTTCGAACAATACTACGCGTAACCTTACTTCGGCGATTCCATAAGTCCATTTTCCAAAGCAAACTTTACCAATTGCGCCGTATTGTTTACATTCAGTTTTGTCAATAAACTTTTTCGATGCGAATCCACGGTAGATACACTGATAAACAATTTCTCGGCAATAGCTGAATTGGTGAGCCCTGATGCAATTAAAGAAAGCACCTCTTTTTCTCTTTTTGTAATTAACGGCAACTCATTTTGTCGCTTCACTTCACTTCGCATGGCTTGCGTTGCGTCTTCACTCAGGTATTCCTGTCCATTGCAAACTGTATGTATTGCTTTTAACAACTCTTCGCGTGAGACGTTCTTTAAAACATATCCAGAAGCACCCCGGCTCATCATTTCGCGCACATAACTACCATGATTGAAATTGCTAATGCCCAAAATTTGAATGGCCGGGTGTAACAACTTCAATTCGCCACATAAATCAATTCCGCTTGCATCGGGTAGATTTATATCCATTAAAACTACATCAGCATACTGGCTGACAAAAAAACCACGGCACGATGCCGCGTTTCTCGCATATCCCGCCACTTCAACAAAAGGTTCTTGGTGTAACATGGCTAACATGCCCTCGATTACCATCGGGTGATCATCGACAATAAAGACACTAATGGGCTTCTTCATTATAGTGGAAAATAAATATGCACAAATGTTCCTTCCCCAGGTTGTGCGATTAAATCCATTTTACCTTTAAGATACTCAACCCTCGATTGAACATTATGCCAACCCGAACCGGTTGATTGCGTTAATTTTGATTTCTCAAAGCCAGACCCATTATCTTCTACCGTAATTGAAACTGATTTTAGTTCATACATTAATTGTACGATTAAATGAGTTGCTGAAGCATGCTTTAAGGCATTATTGACTAATTCCTGAACAATTCGATACATAATAATTTCGTGTGATAGTTCGAGTCTTCTTTCACTACCTACGGACTGAAATTGAACCTCTAACGCCTTAATTTTATTGATGGAATCACAGAAATCGCATACGGCTACGGATAGACCAAATTTCATCAAAGAATCGGGCATCATGTTGTAGGATACACGTCTCAATTCATTAATTGAATCATCCAACATATCGAGCGATCGATTATACACCAGCAAATAATCATTCGACATGACTAAATTATTCTTCATTCTGGAAAGCGATATTTTAACACCTGACAGCAACCCACCCAATCCATCATGCAGGTCTTTAGCAATGCGGCCGCGCTCTTGTTCCTGGCCTTTCAAAATAGCATCAGCCAATATCAACTGTTTGTCTTTTTCCAATTCTCTGATCTGTTGAAGTTGCAAATCGTTTTTGTGTTTGGTAAAATCTTGCTTATACTTCATGTTAAAATAAACCAACAACCCAACAATAATAATGGCAAACGTACCTGCCAGCGAAAAATACAACCATAGTGTACTTTGCTGAATCGTTAGGTTTTTAATTTCGTTATCCTTCTGAAGTTGGATGATTTCGTTTTGCTTTTTATCTGCTTCAAACTTGGCATTGTAATACAAAATGCGGTTGTGGTTTTGTTTTTTAACCAAGCTATCGTTGTAGCTGATTTGCCTGCTTTTATACATCAGAGCTTCGCTCATTTGTCCGCGAGCAGCTGCCAGATCACTTAAGTCAGAAAATGATTGCCGCACCTGGGGCTGGTAGGCAAATTCGATGGCTACATCTTTGGCAATATGCAAGAAGTGGTTTGCCAATTCGTAATTCTTGGTAGCCAAATACAAAAGACCTAGCTCACGCGCTTGAACAGCTACCCAGTAGGGGTCTCCGTAATCAATAGATTCCTTGTACGCTTTAATAAATTGCTGTTCAGACTGCGAATACTGCCCCTTGAATCGGTAGTACTGCCCTTTGGCACTATGATAGTTCAAATCATTCAAACTCGATTCATTTCCAAGGGTGTATCGCTCTGCCTCCATTAAGTAGCGACTTGCTTCTTTCAAACTGCCCAACTCAATACATACAGAAGCCATGCGGCTGAGAAGCACTGCGTAGTTGATACTATTACTAATTTTAAATTTCAGCCCTTCTCGGGTGTAGTTATAACAAGTCTTCCAATCATTAATATCAGAATAAACATATCCCAGATTATAGTAGGTTGAGGCAAGACCATTACTATCCTTAGCATTTAGCAATCCCTCAATTCCCTTTAAATAATACTGCGTTGCATTGTCGAGATCATTCATCAATTGAAAAGTTGCGCCTAAGTTTGCAAGAAGGTTACCTTCCATACGGATCTTCTCCCCTTTTTCAATTTTTGATTTCTGTGTAAAACCAAGAGCCAATTCATAATTAGCTGCCGCTTCAGGATAATTCCCCTTTTTATACCACACCGCACCAATACCCAAATAGGCTAGCAAAAAAAAATAGTGATTATTAGTGCGCTTAGCTATTACTAAAATCGAATCTGACATCTTTTTCGCATTCACTAAATCTTCCAATTGCTCATCGTAGAATACACTAAGCGATTCGAAAGTTCTGACCAAAAGTGAATCATTTGATCCTCGTAGATCTTCAATCTTTTTAGAGAGGCTGTCTATTTTTTTTTGCTGCAGTTTAGTGATTGAAATTGGCCTAGTTCCCATCTGGCTTTTTTCTTTCAACAAATAAGCCACAATCGTATCTTGTTCATACGATTGGCCGTGGCCTGCAAAACCTAAACTAAGCGCTATAAATAAATAAAATACTCTCAATCTGTACACTTTTAGGTAGTCCAATTGCAATTTCATTATTCCGAACAAAGTTTGCCTCCCCCTTTCAGGGGATTTTTCTAATGAATAATCATCGTCTCTCCTCTTCTCACTCAGACTCGGCCATTGGAGACGATAGAAAAGTTAAGTCTACGATAAGGCACTTTGCTTTCAAGATTTGCCAAGATGGTGCTATAAGATAGCAATTTTTGACTTTTAACAGGCGCATTTCTCCTTAATAAATACATCTTATATTCTTCACATAAGAGCAACTTCCCGCTGCCTAAGGGGAAAATCTAAAAATCTCCGCTTTTGTGGAAACACACTAAAAAGAGGGCATTTAACTTTGGGTGTAAGCTAACACAGACGCAACATAAAGGGTGGAGCCCTTGCACTACGCTATCGTATGCGATTACGTTAGAAACGTATTATTCGCAAGTTGAAATCGCAAACCACCATAGCTAAAATCAAAATCCCCTTTTTAGGGGAGATAAAATTGAGTGTTCTGTTCGCATTTTTACAATGAAGCCAGAAACAGTGCATTTACATTTACATGATTTCAAAACTGAAAATTCGTGTGGTTATAAAGGTTGAGTCCATTAACAAAAAATTACCCTTTAGGGGTATTGACAATATGAAAAGACATGATAGAAGTTGATAATGGACCTTCAAACTAGAAACCATTAACCAGCAAAGAAATGAAAACCCTAACACTCATCCTCACCCTAGCCACCTTTGTTGCCACAGCACAAACCATACGCATTGCTGACAAAAATGTCAACCGGCCTACAGGCGCAAACATTTTTAGTACACTACAAGCAGCTGTGGATGCAGCTTTACCCGGTGACATCGTTTACATCACCCCCAGTCTTACAGACTATGGAAATATTACCATCAGCAAGCGTATTAAACTTGTTGGAGTAGGCTTCAGTGCACCGGAACTGGGTGGGAGATTTTCTGGTGTTAATAACATCACCCTGCTCTCCAGTGCCGATGGCATAGTTTCAACTTCTAATTCAGAATTCAGTGGCTTCTCTTTTTACGATTTTACGTTTGCCGCGGGTGGAGTAGGATCTCTTCCTTATAACAATATTCTAATAGAGAAAGTAAATGGCCGATGGATCAACTACTCAGGCTCACCCAACACCGTCAATAATTTAGTTATCCGAAATTGTGTAATACAAGCTATTCATATTAATCAACCCAACAACAATACCCGTATTTATCAAAATGTTATACAAGCCAATGTTTGCTGTGGGAACGATGCCATTTATTTGAATAATGCCACCGATGCCCTAGTTACGAACAATCTGTTCTACTTAAGAACAAGTGAAAGCAACATTGGTCTCAATATCTTAAATTCTACAAACACCCGCATTGAGCATAACTTGTTTTCAGGCAATCAAGTTGTATTTAGAAATCTTTTTAACACTCCGGTAGTAAATAATATTTTCTACGGAACTAATCCAGCCACCAACGTTGCTAGTAATACATTTCGAGATAATGTTTTTAGTAACAACTTAGTAACTCCAGCACAAGCAATACCGCCTCCTGCCAATGGTGGTGGTTCCAATTCGGGTATTGGCAATTTAACGAATCTGTCCCCAGGCTTTGTAAATGGACCCGCCTCGGCCACAGTTTGGGATGCCAGCTACGATTATTCTTTGCCGAACACATCCCCCTGTTACAACGCTTCCACTTCTGGCGATAACATTGGCCCAACAGGTGGCTTCTATCCGATCAATAAAAATATTGCACTAAAGCCATCGGCGATTCCCATCATCACGCTATTTGGCAACACAGGGGTAGTGCCGCAGAACCAACCGCTGAAGAGTAACATTAAAGCGAAGGCGAATTAAAAAGTAGATGTGATATGCGAGATATGAGACGTGAGACGTGAGACATAAGTAATAAGACAGATACAATTTGAAAATATAAAGGTGACAACGTTAAAAACTAGAAACTAGAAACTAGAAACCAGCAACCGGTAACAACCAACAACGATATGAAAACCCTCACCCTCCTGCTCACCCTCAACGCCTTTGTTGCCAGCGCACAAACCATACGCATTGCGGATAAAAATCCAGATCGACCAACGGGTGCAAACATCTACTCCACCTTGCAGGCAGCTATCGATGCCGCTGTGCCGGGTGATATTGTGTACATTACTCCAGTACTACCGAGTCAAGGGAGTTACGGCACAGTAACCATTGGTAAGCGTATTACCGTTCAAGGGGCAATAATTGGTAGCCGATTTTCCTATGTAGGAACTGTTAATTTAGTGGCTAGCGCTGATGGATTCACTTCCGTCTCTAGCTCAATATTCAAAGATTTTTACTCTGACTATATCTATTTCACTACAGGCGGTTCAGGCGGCTTCACATTCAATGATTTAGTTTTTGATAACATAAACACTTATCGGCTTTCATCAAGCGGAACCCATGCGGCTATCAATAGGATAACGATCAAAAATGGGCTTATCGCTGAGATAAATTTAGGCACCACCAATGGAATCAACGATGTCAAAATTTATAAAAACATATTTAGCCCAGATATTTACTCCAGCCCAATTAATCTTGGCTATTCAACCAATGCAGTTATCAGCAATAATCTGATTTATACTACCGGTCGCTACACCGTATCAATCACAAACTCCTCCAACGTACTTATCTCGAATAACATTTTTTCAGGAGGCGGTCAGTCATTCAGTGCATTATCAAATGCCATCGTAGTCAACAACATCTTTTTCGGGCAAACACCTGGGTGTGTAAATTCTACCAATGCGTTTGGTAACAACTCGTTCAGTAACAACTTGGTCACGACACTTGGGTTTGCAATGCCACCAGCCGGAAACGGAGGCTTTATCAATTCCGGTATCGGTAATCTACCTTCAGGCACTAATCCACAATTTGTGAATGCCGCAGCAGGCGGTACTCATTCTGCTTCCTATGACTACACACTTGCTGCTGGATCACCATGTATTGGAGCAGGTAGTGGTGGCGATCACATCGGTCCTTCCGGAGGATTGTATCCATTTACTACGAATATCATTAGAAGAGACTCGAGTGTACCAACCATTACTCTTTTCGATAACACCGGTAGTGTACCTCAAAACCAACCGCTGAAGAGTAATGTAAAAGCGAAGGCGAATTAGAAAGTAGACTTAAGACATTATATACAAGACGTAAGACGTAAGTAGTAAGTAGTATGACAAATTGCAACCTAAAAATGGATGCTCGAAAGTAGAAACGAACAACCAACAACGAAAAACTAACACGATGAAAACCATCCTCCTCCTCTCCATCCTCTTCGCCAGCACAGCAGTTCATGCACAATCCGTGTTGCGCGTAAACAATACACCTGGATCGGCTGCGCCTTATACTACAATAGCCGCTGCGGTTACTGCGGCAGGTGTAAATGACATCATTATGGTGGAGGGGTCGCTGACAAGCTATGGTAGCATAATTGTTGATAAGAAAGTAAATATGATAGGTCCCGGTTATTTATTAGCTCAAAATCCAGGCCTTCAAGCAACGCCTTTTCCGGCCACATTTGCAACCATAACATTGAATAGTGGAGCCAGCGGATCTTCCTTTTCGGGATTATCCTTTAGCAACACCATTAATTTTCAAATAAATAGTGCCGGAAATATCAGCATTACAAGTTGCTACTTTGAAGGATGCAATGGAAGCGGTGGTGGTGGTATAAACGTAGATGGTGCAGCTTCTAATTTGATTATACGAGGGAACTATTTCACGCAGGGCTGTTACGGAATAAATATTTCCGGTAGCTACTCAGGTGTAATTATTACCAATAATGTATTAAGGGAGATATCTACCGGATCTTCTAGCATTTGTCTAATTACTCACAACATCTTCAATGCGAACCCCACATTGCAGAACTCATTAATCAGTAATAATATTTTTCGCGGCTCTACTATTAATAATGTAACGGGATCGACTATAAAAAATAACATATTCTTTTCTTCTTCGCAAGCTGGTGCAGATGCCACAAATTTTTTTAATGGTACAGATGGTTCCGTATTTGCTGCAGGCTCGACCTTAGAAAGTTATTGGAGACTAAAGACTGGATCACCCGCCATTGGATTTGGAGAAGGTAGTACGGATTGCGGTATCTATGGAGGCACTACTCCCTATCGGCCTTCGGGCATTGCAGCTAGCCAACCCACAATAATTGATTACAGTTTGCCAACAACTATACCCAAAAACGGAGTACTCAATGTAAAGGTGAGTGCGAAGGTGAATTAAATCAATTTGAAAATGAATCGATTTGAAAATTTGAAAATGGCTGCTAGAGGCTGAGTGCGTAAAGAAAAAAGTATGAAAAAACGAGTGGTTGTTTTACTGCTGATAGCGTTGTGTTGGGCGGGGCTCGCCTCGGCACAAAATATCAACCGTTTCGAATACTTCTTCGATACCGATCCGGGCGTGGGCGTGTCCACTACATTTACCAACATCGCGCCTACTACGCTCGTTACCGATTTGAATATTCCCATCTCCACCACTTCGCTCACACCCGGTTTTCATACGCTATTCATCCGTAGTCGCAATGATTTGAACCAATGGACGCACACCCACTTTCGCAACTTCTTTGTGGTCACTGTGCCACCTGCCCCCGGCACACTTAACATCGATCGTGTAGAATATTTTATTGACACCGACCCTGGTGTAGGTCTTGCTACCACGGCAACAGGCCTCACTCCTGCAGACGTACTAACGAATTTCCCAATCGACATCAGCGCGGTGCCACTCACCGCAGGGTTCCATACGTTTTACGTGCGCGCAAAAACCAGTGATGGCCAATGGACGCACACACATTTCCGCAACTTTTTTGTAGATGCTGCGGTAGCCTCACCACCCACCATCAGCAACTTCTCGCCCACATCGGGAAACGTAGGAAGTTCGGTAACGATATCAGGAACAAATTTTAGCACGACTCCCTCCAACAATACCGTTACATTCAATGGTGTGGAAGCCATTGTAACCGCCAGCACAGCTACGAGTTTAACAGTTACTGTTCCGGCCGGCACAACTACCGGTCCAATCCGCGTTACCGTTGCCGGATTGAATGTTACGAGCAGTACCAACTTTTCATTGAATGCACCGATCATCAGCGCGGCTGAATATTTTTTCAACACCGACCCGGGGCCGGGCAATGGAATACCCATTATAGTTAGTTCTGGTTCAGAAATTACGTTAAATGTCGATCTCATCACCACTTCTCTTCCTGTGGGTTGGCATACTGTCCACGTGCGCGCCAAAGACACGAACAACACCTGGGGCTTTTATGAGAGCAGACGTATTTATGTGCGCGAACCGGCACCAACCACTGATCCGGAACTGCCACCATCGCCCATTGCGGCTATGGAAATTTTTTACAACACTGATAACGGACCTGGCATAGGCACATCAATACCTTTCACTCCTTTTGGTTCCGATGCAGATGCGTTAAACGCTAGTTTAGGGAATACGCTGCCGATTGGCTGGCATACGATACATGTGCGAAGCAAAAATCAAAACAACGTGTGGGGGTTCTATGAAAGCAGACGTATTTATGTGCGCGAACCTGCACCAACAACTGATCCGGAACTGCCACCATCGCCCATTGCGGCTATGGAATTTTTCTACAACACCGATAACGGACCAGGCACAGGCACGCCCATCACCTTTACCAACAATTACCCAGAGGCTGATGTGGTCAATTCAAATTTAGCCAACTCCTTGCCAGTTGGCTGGCATACCATTCACGTGCGTGGTAAAAACCAAAACAATCAATGGGGCTTTTATGAAAGTCGTAAAATATATATTCGAGATGGATTTGTGGCAGGTACTGATGCCGTTTCTCCTATTACTCAATTTGAATATTTTGTAGACAATGATCCGGGTGTCGGATTAAGCACATTCAATTTTGCTAAAAACCCTCCATCCTTAGCGGTCGATACTACGGATGCAGCCTTGAATGTAGGTGTACTTCCGCTTGGGCCGCATAAAATTTTCATTCGCGCCAAAAACCAAAATGGCCAATGGGGCATGTCGGAACAAGCAAACTTCACTGTAGTAGCTCCTTGTTCGGTTACTACCCCTCCTACCGTTACACCCGGCTTGCGGTGCGATGCGGGCAGTGTAAACTTGGTAGCCGCAGGTGCCTCCGTTACACAAGTTTATCGTTGGTACGCCGATGCTACTACATTAACCATTTTGGCCACCACCACGAGTGGCACGTTTACCACCCCGCCTCTTACTGTCAATACAAATTTCTTCGTCACGATTTTTGATCCTGCCACCTTCTGCGAAAGCGCGCGCACACAAGTGGCCGCCAGCATCAGCGGAATACCAAAGCCTGTACTGAATATCAATGGCTCACTTTCTGTTTGCGAAGGCACCACACAAAACTTAAGTGCTCCGCTTGGCTTTGCCAGTTATTTGTGGAGTAATGGACTGACTACCCAGTCGATTACAGTGAACAGTTCAGGAAGCTACACGGTAAGAGTGGGAAATGCTTTTTGTAATAGTCCAGACTCTGATCCATTTGTATTTACTGTTAACGCCAAGCCAGCGAAGCCCATCATCAACGCGACAGGTGGAGGCTCTTTGTGCGGCACTGGCTCAGTCACTTTGAGTGCCCCTACTGGGTTAGCGAGTTATAGTTGGTCTTCTGGGCAATCTACACAATCAATCACCATCAGCACCATTGGTAACTTTTCTGTTCGCACCACCAATGCCAGTGGTTGCCAGAGTGATCCTTCGGATGTATTCACGGTTACATCGGGCTCTATTCCTAAACCAGTGATCACGCCCAGCGGCAGCACCGATGTTTGTGGAAGCGGCACCGTTAGGCTCACGGCTCCTGCTGGTTATGCAGGTTACCTCTGGTCGAACCTTTCCACCACGCCATTCATCGATGCACCTGCAGGTACTTATACCGTGACGGTTTCAGATGGAACGTGCAATAGTCCGGTATCAGATGCAGTTACGGTAAACACATCTTCTGTGCCAGCTACGCAAGCGATTGTAAACAAAGGTGCTTCAGTTCTATGCATCGGACCTGGGGCTGGTTCATTTACACAACTCGAAGCGCCAGCGGGTTTTTCAAATTACCTCTGGTCGACCAACGAAACAACACGACAAATCATTGTAAACGCTGCCGATACCTATACGGTGCAGGTGGGCAACTCTGCCGGCTGCCTGAGTGCAGCCTCTGCACCTGTAACGATCACTTCTTCTGGAGTAGCATGCACAAATGGCGTAATCTCGCCACCCACAGTTGTCAATGGAAACAATTGCGGCACCGGCACAGTAACGCTTACGGCCAGCGGTGCCACCGGTGGACAAGTCTATCGTTGGTACAATTCCTTGACGGACGCAACAGTACTATTCACGGGTTCTGTTTTTACAACACCAACTATTTCAGCAACTACCATTTATTACGCATCTATTTATGATGCCTCCGGCCCGGCAGAAAGCAGTCGGGTGCCTGCAACTGCTACCATTGTAAATTATACAGCGCCTACACTAAGCGGTCCGGCAGCGATTTCTATCTGTGCAGGCACAAGTACAACACTCTCTGCTCCCACGGGCTTTCTTACTTACAAATGGTCAGACAATTCAAATACTCAACAAATACAACCCAATAGTAATGGAAGTTATTCGGTGCAAGTGGGCGAGCCGGGTTGTTTGAGTCCGCCTTCCAATTCTATTACCATCGTTGTTGTGCCGGTAATTCCAAAACCAACAGTTACCCCTAATGGAAGTATTATACTCTGCGGAAGCAGTACCGTTGAACTATCTGCTCCGGCAGGATTTACGTATAATTGGTCAACGCCTTCCGGTAGCTTGACTACACAGAATATCACTGCAAGCACAGTGGGCAATTACTCAGTTACTGTTTCTAACGGCACATGTACTAGCCCTGCATCCGATGTGGTAAATGTCACAACAGTAGCCGTGTTGCCCAAGCCAACCATTACTGTAACAGGAAACACCGCTTTGTGTATAGGAGGATTTGCGGTATTGAAAGCACCAACGAGTCCGTTTTATTTATGGAGCGATGGCTCCACCTCACAACAAATTACGGTGACAGCTGCAACCGCAGGCAACTACACCGTGAAAGTAGGTAATGCAGCCAACTGTTTAAGCGTGCCATCAGATGGAACAGTCATCACTAGTACTGGATCGTCATGCGATCCTAATTCAGACAGACCATCTCCACCAACAGTTATAGGCGGCTTTAGCTGCGGAACTGGAGTTGTATCATTGAATGCTAGCGGAGCAACAGGCGCACAAGAATACAGATGGTATGATGTATCTACAGGGGGAACAAGTTTATCATCTAGTGCAAATTATACCACCGCATCACTCACGAACACATCTACTTTCTACGCAACCATATTCGATGCATCTAAAACGATCAATGAGAGTGTACGCGTTCCGGTAACAGCTACCATTGTGAACATTCCGGCTCCTGTATTGACAGCACCTTCAACCATTAACATTTGTGCAGGTGGCAGCACGCTACTTACGGCACCCACCGGATTTTTGCAATATAAATGGTCGGATGCTTCCACGAATCAAACCCTACCGGTAAGCATCAATGGAAACTTTTTCGTGCAAGTGGGTGATGGTAATTGTTTTAGCCCTCCTTCGAACACCATTCAAGTAAACGTTTCACCTGCGCTTTCCAAACCAATCATAACACCAAGCGGCAGCACCACTTTGTGCGGAGGTGCCAGTGTAACGCTTACCGCTCCGGCAGGCTTTACCTACAATTGGTCTACGCCAAGTGGCAATGAAACTACCTCCACCGTTACGGCAAGTGCAGCCGGAAATTATTCGGTAAGCGTTTCCAATGGTATTTGCAGCGCAACCTCTGACCCAACAACTATTGTTACAGCTGCTATTCCAACTAAACCAACGATCACGGTAACGGGTGGCAACACGACGATATGCGGTACGGGATCTATAAAATTAAGTGCACCTATTGGGTACGCTAGTTATGAGTGGTCGACTACAGAAACCACGCGCGAAATATTTGCGAATGCTGCAGCAAGTTATACCGTGGTAGGTCGCAATGCTGCAGGTTGTGCCAGTCCGCCATCTGATCCGCAGGCAATTACTGTTCAGCCCATACCCATCATTTCATTTATCGCAGATCCTGTAACGGTAGGTACCGCCACCACATTTATTCCTTCAGCCACCAATATACCGACCTCACCTGTTTTGACCTGGCAGTTTGGTGATGGCAACACCACTACCTCAAATTCATTACAAAATGTAACACACACGTATGCTACTCCCGGATTATACTTTGCTCAAGTCACACTCAGCGATGGTGCAGGCTGCGAAAAATCGTTTACCAAAAATGTAACCGTAAATGCACTGGTAGGTCCGAGTAACGCGGTAGCTAATTTCATTACTTCGCCCGTTTGTAAAGGACAGTCTACCACATTTACCGATTTGTCATTCAACTTAGGCACAGGCGCAACATATACCTGGGACTTTGAAAATGACGGAACGACGGATGATACCACCAATGGAAACACCCAACACACGTATCCATCTAACGGAACGTACGATACCAAACTTACAATCACATTGCAGAGCGGCACTGTAATCACCAAAATAAATCAGGTAGTTGTAAATACACTACCCGTGGTTGCTTTTACAGCTGATGCAGTATGTGCCAACACGCCAACCACTTTTACAGATAATTCAACGGATATACTCGCTGGTGCTACTTATCAATGGGATTTTAACACGGATGGCATCGTTGATAGCTCAGTGAAAGGCACCACCACCTTTACGCATACCACATCGGGTACATTTGCTACTACGCTCACAATCAATAACGGAAATGGCTGCACCGCCCAGCGGCTAGTGAATGTACCGGTGGGCAGAGTGCCCTTTGCGCAATTGGTAGAAATCGAGGGCGGAGGCTTGCCGCAATTATGTGCGGGAAGTACACTTACCTTAAAAGTGCAGTCTGAGGCAGGCGCAAGCTATACATGGAAAAAAGGCGTTGGCATGGTGGGCACCAATTCAAATGAACTCTTGGTTGACGCTGCAGGAAATTACAGTGTGTCGATCTCAAACTCGTGCGGCTCAGTGAATGCCTTTAACACCATCACGGTTGCCTCCGTAGTTCCTCCGGTGGCGCAAACTATTTCACTCACCGGCAGCAATTCCTTCTGCGAAAGCGAATCGGTGTTGCTCACCGTTCCTTTTGTGCCGGGCATTTCGTATCAATGGCAAAAAGATAACAACCCTATCAGTGGGGCAACGGGAACCATTTTGTTTGCCGGTGCTTCCGGAGAATACAAAGTGATCACTAGCAACAACTGCGGCTCGGTAACAAGTAATACAATCACTTTGAATCAACTGCCCAAACGACCATCTGCTCAAGCCATCGAAATTGTGGGAGGTCAATCCGTGATTTGTTCGCCTGATCAGGTAACGCTTCGTGTTCCACAAGAGGCAGTCGTAGATAGCTATCAGTGGAGAAGAAATGGAATGCTCATATCGGGTGCAACTACGCATGAAGTTACAGTTGGGCAAAGTGGTGTGTATACCGTTGAAATTATCAATGCATGTTCTACCGTGGGCGGTACCACGGCTGCACAGATTACTGTCAATACCAAACCCATCGCACAACTTATCAACTCCAATCGCATCCCGATTATTTGCCCAGGAGAAAATGTGGTGTTGGCGGTGGTACCTGAAAATGGCGTAAGCTATCAATGGACCCGCGACAATAACGTGATCGTGGGAGAAACTCAGCCTCAACTAACAGCCAATCAATCCGGGCAGTATAAACTCTTGCTATCCAACTCCTGTCAATCATCTTTGGAAGCGAGCAACTCGATTGATGTCGTGGTTACTCTTCCCCCTGCTCCTCCCATTGTGATTGCCAATGGGGCTACAGAGATTTGTGCAACGGAAGGCGCTGTTGTGCTCAGTATTGATCCAATCCCTGGAGTCATCTATCAGTGGCAACGAGACAATATCGCATTACCATTCACGAACAGCAATACATTTCAGGCAACCGCAGCAGGATTCTACTCTGTTAAAGTGAACAACAATTGCATAACCATCGCCAGTACAAACAGCATCGAAGTTAAATTATTACCTAGTCCACTGAACGCCCAAAATATTTTAGTGCAAGGTGCCACAGAATTTTGTGCACCCGGTTCCGTGCGGCTTTCTGTTCCAAGTCAGGCGGGGGCTACCTATCAGTGGAGACGCAATATCAACACCAATGTAGGCGCCAACTCGCCCGTGTTAGAAGTTAGTCAATCGGGTACGTATGATTTGGTTATGACCAACGGATGCAGACCCGTGTTTAGCCTCAATAGTATTGAAGTGAAGGTAAACAACATACCCGTGACACAAAGTGTCGGTTTTAATCGCTCACCTGCATTGTGCGAAGGAGAGCAAGTGACTCTGTCTGTTCAACTGGAGTCCGGTGTAAATTTTCAATGGAGAAAGAATGGCATCAACTTAAATGGCGAAAACACCAGCTCGATCACTATTTTAGAATCGGGTCAATACGATGTTACCCTCAGCAATGGATGCGGCATTATACAAACAAATGCCATCTTGGTAGATGTAACTAAGGCACCAATTGAAAATAACATTGAGAATCTCTCTGCACCTACTTTCTGCGATGGTGGAAGTGTACGATTGCGCGTTCCTTTTGTATCGGGTCAAAATTATCAATGGAAACGCAATGGAGAAAACGTGGGCATCAATACCTTTGAATACCTGGCCGATGTCTCCGGAATTTATTCGGTTGAATTGAGTAACCGCTGTTTCACCATAGCGCCCACCAAGACCATTACGGTAACGGAGTTTCCAAATCCGGCACCTCCTCTACCGGTAGCCACCCAGACAAATTTATGTGACCCGCTCACCTGGCAGATAACCGCTTCAGGTTCGTTTAGTTCGTATGCGTGGTATCTGATCGGCACCAACACAACAAGCCGTATTGTCAATCAAAACGGAGCGGTATACCGTCCGGTGGTTTCGGGACAATATAAAGTAATTGGCTTTGATGCAAACGGCTGCTCTGCTGAATCAACACCTATCGCCATTGCGATCGATCCGGTTGAAAAACCAAAAGTAATTGTCACCAAAGGAAACAGAGCAAAACTTGACTCGATGCTACGATCCGAAAAGGCATTCGATCAATACCAATGGTATGTCAACAATAAATACATTGTAGGCGCCACCCAACGTGAACTTATTGTCTTCTACAATGGCAACTACCGCTTGGCAATCATTGATTCAAAAGGGTGCCGTGCCTTTAGTGATCCGGTGAATGTAAATGAAGAGAGTTATAAGAAATACGGTCGCCTTTCTACAGATACCTCGGATGGTGGCATCATCTTACCGGAACGGCAATTCGACGACGAGGTAGAAATGTTCCCGAACCCAACGCAGGGAAAGATGGAGGTCTTCTTCTATGGTTCTGCGACAGAAGGCTCTACGTGCAGCATCTACGATCAGATGGGAAAAGAAATTATGAGTACCACCATGAAAAAAGAGAATGGATATCTTAAAGCAGACTTTGACTTAAGTGATCAGGCGCAAGGCATCTATTTGGTACGCATCCGAAATAGATTCGTGTCCATTACCAGAAAATTAATGAAAGAATGAAAGCCAGCAGAATTCTCTTTGGTTTGTGTGTATGGCTTTTGCTGGAAGGCTGCAAGAGCAGTACCGACATTATTTATCAACCCACTGAATTGACGTTAACCGTTCTGAATGATTTGGGTGTGCCTCAGCCAGGCGCACAAGTGCGCATTTTCGACAATGAAAAAGAACTTGATGATTTTAAAATTCGTGGTGTGCTTGCGCAAGATCAGCCCGCGAGACTGACGGATGCGAATGGCCAATTGGTGTATACTAATTTGGATGAAAAATTGAAATACTATTTTTTTATCACCTATCGAGACCGCACCCGTTTTCTTGACTTGGAAAACTTTGCTAAACAATTTGTGGTTCCCGGATATCTACAGCGCGGAGCCAGAACTTCCGCCACCATTCAACTCGAAAAATCAGATAACATCGTGGTATTTTATTCCCTGCCGCTTAATGAATCACAACTTCCGGCATCCCTTTACTTGGACGGAGATTTGGTGGGGACTATTGATAAAACGGTGACTATAGCTCCCACTTCACCTAACAATGGAAACACGTTTATCTTTCGTTTGCGTGCAGGCACCACAAGCTGGTACGCACAGTCGAGTCTGGGCTGCATTTGGACCGGGCAACTAACGTTGGGCATTAATGATAACTTCACAACACAGGAACTTGTGACCTGCGAATCAGGAGCCGTTACATTCTACACAGAAGCAGCTAATCAATCAAAATTGCCCATAAAAATAACATTGAGTGACGGCGATGAATTTATTGCGCCAGATCAACCACAAGGTTTGAGCAACACAGAAGAGCCATTGAGTTGTTTTGAATCCGGCAAAGGAATATCAGGAAGTCGTAAAAGTGGAGAGTACACCTACATCGCTAAGTCTAAAGATAACGTGTGTGTATGGACCGGAAGGGTGATGGTAACAAATGGAAGCTGCTCGAAAATAAAATTAGAAGCTTGTAATTAAAGCATGAAAAAGTTACTAATTATTCTACTTGCTGGGATTCTTACGAATTCTGCGCATGCACAGTTTGAAAACCGCATCAACCTTTACATTGGCTTGGGCATTACACCATTTGCCCCCGATCAATCAATTCAAACAAAATCCATCTTCAATGGCTATCGCACCATTCCCTTTTTTCAAGCTTACCTTGGGTATTCTATCAATCGGAACTTCAGCGTAGGCGGAACCTTTCGACAACTCGTTACCACTAAGGATAACTACTTACTAAGCAACACAAGCATTGGGCCGGCGCTGAAATTCAATTTTCTTCCTTACGACAAGGCTATATCTCCTTTCATCTATGTCGAAATCGGAGTCAACTATACGTACCTAGCTCAATCACAAAATACGAGAGTGGTACAGATACCACCTTCTACCGATCCTAAAGAAATTCAAATAAATGAAGTTGCCGTACGTGAACCTGAATTACAACTGAACATCTTCCCTACCTTTTCAAGCTTGTTCGGTGCGGGAGTTGAATTTAATATCAAGAAAAACAGAAAAAAGAACTTTGGGCTTTTTTTGATGGGAGGCTACTCACTTTCAACAACAGCAGAAAGTAATCAGGTAAAAGAAAACTTTAGTCAAAACGATTCAGCTCTTAACAATTTCGTAATCAGTGGTGGACTTCGATTTAGTTTCCTACGAAAAAAATCTATCTACTAAAAAAAATGAAAAAGTATATAACGCTGTTTGTACTTCTCTCCATCAATGCGTTTAGTCAGCAAAAGAAATTTCCTGAAATGGTATTATCTAAAACCGGAGCGGAATTTAATTGTGTAGCGATTAATCCGGATAACCGCATCGTTGCAGCGGGAGATCAAAAAGGCAAAATCTATTTATGGGATGCAGTTTCAAAAAGCCTAATCAACACATTGGAAGGGCACAAAGAAATGGTGATTGCTTTAGCTTTTAGCCACGACGGAAACTTTCTCGCCTCTGCAGGAAAAGACAATACCATTATCATCTGGTCTACCCGACAAGGCGTAAAAGTGAAAACGTTGGCTCAACACAAAGGAACCATTACTAGTTTGGCCTTTAGTCCGGATAGCCGCTTGCTTGCTTCTGGCTCCGTTGATAAAACGGTGTTGCTGTGGGATTTTATTGAAGGCAAAGTAATTCATATACTGAACGATAATCAGAAAGAAATAACAAGTGTTGCCTTTACACATGATGGAAAGATTTTGGCTGCCGGTGGCTACTCAGGCAGCGTTACCTGCTGGAACACTGCGAATTGGGCAGAGGTTAAAAAACTCAATGCCGACCTTGGAAAGGTACGTGCCATCGAATTTAGTCCCGATGATAAACTTATTGCCATTAGCCGCGAGAAAAAAGGTGTGCAAATCAATGACCTATACTCTTCCTATATCGTAGCCACGTTAAAAGATCAGAAAGATGTTGTTTACGATCTGCAATTTAGTCCGGATGGCAAATATATTTTCACCGGTAGTTTAGACAATACGATAAAAATATATGATGTAAATACGAAACAGGCGGTGGGATCGCTAGGACCCTATTACAGTTTCGTTTCGCTTGATTTGAGCAACGATGGTCAACAACTCGCCGTTGCCGATCTAACAGAAAAAGTCCATGTGTATGATCTGAAAGAACTTGGAATCAAGGGAAGAAGCAAAATCGCAGTTTCTCAATATGTTTCTTTGGCAGAAGATATCCAAATTACCCTTCTCGAACCCAATACTCCCTTTGATTCTGTATTCGTACCACAAACGAATAAGTTGTTGATCAAGGGCACGGTTACTTCAAAAAATGGAATAGCGAGCCTAAAGATCAATAACCAAGAAGTGAAAGTGTCAGAAAATGGGTTCTTTCAACATGAAACAACGGTGGCACTCGGTCGATGGAATATTCCGTTTGTAGCACGCGATTTCAATAACAACACGCTCAAGAAGATTTTGGTCACCGAACGATCTGCCAATGCAAGTGAAGATAACCACTTTCGCAATGGAAAAGATTATGCACTTATCATTGCCAGCGATCAATACGATGAGTTACAACAGTTGGCTAATCCTGTATTTGATGGAATCACTATCAAAGAAGATCTTGAGCAAAACTATGGGTTTGAAACCAAACTATTGACAAATCCTACCAAAGCACAAATTCAAAAAGAGATTCGGAACTACACAGAGAGAAGCTATGCAAAGGGAGATCAACTTTTCATTTTTTTTGCCGGGCATGGGGAATTCGATAGAGTTTATAAAATGGGTTATATCGCTGCACGCGATTCAAAAAAAGAAGATGATGTAAAAGATTCCTATCTGTCGTATGCCAACTTACGTGAATATGTAAACAATATTCCGTGTGAGCATATCCTGCTGATGCTCGATGTTTGCTATGGCGGAACTTTCAACCCAATAGTTGCCAGCCGTGGGCAAGAAGATTTTACAGATATGGACAGGCAACGATTTATTATGTCAAAAATCAAATACAGAACAAGAAAATACATTACGTCCGGAGGAAACACATACGTCTCAGATGGAATCAAGGGCAACCACTCACCCTTTGCAAGAAAATTCCTTGAAGCACTTCGAAGCCACGGTGGTGAAGATGGAATACTTACGTTTAGCGAAATTGTAAGTTATGTTGAAAAGGTAGACCCCGGACCCACCTACAACGAATTTGGAACAAATGAGCCGGGCAGCGACTTCATGTTCATCACAAATGAAAAGAAACGTTAAAAAAATCAACAAAAAAATGAGTGTGAAAAAGTTACTAACACTTCTGATGGTGTTTAGCTTTTCCCTGTTCACTTGGGCGCAAACAAACGATCTATATCGGGTGATTTCGGTTTCGGGATCAATCGAACATGTAAAACAAAACCGTCCCTTACAACAGGGAGACAAGATTACCCTTACCGATCCGCTGAAGTTCTCCAAAAAGAGTGACTTCGTCATAGTTATCCATCCTAAGATTGGAAGAAAAATGATTCGGGGAGTACCCGACAACTCTCCTAGGGAACTGGAGAACCTGATTCAATCTTTTGTAAAACCGATTGAGAAATCCACCGCCAGTAGATCAACAACAAATGAGTATTGGGCAAGTTTAAACGAAACGTTCAAAGACACAGTTGTGATTCTGGGCAATGGTATCATTAATCTCAATAGCGAATTTATTCAACTAAAACCGCCAGCCGTTGTTGTCGCCATCTACAAAGTAAAAAAAGACTATTCAATCAGTCGCAAGGTATCTTCAGGTCAAGAACTACAACTCGGCAGAGGAATGCTGTATCCTGAAAATGGCGATGAGGTAAAATCGAAAATCTTGATCGAATATTATCCGGATGAAAAGCTAAGTCTGGATTTGCCCGGTTCCGGTGAATTGATCGGCTACTTCTGGCCACGCTATCTTGACGAAGACAAACTAGAACAAGAATGTCGCATAATCCTGGACGCTTACGCTGACCAGCCATCTACCGTTTCAGAAAAAGAAATGAAGAATTTCATTGTAGAAAATTATGGGCATGTTGAAAATACGAATTTATCGCAATGGTTAAAAGAACGTCATCTAATCCCATGATCGTTTGAATCCCGTAAGCAAAATCCGAGGCCGAAAGGCACTAATTTGTTTCGTTCATGCCTTCATTCTGACGATGCTTACTTTCTGGTGGATGAGTGTGAGTACGTGGGAATTTGGTGACGAAGTTTTAGTTGAACGCATAACGCAGTCACGCTACTTGCTTTTCGACAGCAAAGACGACGAAGTAGAATCACTGAAGAAAAAATTACTTCTCATCAACTGCTCGTACGACAAACTTTTAGTGCCGTATGAAGATGCCTATGGCATTGGTACCAAACCGATCACCGATCGCCAAAAGCTCCGCGACTTGGTTCATATCATTAATGCGGCTCCAGTTCCACCACTGTACACCGTGTGGGATTTATTCATGGACTACCCTACAATATATGACTCCGCATTAGTAGCCGAGTTAAGAACATTAAAACGAGTTACGCTGTCCAGTCACCCTACAGAAAAGTCTATTATTCAGAAGCCACACGAAGGCCTCGACTATGCACTGGCTCAATATGCGACTATGTCAGATACATTCTTAAAATACCGTTTGATTTATGATCAATCGGTGAAATATGTACCACTCCGTCTGTATGAAGAATTGCACCCATCTTCTCATCAAAAATTTGCGGGATTTGTCTTTTCGGAGGGTTGGTGGCTCAATTCATTTATCGTTGATCTACCGATCAGACGCTTTCACATGGACAACAACGAAATTACTGTTTGGAATGTGGGCGAGGCACTGGAAAATTTTACGCCAGAAGAAATTCAAGAAACGGTAAAAGATCGGTTACTGGTGGTGGGAGATTTTTACGAGAATGATATTCATCAAACTTTTTTAGGAGAACAACCAGGCCCGTTACTCATGATCAACACCTATTTAGGAATACTAAAGGGACGCCCCAAAATAACAATGCTACTTTTTTCATTGGTATTTATGCTGTATTTCGTCTCCACCTGGTATGTACTTTCCAGAAGAACCAATGAGCGGGTATTGAAGGTAGTGATGTTTCGACAGCGCATAGGCCGTTTCGTTTTGAAATACTTAACCTATATCGTTGTGTTTACACTATATACTGTTTTCGCCTATGCAGTTACGGGTCAACATTTACAACTGTTATTGTTTGCCCTGTACTTTAACTTGATTGATTTTGTAGTCACCAAATATGGTGACAGAATTAGCCAGGCTCTTAAAGCAGACTAAAGAGCGGATGCAGGTTACCGTTTGCTGGTTGCTCAATATTTGAAACCTGCAGTATTGTCAATTATTAAATTTCCATCGAAAAGATTCCTCGTGCCTCGCAATGAAAAAGTGGGTTGCGAAACACTGCACCCTTGTCAACTGCTTATTGTTAATTGTTAATTGTCAACTTAAACCTTATCGTTTCGAAACAATGAAAGTTTGCCTACTGCCGATTGCGTCGCGAAACACAGTACTATTGTCAACTGTAATTGATAAAACTCACCTCGAGAAGATTCCTCGTGCCTCGTAATGACAAAGCGGGTTGAGAAACACATCACCCTTGTCAACTGGCTATTGTCAATTGTCAACTTAAACCTTATCGTTTCGAAACAATGAAAGTTTGCCTACTGCCGATTGCCTACTGCCTACTTTAAACCCAGTCGTCTCGAAACACAGTACTATTGTCAACTGTCAATTGTTAAAACTCGCTTCGAGAAGATTCCTCGTGCTTCGGAATGACAGGGTGTATTGGGAATACTGCGCTCTTGTCAATTGCTTATTGTCAACTGTCAACTTTAGATTCGCGTTGAAAAGATTCCTCGTGCCTCGGAATGACAGAGTGAGTTGGGAAACACTGCCCTCTTGTCAATTGATCATTGTCAACTGTCAACTTTAAATTCGCGTTGAAAAGATTCCTCGTGCCTCGCAATGAAAAAGTGGGTTGCGAAACACAGTACTATCAAACGCATGTGTAACATATTGCGTAACGAATCGTCTCGCGAGTAACCTACCGGCTAAAACTATGGCGCTCACTATCTCTCAGCTGTCGAAAACATATCCCAACGGGGTAAAGGCACTCGATAACCTATCGCTGCAAATTGGCTCGGGCATGTTCGGGTTGCTGGGGCCCAATGGTGCCGGCAAATCGTCGCTGATGCGTACGTTGGCTACGTTACAACTTCCCGATCAAGGTACAATTGCCTTTGATACCATTAATGTATTACAAGACCCCATGCAGCTTCGCAAAATCCTGGGCTACCTTCCGCAAGAATTTGGCGTCTACCCTGCCCTGTCGGCAGAAAATCTCCTGGACTATTTTGCCATCCTGAAAGGAATCGACTCACGATCGGACCGTCAACGAAGGGTGCAGGAAGTGTTGGAGATCACCAATTTGACTGAGGTCAGAAAAAAACACGTGGCCGGATATTCGGGTGGTATGAGACAACGCTTTGGCATCGCGCAACTAATGCTCAACAACCCCCGGTTGATTATTGTCGATGAACCAACGGCCGGTCTTGATCCCGCAGAGCGCAACCGCTTCCTCAATGTATTGCGCGAACTAGCGCGCACTGCAACCATCATTTTCTCCACACATATTGTAGATGACGTTAAAGATTTGTGTAACGACATGGCGATTCTCAATGGCGGCAGAATTTTACAACAAACCACTCCGCGCCAGGCTACACAAGGGCTGGTCGGAAAAATATGGGCCGCACACATTTCACGCGATGAACTGGACGCAATGGAAGCAACACTGCCGGTGCTCTCGTCTACATACATAGACGACCACACGATTGAGGTGCGGGTGCATGCCACTGATCAACCCACCGAGCGATTCCGTGTGACCGAACCACAATTAGAGGACGCCTATTTCATCGCCTTACAAAAAGATGCCTAATATGTTTGCTGCTATCTTTTGGTTTGAACTGAAGTACTGGCTGCGTAATCCATCCTTCTATTTCTTTACACTGATTCTTTTTGTGTTGGCACTCCTGCTCATGGGCGCCAGTGCCGGACTCTTTGATGCTGCACAGTCACAACGTGTGGCGGACTCGCCATACGGACTGTTCACATTCATCCTACTCTTCACGAAACTGATTCTCTTTATCATTCCAGCAATTGTTGGTAATTCGGTTTACCGAGATTTTAAAAGTCGCAGCCATCAGGTGATGTACACTTTCCCCTTCACAAAAGGTGATTACCTCGCAGCCAAATTCCTGAGTGCATTACTAATCGTTTGTTCGCTGGCTGCTACCATTGTAGGGGCCCTCTACCTCGGCACCAAACTGCCCGGAACTAAACCTCACTTACTTGTACACTCGGGAGTGGAGACGTACATTTTATTATTCGTCACTTATTTTCTTCCCACGATTCTTTTATTTGGAAGCATTGTCTTTGTCATTACAACGCTGTCGCGGAACATCTATGCGGGGTTCATAACCATCGCCGTGTTATTGATCGGGCGCGAGTTATTGGCCAAGTTGACAGGCGGCTCCGCGCTGATGATTGCGGCCTTGCTCGAACCACTGGGTGAAACAGCCACATTTCTGGCGACTAAAAATTGGACGTTAGCGGATCAAAATCAAAACGCGCTTCCCCTCGGCGGGATCATCGCTTTCAACCGGGTGGTGGGAATAGCAATCGCTGGTGTTGTGCTCGCAATCACCTATGCACGCTTTTCCTTTAGTCAATTGGGTTCTAGCTTTTCGTTAGTCAGATCGAAGCCCTCGCGGCAAACGAAGAACAACTTTGGAAGCTTGATCAAAATTAAGTTATCGCGCGCGTCCTTCCACTTTCACGGGCTTCATCAGTTGCGGCTCATCGGCAGGCTATCGCAAATTGATTTTCGCTACATTCTGCAAAGTGGCTCGTTTATCAGCATGGCACTGATCGGCGGTATATTGGTGGTTGTGTTGCTTACGCAAATGAATCCGCCGTATGAAACGCGAATACTTCCGGCAACATGGGTCATGCTGGCGTTTCCTATTTTCTTTTACTCGCTTCTGATCAACTTTCTTACATTCTTGTATGCTGGTATTCTCATTCACCGCGGGCGAAACACACGCATGAATGAACTACTGGATGTCACTCCGGTTAGCAACGTGATTTTTGTATTGGCAAAATTCGTGGCATTGGTAAAAATGCAATTGGTTTTATTAGCCATTATTTTCCTTTCGGGAATAGCGGTGCAGGTCTACTCCGGTTATTATGATTTTCAATGGGGTCACTATGCGTTTGACTTGTTTGTCATTCACCTCAGTGGTTTTATGATTTGGGCCATGATGGCCGTGTTGGTTCACTCGGCGGTTACGAATTCGTTTGTGGCGTTGTTCCTGCTCATTCTCGGTTTCTTTGGCGTTTCGCAATTGCCCTCGGTTGGCATTGACTCGCTTGCCATTCTATTTAATCAAGACATTGAGCCTGGATTTTTCATGAAGTATTCGGACATGAATGGGCACGGTCACTCCCTCACGTCTTACTTTACCTTGAAAGCTTACTGGTTGCTGGTGGGTGTACTTCTGTTGATCGGAGCCATGTTAGCCTGGACAAGGGGAACATCTCAAACCGTGATGGAGCGCATCACTCTGGCACGCGAACGTGTGATGAGCCAAGTAGGCATCGCTCTGGTGCTTGTGGTGGTACTGGTCGGGGCAGCCGGTTGGGCAGTTCATCAAATGGAAAATACTATTCACGTACCTTCGGAAGCTGAGCTCAAACAAATCGTGCGCGCAGCAGACAAAAAATACGGGCATCTCCATTCATTCATGCAACCACGTATTGTAAACGTAGACGTGACACTTCATCTTTACCCCGAAACAAATTCATTTCAATCCACCGGTGTTTATACACTGGTCAATAAAACAAACAAACCCATAGACACACTACTGGTCAATTATTCACACGAGTCCATCACGAGTTACCGAATGGATGTCGGCTATGAAACAGTCTTGCGAGATTCGGTTGCAAAATTGGATGTGAACCAATTGCAAAACCCATTGGCACCGGGTGACAGCCTTCACCTTCACTTTCAGGTGAACAGCCTATCCAACACGTGGCTCTACCAAAATTCAACGGTACTCAGCAACGGCACGTTTATTACTTCTTTGATTTATCCCGGCATCGGCTACTACTCAGCTGCCCTGCGCAAAAACGCTACAGATAGTCTGGCGAGACAAAATCATTATCGTTCTATCGACTCGGACTATATTTCATTTCGTGCCACGGTGAGTACATCTGCGGATCAGGTCGCGATTGCTCCCGGCTACCTCGCAAAGAAATGGCAAGCGGAGGGCCGAAACTTTTTTCACTATCAATCCACCACGCCGGTTACCAACGATTATGTATTTACCTCCGGTAGATATCAAGTGTTGAAAGATCGCTACAACACGATCGATCTTGAAATTTATTCCCATCCTACACACACATATAATCTCCGTCACCTGATGAGTGGTTTGAAATCAACACTTGCTTATTGCGAAAAATATTTCAGTCCCTACCAACACAAACAAGTGCGAATCATCGAGTACTCACGTAAAGCGGGTGACTTTGCCCAATCGTTTGCCAACACTATTCCGGTATCGGAGCGTAGTTTTATCATGGATATTGACGAGGCAAATCCGCAAGCACTGAATCTAAGCTTTCTGGGCGCATCGCACGAACTGGCACATCAATGGTGGGGGCATCAGGTGATACCTGCCGACGTAAATGGAAGCAGGATGATTACTGAGAGCATGGCCGAGTATGTTTCGTTGTGTGTGTTCGAGCAAACCTATGGAAAAGAAAAAGGCCGACTGTTTCGAAAAAAGGCGCTGGACATTTATCTGAAGAGGCGTGTAGACGATGAAAACGAAAAAGCGCTGCTAAAAAATTCCGGCCTTGACAAGTCCTACATCCCCTATCAAAAGGGCTCGCTGGCGTTGTATGCCTTGCGTCATTATCTGGGCGAGGATAACCTTAATCGCGCACTTCGTATGTATCTCGAAGAAGTAAAATTTCAACAAGCACCTTACACGGTGCCCGACGAAATGGTAGGATTTCTCCGTCAGGCCACACCCGACTCGCTGCGTTACCTGGTGCATGATTTGTTTGAGACGGTGACGTTATATGATACGTATGTGAAAGGCTATACAGCAACGAAACTTCCTAGTGGCAAGTATGAAGTAAGTATCGAGCTTATTGTTTCCAAGTTTAGGTTTGAGAATGGAAAGAAACTATTTACCGCTGCGGATGGCACGACACAAATCCATGAAGAAGATTCCATGCGCATTTCATCGCTGCCCCTGAATGACTACATGGAGATCGGAATTTATTCGGCCAATGGAAAAGAATTACAGGTAAAGAACCACCGCATCACTGCGATCAGCAACACATTAAAAATGATTGTAGATGAAGCCCCCGGCAGTGTAGTGCCCGATCCGAATAATGTGTTGCTGAATATGCACGGCAAACCTTAGTTCTCGAAACATTGTACGATTGTCACCTAGTTAAATTCGTGTCGAGAAGATTCCTCGTGCCTCGGCATGACCATGCGGGTTGAGAAACAAATCAACCTTGTCAACTGGGTTATTGTCAATTATCAACTTAAACCTTCGCGCTTCGAAACAATGAATGTTTGCCTACTGCCAAGTGCCAACTGCTTACTTTAAACCCAGTCGTCTCGAAACACAGTACTATTGTCAACTGTCAATTGTTAAAACTCACCTCGAGAAGATTCCTCGTGCCTCGGAAGTCGCGAAACACAGTACTATTGTCAACTGTAATTGATAAAACTCACCTCGAGAAGATTCCTCGTGCCTCGTAATGACAAAGCGGGTTGAGAAACACATCACCCTTGTCAACTGGTTATTGTCAATTGTCAACTTAAACCTTATCGTTTCACATTGAATGTTTGCCTACCTCCAAGTGCCAACTGCCAACTTTAAACCCAGTCGTCGCGAAACACAGTACTATTGTCAACTGTCAATTGTTAAAACTCGCTTCGAGAAGAAACTCTTTTTTAAGTTAGTATAAAGACGTATACCAGTCACTCAATTAATTCATAATTTCAGAGATTTTGCCGATTTTTACGAGCGTTATTTATCAAGAATATCAGAAAGGCTCGTGTGCAGGTATTATGAAAAGAATTAGAAGGTTAATTAGTAATCCATTTACAATTTATCGCAAAAGCATAGCTAATCTCAAATCGATAGTCGTTTCCTTTCGCTACTTATCATTACTCTTTGTTTGCTACAGCTTTTTTGGGGCAACATGGTCCTTAGGCCAAGCGGGTGCAAATGACCCAAGTTTTAATACGAATATTTCTTCGCCATTATATGTCGAAGCAATTGTTGTTCAACCGGATGGCAAAATAGTAATCGGCGGTGGTTTTGGCGGTACCATTGGAAAAGTTGTAAGGCTAAATGCCAATGGTTCAGTGGACGCAACTTTCAACGAAGGTACAGCACTTGGCCTTAACAGCTTTGTTCGAGCAATCGCTCTCCAGTCGGATGGTAAAATCATTGTCGGTGGCTCCTTTACTACATTTAATGGGGTTAGCAAAGGTTGCATCGTGCGATTAAATAGCAATGGAACAATCGATCCAACGTTTAATACGGGTATAGGAACAGAGTCTACAGTATATGATCTTGCCATTCAAAACGATGGTAAGATCATTATCGCAGGAGGCTTTTTAACCTACAATGGTGTTAGCTCAAACCAAATTGCCAGGTTGAACATGGATGGTACACTTGACCCTTCCTTTACTATTGGCACGGGAGCCGAAGGTAATGCCACTGAAACCAATAGCGTAGCTTTGCAACCAGACGGTAAAATAATAATAGGTGGCAACTTCAAAACGTATAATGGCATTACGCGCAATGGAATAGTCCGATTAAATCCGGATGGTACGCTGGATAACTCATTTGTTACAGGAACCGGAGCGAATGATGGCGCTATTCAAACCATATCGATCCAATCAGATGGAAGTATCTTATTAGGTGGCAGTTTTACCACTTTTAATAATGTGGCTTGCAATTCAATGATTAAAGTAGATCAGAATGGAGCCATTGATAATCAGTTTATAACAAACACACTGTCATGGCCTGACTTTATGCCTCTACACACCGCGCTACAATCTGACGGAAAAATTCTGATCGGTGGTATTGGTAAGACAGCGGATAGCCCAAGAATATCACGGTTAAATGCCGATGGCACAAGAGACTTCTCATTTAACAGTTGCGGCATTGGAGCCAACGATAAAGTGGCTGCGATAAAGATCCTTCCTGACAACAAAATATTAATCGGAGGTTACTTTACCGCATTTAATAATCAACCCAAGCAATACATAACAAAAGTTCTAAACAACACCGCTCCCTGTCAAATCGAAGCTTCTATCACATTAAAATCCAATGGCGCAGAACCTGGTACTTGGCTGGTATTTGATGTGACCTTGAGTCAGGTAAATACAACCGGCTCGGATATTATCGTGAATTATAGCTTTACCGGTGGTTCTGCTATGGCCGGAAGCGATTACGATATTGTGACTAACTCTATGTTCATTCCAAACGGGCAATCATCAGCAATCATTAGTGTTCCTGTAAACGATGACAATTTATTTGAAGTGACCGAAGACGTGGAGGTTACTTTACAATCTGCATCGGGCGGTGTCGTCATAGCAAGCGGAGCACTATCCAAAGCCACCGCAACCATTACGGATGATGAGCTCATGGTCTCTCTCTTGGGTGTTGCCAATGCATTTGAATCGGATGCCGCCATGTTATTCTTTTTTAGCCTAAGTGGCATTAACCATACGGGCGAAGACATCGTAGCAAACTTTACCTTTACAAAAACAGGATCCGGACCTTACGCTACCGGTGGCTCAACCAACGCTGCAGGAATTGACTACAACAATTCTACAACCACAGTAATCATTCCAAACGGTCAAACAACTGCTACGCTCGCCATCCCAATATTTAACGACCTGCTCATTGAAGGAACCGAAGTGATCGAAATTACTTTGGAAAGTGCCGGTACCCCTAGCGGCATCAGAATAGCAACCAATTCGGTAAAAACAGCGGCAGGCGATTTACGCGATGATGACCCTGGCAATGTGATTCGGATTTTGTCATCGCAAAATGGCCGTGAAGGGGGAAACAATGTCCAGTTTGTAATCACAGCGCCAGCCCCGTCTGTCACGCCCATTACAGTGAACTTTACCTACAGTGGCGGCACTGCTACAGGCGGAAGTGACTATACCAATTCAACTCATTCTGTTGTAATACCTGCCAATCAAACCAATGTTACGCTGGAAATTCCGGTCGTGGATGACGCTATCAGTGAAATAACAGAGTCGGTTGAAATTACCCTCACGGCAGCGAGTGGAAGCTATCCAATCGCCAATGATGGTTCGCAAGTAAAGACCGCACAAATTGCAGATAACGATATTGATTTGACGAAAACCACCGTCACCGCCGATAAATCGCGCATGTTTGCCAATGACGTGGAAACCTGCACGATCACCGTACAACTCTTTGATGCTTCCGGAAATCCATTGACTTATGCAACCGGTTCTGTTGTTAATCTTTTTACTACACGAGGCAGGCTGGGCACAGTTACCGATCAGGGTAATGGAACCTACACTTGCACATTGACCGCCGGTTTGGTGGCGGGTGATGCGGTGATTACGTGCCTTGTCGATGGAACACCCATCACCGATGATGCTACGGTAGAACTTTTTTCCATCTATGCATCCATAGCACCTTTGTCGAATGGGGCAGAGCCTTCCACTCCCGCTAAATTTGAAGTGTCCTTAAGTGAGGTTAATATAACCGGCTTAGATATTATAGTGTATTTTAGCTATAGCGGTGGTTCTGCTTATATTGGAACTGATTACGATAACTCTGTGACATCGGTGATCATTCCCAATGGCCAATCAAAAGCAATCCTTAACGTGCCGGTTATTGATGACACCATTTCGGAAGGTATCGAAGACATAGAGATTGTATTACAATCTTCGACTAGCGTAATATTGATCGCACCCGGAGCATCAGGAAGAGCAAAAGCATCGATCATAGATAATGATGCACTTACCGTTTCTCTAGTGGGAGCTTCCAATGCCAATGAGAGTGACCCAGCGATGTTATTCTCGCTGAGTTTAAATGATATTAACTCCACGAGCGAGTTTATTAATGTAACCTATGCATTCACAACAACCGGCCCCGGACCATACGCTACCGGTGGTACCACGAACTCCGGAGGATTTGACTACAACAATTCAATCACTACAGTGTCTATCCCGCCCGGTGATTCAAAGGCAACCATTGAAGTTCCGATATTTAATGATGTGCTGATTGAAGGAACGGAAGTGATCGAAGTTAAGATAGTAAGTGCGGCTACCGTCAGTGGTAGAAACATCCTTATTGGTTCAAACAATATTGCCGCTGCTGATTTATTGGATGATGAATTCAATATCATCCGTATTGCATCTTCCACGGATGGCAAAGAAGGTGGCAACAATGCGAAGTATACCATCAATTCTTCGGTTACGTTGAGTTCTCCCATCACCGTCAATTTTGCGTATAGCGGAGGAACAGCGACTGCCGGCAGTGACTTTAACAACTCCATTACCTCTATTGTAATTCCGGCCAATCAAAGCAGCATCGTTTTAGAGGTGCCTGTTATCGATGATGTTGTGAGCGAGTTAACAGAGTCGTTGGAAGTAACCTTAACTTCTGCGAGTGGTAATAATAGAATTGCAACAGATGGCACCCAAAAGAAGTTGGTATTGATAGAAGACAACGATCCTGATCTCACCAAAGTCACCGTCACGTCCGATAAATCACAATTGCTTGCCAATGGCACCGAAACCTGCACGATAACGGTGAAGTTGTTTGATGCCTCCGGAAATCCATTAACCAATGCTGCCGGTTCTGTTGTTAATCTGTTTACAACATTGGGAAGTCTGGGCACTGTTACGGATCAGGGCAATGGAACCTACACTTGTCCATTTACAGCCGGCTTGGTGGCGGGTGATGCGTTGATTACATGTAAGGTAAACGGAAACTTAGTTACGGATGATGCCACTGTAAAACTTTTTACGATCGATGCATCGATAGCACTCCTTTCAAATGGCGCGGAGCCTTCCACTCCTATTCAATTTGAAGTAACATTGAGTCAGGTGAATACGACCGGCTCGAACATCACGCTGAATTATGGTTTTACCGGTGGTTCTGCTATTGGTGGAAGTGATTACAACAACTCCGTTACTTCAGTGATCATTCCCAACGGCCAATCAAAAGCGATCATTAGCATTCCGGTTCTAGATGACAACTTATTTGAAGTGACCGAAGACGTGGAGGTTACATTACAATCTGCGACTGCCGGAGTAATCATCGCAACCGGGGCATCCGCAAAAGCAAAAGCATCGATCATGGATAATGAAGCCCTCATCGTTTCACTGGTGGGAGCTTCCAATGCCAATGAGAGTGACCCATCGATATCATTCTCGCTGAGTCTAAATAACCCTAACATTATGGGCGAGAATATTATCGTAACTTATTCTTTCACCGCAACGGGACCCGGACCTTATGCCACCGGTGGCACCACGAACGCTGCCGGAATTGATTACAACAATTCAATCACCTCAGTGGTTATCCCGCCTGGCCAATCAACAGCAACCATTGCAGTGCCAATATTCAATGATGTGCTGATTGAAGGAACAGAAGTAATCGAAATTAAAATACTAAGCGCGGTAACTACCAGCGGCAAAATCATCACCGTTAGTTCGAACAATATTGCAGCAGGCAATTTATTGGATGATGATTTTAACACCATCCGCATTTCCTCTTCAAGAGATGGAAAAGAAGGTGGCAACAATGTGAAGTATACCATCACTTCTTCTGCTGCTTCAAACAGTCCCATCACCGTCAACTTAACGTACAGTGGAGGAACAGCCACTCCTGGAAGCGACTTCAATAACTCCATTACCTCTATTGTTATTCCGGCCAATCAAAGCAGCATCATTTTAGAGGTGCCTGTTATTGATGATGCCGTGAGCGAGTTAACAGAGTCGTTGGAAGTAACCTTAACTTCTGCGAATGGTAATAATAAAATTGCAACAGACGGCACCCAAAAGAAGTCGGCATTGATAGAAGACAACGATCCTGATCTCACCAAAGTCACCGTCACGTCCGATAAATCGCAATTGCTGGCCAATGGCATCGAGACATGCACGATAACGGTGAAGCTGTTTGATGCTTCCGGAAATCCATTGACCAATGCTGCCGGTTCTGTTGTTAATCTATTTACAACATTGGGAAGCCTGGGGACTGTTACGGATCAGGGCAATGGAACCTACACTTGTCTTTTTACAGCAGGAGTCGTATCGGGAGATGCGTTGATAACGTGCAAACTTAATGGCGCACTGGTTAATGACGATGCAACCATTAAACTGATTCCCATCACTTCCAATACTAATTTCGTGGTGAATGAAGGAATCTCACCCAACGGTGACGGTGAGAACGATGTTTGGTTTATCAAGGGAATAGAAAATTATCCCAACAATAGTATTAAGATTTTTAATCGGTGGGGATCGACTGTATGGTTTACTAGCGGATACAACAACACCACCAATTGTTGGCGCGGCGATGTTAAATCGGACCTGACAGGCTTAGGGTCTGAGTTGCCGGATGGCACCTATTACTACCTGATCGATTTGGGAGATGGAAAGGGAGCAAAATCAGGTTTTGTTATTTTGAACAGGTAAAAGTTTAGTGATTATCCAAAAGATATTAACTGCAGTGAAGACACTTTTCTGGATCGTCCTTACGATTGCATTTATAAATGTTGCGCACGGTCAGCAGCATATTAACTTCACGCAGTATATGTTCAATCCGCTGTATTTAAATCCGGCATCTGCCGGTGCTGAAAACGCACTAAGCGTAACGGCTACATCGCGGTTTCAGTGGATGGGCATTAAGGGAGCTCCTTCCATTCAAATGCTGACCGCACACATGCCTATTGATAAAACGAAAGTGGGTGTAGGAGTGGCGCTTCACAATGATCAACTTGGATATACCAGTCAGTCCGGAGCATTTGGATACTTCTCTTATAAAATTAATTTATCGAAAGATAAGTGGGCGAAAGGTAGGCGAATTCCAAAGAGCGTATTAAGTGTAGGATTGAGAGCCGGTTACAACTTTTTTACAAACGATCTCACGAAAGCCAATTTATCTGCCAACCCTACCAACAACCCAGATCAAAGTTTTCAAACGAACTACAACGACCAATTATTCAATGTCGGGTTTGGCATGGTTTATAAAATCGATCAGTTTTATCTCAGCTTATCCGTGCCCAGTATCATCAGCTATGCACCCATCAGGCATCGGCCATTGGAAGTAAGAAGTCTTTTTTTGGCAACGGGATCATCCTATACAATCAATTCACACTTCAAAGCGCAGCCGAATGTATTAGTAAGAATGTCAGAAGGCACGCCTTTTCAATATGATTTTAATCTCAATTTTGTTTTTAATGATTTGGTATGGACTGGCTTTACCTATCGCACTTCAGAATCAATTGATTTTCTTTTTCAATTGCAAGCAACAAAAAGTTTGCGTTTCGGATATTCATTTGATTTGTTGACCAATGGACTGATGGCGGAAAGCAGAGGTACACACGAGGTGATGATCAAACTCAGTCTTCCGGCCATTAAGGCTCCGAAAAACACCTGCGTCTATCCCAACTATTTTTAAAAGTTATTTTGGAATACTTAGTGCTGACAGCCGGCCCCGATGGATGCTGCTAAGCTACAGGACAATCATTTTATTATTGGTTCATTTTCTCAACGACCAACAACATTTTGGTTAGGTGCTCGATTCGTGTCTTTTTATATTCATCATCCCACAATCCAATAATAACAGGAAGAAGTTCTCTGTTGATGGCTATCTTCGTTAATCCTTTTATGTCTTCATCTATCTTTCCTTCCAATACAAACTGCCCGAAACCTACAGCAATTATGGCATTGTCATGTCCGGTTAAAGTCATGGCACCAATTACACTTGATGAAACGTATCTCTTTAAATTCTCCTCATTCATTTCATTTAAGTCGAAAGCTGGATAATCCCAACTCTCAATAAGTTCATTTAAAAAAACAGTGGGACTAAGTTTCGGATTGCTCTGTCTCCATTGCCTGAATCCATAGAATGCATCAGAGCCATCATCACTTCCAAAGGGCCCTGACTCTTCGATCGGACTCCAATAAAATTCCTCGGTCATTAATTTCCTTGCATTTGGATGAGCCGTCTCAGGGGTCAGTTCGTAATAGCCTAATTGTTCAGTGGAATTATCCATATGTATTTTGTTCGTATTCTTCGCATTGCATGCCGCCAACAAAAGTAAAGTCGATATGAGTATTCTATGTATGTTCATCGAGCTACACTTTGATACGAGGTTATTAAATTTAAAGTATTCAGATGCCGCGATTGTACGTTTTTTATAAACGCACTCTAGTCAACTACTTATTGTCAACTGGCTATTTCCTTCCCAACAATCCTCCCACAAATCTCCTTCACCAACCTCGGACCTTCATAGACAAATCCGGTATACACCTGCACGAGGTCGGCACCGGCTTTGAGTTTATCGAGGGCATCATCGGCATTCATGATCCCTCCTACACCGATGATGGGGAAGTCTTTGCCCAGCTTCGCTCGCAGGTAAGAGATCACTTCATTAGTCCGGTTGGTGAGTGGTTTGCCACTCAGTCCGCCATTGCCAATCGTAGTCAATGTTGATTGCGCAGTGCTCAATCCTTCACGCGAGATAGTGGTGTTGGTGGCAATTACACCGTCTGCATGGGTAGTTTGCAAAACTTCCACTACATCGTCTAACTGCGAATTCGTAAGGTCGGGCGCAATCTTTAACAAAACCGGTTTCGGGCTAGCACTCTGATTGCTCAGTGTTTTCACATGCAACATCAATTGTTTGAGCGGTTCCTTCTCTTGCAACTCGCGCAGGCCGGGCGTGTTGGGTGAACTGACATTCACTACAAAATAATCAACATAGGGTTGCAATGCATTCAGGCAAATGGCATAATCTTCAAATGCTTTTTCGTTGGGCGTAATTTTATTCTTACCTATGTTTCCTCCGATGATGATTTTCGATTTGCGCTTTCGCAGACGAACTACCGCTTCCTCTACCCCACCGTTGTTGAAGCCCATGCGGTTGATCAGCGCCTGATCCATCGGCAAACGAAAGAGCCTGGGCTTGTCATTGCCCGGTTGTGGCTTCGGCGTGAGGGTGCCAATTTCAATAAATCCAAAACCAAACGATGCCAACTCATCCGTCAACTTGGCATCTTTGTCAAATCCTGCTGCCAGGCCAATTGGATTATCGAACGTTACACCAAACAACGTGCGCTTGAGTTTTTCATGTCGCGCGGTGTAGATAGTGCGTAGAACAAATCCAACGCCGGGAATCAAATGAATCCATTTTAAAAAACGAAACGTGAAGTGATGAATGGCTTCTGGAGCGAATAAAAAAAGAAACGGGCGGATGATGAGTTTATACACAGCAGTTATTTTTTTGGACGTTGCATTTTTTTGAATTTTCGAAACCCCCGATCGACAATGCCTTCAATTAGTTTCTGACTGAGCGGCGCGGTAAGGTTGTTGGTGGAACTGACCCGCCAGATCAGATTGCCGGAGCGATCGTTGATATCGATGATGAAGGTACTCTGTTGATAATCGAATGTATGCATCTCCTCGATACCCTTTCCGGGAGTCTGCGCCAGTGGCCCCAGCACTTGATAATTTGTTCGGGCTTCGATGGAGAAATAATACGTGACAACCACATCAGCTACATTCTGTTGTGTCAATTGGAATGAGGTAAGTTGATTGGCAAGCGCAGCGTTTATCCACCGATGCAGCGTGGTATCGGGTATACTCTTTTGCGCCTTTGATGTAACAATATCTCCTTTGTTGATTTGAAATGTTCGAATGTGGCTGAGGCTCTTCTGCTTATTATACTCAACCTTAAATGATTGTGCTGCTAGAGCATGAACGGCAACGCAAAACAATAACAAGAGCAAAAACTTCATAGTTGCAAAGATAAACCTTTTAGCTGTCTCTTTATCTGCTTGATCCTTCTCTGCGTGTTAGTGGTAAGAAAAATTACCTCAGCTTCTTGGATGAAACTCTTGCACCACCTGCCTCAGGTAATCGCGATCCAGGTGGGTATAAATTTCCGTAGTGGTGATGGACTCATGCCCGAGCATCTCCTGCACGGCACGCAAATCGGCACCGCCTTCGATCAAGTGAGTGGCAAAAGAATGACGAAACGTGTGCGGGCTGATGGACTTCTTCAAACCAATGGTGGCGGCTAGTTTTTTGATAGCCGTAAAAACCGACACACGCGATAAGCTGCTGCCGCGGTTATTCAAAAACACGTGGCTCTCAAATCCTTTCTTCACCGGCACGTGAACACGCACTTCGTCCACATAGATCTTCAAATACTTCAACGCCTCGCGACCAATCGGTACGAGCCGTTCTTTGTTACCCTTCCCGATCACACGCAGAAATCCGATGTCGTGGTAGACGTTGGCAATTTTCAAATCCACCAACTCCGATACGCGCAACCCTGAGCTGTACAGCACCTCGAGCATGGCCCTCGTGCGGGCACCCTCGGGTGTGGATAGGTCAATGGCACTCAACAATTTTTCAATCTCAACATATTCTAAGGTGTCGGGTAGCTTGCGACCAATCTTCGGGCCTTCAATCAAAGCGGTCGGGTCTTTGTCGATCAGTTCTTCGAAGAGCAAGTATTTAAAAAATGCTTTGAGGCCGGAGAGAATGCGGGCCTGACTATACGTGCTCATCCCGAGTTCGTTGATGAACTCCAGAAAACCTTGCAGATGGTTGACTTTGACAGACAAAGGACTCAAACCTACGTGATGCAATGAAACATATTGATCCAGCTTCTCCACATCGCGCACATACGCTTCGATGGAGTTCGTGGAAAGCGAGCGCTCCAACTTGAGGTAGTCACTGAATTGTTTGATGTACGATTGCCAGCTCATGATCACAAAAATGCAACTATTTTATGGAGTGCGAGAAAGTAAAAGGCACTTTTGATTTTTTTATGTCATGAAGTTAAGCTCTATCCACTTCTTCTCATGTGGAGCTACTGTTAAGACACGATTATTTTAGGTGGTAAACACAATACTATTCAGATTACAATTTTCGCCAGAATTTGTGAAGTTTAGCGGCAGAGCCGCAAGATATTTGTAGAAAAAAAAACGCGATTAGTAAAGGTGCAGCGCACCGGAATATCAAAAATTAACTCGATGCCATCAACCAATTTATAGTGTCATGTCTACTCCCAGCGCAGTAAATTGAAAAACTTGTGTCCTAGCAGTTGCTCTTGTGGAGAGGATAAAGGTTAGGCTTATAATTGGGCTTAACATACCGACATCGTGTTGGTTCTTTTTCCGAAATCACAGGGGTCTCGCTAATCATTCCGTTGGATGTACAACAATTAGTGTCATTTGATTATCTTGGCTGAAAGTATTTGCCTTATGAAATGGCCGTTAAATTGTTTTACTATTGACAGTAAGCTATTCTCAGCCCCCGCCTGCAAGCGGGGTGACCTTAAATAATTAAAGTAAACACATGAAAATCCAAATTATCAACGGACCGAATCTGAACCTGCTCGGAAAGCGCGAACCGGATGTGTATGGAAGCACTACCTTTGAATCTTTTTTTGAAAACCTCAAGACGAGTTTCAATACAATTGAAATCAATTTCTTCCAGTCAAATGTAGAAGGTGAATTAATCAACAAGCTACACGAAGTGGGCTTCGACTACGATGGTATTATTTTAAATGCCGGCGCCTACACACATACCTCAATCGCCATACACGATGCCATTGGTGCCATCAAAACACCGGTGGTGGAAGTACACATCTCCAACATCTACGCCCGTGAAGAATTTCGCCACAAGAGCCTCATAACCGCCAAGTGCGCCGGCCTCATCACCGGTTTCGGCATGGAAGGCTATGCGCTCGCTTTGCTTTATTTGATGAATAAGAAGGGGTAACTCGTTACCGGTTGCAGGTTACTAGTTTCTGGTTGCTGGTTCTAAGAACGAGAAACCAGAAACCTGCAACATGTAACCAGAAACTACGAAGACCGATACGCCATCTCGTTTTTGTCCCGCATCATCTCCTGCTAAATGACGATGCAGAATGACTTTCCATTATCGAACGAGTAAAGGTGTCGGACGGCACGTTGCTTAGCCTTATAGCCGTACTGCCAGTATCAAGCCTCCAGAATCAAGTATCCAGAAACCAGAAACTAGAAACCTGTAACCAGGAACTAGAAACCAGCACCCGTTTTTGTCCCGCATCGTCTCCTGCTAAGGGACGATGCAGAATGACTTTCTATTATCGAACGAGTAAAGGTGTCGGACGGCCTGTTGCTTGCAATTATAGCCGTACTGACACCGACCACTACTTCGCAAGCATCCAGAATCCAGTATCCAACATCAAGAATCAAGTATCAAGTATCCAGCATCCAGTATCCAGTATCCAATATCCAGAAACTACGAAGACCGATAAGCCATCTCGTAAACCGACTTGGAATGTGGCCCTAAGAATACACGCGCAAAGATGCGAATAATCGCTAGCCCGTCTATTATAAAACTCAACGATACAAACAGCGCCAGCACCAATTGATCTTCATGAATGTGACTGAAAATCAAATCTTCTCCAATGAAGGTGGGTGATATCGGGAAACCGGTCGCCGCGAGACACGCAATCAAAAAGGCGGTGGCAATTTTAGGGTGACGATACGAATGCCCGTGAAATTGATTCAGGTCGATATTGCCTTCCAACAACACCAATCTTCGCAGCGTGAGGAATCCAAAAATACCGGCAACGGTAATTCCACTCAGATAAATGTGAATGTCCGTAAAGCTGAAGTTCTCGTTGAACGATATCGCCAAAGCAATCCAAAAGTGATTCATGATGACCAACAGCCAGCTCATGCGCGCCTGCTTGCGCTCAGTAAATGATTTCAAAACACAGATCAGCGCGATTAAAGAAAAGACAATCGGTAGCGCATGTTGCACTTCTTCTGAAATCAGATCTTTGTGATACACCAGAAAAAGCCCCACCACATACGCAGGCACAAAGATGCCAATAACCCGCCTAAGGGTGAGGAAATCCACTTTTTGTCCGAGCCACTTCACCGGGTTCCACAAATAGCGATACATCAATGAATCGAGGTTCCACTCTTTGATACAGAGAATGTACAACGTGTATTGCATCTTCTTCGGAAAAGAATCTTCAATCGAGCGAAGCTTCGGCATGAAGTTGTAAAACTGCTCGCGGATCAGGTAACTCACCACTGAAGGCGACACCAGCAACTGATAGGTGCGCAGGAATGCGTTACCCGCAAAGTGTATCAAGGCAATGGCTCCCCAGCCAGCCGCAATCTCAATAAATATTAAACCGATTTGTGCAATCGAGCTATACGCAATCTGGCTCTTCACCGAAGATTGAACTCGCGCAATGCCGGTGGCGATGATGGCCGTGAGTAAACCCATAATGCCAATGAGGATGCGTACCGAAAGTTGATTCTCCCAAAACGGATAGGTACGTAGCATTATGAACACACCCAAGTGGACGGACAGCGATCCGTAGAAAATCGCACTACTCGGTGTTGGGCCTTCCATGGCACGCGGCAGCCACGATGAAAAAGGAAGTTGTGCCGACTTCGCAATGGCCGACAGCCAAAACATCAATGCAATGAAAATGCCTACCCAACTGTGCTCTTGCAAATGCGAATGGATCAATTCGGCATTCGTCAGCTTATCGAAGGTGATGCTCTCATGCCACAGATGGTGACTGAGCCACATCGCTAAGATCAACCCTACATCGGCAATGCGGTAGATAGAAAATACTTTTACTGCATTCTTCACCGGCAGGTAGCGATCGCGGTAGAAGGCGATCAGCAAAAAGGAACTGATTCCCAATATCTCCCAGCCGATAAATAATGTTTCTAAGTTCCCGGCAAACACCACAATGTTGTATCCTAAGTAAAAGAAGAGAATGGTATTGAAGAATCGTTTAAATCCGCGCTCGCGGTGCATGTACGCGCGACTATACAAAGCCACCATGAAGGTGAGCAATGACCCAACAAAAACATAGACTGCCGTGATCTTATCAAAATAAAAATTGAGGAAAAATTCGTAGCCATCCGTCAAATAAAGTACATAGTCTTTTAAGTTGAGTTCGTGATAGCCATCCAATAACCAGAAAACCAAAAATGCTTGAAAGCTGATCATGTGTGTAGCTACTGAAACAAATGACCAGCGGGCAATCAGCGTTTCGTTCTTGCGAGGCAAAAACAAACTCACCAAAAATCCAATGAGGGGAATAAGTATAAAAAATTCTAAGAATGATTTCATTTCTGATAAAACTTAAATGCTTTCTAATTCAAATACAGGCAAATTCTCGGGGTTCTCTTCAAAAACAGCAGCCAGATTTGCTGCTTTCTCTACTTGCTTCACCGTAGGTTGATAAAGTTCAAATTTTCCTTCTGCAAACAAATACAGCTCACGCGTTTCCGGATGCACGGCCACCAGGCGAACCCACTCGTTGATAAACCATTCATAGGTAGGCGCTTCTTTCTGAATGGCTTGCAAAACGATTTCCGGAAAGTGCTCCACAATCACGAGCAAGCGCACCGGGTCATGCACTTCAATCATCTGACTGGGCAAGCCGGGGCGCAAGTCGCCATCGATTCCATTGGCCACACCAATCAGTCCCATCACATTGTGGGGCAACTTAGTACCCGCTCCTAATTTTTGATTGTCCACCCGCGAGAAGAAGTACTCCAGATTGATACCACCACACACCGGGCCTACCGGACGCAGCACGTTAACTAAAAATTTTCCATCCAAATCCACACGGTAATCATACGAGTTCATGAACGAACGTCTGTCCATAAACAAATGCTTGGTCAACTCCCTTCTGCCTACCACACAAAGCGCATTCGTAGCATGGTTTAGTTCAGGCCGCGGCTCAAACAAAGAAACCGAGCGCGTCAAAATTTTATCATGAATTTGAGCGGGTGTCAAATGTGAATCGATGGACTCAAATCTACGCGACCGTTCTTTCGCATTGTAGTCAAGGGCCTTCGCGAATGTCACCTCATTCTTGTTGTGCAGTTCAAGATTTTTCTTTGACAGCGAATTTTCATCGAAGAAGATTATTTCATCGCGAGTTGTATCATGCAATCCACCTAAAAACTGAGTGGCCTCCGGAATATCAATGCCACGGGTCTTCAGAATCTCGCGCACTTTCGTGTGATTGCCCATAAACGAAACCACACGCGAGTTGACTGATCCGGCCCGACCGGAACATGCCCCACAATCATAAGCCGCATAGTGTGGATTGTTGACGCTGCTCGACCCATGGCCAATCACATAAATGATTGGCGCAAAATCTTTCACCAACCCAATGCTCTTCAACAACGCTTCTACCCGATTCGCCATTTCGTCAATAGTAAACCCGATTTGCAAATTATTCTCGCGGTTATCCAAATTCTTATTTTCGATAGTAAGCTGCGATTTCTTGCTCATGTGCTTGAACGAAGAAGCGGTGGCCGGACCCATCGAAGGTTTGAAGATGTTGATGAACAACAAAAATGCCGACCAGAAACCCAGCGTCTGCGAGATAAGCCAACCTCCATAAAACGAATGGCTCGTCTTGCTCAGGTACGCATCTTTCTGGCGCTTTTCTTCACCAATTCCTTTAATGAGATATTTAGGCGTAACGGGTGCCGGGCATAGTTTGGTGTAAAACTTCCCTCCTTCCGGCTGGTAATAAAACTCCACGGAAAAAAATCCGGGTGTACCAAACGTTTCCGACTCATGATCAAATTCTTCAATATATCTTCTAAACGAACATTCGCGGTCGTCAATACAAAGCAGTGCCTGAAAGCTCTTCTTCTTAAATTCGCGGGGTAAATTTTTCTTTTGAATGATGCCTGCCAACACCTGATCGTGGTAACTCCATTCAAATGCCTCTTGCCAGATAAAAAGTACTTGGTGCATTTCAGTTTCAGGCACATCGGCAAACAACTCCATCGGTTTTTCTACCAGACTTTCACACAAGGGCTTCCATCCTTTTTTGAAATGATGATCGAGTGCATCAATCTCCATCAACAACTCAAATACAATCAAGTCGTGCATGGATAATTTGCGGGCATCTAAAATCGTGAAAGGTTGATCTTCAATCGTAGAAACCATGCCCGACCAACCCTGATGCGAAAACTGCTGATCGAACAAATACCGCGTATAGAGCGATTCATCGCCTACCACTATTTTCAACAAGTCGGCAATCTCACACGTGGTTTCGAGCAACAATTTCTTTGCTCGGTTGCCCTTAAAAAAACTGGCGAAGGTGTTCCGTTCCATTTCGCGTATAGCGGCGAGAAATATTTTCTCGCGAACAGGAAAATTCCAAATAGCAATGCCTTGATCCAGGTAACTGCATAAAATGCGAAACAGCGTAGGTTGTACCAGCGAATCGAGGTCGATGCGGTAATACTTCTTCCAATTTGCACGTAGGGCACCGATACGCGGCATGACCACATTCTCATACGATTGTGTCAACACTTTCTTGCGCCACTCGACCAAATGATCGGCACCTTTCTTTTGTACAATCACCCGATCCAACACGTCGGCAATAATTTGCCCAGTGTCATACAGACTTCTGAAATCGTATAATGAAAGCGAAGAGCGATAGCCCAGAATTTCGGAGGCATGCCGCACGCCATCTTTGAATTTCAATGTCTGAAATGCGTGCAGTGTATTGTGGTGAATAAAATCCTTCAACGGTGCCTGTGCCGGCAAATAATGTTTTAATTCATGAATTACTTCGTGCTCGTCAAACGAAGCGTGATGCTTGCTCGTCATATAATTAAGAGATAATAAAAATAAATACAGATTGAACAGGCCTGAACGGCCACCAAGGGAAAAGGAAAAACGCTAAATCAGAAAGGTCTGCTTAGCAAGGTAAAGGGGAAGGTTAGTTGTATTGGCAAACGAAGGATGCGCACGGTTCTCTACAATCAATTCTAATGGCTGAGAGTAAATGAATGAGTACGTAAACTGAATGAAGGGTATGCCATGATGGGTTTCACTTGAGTCTTTTGCTTCGGTTTCTTCGCACAGCTCTGCAAAGCTAATGATCGTTTGAGCAGCCATGGATTTGTCACTTAGGAAAGAACCACCCATTTTCTCGGATGGAGCTTCGGGGCCAAAAGCCAGAAAAATCGGCAACAGCAAAGCCAGCATAAAAAAGCTGAAACCGAACTTTATGTGTGCGTTTTGCATCATGACAATGTCAAAGATAGACAAATTCGGAATGAAAGAACAAGTTCATTTGGAGCGCACACGTGTACGGAAAATAGTTTATTTGGATTTTTAGAAAATATTTACGCAACTTTGAGTGATTCCGTCAATGCATGCAGTTAAGGAACAGTTACATATTGAAATTCTTTGCAATCCTGCTCTTCTCCTTTGAATTGCTGGCTCCTTCTTTGGTAACCAGCGAATGCACCCTTGGTAAAGAGTCCAATACCGCTTCCATTCAAACGGCCGTTCCATCCAGTTTTTATTCTCTGCTCTTCCTCGAAGAATGCAATGAAGAAGAGCGCGAAGGAAAAGATGCTTTATTCCTCGCGATCGAACTCTATTCGTTCAAGTATTTATCTTTTGTCAGCAACACGTGCCATACATCCATACCATTCCACGTCAAGCAAAACTTATTTGATACACACCCTCCGCTGTATCAATTAAATCAGGTATTTATAATTTAGGATTTCTACTACGATCATTTCGATCGTGAGCAATCTTTGCTCTTACCTTAATTATTTTTTAAATCGATGTTTGCTCATGCAACATCCTAACCTATATTTTTAAATGAAAGCATTAGAAATCCCGAAAGATGGATTAGAAGGTCTTAAGCAAAATTGGAAAAGCGATGCGCTCTCCGGTTTCATGGTTTTTCTTCTCGCCTTACCATTAAGCCTTGGTATTGCAAAAGCGAGCGAGTTCCCTCCTGCAATGGGCGTACTCACCGCCATGATTGGCGGTCTGTTCGTAAGTCTGTTTGCTGGATCACGATTAACAATTAAAGGCCCGGCCGCAGGTCTAATCACTATTTGTGCAGGAGCAGTAACCGAGTTAGGCGGTGGCACCGAAGGATGGAAACTGGCATTGGGTGTAATTGTGGTAGCTTCGTTGTTACAAGTCGCATTTGGATATCTTAAGTTTGGAGCACTGAGCGATTTCTTTCCCCACTCGGTGGTGCATGGAATGCTTGCTGCAATCGGGTTGATCATTTTCTCTAAACAAATTCACGTGTTATTAGGTATAGATCCTGCCACTTTGAAAGGATTGGATACTATTCAGCTATTCGAGCGCATTCCTGATTCGCTTTATCACGAAGACCCGCGCGTTACCCTCGTTGGCATCGTCAGCTTGATTATTATTTTCGGAATGCCTTTCATCAAAAGCAAGTACATCAAAAAAATACCCATCCCATTGGTTGTATTGTTAGTTGCCGTGCCCATGACTACATGGATGGATTTCCGGCATACGGAACCTGCCTTTGATTTAGTAACGGTAGGAAACTTTTGGGGCGACATTGGGTTCAATGCAAATTTCTCAGCCATCGGCACTTTTGTTTTCTGGAAGTACGTCATGATGTTTTTGCTAGTAGGTAGTTTAGAATCATTGCTTACCGTAAAAGCGATGGATAGTCTCGACCCGTGGAAACGAGTATCAAATGCAAACAAAGATCTGATGGCAGTTGGTGGCGGAAACATGCTTGCCGGCTTGTTTGGAGGTTTGCCCATGATCTCGGAAGTGGCCCGTAGCTCTGCAAACATCAACTTTGGCGGTCGTACTCAATGGGGCAATTTTTTTCATGGCTTTTTTCTCTTGGTTGCCATGCTCTCGTTTATTCCCATCATTGAATTGATTCCAAACGCTGCTTTGGCTGCATTACTGATTGCAGTAGGTTATCGGCTCGCTTCACCGAATGAATTTTTTAAGACCTATAAGATAGGAGCTGAACAGTTAACCATTTTTGTGATTACCATTATCGCCACGTTAGCAACCGATTTGCTGGTAGGTGTGGGTGTGGGTATCCTAATGAAATTCATTTTTCATTTGCTCAATGGCGCTACAATTAAAAGTTTGTTTAAGCCTCATTATGAATATTCCGAAACAGATGGAATCTATCAAATTTCAATCAAAGAGTCGGCCATTTTCTCAAACCTGATCGGATTCAAAAAAATGTTTCAGCGGATTAAACCGGGGCAAAAAGTAATCATCAATTTTTCGGAAGCTAAGATTGTCGATCACTCGTTTATGGAATACCTCCATCACTTTGAAGAAGAGTATCAACACCAAGGAGGAGTGGTTTCTATTCAAGGATTTGATTACTTTCAAATGTTCTCTAACCATCCGCTAGCCACACGCAAACTTGTTCCAGTCAATCCATCAAAGATTGAATTACGACTAAGCCCTCGCCAAATCGAGTTACGAAAACTTGCTGACAGTAACGAATTTGTATACTACCCACAACGCACGCGGGCTTCCATTAAGTACAAAGATTTCCCATTTCAAACTGGCAAGAAAGTTTCCTTTGAAGAAAACATCCTATCGCAATATACCGAACAAGGAAAAATTGAACTTTCTGACGTAACCTTATTGGAAGGTGCACTGCAAGATCAGAAAGAAATTCCGCTCACCATTCTTCATATCTCTGATGTCAACGTTCTTGCTCCCGACTTCGCGCTCGAGCCGGAAGGCATGTGGTCAAAATTATTTGAAGGTATTTCCGGTAAAGACATTGACTTCGCTCAATATCCGGGCTTCTCTAAAAAGTATTATTTGCGTTCGAATCAAGAAAATGATATTCCGGCTTTTTTCAATGAATCACTCATTCAGTTTCTGGAAAATCGTGAAGACATGCACATCGAGTGCCATAAGCATCGTTTTATCTTTTATAAGAAAAGAGAGTTGCTGGAACCCGCAGAGATGCTCTACTTAGCCAAGTTTGCCGAAGATTTTCTGCAAGTCGTGAGCAAACAGCAGTAACCTCTCACCATTACTTTTGTATCCTGATCGCCACATAAAAAGGGCGATCAGTTTTTTTTATTCTCGATTAATTAACAAACCATGCAAAAACGACTCCATTTGGCGGTGATCTTGCTTCTCATGTTTTCATTTCAAGTGAATGGACAAACGCCCGCCACAGCCACAGAAACAAAAAAAGAAATAGACGAACTGCGCCTCAAACTAAACGAAAACGGCAGCCTCTACATCAAGGCCACCATTCTCAATCAGGTGTGGCTTCGCTACAACGATAGCAACCCCGGCACTACCGTGTTGGGCGATCCAACAAGCGAAACGTTTGACATTGGCTTGCGCCGAACGCGCTTGCAATTGTACGGTCAAATTACCGACCGCGTATTTTTCTATCTGCAATTCGGACAAAACAATTTCAACTACCTCGCCGGTCAAAATGCGAGTAACAGTGGCAATCGAAAATTTCAGGTGTTCTTTCACGATGCGCTGGGCGAATACCGCGTGTTCAAAGACAATGACAAACTGCACCTGGGTGCGGGTCTTACCATCACTAACGGACTTTCGCGCTTCAGTCAGCCGAGCATTGGCACCATCATGAGTATGGATGTTCCCGTGTTTGCACAAGCTACTGTCGATCAAACAGATGAATTCTCACGCAAGCTGAGTGTCTATGCGCGCGGACAAATTGGAAAATTAGATTATCGATTGGTGCTGAGTGATCCTTTTCCCATTACTTCCAACGGAACAGGAATCAACGATATCAACGGAATTAATCCCCTCAATGCCAGCTTCGCGTTTGACAACCACAGCAAGCAATACCAAGCCTTGCTCATCTGGAACTTCTTTGACAAAGAATCGCACATTACACCCTACATGACTGGAACTTACTTGGGAAAAAAGAAAGTATTGAATCTGGAAGCCGGTTTCATCGGGCAAAACAACGCCACGTGGACGGGTTATTCAGCGACGGATCCTAATCTGAAATATTATGGTATGAAATTGTGGTCGGTGGCAGTGTTTTACGATGCGCCACTCAATAGCGAAAAAGGTACCGCCATCAACGCCTACCTTGGCTATTTCAACACCGACTATGGCAAAGGATATTTGCGTTACAACGGCATCATGAATACAGCCAACGGCTCAAACCAATTTGCAAGCCCTGCTGGTAGTTTTGGAAATGCATTCCCTATGTTTGGCACCGGATCGGTGATTTATGCGCAATTCGGTTATTTATTGAAAAAAAATTTGCTGGGTGAAACACACGGAACGCTCATGCCTTACGTTACTTACCAGAGTTCTAACTACGAACGCTTGGACAAGCAGATGACGGTATACGATGTGGGCGTGAACTGGTTTTTGAAAGGGCACTCGAGCAAATTAACGCTCGATTATCAATTGCGCCCTACCTATACACCCGTGGGCAACGCGCTCATTCAAGATGCGGGTATGAAAGGCCAACTCGTTTTACAGTATCAGTTTTTCTTTTAAGCTCCGTAGCTAGAGGGGAGTTTGGGTTTTACGAAGGCCGGGGTGGTTACCCGGCCTTTCATTTTTTATTTTGCTGGAATAATATATTGATAGATGGGATCCAAAGGTGTGTTCGGTTCCATTTCCACCAGATTGTGCAAGATGCCATCCTCCAGGCGATACACCCAACCATGCAACATAGGTCTGTTCTCTTCTTTCCACGCATGTTGAATGATGGAAGTTTTTGCCAGATTCATCACTTGTTCTGCTACACTTAATTCCGTCAATCGATCTGCACGTTTATCTTCATCTGCTATGGCATCTAATTCCATACGGTGAATTCGATAGGTATCTTTGATGTTGCGCAACCACTTATTGATCAAGCCCAAGTCGTTTTGTGTCATAGCCGCACGCACGCCACCACATCCATAGTGGCCGCAAACGATGATATGCTTTACATTTAAAACCTGCACGGCATATTGCAAAACGCTAAGCAAGTTTAAATCGGTATGTACCACCAGATTGGCGATATTGCGATGCACGAAAATTTCCCCTGGCGCAGTATTGGTAATTTCGTTGGCCGGTACACGGCTGTCAGAGCAGCCAATCCAAAGAAATTCCGGGGACTGCAGTTTAGCCAGACGTGCAAAAAAATCTTTATCCGTTTCTACGTGTTCTTTGGCCCACGCCTTGTTCTCTAACAGCAACTTTTGATATGATTTCATAAAAATATTTAGATAGTGAATTAGTTGGATTGTTCTTCAAATCGAAAATAGGGATGCAACGCTTTGTTGGATTTTTTAACCTCAACAGAAATACTTCTGGACGAGGCACTGATTAAAAAATCTTCCAGCATCGAAATAATATCCTGATCAATATGCTGTGCGTTTGATCCATCTACGATAACATGTGCTCCGGAAGGAATTCGCTCAAATGCACTTCGCAACTTGGACTTATTCAAGAAAGAAACATCTTTGGTAAACTTGAGCAAAAAATTATTTTCGGTGCTTACCAACATCACTGCCGATTTGTAATTTCTGCTCACCAAAAAGCCTACTGAAACCAATATGCCTATAAATACGCCAACCAATAAATCAGAAAAGAGTATGGCTACAATGGTAACTACAAAAGGTATAAATTGTGTTAAGCCTTGCACATACAATTTCTTGAATACAGAGATCGAGGTAAGCTTATAACCTACCATGATTAAAATAGCCGCCAATACAGCCAACGGAATCATCTCTAGAAAATGTGGTATCAGTAATACAGCCACCAGAAGCAGTACGCCATGGACAATAGTGGAAATCTTTGTTCTCGCTCCAGCCGCTAAATTGGCCGATGTGCGCACGATAACCGAAGTTACCGGCAAACCACCAATTAGCCCTGAAACAACATTACCAACGCCCTGCGCCTTCAACTCATGATTTAAAGGTGTAATTCGATGGTAAGGATCAATCTTATCGGCTGCTTCAATACTAAGAAGTGTTTCTAAACTAGCTACCAAGGCGATGGTAAAGGTGATTTTAAAAACAGTCCATGTATTTGTAAACCATGGAGCGAAATCCGGAAAAGTGAGTAAGTCAACAATATTCTCCCGATTGGCCACTTCCGGAAAGGAAACTAAATGGGAAGCTTTGATTTCGAGGCTTGGAATGTAATTGGCAAAAAATAAATTGATTCCGATACTTAAAAGTACAATCACTAAAGGCCCCGGAATCAATTTGGCATACTTGTTATTTTGAATTACTGGGCGTTCCCACAAAATCAACAACAATAAGGAGATAGATGAAATTACAATGGCACCACCGGTGAAATAATTGAAGGAATACAATAAATCGCTGAAGGTATTTTCACCGTCTGGTTGAAAAAAACTTTCATCACCTTCAAAATCCACGTCATATCCGACTGCATGTGGAATTTGTTTTAAGATTAAGATCAATCCAATGGCAGCCAACATTCCTTTGATAACAGCCACCGGAACAAAATGTCCAATTACTCCGGCTCGTAAATACCCTAGCCCGATTTGGATCAGCCCCGCCAGCACTACACAGCTAAGAAAAACTGGAAATGAATTCAAGTCATGAATAGCCAAAATAACAATGGACGTAAGGCCTGCCGCCGGCCCGCTTACACTCAATGGCGATCGACTGAGTGAGCCTACAACTATAGCCCCAACTGCACCGGCCAAAATGCCGGAAAAGATGGGCGCACCTGAAGCAAGTGCTATACCCATACACAATGGCAACGCTACTAAAAATACAACGACCGAAGCAGGCAGGTCATAAATAAGATTATCGGAAAACCGTGATGACAGTTTTTCTTCCATAATAAAAATGTAGGATACAGGTAAATGAAAATGAAAAGAGAAAAGGGAAGCCTACACCTTGGGGGGTGGCGGTACTATTTCAAAGATAAGACCATCAGTCAGTTGAGAAGAATGACAGGTGAATTGATGATTCGTATCAAGAAAGCTGTATGCTGGAATGGGTACTGCAAAAACAAAAAACTCGTCTTCCGGCTCAAGGTCTGATTTTTCTTCACCATCCATTTCACACTCCGTAGCTTGAACTAAGAAAGAAAACAAAGAATTTTCAGAAAATGGATTCACCGAAAGGAACAGAAGCATTCTGCTGCATACAACAAGTACCAAAAAAAGTTTCGCAGTGCGGATGAATGTTTGTCTCACAACAACAAATATTATCAATTTATTTCAACTTAAAAAGAACCCGTTGGGTAGTAGCAACCTGCAATGTTCACATGGTTTTGCTAACTTCGCATTTTACAACCTATGGATAGCAAAGAAATATTTTCCGTCACGCTCATTCTCTTTTCGGTTATTGATATCCTCGGATCCATTCCATTTGTGATCCTGATTCGCAAGCGGGAAGGGAGAATCTATGCGGAGAAGGCCACATTCATTGCCGCCGTTTTAATGATTGTTTTTCTCTTCCTCGGCCAATCCATCCTTAAACTCTTTGGATTAGATGTGGGCTCCTTCGCGGTAGCCGGAGCCATTGTCATGTTCATAATCGCCATGGAAATGATATTAGGCATTGATTTGATCAAAGATGATCCGGACGCAAAAGGCACAGGCTCCATTGTGCCGATTGCTTTTCCACTGATAGCCGGAGCCGGAACGCTCACCACTATTTTATCGCTCAGAGCAGTGTACGCTGAGATTAATATTCTGATTGGCATTATCGTAAACCTTATCTTCGTTTACATTGTGCTTCGCTCCAGCGGCTGGCTGGAACAAAAAATCGGTAAATCCGGATTTGTCGTTTTACGAAAAGTATTTGGAGTCATTTTGCTGGCTATTGCGGTTAAGATTTTTAAGAGCAATGTGCAGTTGGGGTAACATTAAGAAAGAAATTTTATAGGTTACAGCTAAATGAAAAGTATTACCCTAGAGTTTCCTGATTCCATCGAATTAACTGCCTTTGATGCGAAGATGATTCTTGCAGGCCAACTCTATCAGCAAGCTAAACTCTCTTCCGGTCAAGCTGCTGAATTGGTAGGAATATCAAAACGATCTTTCATTGAGTTGATGGGCAATTATGGGTACTCGTATTTTGGTGAAGCCGCAGAAGTTCAACAGGATATCGCAAACGCATAAATTATTCATTCCCTAAGAAATTGATAACTGGTCTAATGAATTTATCATTGAAACTTCTAAACCAAGCTGGTGAATGATTCGCATTTACACAGACGGAGCCGCACAAGGTAATCCGGGTCCGGGTGGCTACGGTACCATTTTAAGATTTGGCGCTCACGAAAAAGAATTGGCGGAAGGCTTTCGCCTGACGACCAACAATCGTATGGAATTGCTGGCGGTGATCCGCGGATTGGAAGCTATCAAAAAAGACGGCCATGCCGTTACCATCTACTCCGATTCCAAATATGTGGTTGATTCCGTAGAGAAAGGTTGGATTTGGAATTGGGAGAAAAAGAACTTCGCCAAAAAAGCAAATCCCGATTTGTGGAAACAATACATTCAGCTTCATCACAAATTCAAACCTAAGTTTGTGTGGATCAAAGGCCACGCCGGTCATCCGGAAAATGAACGGTGCGATCAGTTGGCTGTAGCTGCCGCCGAAGGTCGTGGCTTATTGGTTGATCATTGGTACGAAGCCAATCAAAACACTGAAGAATAATTCGTAGTCTCCGACTGATTTAATACATTAGTCAAAAGTTAAATCGTTTTGACTCCGGAAACTCCCATCCATTTCTCTGCCGATAGTTTGGTGGCGCTCAATGTGTGTCTGGCCATCATCATGTTTGGCGTGAGCCTTGAAATCAAACTCATTCACTTCAAAGAATTGCTTCACCAAAAGAAAGCGGTTCTCACCGGATTGTTTTCTCAACTAGTGCTTCTCCCCTTTCTTACGTTGTTGTTGGTTATAATACTTCCCATCCCGAAAGGTTTTGCATTGGGAATGATTTTGGTGGCTGCCTGCCCGGGTGGCAATGTCTCCAATTTCTTTACTTCGCTCGCACAAGGAAATGTAGCTTTATCAGTCGCGCTCACTGCCGCCTCTTCGCTGCTTGCATTTGTGCTTACACCTATTAACTTTTTTATCTGGGCTTCGCTGGCCGGACTTTCATCGGAGGTAAAAGAATTGCACATCGACTTTCTTTCGCTGGTGATCAATATGGGTTTGATTTTGTTGTTGCCGCTGGTGTTGGGAATGTGGGTGGCCGATCGGTTTTCCGGATTAGCAGAGAAAATGGGGAAGCCCGTTCGGATGATTTCCATTTTATTTCTGGCCGGATTTATTGCTGTAGCCTTGGTGAATAATCGCCATGCATTCTTACATCATTTCTTCGATGTGTTTTGGATTGTGCTCCTACACAACGGGCTCGCCTTGATCGGCGCATACTATTTTAGTGTGGCCTTGAAAAACTCCGAGGCAACGCATCGCACAGTAGCCATTGAAACGGCCATTCAAAACTCAGGGCTTGGACTCATACTCATCTTTACTTTCTTTGAGGGCAATACCTCCATGGCGTTGATTGCTGCATGGTGGGGTGTGTGGCACCTTATCAGCGGATTTGCATTTTCGTTTTACATGCGCAACCGCGCGTTGGTGTCGGTAGGTAGGCCATGAATGTGTTGTATCTCCTTCTGAAAAATTATTGTCGACTGGCACTAAAGTTCTTTTACAAGAAATGGCAAGTGCAGTTTTTGGCTCCCGTGCCGGAGGGTGCAGTTATTTTTGTGGCCAATCATCAAAATGCATTTTTAGATGCCGTATTGGTGAGTTGCAGTACGCATCGCCATCCGTGGTTTGTGGCGCGGGCAAGTGTATTCAAAAAAAGCTGGAGTAACTTTATTCTACGACAACTAAAGATGTTGCCCGTCTATCGCTTTCGCGATGGATTTGATACGTTGCGAAAAAATGAAGAGGCGTTTCAGCAATACACCACGCTACTCCAGCGCGGAGAATCCATTCTGATTTTTGGAGAAGGGAATCATGACGAACGATGGAGCCTCCGCTCCTTTCAAAAAGGATTTGCCCGAATGGCCTTCGCTGCTGCGGAAACTTGCGAGGTGCAGGTTGTGCCGGTGGGCATTCAGTTTGATTCACACGCTTTTGCAGGATCGCGGGTATTGGTAAGTTTTGGAAAAGCGATTGCCGTGCAGAAACTAAATCCGGATTTACATACACAAACTCAATTCAATCAGTTGATTCAACAAACGCACGCTGCTGTGCAATCACTTATGTTGCACATACCAGCACAGACATACGATCAGGATGTAAAGTTGTTTTTAAAACACCGCATCCTCCACAGCGATTTGATTGAACAGCTTCATGTCGATCAACAAATGATTCAATCGCTTTCCAAATTGACAGATCAGAAGGCACCCACTTACTCCTCCTCAACGCCGTTGTGGAAAAAAGCAGTTGCCATGTACAGTCACATCAACACCTTTTTGCCGAGAGAAATTATTCAATGGATTTTATCGAATACAAAAGATCCACAGTTTACGGGTTCACTTAAATTTTCAGTGGGTATGATAGTAGTGCCGCTATTTTATTTCGTACAGTCTTTCGCACTCTATCTGATCACCGATTCATTCCTGTGGGCTGCCCTGTATGGCATTTCGCTGCCGATAAGTTTTTGGGTAGCGAGGGGAGTGTTTTTGAAGTCCTGACCGTAACAATTAAGTCGTGAGGTAATTCTTTAACGCAATCACACCTAAAAGGACAAAACACGATAAAACATAGACTGCAAAATGAGCTAAACAAAAGAGGACTTTATTTTTCATTTTTAGTCGATTGAAGAAATCCTTCACACTATCGCCAAGCATAAGTAAGACAAGAAAGTCAGCCCTATAAATAGGATGAGTACGACTCCCATGGCCGAGTTAGTTATTCCTGATAATAGAATCATTGAAATTTATCGGTTCACTTTCTTATTTGACAAAAAAATGATGATAAGATTTAACATTCTCATTTATTAATTTGAATTTAAATTTTTCCCTCAACTTATCACCACCCAATTGTTAGCGCAAACCATCATTTCCCTATCCCTTGGGAGAGGGATGCACGAGCGTACCAGACGTACGAGCACAGAAAGGTGAGGGCAAGCTTTAAAACTGTCTTGCCGAGGAACGATGTAACTTTCAAGTAAAAACAAGCTCCTCGACTATCAACACATTCGCACAAGTACAGCGAATCTAAACCTTTGCCTTTCTACTCAACCGTTGAATGACTTCAATGAAACGATCCACGTCTTCGCATGTGTTATAAAATGCCAGCGATGGACGAACTGTCGTTTCAACACCCATTCTACGTAGTATTGGCTGGGCGCAATGGTGTCCGGTTCTTACTGCAATGCCTTCCTCATTCAATGCTTTACCCACATCATCGTTGCTGTAGCCTTGCAATGTAAAAGATAGTACACTTGCTTTGTGTTTGGCAGTGCCAATTAGCCTCACGCCATGAATAGGCTTCAAAAGATTGGTAGCATACTCCAACAAAGCATGTTCGTATTGACCAATCACAGGCATTCCAATTTTGGTGATGTAGTCGATAGCGGCACCTAAACCTACTGCATCCGCAATATTGCCGGTGCCCGCTTCAAATCGGTTGGGTGCCGGGTGGTATTTGATATGTTCAAATGTTACATCTTGTATCATGTTGCCCCCGCCCTGCCACGGTTCGGTGGCATTCAAAATTTCTTCTTTGCCATACACCACGCCAATACCGGTAGGACCAAAAACTTTATGGCCCGAGAATACAAAGAAGTCAGCATCAATCGCCTGAACATTTACTGTCATGTGCGACACCGATTGTGCGCCATCTACTAAAGCCTTTGCACCTACGGCATGTGCCATTGCTACAATTTGCTCCACCGGTGTAACGGTTCCCAAGGCATTCGATACTTGTGTAACCGACACCAATTTTGTTTTCTGTGTGAGTAACTTGGCGTATTCGGATAGTAACAATTCGCCATCGTCATTTACCGGAATTACTTTTAAGACAAGGCCCTTTTTATCTGCGAGTCGTTTCCATGGAACAATGTTAGCATGATGTTCCAGATTACTCACAATAATTTCATCGCCCGCTTGTAGATTTTGATTGCCCCAACTTTGCGCCACCAAATTGATGGCCTCGGTTGCCCCACGCACAAAGATGATTTCGTTTACAGATTTTGCGCCCAAGAAAGCACGCACTTTTTCACGCGCAGCCTCATACGCATCGGTAGCACGAGAGGCCAATTCGTGAGCAGCGCGGTGAATATTCGAATTTTCATGCTGATAAAAATACGAAAGACGGTCAATCACCACTTGCGGTTTCTGGGTCGTTGCAGCATTATCAAACCACACCAACCGTTTACCATTCACATGCTCATTGAGAATCGGAAAATCCTTTCGAACCAGATTACCTAAATTTCCAAATGATGAATGCTCTATTTTGTTGTGATATGCATTGTCATTTAAAAAATAATAGGCATTTGGCTGAAAACTATCTGTAGCTAAAGGCAATTGGGGCGTAGGCTCCGCAACCTTTATTTGCTGCAATAACTTATCGACATCCAAAAACTCAGAAGTGCTATCTGAAAAAGGGAGCTTAAATTCTGCGTGTGACAAGAACGGTTGCTGGAAAGTGGCAGGATTGGAAGATGCTTTCGATCCCTTTAAATTCTCGTCCGGGAAACTCGTATCGGGATTATTTCTATTGAAGGTTCCTCCCTGGGTAGGGATTGCGGGAGTAGAGCCGCTCAGAGTAGCTGCATGAGGTATACCGCTTGTAAATGCTTGGTTTTCTGTAATTGGTTTTTGAAAGTCAATGTTTTCGCCAAACAAACCCGTACTGACCAAAGGAGCAGACGGAGAATTACCCAAACCACCCAACGAGGGAGGTGTTACAATGCCTGAGTGAATAGTAGGAACTTGTACACCATTCATTGATTCGCCATTTCCACCGAGCAGTTGCTCTGCAAATCCCCATGCTTTCGGATGGGTAGCGGGATCGAGCGAAACATTTTTAGGAGCTTGTTCAGGCAATGCGTTAAAAAATTGATTGGCAATATCCTGTAAAGCCGCTACATCGGGAATTTCGAACGGTGGCTGATTAGTACTTGTACTCATGATAATTAGTAAGATCAACATCGTCCAGCACGGCAATGGCATCATCTACCAATACAGCCAGAGAACAATACAGTGAAACTAAATAGGATGCGATGGCGCGGTCGTTGATACCCATAAACCTGACTGATAAGCCGGGAGAATGCTCGCCTTGAAGGCCCGGTTGAAATAATCCCACCACACCTTGACGGCTTTCACCGGTACGAAGCAGAATAATCTTTGATTTACCTTTTTCAATCGGCAGTTTATCGGATGGAATGAGTGGAATACCCCTCCAGGTAAGGAATTGTGAGCCAAATAACGAAGCGGTAGGTGGAGGCACGCCTCTGCGTGTACACTCGCGACCAAATGCTGCAATAGCTTGCGGATGGAGCAAAAAGAAACCGGGCTCTTTCCAAACTTTAGCTATCAATTCATCTAAATCATCTGGAGTGGGTGGACCAACACGCGTTTTGATACGCTGTGCCGGTGCAACGCTGTGCAATAAACCATAATCTTTGTTGTTGATCAATTCGCTTTCCTGACGCTCTTTGATGGTCTCTACCGCCAACCGAATTTGTTCGGAAATTTGATTGTATGGTCGGCTATACAAATCAGATACACGCGTGTGTACGTCTACTATAGTTTGAACAGCCGCTAAGTTGTACTCTCTGGGATTTTCAATATAATCCACAAAAGTCTGTGGAAGTACTTTCTCATCTCTGGAAGAGCAATCAACTTCAATTTGAGAAGCATCTTTGACCTTGTTGAGCCGGTACACCCCCGATTCTACCGGCACCCAGTTTAACAATTTAGTAAGCCACCGTGGAGAGATGGTTACCATTTGTGGAACAGTACGTGTTGCAATGGCCAACTGCCTTGCCGCTACATCTCCTAATGATGTTTGTTGCTTCTTTTCTTCTGCCATGTTACTTGAATTTAATATTGATAGCTAAAGTTAACCAAATTTCTAAAAGAATAAACTAGTTGGTCACCTGGAATTCTTCAATTGATGGGCATTACGTACATGTTTGTGCATTGGGAGAGTAACAAACTCTACTACTTTACACCTGTCTTGCCGAGGAACGAGGCAACTTCTTCTCAAAAACTTCTCCTTTGATTGAGAAACACACACCAACGAAAAGCCTACCCCAATTGACGCAATAGTTCTAAGTCATCGTTGGTCGTATCCACCATCTTATTGATCTTCGGCTGAATAATCCAAACACCAATGGGATAAAACCAAAGCATAAAAAATTCCCCCGCAAAATCCGAGAATGAAGTTTCGCGTTGAAGCTCCACCGTTTTGAATGTCTTCGCCACAAAATAGAGCGAATAGAAAAGGCAGAAAATTGAAAAGAGATGCATCGGAACAACAATTGAAACAATGATTCCTGCTACGGCAAAGGATTCACCGATGGTTTCATCCGCTGCGGGTAAATTATTGAACAGTACGATCATACCGACGAATAAAATTAAGAGATAGCCCATCGGAAGAAAAAAGAAGATCTTAAACTTGGTGATTTTCATCTTCACATGAGCCGGCACTTTGTATTGAAGTCCGATAGCAATCGACCAAAACCAGCCAAAAAATATACTCATTGAAAGGAGCATCAACAGCGGGAAAAATTTAAAAAAATCGAATACAATCATTGGATCGGTTTGAGGATCATTTGCGATGGTAGCGAACATGCTGATCAAAAAGACAAAATAAAAAATCATCGGTAATCCAAACAACAGCATGAACAAGTGCCAATGCTTTGCTTTCAAAAAAAGTTGGGTAAAGTTCATCTGACAGTTTTAGTAGTGTAAATTAAAGTTACGATCATTAAACTAAATTACTTAAATTTCCATAAGAGCTACTAAATACGAATAGGGATTTTCCATCTGGTTAAGCTTTTGAAATCAAAACTCGTTTTTAAGATCAATGCTTCCATCAAATAATGCATCTTTACATTTCAGGTTAAGAGTGCGGAACAGCATTCACAAAAAAATACACTATGGCAGGCAATCAACAACTAGCCCTCATCAGTTTGGTGGTTCGCAACTATGACGAAGCCATCCGGTTTTATGTTGATAAACTTAACTTTCGGCTGGTAGAAGACACGCGCCAGAGCGAAACCAAAAGATGGGTAGTGGTAGCTCCTCCCGGTTCTGACGGCTGTAACCTATTGTTGGCTCAAGCGAATAATGAGGAGCAACTCACAAGGGTAGGCAACCAAACAGGTGGACGTGTATTTCTCTTTTTACACACCAATCAATTTGAGGCCGACTATCAAAATCTATTGGACAAGGGGGTTACTATCGTGAGACCTCCAAAGCATGAGCCGTATGGAACAGTGGCTGTTTTTGAAGACCTCTACGGAAACTGGTGGGACCTTATACAGCCTGCTCTACCTCATGCAGTTTGATATTCAACTTACCAAGCTCTTCTAAAATCGGATTGTACAATTCAGGTACCACCGGTATCACCACACCACGTGCTAGAATCTTTCCCTGCAGCAATAGCTTGGCTGCAATCGCCAGCGGCAACCCCACCGTCTGCGCCATAGCGGTATTCGTTTCATCTTGCCCTGTGCAGGTGAGGTAAGCCTGAATTTCGCGTTTAGCACGTTCGGGTGTTTCATACCGAAACCGATGCCACATCACAATAAAATCTTTGTCGCCCCGCTTCAATGTCCAGCGTTTTTGTAGAATGTGTTCTACCACCTGCGCCGGAGTGCCTTGTTCAAGTCCAATCTTCTCTTCCGAGAAAAAGCCACTCCACAGCAGGCGTTTCATCTCCTCTCCGTCTTTGTCAATGGAGAAAAGTCGGCAAATCAAATCTTCTGTAGACCCGGCATCATCCAAAAAAAGGTTGACAAAATCGCGGTGCGAGAGGTGCCGCAGATTCTCAAGCACGTACGTGTCATCGCAGCAGCCTAGTTGCACCAGCACATTCCAGGCGCTGCAGTAGCCCTTGTTACGCAAGGTGCCCCTCAGCATGGTTTGAATACCGCGCAAGCCGTAGGTATCAAGGTATTTTACAGAGTCACGGTTGGCATAGCCTTCATATTCTCCATAGCCGGGCACCGATACCGAAGTAGTTCGTTTGAATAATTGTTGATACGGAATATACTTCCATTGGCCACCTTGCAAAAATTTAGCTGTGCCTTGTCCGGCCATCACCACATTGCGCGGGTTCCAGGTAAACTTATAACGCCACGGATTTTCAACATCCGTAGTCGGCGCAATCAACCCACCGGTGAACGATTCAAACGAAAGCAGTTTGCCTCCCTCCCGTTTGATGCGATCAATCACTTGCATTGCGCTCATGTGGTCAATGCCGGGGTCGAGACCGCATTCATTCAAAAACAACAAACCTTGCTTTTGAGCAGCGGCATCCAACGCTTTCATTTCGTCGGACACGTAGCTGGCCGTAAGCAAATGTTTATTCTCTAGCAAACAAAGGCGAGCCACCAGCACATGCAAATGAGCCGGAATCAACGACACCACCACCGAAGCTTTGGCAATCTCCTTCCGGCTTTCCTCCTCTTTTGAAATATCAAATGCAATGGCACGCCCGCACGAGTGCCCATCTACACGATCAATGGCCGCTTCCTGCGAAAAGTCCCCAACCGTGATCGTCCACCCATGCGTGGCAGCCTGACTGAGTAAATAATTGATAAGCGCGGAAGATGACCGGCCTGCGCCTATGACCAGAATTGACTGTTGCCCCATTAGTTCTTAATTTTTACTTTTCGGGTAATGTGGTTAAGCTAAACTCCGTCTCCTTTCTTATTGTGAGGAAAAAAGTGTGTTGTAAGACAGGGCTTAGCGTGTAAACATTACTTTAGTTGGTTTTAAAATTAATGAAAATCGCCCCCTCAAATAAATCAATTAAAAGAAATTAGTACTATCTTTTGATCTGTTTAGAGGTTTCCTATATTTAAAGATTAGACTTCTCCCCGGCCTATGAACTCTTCAGAACGATTTGCTTCAATTGACGAACTTGACAGCGAATCCAAATATTTGATCCATAAAGCCAAAGAGGCAACCCAGCATAGCTACGCGCCATACTCCCGCTTTCATGTGGGTGCTGCCGTTATGCTCGAAGACAATACCCTGATTGTTGGCTCTAATCAAGAAAATGCTGCTTACCCCTTGTGCATGTGTGCCGAGCGTGTGGCTCTCTACTCGTTGGGGCATCTATTTCCGGAAAAGAAAATTATAAAAATTGCCGTAGTGGCGCATAAGAAAAGCAGCAAAGATCTAACGCCCGCAGCTCCCTGCGGAGCATGCCGGCAGGTGTTGGTGGAGTACGAGCATCGGCAGCAAGCGAAGATCCAGATTGTATTTATGACGGATGATATGGTTTGGATGAAATATCCGGATGCCGAAATGCTCTTGCCAGGGTCATTTGGAAATGTGCATCTTCTGTCCTAATCCTAACCGAAAAACAACCAACTAATAATCAACTGATTAACGTGAAAAAATACTTCAACCAAACGAATACCGAAAGGCCTGACGGATCAGTTAAATTCCATCCGGTCACAGAATTGACCCATGTAATATTTCAACCCGAATAAGAGGATCATGACTACTGTGAAATTCTATTTTTGTTGCAAATCGAACTTGATCAAACTTGCTTAGAAAGTGATACAAGACATTGACATTGCCGATCTTAAAAAGATCACCGAATTAATTCAAGCCAAACACGGATATGACTTCCGCAACTATGCTATGTCTTCTTTCAAAAGAAGAATGCTACGGCTGCTGGAATTGAAAAACCTGACCGTAGAGGCATTACTCAAAAGGTTAAACGAACAACCCGGTTTCATTGACGAGTTCCTGGACGAGCTGACCGTCAATGTGACCGAGATGTTTCGCGATCCTGGCTTTTGGCGCATTATCCGCGACGAGATTATTCCCGGAATTCTCCTCAATCACAAGCAATTTAAAATCTGGCATGCCGGCTGTTCCTCTGGAGAAGAAGTATTGTCCATGGCTATTGTGCTGAAGGAAATGGGCATCTTACAAGATGTGCAAATCTATGCCACCGATTTGGATACCACCATCCTCGAAAAAGCTAAGTCAGCATCCTACCCCATAAAAAACATGGAGTTGAATGAAAAGAACTACATCCGCTTTGAAGGAAAGGGAAGCCTGAAAGATTATTACAAAGAAGAAAACGGAAAAGCCGTATTTGATAAATCGATTTTACAGAACGTTACCTTCCGAAAACACGATCTGGTGAACGGAGAGGTTTTCAACAAATTTGACCTGATACTTTGTCGCAATGTGATGATTTATTTCAATCAGACACTGCAAAACGAAGTGTTAAAAAAATTCCACGAAAGCATGTTTAAATATGGCTATTTGGCAATCGGTTCGAAGGAATCGTTGATTTGGTGCGAGGTAGCTAACAAGTTTTTAGTGGTTAACAACGAAGAAAAGGTTTATAAGAAGGTTAAGGATTAGGGTATCTAGCTGCCATGGATAAGTATAATTTAAATAACAGCTATAAGGCAGTTGTGATAGGCGGATCGGCTGGAAGCTTCCAGGGAATTGTGAAGATTCTATCACAAATACCCAAAAACTTTCATCTGCCGATCATTATGTGTTTGCACCGCCTCAAGCACGTTCGAAATGGATTTGTGGAAGCATTATCAATAAAAAGTGTGGTACAGGTAGTAGAACCAAATGACAAAGAACTTATCAAGAAGGGCGGCGTATACCTCGCTCCTTCCAACTACCACATGTCGGTAGAGTTGGGCAATCATTTTGCCATGTCTACAGAAGATATGATCAACAACTCTCGTCCGGCCATCGATGTTACACTCGGCACAGCTGCCTATGTATATCGCGACAAATTGGTAGGCATCCTACTATCCGGCGCCAACCGCGACGGTGGTTTAGGAATGAAAAACATCAAAGACAAAGGAGGATTAACAATCGTTCAAGAACCCAGCGAATGCATGATCGACACCATGCCCAAAGCAGCTTTGTCGCTCACGCAAATCGACTACACACTGAAGATTGATGAGATTATAGAATTCTTAGTTGAACTAGATAAGCACTACAAGTAATGAAATGTCTATTATCATGCACTACACCTATCAACATGATAACCTTGGCTCCCGCCTGCAACGGGGTGGCCACTAAATATAAATGATTAACATATGAAAAGACTTCTTCATATACTATCCTCTCTCTACCATGATCCGCAGAAGAAAAGTCTTGCACTAACGGCTTTATTCTACGCATCCATACTTCTTTCGGCTTATGTCCTATTCCGCCTGCCCGACAATCTCATCTATCAGGGTGGCATGACCTCCACCGGTCAAAGCCTTTGGGTATTTGGTAAAGCTTTTATCGTAGTCTTTGTGGCATTCGGGTTGGGCATCATCGCCAATATTGCCACACACAAAATCAAAAAAGAAATCGTAGTATTCAAAGAGGCCAGCACGCAACAATCTTCAGCCGAAGCAGAAGCAGAAGAAGCAGCCAACCAGGTCGACAAAAAAACCTTTGAGGATGAACTAAAAAGCGCCAAAAAGAACGAGCGCAAGCAAGTGGGCTTAAATGCCATTTGCAAACTGCTGCAAGCGGGACAAGGTGTATGGTATGAAACTACGCAAGCCAATGGTACCAAATCACTAGCACTCAAAGCTTCATTTGCACTTCCGGTAGAAAACGAAACAGCCGAATTTGCATGGGGCGAAGGGCTGGTGGGTCAAGCGGCAGCCTCTGGAAAAAATATTTATTTGGATGAACTGCCCGAGGGCTACAACAATGCCATCCTAAGTGGCTTGGGTCAGGCTCTCCCCAAGTTCTTGTTTGTTGCATCTATAAAAAAACAAGATCAGGTAGTGGCTGTGTTAGAGATTGCAACTTTTGCGGCTCTTTCCGAAAACGCCAAAAATCAAGCTATTGATTTAGCCAACTTGTTAGTAGAATAAGAAAGCAAAATGCGTGAAGGCATGTTAAAGAATATAAAAATCAGCACCAAAATCACCGGGCTCATCGTCATCATCTGCTTGATTACGATCCTCTCCATCTCGTTGTTTACCTACCAGATCAACGAAAATTCTTCGGTAGACCAAAAAGGTGCAGAGCTTACTGCGCTGGTCGATTACCGGGCCGCCCAGTTGAACTATTATTTCGATCACATCGCTTCTACGGTAGCTTTTTTACAACACTCGGCAGTCATTAAAAATCTACTGACCACGGCGCCTGATTCGCTCCAGCAAATTTTGGGTCAAATCAAAGACGACTATGGCTTCCAGCGAATTGTAATTACCGACCACCATGGCGCAGTGAAGGCAAGCTCGCAAAGTGAAGCTGCTCATTTCAATGCTCCGGAAGGAAATTTCTTTGCCAGCGCAACTCAAAAATTTCATTTGAGCACGGTAAAGAAAACCGCCAATCAATATCTCGCCTACGCCGGTGCCCCCCTCGATGATCACCTCATTATTTTTGAAATCGATCTGACAGCTACCTACAAATCACTTCAAGATATTCAGGGACTCGGCCAGACCGGTGAGGCCTACGTAGGAATGAGTGATGCAGCCACCGGCAAAATCATTATCGGCAGCCCACTGCGCAATGCACCGGGCGAGGTGACCAAATTTTTTGACGAAGACTCCCGCGAAGCTGCTGAAATCGTAGCCGCCCTTGACGGCAAAAACGGTATCAAGCGCGGACGTGATTACCGCGGCAAAGATGTTCTGGTCGCCTACCGCAAAATCGATCATGCCCCTTGGGCGATGTTGGTAAAAATGGACATCGACGAAATCATTACTAAAGGCAGTGCCCTCACTAAAATCTATTGGATCGGTGGCTTGTTTATTCTGTTGCTCGCCACCTCATTCTCCATCGTATTTGCCCGCTCACTCACACAGCCATTGCACTCCATGCAAGAAACGCTGGATTTGGTGAGCAAAGGAGTTTTGCCGGATAAAATTACAGCCAGCAGCGGCGATGAATTTGGTCTGATGGCCAACAAAGTAGATGGATTGGTTCAAACCCTCAAGAACAGTGCGCAATTTGCGCGGTTAGTCGGTGAAGGAAAATTCAATGCAGCCTACCAACCCGCTAGCGAAAACGATACCCTCGGTTTAGCCTTGCTGAACATGCGCGAAAACCTGATTGAAAACGAGCGCAGAGATACCGAAAGAAACTGGATTGTACGCGGTGTAGCCGAGGTAGCCGAAATCCTGCGCTTGCACGATTCACTCGATGGGTTGGGCGATGATGTCATTAAATTCATCATCGAAAAAATCGGAGCCGTACAGGGGGCATTTTACATCGTAAACGACGAAGAAAAAACCAAGCTGATCGAGCTGCGTGCCAGCTTTGCCTACAATCGAAAAAAGTATTTGCAAAAGTCTTTCCGCTTTGCCGAAGGCCTGGTAGGTCAGGCGGCGGCTGAGCAAGATTACATTTTGCGCACCGAAATTCCGGATGAATATGTCACTATTACTTCGGGTATTCTGGGCGATCAAAAACCAAACTCGATTCTCATTGTGCCGCTGATCACCAATGAAGAAGTATATGGAGTAGTGGAGTTTGCAGGATTAAAAAAATTCTCACCTTCGCACGTAAAGTTCGTACAAGAACTCAGCGTCATTCTGGCTCGCACCATCTTCAACATCAAAGTAAACGAACGCACCAGACGTTTGCTGAGCGAGTCACAAACATTGAGTGCGGAACTTACCGAAAAGCAGGAAGTGCTGCGTCAAAACGCAGAAGAGATGCGTGCTACGCAAGAAGAACTGCAACGCTCCAACATTAAACTGGAAGAGCAAATCGAAGAAGTAAACCGCACCCAAAACCGGATGCAATTGCTGCTGGAAAATGCATCCGAGGTAATTACGATCTACGAAGAAGATGGTAAGATTCGGTACATCTCTCCTTCTGTAGAAACCATCTTGGGTTATAATCAAAAAGAATTGCAAGGTCAGAGTGACTTAGATCGTGTACACCCCAATAGCCTGGAGATTGCGCGAGGGTTATTCAATCACCTGCGCGAAAAACCTACCGAGAAAGTAACGGTGCAGTTGGAATACAAAACCAAAGATGGCCGCTACATTTGGTTGGAAGCAACCGGAACAAACTTTATGTCCAACCCGGCCATTCACGGGTTCATCTTAAACTCCCGCGACATTACCGAGCGCAGATTGGCAGAACAAGAGCAACGCATGCGCAGTAAAATGCAGGCGCTGTCTGAAAACTCACTGGATATCATTACACGCCTCGAGCACGAGTCAATCTCTTACATCAACCCGACTATTGAGGCATACACCGGCAAGTCACCCGGCCAGTTCATTAACAAAAAAATACGCGAAGCCGAGTTGCAGGAAGGCATCCTTAACCAATGGCTGTCCATTGTTGAGCTGGTTAACTCCAGCAACGACAAAGTATCGGTTGAAATGGATTTCCCTTCCGAAATCGGCAATCGGGTCATGCAAGTCAACGCCATTCCCGAATACGATGATCAGGAAAATATAGAATCTGTGCTGGTAGTTTCGCACGACATCACCGAACGCAAGGAAATCGAGTTAGAGATTCAAAACAAAAACAAGAAAATCAACGACTCGATCAACTACGCCAAGCGGATTCAAAATGCCATCTTACCAAATACACGCCTGATCAACAAGGCCCTGCCCGATTCATTCATCTTGTACAAACCACGCGATGTGGTCAGCGGCGACTTCCCTTGGTTCGTGCAAATCAAAAACGACATCTTCATTGCTGCCGTAGATTGTACAGGCCACGGTGTGCCGGGAGCCTTGCTTTCATTGATTGGTTATTTCTTATTGAATGACATTGTGCGAAGCCGTAAGATTACCGAGCCGGGAAAGATTTTGGATTTGCTGGACGAAGGTGTAACGCAAACTTTGCGTCAGGATCAGGAAGATTCTGCCACCAAAGACGGAATGGACATCGCTCTTTGCCGCATCAATACCGAAACCAAAACGGTTGAATACGCAGGTGCCCACCGCCCGCTTTATTTTATGAAGAGTGGCGTAATGGACGAGGTGAAAGGAAATAAATTCCCGATCGGTGGAGGAATCTATAAAAACCAAACCAACTTCACCACCACGCGGTTAGAACTGAGCAAAGGCGATTCGTTTTACTTTAGCTCCGATGGTTTCCCCGATCAATTTGGTGGTTCTGAAGTGCGTAAATTTGGTCCTAAGAGAACAAGAGAGATTATTGAACGAGTACATACTAAATCGATGAAAGAGGCCGCCGAAGTTTTTGATACCGAGTGGGAATCGTGGAAAGGCGAGCACAAACAAACGGATGATGTACTTTTGATTGGTATTAAATTCTAAAATGGAAGTGCGGAATTAAAACAGATAAATTAATAGGTTACTTTAATTTAAAAATCATAAATTCGGAACCCCAAACCTCAAGACAATGAACTATATATATGACCTGCACCGGACCATGATGTCCCAAAAACTGATCTTGGTTTATGATGGTGACTTTACCCAAGAAACCACCAAGTCCATTTTGGCGATGGCCGAGCGCAACCTGGATTCGTCCGGCGAAGAATCTGGTATCAAGCGTAAAGTCTTCAACGTAATGGTTGAAGCCCTCCAAAATATCGTCAAACACAGTAGCGAGCAGGGTCTTACGGCAGGTTCACTCGTCAGTAAGAGCGCCATCTTCATGATCAGCAAAGACGATAAAAAATATTGCGTGATGACGGGCAACCCGATTCCGAAAGTGCATGTGGAAAAGTTGACCGGCAACTTAAATGACCTGAACTCTAAAGACAAAGAGGGGCTCAAAGAAATGTATAAGGATATCATCAAAAATACGCAGATATCGGAAAAAGGAGGTGCTGGACTTGGCTTTGTCGACATGGCCAGAAAATCCGGTGAGAAGCTCGAATTCGCCTTCCACTCAATGGACGCTGAATACGACTTCTTTTGTTTGAAAGTGAACATCTTAAGAGAAAAGGAATAAAAAATATCTAAACGATTCAATCATGGAAATCCTCAATTTAAAAGGCACAGAAGATACACCTACCATTCTACTCGATAAGAAAAATGGCATATTCGAAATCAGCGGTCGTTCATTACCCGAAGACTCTGCCGAATTCTACAAGCCGGTGATCGAATGGATCAATGCGTACAGCGCAGAGGCCAACCCTACTACCGAGTTTGCATTCAAACTGGAATATTTCAACACCGCTTCTTCAAAATTAATTTTAGATGTTCTTTCTGCTTTGGAAGAAATCAAAGGCATGAAGGTGATCTGGTATTTTCATGACGATGACGAAGACATGGAAGAAGCAGGTCAGGAATTTTCTGAATTGGTAGAAATTCCATTCGAATTCAAAACATACTAAACGTTAATCGAGTTCTTTTTTTTTAATCCCCCGCAGGGTATCCAATGAGTGAGGAAATTCTCAAGGCTCTGACCCAGCTCTTTGCCATCATTACAAAACAAGATGGAGGAGTAACGGAAAACGAGCGCCAATTTGTTATCAACTTCTTTCAAACAGAATTGGATCACGACTCCATTAAAGAATATCTGGAGTTGTATGATGAGTTTTCCGGCTACAATAAACAAAGCGCAGGAGACGAAAAGAACAAACTGACTTCCGTAAAGGACTCAGTAAAAACACTGGGCATCTGCAAGAAGATCAACAAAACACTCCACCAAAAACAGAAGGTGGTGGTGTTGATTAAGTTGTTGGAACTGATTGGTTCTGATAAAAATTTCACGCCGCAACGAATCGAAATTATCAATACGGTCTCTACCGTATTCAACATTGGCCAGGATGAATACAAGCTGATTGAAAGCTTCATCATTGCCGAGCGCATTGAAGATTTAGATTTCAAAGATATTTTGGTGCTCAACTCGGCACACGAAAAGGCGGCTGAATCGCAGAAGCACACCCACGGCCACATTACAGGTAATTTGATTTTCATGCGCGTGAGCAGCGTGGAAATGTATTTTACCAAATACCTGGGCGAAGAATCAAACATTCTCAATGGTTTTATCATGCAGCCGAACCGGGTATATCTGTTCTCGCACGGCAGCACTATTAAAACACAGGCAGGTGATGCGCTTTATTACAGCGACTTAGTTGCTCATTTCAACGAAGAAATTAAAACCACCAAACTCTCTTTCAACGCCAATGTGAAAGAGTTCAAATTTCCAAATGGTGCCATTGGCTTACGCGATGTATTGATTGCCGAAGGCCCGGGTAGACTGATTGGAATTATGGGAGCCAGCGGTGCCGGTAAAACTACCCTCCTCCTCACGCTGGCTGGCTTAGAAAAACCATCGCAAGGTGAAATCCTCATCAACGGATTCGATATTCACACCGAAAAAGATAAAATTCAAGGAGTGATTGGTTTCGTATCGCAAGATGATTTGCTGATCGAAGAGCTTACCGTTTATCAAAACCTGTACTACAACGCCAAGTTGTGCTTTGCCAACTTTACAGAAGAAGAAATTCATCAGCGGGTGATGGCCACGCTGGAAAACCTCGGCTTGGACCAACGCAAAGATTTAACGGTAGGTAGTGTACTCGATAAGAAAATCAGTGGTGGTCAGCGCAAGCGCCTCAACATTGCCTTGGAATTAATTCGTGAGCCAGCCATTCTCTTTTTAGATGAACCTACCTCCGGTCTCTCTTCCCGCGATTCAGAAAATGTGATTGACTTACTGAAAGAACTTTCGCTGAAAGGCAAACTCATATTTGTAGTCATTCACCAACCTTCATCAGACATCTACAAAATGTTTGATAAAATGGTGATTATGGATACCGGTGGATTCCCTGCCTACTACGGCAGCCCGGTAGAGGCTGTTACGTATTTCAAAAAAGCAACGCATCAGGTGGATAGCAACCGCGGTCAGTGCGAAACATGCGGTAACGTAAACCCGGAACAAATCTTCAACATCATCGAGGCCAAAGTCGTAGACGAATACGGTCAGCCAACATCCAAACGCAAGGTAACTCCTCCACAATGGCATGAGATGTACAAAGAGCGGTTTAAGATTTCGCGTATCGAAGACGTGAAAGAAGAACCACCCAGCACGTTGAACATTCCCAACAAATTCAAACAATTAGTTGTATTCACCACACGCGATTTCTTATCGAAATTGAGCAACAAGCAATACTTGCTGATCAATTTATTGGAAGCTCCTCTGTTGGCCACCATATTGGCGTTTATCATCAAATACAAAAGTGCACCGGGCGGACGCGAATACATTTTCCGTTTCAACGATAACTTTCCGGCCTTCTTGCTCATGTCCATCATTGTGGCTTTGTTCATGGGATTGACGGTGAGTGCCGAAGAAATCATTCGCGATCGCAAAATTTTAAAGCGCGAGTCGTTTCTCAACTTAAGTTGGAACAGCTACCTGCTTTCCAAGCTCTCTATCTTGTTTTTGCTGTCGGCCATTCAAACACTTACGTTTGTCATTCTAGGCAATCTGATTCTGGAAATTCATGGCATGACATTTTCGTTTTGGTTGGTGCTTTTCACTACCTCCTGTTTTGCCAATGTATTGGGGTTAAACATTTCATCGGCATTCAATTCAGCGGTTACAGTGTATGTGATGATCCCGCTCCTACTCATTCCGCAAATGATTTTGAGTGGCTTACTCTTCAATTTCGACAAACTTAATAATCTGATCTCGACGAAAGGCCGTGTGCCAATTGTTGCTGACCTGATGGCATCTCGTTGGGCATACGAAGCGTTGGCAACTGATCAGTTTAAGAATAATGAGTACGAAGCCACCTATTTCAATTATGAGAAGGAAGAAGCAAAAGCTGACTTTAAAACTGCTTTCATCGCCGATGATTTAAAAAGACGGAATTTGTTCATCATTCAAAACTTGGATACAAAGAGCGATTCAATTAAAAGCATAATTAATGCACACCTTGGCATCATTCGAGAGGTATTGATTCACGAGCCCTTCAAGCCGGGCTTTGAAAAAGTAAATGTGGATGAAGACTTTTCCGCGAAAAATTATACCAAGTTACGTGGTGCCATGTTGGATAATTATATTGAAGAATACCGCAAACACTACCAAAAGATTTACAATGACAATGTTTTGCTCATTGAAAAACGAATGGCTTTCGATGAGAAAAATGGGATTGACATTAACGTAGAGAAAAACCGCTACTACAATGAAAGTCTGGCAGACCTTGTAAAAAATGTATCGGTTAAAGAGCGCTTGCTGGAATACAATGGGAAATTGATTCAACAAATCAACCCGGTTTTTCAAGATCCAACCCCTGCCCATGTGTTAGACTACCGCACGGCCTTCTTCGTGGCAGAGAAAAATTTACTGGGTACACGCATCAGCACCTATTGGTTCAACCTGCTGGTCATTTGGGTTATGGCGATTCTGTTTTACATTTCGCTCTACTTTGAATGGCTGCGTAAACTAATTGACTTGTTTGGGAAAGTAAACGTACCTACCAAGGTTACTATCCCATTCAAGAAACGATAATAGGTTTGGTAAGGAATTTTAGATTCTTAATTTTGTAAACAATAATAGAAAAGTTATGAGACTTGTAGCTATTGGATTTATGGTGCTGTTCCTCGCAGCTTGTGGATCTAGCAAAAAACCAGATGAAAAAGCATTTTTGGAGAGTTTAGATTCAGCCAAATCTGGCCCTACGATAGATGAGGAGGTGATTAGCAGCATTTTACAACAAATCCCCAGCCCACTAGAAATATCGGTACTTTTAAAGGAGTCCGGCACGAAGTACAATTCCGGTATCCTAAACACATCAGAAAACCTCCCCAAATACAATAGCAACTACAAAAAGGCTCTAAATTTGGGAGTTTACGGTACAGATTTGGGATATACCAACATCTATGAACAAAATCAGGACGGTTTAAAGTACCTGACCTCTATCAAATCACTGGCAGACGGTTTAAATATCGGCCAATTCTTTGATATTGAAACAATAGGAAGGCTGGCTACCAACAGCAAAAACCTTGATTCACTGCTGCTGATCACAACCCAGAATTTCAATAGCATCAATCACTATCTCCAAACCCAAAGCAGAGCTAACCTGAGCGTGCTCCTGCTCATTGGTGGATGGGTAGAGGCCATGCAAATCACCTGTCAGGTAGCTTCTAAAGACGCCAAAAACAAAGAATTACAAGAAAAAATAGGCGAACAAAAGATTATTTTAGAGCAAATTGTCCTTTTATTGAGTTTCTATAAGGACGATGCAAATATGGCATCTTTATTGAAGGACATGGAGGAATTAAAAGGTGCGTTTGACAAAATCAATATTACCTACACCTACAAAGAATCGACTATGGAAGTAGTGGACGGGGTAGCGGTAATTAAAGATAACAGCACAACCACCATTAATATAACTGAACAAGATGTGGAAGCGATCCGCAATTTGACAAATGCTATACGAAACAAAATAATCAGCTAACTTTCGAACACTTGAAACATATGAAAAAGGTTCTATTTGTGCTCACATTCATATCACTCATCAGTGTGAGCAGTATCGATTTGAATGGACAGTGTAATCCTGATAATTTTGCCAATGCTTGCATACCAAAATTGGCGTCTGGATTTAACTTCCTGAAAAGCTATAAAGTAGATGGCGAAGGGGGTGCCAAGGACAAGGTGGAATACAGCTACGTATTTACCAAAGGCACACAATACATGATCAATCTGTGCGCTAATGGTGCTGCTACAGACGGTATCGTAGTAACCCTGTTCGACTCAGGAAGAAATAAAGTAGCCACCAGCAAGATCAATGGCCAGTTCATCACTGCCATTGCATATCCTTGCAATGCTACCGGTATCTACTACATCCAATACACTTTTGATGGTTCAGCCGGAAAATGTGGTGGTAGTGCCCTCGGCTTTAAGAGATAACAACAAGCTATCATAAATGATTGAAGGCTGCCTCAACGGGCAGCCTTTCTTATTTTGGCATATTACTGAAAAATGGTTGGTGGCTGTTGAAGATTTGTTCTGATAACCAATAAGTTGAAAGGAATTTTTAAGAGTTTAGTGAAACGTGTTTCACTAAACTTTTTT
>VYLQ01000008.1_pt2 | contig 84443 bp, 52 predicted proteins | sample 5115351 | NCBI WGS metagenome assembly VYLQ01 (sample SAMN12291776, study PRJNA351875) | freshwater metagenome | isolation source: freshwater lake | place: USA: Michigan, Lansing Lake | collected 2013-08-14 | reverse complement strand
AATAGCACCCCATCGGGGTGCCATATTTGTAGAAAATTAATGAAGTGAAATAGCACCCCATCGGGGTGCCATATTTGTAGAAAATTGATGATGTGGAATAGCACCCCATCGGGGCGCCATATTTGTAGAAAATTGATGATGTGGAATAGCACCCCATCGGGGTGCCATATTTGTAGAATTATTTTTGCGAAAAAGTACGAACCCCGAAGGGGTGTAATAATTGACAGTATAATTTTTATTAATTGATGAGTTTAACCGTAAATATGAAATAGAATCCTGACGGAACCGTCAGGATTTGGGTTTAATTTGCACTACTGTGAGGTACAAGGACACCTCTGAAAATTCAATTTCACCTTCGCTCTGTGGAGAAGGGAAAGGGTTGAGGTGATCAATAAAAGGTTTTTAGAGGTGCCGCGAGTCATTGTTTATTTTAAGTTTGAATAATTTCAATTTAGCACACCCCCATTGAAGAAGATCGCCATCGTGATTGGAACCCGGCCGGAAGCCATCAAGCTCATTCCTGTCTACCTGGAATTGAAGAAAAATCCGCTTTGTGAAACGATTTTGATTTCAACCGGTCAGCATAAAGAAATGCTGCAACAGATTTTTTCTTTTTTTGAGGTCACGCCCAATCACGAGTTGGGTTTAATGACCGCCAACCAAGGCCTTGCGCAGATAACCTCTCTATTGTTGCAGCGACTTGATGAGCTATTTAAGGTAGTGCTACCCGATTGGGTAGTGGTGCAAGGCGATACAACTACTGCCATGACGGCAGCACTCACTTCCTTTTACCATAAAATAAAAGTAGCCCACGTGGAAGCGGGCTTGCGCAGTTATGACAATCTCGCTCCGTATCCGGAAGAGGTCAATCGAAAGATCATTTCTCAGATAGCGGATTTACATTTGGCACCTACAGAAACAGCGAAGCAAAACCTACTAAACGAAAAGCATCCACATGTGCATGTGGTGGGCAACACCGTCATCGATGCATTGCTGATGGGGAAAGCGTGTGTAGAAAGTTTGCAAGATGTTTTCAATGCACAATTTGCATCCATCGTGTCAGCCAACAAGCCGCTGGTTTTGATTACCGCACATCGAAGAGAAAGTTTTGGCGATGGTCTGAAGAATATTTGTGAAGCCATTCGTGAACTGGCTGCATCCCATAGTGAATGTGAATTTGTTTTTCCGGTTCATTTAAACCCGAATATTAGTGAGCCGGTGAACGAACTGTTGAGTGGACTATCAAATATTCACTTGCTAAAGCCATTGCCATATGGCGAAATGATTTTTTTAATGAGCAAAGCCCGGTTGATTTTAACAGACTCCGGCGGCATTCAGGAAGAAGCTCCGGCCCTTCATGTTCCTTTTATCGTGTTGCGCGATGTAACCGAGCGACCCGAAGGCATAGCCGCTGGTTGTGGCATATTGGCCGGAACAGAAAAAAACAAAATTGTGAGTGCCTTTAACTCAATTTACGACCACCCGGCAAACTATGACCGCATGGCACGTTCGGTTAACCCTTACGGGGATGGTACTTCTTCCCGGCAAATTGTATCCTTGCTTCTCACATCAGGTTTGTCTTCGTAGATTTGTACTTTAAGACCTTTGAACATGATAAAAGTTTTAATAACAGGCGGTGCCGGATTTATTGGTAGTTCTCTGGCCGATCGATTGTTAGATCAGGGCAACTATACAGTCGTATCGGTCGATAACTTTTTAACCGGAGATGTGCGAAAGGTATCAGCGCATCCCAACGGACGGTTTATCAAGTGTGATGTCAACAATTATCAGGATATATCTGCCGTGATGACCAGCTACCAGTTTGATTATGTTTTTCACTACGCGGCGGTAGTTGGCGTGCAACGCACCATTGAAAATCCGATCATCGTACTCAACGATATTGAAGGCATTAAGAATGTTTTGAACCTCAGCAAAAATACCGGAGTGAAGCGCGTGTTTTTCTCGAGCTCATCCGAAGTGTATGGCGAGCCGGTTGTGCTTCCCCAGCATGAAGAAACAACTCCGCTCAATTCGCGATTACCTTATGCGGTAGTTAAAAATCTGGGCGAATCTTTTTGTCGATCCTTTCAAAAGGAATACAATTTGGATTACACCATTTTTCGATTTTTTAATACATACGGACCGAAGCAAAGTACCGACTTTGTGATTTCGAAATTTATCAAAGCGGCATTAAGCCATGCGCCGCTCACGCTCTATGGCAACGGAAGTCAGACACGCACTTTTTGCTACATCGATGACAACACCTCGTGTGTGAAAAAAATTCTGGAAAATAATTTGGTGGTTAATGATGTCATCAACATTGGCAACGACAAAGAGTACACCATTTTGGAATTGGCTCAATTGATCATTCAACTGACTGGATCTCGTTCTACCATTGAATTCCTTCCTTCATTAAAAGAAGGAGATATGTCACGTCGGCAACCGGATGCTTCTAAAATGAAATCCATTGTGGGTCAAAATCTGATTCCGCTGGAAGAAGGAATTAAACGCATCCTCCAGTCACCGACGTTTTTCTAGTCACGACCGTTAAAAAAAAATCATGGCTAAACCTCCTCACGAATTAGTTACTATTTCTAAAGTTGATGTATCAAAATTTCAAACTGTTTTTTAAGTGAAGGGCCTGGCTCAAGTAGTTACTTGTTTGTTACTTCTGATACACTACGCACATGCGCAAAGTCCGGTGGCGGACTTTACTGCCTCGGCTGCGGGCTGCCGCCAACAGGTTATCAGTTTACAGAATAATTCCACTGCTGCGAATTCGTATGCGTGGGATTTTTGCCTTGATGATATTCGAACGTTGAAATCATCAACCAATCTGGCCACCATGTCGGGTTTCAGTGGGGGAAATGGATATAAATTGATTGAGAGCAATGGTCAATGGTTTGGATTTGCCACCAGTTATAGTGGAGACAGAATTTATCGATTAGAATTTGGAAGCGACCCTACCAGTTTCCCAACGGTAACGAATCTGGGCAACCCGGGTGGTTTGTTGCATTCTCCCGAAGGAATAGATATTGTGCAGGCCAATGGCCAATGGTACGGATTTGTTGGGTCGCTTGATTTTAGCACACCTACGAAAGGTGTTGTACGATTGGATTTTGGAAACTCACTACTTAATTCACCTACAGCCAAAGATCTCGGCGATTTTGGTATCAACTCGCGCTTGCGTGAGGTGAAGGTGATTAAAGAAAATACCCATCTGATTTTGTTGGTGGTAAGCTATGGAGGCAACTCAATCGTTCGGGTAAATTACAGAGACTCATTTGATAACTTGATTTCGGCCGCCAATATTTCCAGTACAGGTGCAATTAGTGGCGTTAGTTTGCCGGTGGGCATTGATTGGGTTTATCAAAACTCAAATTTGATTATGGTCATTGCCAGTTTAGGTAATAATCGATTGATTCAATTAAATTTTGGAGCAAGCATTCTATCAACACCTAACGTGGTAGGCAATTATTCTTTTGCCGGACTTAACAGCCCCGTCAAAATCAAAATACTACAAGAAGGTAGTACTTTTTATGGATTGGTGGGCAACGCATCAACCGCGTTGGACATTATCGATTTCAAAGATTTGAATCCGACAAATGCACCGGTTGAAATAGGAACCACTGGCATGCCTTCACTGGTAAGTATTGAACCCATTCGCTGGAAAGGAACCAGTGTTCTGCACGGTGTCAGCGGAAGCAATACCATTTTGCGCTCGCTTGTTTTTCAGTCTACTTGTGATGCCAGCTTTGATTATAAGGAAGTAGCATCGCCATCGGGGCTTACCTATTCTTCCGCAGGAACAAAAGAGATCGAACTACTGGCATTCAATACGCAAACGGATTATCAGGGCCGGGCCGTAGCTTCGAAGAAAGTTACGATCTCTTCGCTAGTTACGCCCGACATTGATTTTACATTTCAAAATCAGTGCGCAAAAAACAATATCAATTTTACATCGACCAGTCTGGCAGGCGGAATCAGCTCCTACGCATGGACGTTTGGAGAGGGTGGGGTAGCTTCCGCACCGAATCCCTCGTATGCGTATTTGTCAAGCGGCACGTACACGGCGGCACTTACTATCGGCGCAGCAAATGGTTGCCAAAACTCCATTCAAAAACAAATCACCGTTTACAACGCACCGCAGGCAACTTTCACAATGCCATCGGCAAGTCCCATCTGTACCAGTCAATCGTATTCATTTTTAAATACTTCTTCGTTTGATGCGAGTTCAGCACCCACCTGGCAATGGTCAATAAATGGCAGCGCGGTCTCCTCTACAAAAGATTTAGCATATTCATTTGTTTCGAACACTTCACAACAAATACAATTAACCGCCTCCATACCGGGTTGTAGCACCCAATCGACGCAAACGATTAATTCACTGGCCATCGGCCCGTTGGTAAACTTCACGGTGGGCACTGTATGTCAGTCAACTCCGGTTACCTTCACCAATACGACTGCTGGCTCGGTCACTTCCTATTCGTGGAACTTTGGGGATGGCAACACCTCTTCACAAACGAGTCCACAAAATTCATTTGCAACTATTGGTCAGTACACGGTTACCCTTCAGGCAAATAACGCTGCCGGTTGTCAGAACACGCTCAGCAAATCCGTTACCATTTATTCCAAACCACAGCCCGATTTTTCAATTGGATTACCTCCTTTTTCCTGCTCTGGAACTGCCTCCCAATTTACAGATGCCACGCCCAATCCGGTGGACAGTAATCTGAGTTCGTGGAGTTGGAATTTTGGCGATGCGGCAAATGGCACCTCAACATCGCGAAATCCCGCCTACACGTATACCACGGCCGCATCGTATCTAGTCTCACTCACAGTAGGCACCAATTTCGGATGCACCAACACACTACAAAAGTCTGTAACCATTTCACCATCTCCGGTAGCCAACTTTACCAACACCGCTGCATGCAAAGATCAAACGACGCAGTTTAATGACACCTCCACCGGCACCATTCAATCCCGCACATGGACGGTGCAAGGCAATCTGCTCACGGGTCCTAATCCTACATATACATTCAGTTCATCCGGTTCTTTTTTGATGGCACTCACCATCACGGGCAGTAACGGCTGCATTGCACAAGTCAGCAAGAGTATTACCGTACCTGTGCCTGCTACTCTTGATTTTTCAGTAGACAAGCCTTGCGTGAATAATGGCACCTTATTCAAAGAGATCACCAATACAACCGATCCGAGTGTTTCGCAGGCATGGGTTTTTGGCAGCATCGGAAGTGGCACCGGTACATCGGCCAACTTCAATTTTCCGACAGCATCTACCTACAACATCAAGCTGAGTTCTACTCGCCAGTCGGGTTGCACCTATTCAGTCACAAAAGCAGTTTCCATTTCCGCTGCGCCGATTGCCGGCTTTACGCCTTCTGTTGAAGCGGGTGCAGCTCCTTTGCCGGTTACATTCACAAATACGTCCACTGGTGCCGCCAGCTATGCGTGGCAATTTGGCGATGCTCAAGCTTCTACTTCTACACTCACCAACCCGGCGTTTACCTACACCAGTTTAGGTGAGTACACTGCAGCACTCACAGCATTCAACACACTTGGGTGTAGCACTACATCGTCTACAGTCATTCGGGTGGTGATTCCGGCGATTGATTTAGTGATGAGTGATTTCTATTTATCAAAAGATGCACAGACAGGAATTTTGCAGCCCGTAGTTACCATTACCAACAACAGCAATGTGACAGTTACCGACCCGGTGGTGGTGATTGATATTGCCGGCGGTGCCCGTGTGCAGAAACAGCTCGTGGGCTCCATTAAGCCAACAAAAGATTTCACGCAAGTGCTGGACTTCCAACTACTGCCGCAGGCCATTACCTATGTTTGTGCGGAAGTGCAAGCCAGTGGCGATACCGATTTATTCTTGAACCGAAAGTGTGTTTCGGTGAATGATCTGGAGATTGTGCTCACACCATTCCCCAATCCAGCAACAGAAACACTCACACTCGACTGGGTGAGCAAAACGGCCACCCCGGTTTCGATCGATATTTTTAACGCATCCGGAAATGTAGTCTTTCAGCAATCCATTACATCAGTAGTTGCCGGTCTTAATCGCCTGACAGTAAGCGTGGAGGCACTTCCTGCCGGAGTTTATTTTATCCGCTTCAGCGACACATTCATCACCCGATCCTTCCGATTTGCAGTCACTAAAAAGTGAGGCAAATACTTCGATGAAATCGATTGTAATTTCTAACTTTATGTTTTGTAGCACCCTGGTTGAGTGCTCCCCCATTTAAACACATAACTTTGTAACCCCTTACTATGAAGATGAAACTAGATGCTACGGATCGTAAGATATTAGAACTTTTGCAGGCGAACTCAAACATCACCAACGCCCAATTGGCACAAGAAATCGGTTTATCACCTGCACCTACTTTGGAGCGTGTGAAAAAACTGGAAAACCAAGGTGTAATTAAAAGTTACCATGCACTGGTTGACATGGATAGTGTGGGCTTAGGTGTGAGCACGTTTGTAACGGTTTCACTCAAAGGGCACAACAAAGAAAACATCAACAAATTCATCAAAGAGATCAAAGATATTCCCGAGGTAATTGAATGCCACCACGTAACCGGGCAATCGGATTTTATATTGAAAATGGTGGCCACTGATATTCCCAACTATCAAAACATTATGCTGGAAAAGCTGTCTAACATTGAAGTGGTAGACAACATGCAGACTACTATTATTCTATCGACCTTCAAAAATAGCAAATCAGTGCCCTTGCCATGAGTGTAGCAACCGAAGAAAAAACTTTAGTGCTGAGCGAGCAGCAGATCAAACAGAAGATAAAACGTATTGCCTACGAAGTTTTTGAAAACAACTTCAAGGAAAAAAATATTGTGGTAGCCGGCATTGATGGGCAGGGCTATCAGTTCGCGAAATTGATTTCAAAAGAATTAAAATCCATTTCACCCATTGAAGTTTCGATTGCCAAAGTAACGCTAGATAAGTTTGCAACGGAGCAAAGCGAAGTGAAAGTAGACCTTACTGCAAAAGAGTATAAAAAGCGTTGTGTTTTGTTGGTAGACGATGTGCTGAACACCGGCCGCACACTGGCATTTGCCATGAAGCCATTTTTAGAAACAGGGGTGAAGAAAATGGAAGTAGCGGTTTTGGTAAACCGAAGCCACACCCAATTTCCAATCATGCCTACCTACACCGGGCATGCCCTCACCACCACGCTCAAAGATCATGTAGAGGTTGTGTTCGGTAAAGATTCAGCAGTTTATTTACGATAATTTTAGTGCATGTCCATTCATAAAAAAACGGAGTTGAAGCGAGTGACTACGCATCATCTGCAGGAAATGAAAAAGAAGGGCGAGAAAATTGCCATGCTCACAGCGTATGATTACAGCATGGCGAAGATCATCGATGGCGCCGGTGTGGATATTATTTTGGTGGGCGATTCCGCGTCCAATGTGATGGCCGGAAATGAAACCACCTTGCCGATTACATTGGATCAAATGATCTACCATGCCAGCTCGGTGATCAAGGCAGTGAAGCGATCGCTGGTGGTGGTCGATATTCCTTTTGGATATTATCAGGGCAGTTCGGGTGAAGCATTGCGTTCTTCCATTCGCATTATGAAGGAATCGGGTGCCCATGCTGTGAAGATTGAAGGAGGAAGCGAAGTGAAAGATTCTGTGCTACGCATTTTGAGTGCAGGCGTACCTGTGATGGGACATTTGGGATTGACCCCACAGTCGATTTATAAGTTTGGAACATACACCGTGCGCGCGCGCGAAGAGGCAGAGGCAAATAAACTGGTGGAGGACGCCTTGTTGCTACAAGAGTGTGGATGTTTTGGAATTGTGCTGGAGAAAATTCCGGCTACGTTGGCTAAGAAGGTGGCTTCTCAACTGGAAATACCGGTGATCGGCATTGGCGCCGGTGCTGATGTAGACGGGCAAGTGTTGGTGATGCAGGACATGCTGGGCATTACCACCGAGTTCAAGCCACGCTTTTTACGCAGATATGCCGATTTGAATTCAGTGATCACCAAGGCCGTTAACAAGTATGTAGAAGATGTGAAGGCAAAGGACTTTCCGAATGAAGAAGAGAAGTATTGAGAATGTTTTGAGAGGTACTGCCGTAGCAGTGTTTTTTATTTTTTTTGGGTTGGAGATTTTCGCTCAGGCACCCCAAGTAAAGTTTTACGATAAGGATGGCATGGAAGTGGATAGTATATCATCCTACTATTATGAGATCACAACGTTTTCCCCCAAGTTTGAACTAGTTTCGTTTTATACGAAAATTGGAAAGATCAGAGAAAAGAGGGTATCCTTGGAGGCTGAAGATTCACAACATAGAATAATTTACTATGAGAATGGAAATAAAATGTGGGAAGGTGATATTGACAGGCATTTTAGCGCAGGTACTGTAAAATCACTTTACAGAAATGGGATTGAAAAGGCTGACTTGTTTTTTTATTCTCCAAGCGCAAGTAATCAGAGTATAAGAATAATTAACTATCGCGATTCACTTGGCAATTTTTTGATTGAAAATGGGATTGGGTTGTGTATACGATGCGAATTAGAAGCTTTTTCCACTAGACCTTATTTTGAATCAGGCAAAGTTGTGAATGGCTTGAAGTCAGGAGAGTGGATAGGCGTTAACAACACGAACGACGTAACCTACTCTGAGACATATAATGAAGGTATTTTGGTGAGCGGCACGCAGAATTACAAAGGCGAAAATTTTACATATACGAAATTACTAATTGAAGCAGTGCCACCGAACGGTATGCAAGAGATTTATAAGTTGATTGGCGAAAAAATGAAGTACCCCAAGTCTGCTCGTAGACACGGCATTCAAGGGAAGGTGTTTGTTCAGTTTGTCGTCGATAAAGATGGTAGCATTATTGATACAAAGGTTATCAAGGGCATTGACCCCGAATGCGATAAAGAAGCGTTGAACGCGGTTAAGTCATTACCCAAATGGATACCCGGTTATCAGAGAGGCCGGCCTGTGAAGCAACGGTATACGCTCCCCATTCAGTTTAAACTGGATTAAATAAAGCAACGCGAATTTTGTTTCAGTGATTGAAATAGCTTTTCGAAATCTCCAGTATGATCCGAATTAGATTGCCTTGTTTCTGATTCTTATCCGGATTGAACTATTTGTATTCACTCCGATAATAATAAAGGGTGGCTCCAGACTTGGATTAATTTCAACCATTTTATTGATGGTAGAGATATGGAAGTCAGGATCAATATGCCCTGGTCTGAGATAAACAATTCCAACAAATTGAGTTTTAGTTGTGTGAAACAATCTTCCAAAATCTTGATCCTGTGTAATTATTACCCGATCATTCGTTAATGCTTGAATTGCAATGTCTTCGTCCGAATGACCAACTAAATCCTCGCTGATTACACTGATGATATCAAAATTCTCTTCTCGTAAATGTTGTATGATTCTGGGTGGGATGTTTTCGTCTGCAAAAAACTTACAATGCCTTAACTTCATTTACTACTTGATGGATTCAATTAGAACTTCATTCTTTGTGATATCGGTGGCGTACCGAATGGCTTCCTGAACGGCTTCTTTTTTTAGATGGGGATACGTAGAAACAATCGCGTCTACTGTAGATCCTGCCGAAATCCATTCCAAAATAAGCTCCACACTTATTCGGGTACCCTTGATAATCGGTTTACCTCCAAGAATGCGATGATCATAGGTCACAAACTCGTATTTATTCATACATTAAAGATAAAATAATTGGAGATAAAATTGAAGTAAAATTTATTTCCTACTTTTAAGTTTCAAATAAAGATAAACCATGAGCGACCAGAAAATTACCATCACCAACGGAAAACTAAATGTACCCGATAACCCCATTATCCCCTTTATCGAAGGCGATGGAACGGGCGTAGATATTTGGCCTGCATCCAAATTTGTATTTAATGCTGCCGTAGAAAAGGCCTACAAAGGCAAGCGCAAAATCAACTGGAAAGAGGTTTTAGCCGGTGAAAAGGCTTTCAACAAAACAGGAAGCTGGATGCCCGAAGAGACATTGGCCGCCTTCAAAGAATATTTGGTAGGTATCAAAGGCCCGCTGACTACCCCGGTGGGTGGTGGCATTCGCTCACTCAATGTGGCCCTGCGTCAAGATTTGGATCTTTATGCTTGTGTGCGTCCGGTAAGATGGTTCAAAGGTGTGCCTTCACCTGTGAAGGAGCCGCAAAAAACGGACATGGTCATCTTCCGCGAAAACACGGAAGACATTTATGCCGGCATCGAGTTCCAGGAAGGTACCGAAGACAACAAGAAGTTTTTGAGCTATTTCAAAGAAGCTTTCCCTAAGCAATTCAAAAAAATCCGTTTCCCCGAAACATCCGGTATCGGCATTAAGCCAGTGTCGAAAGAGGGAACAGAGCGTTTGGTGCGTGCAGCCATCAAGTTTGCCATTGAGCAAAAGAAGCCCAACGTTACACTCGTACACAAAGGCAATATCATGAAGTTTACCGAGGGCGGTTTCCGCGACTGGGGATATGCCTTAGCAAAAAATGAATTTGGAGCGGTTGAAATCGATGGCGGCCCATGGATGGAAATCAACCACAATGGTCACAAGATTGTCATTAAAGATTCTATTGCCGACGCATTCTTGCAACAAATCTTGTTGCGCCCGGATGAATATTCAGTAGTTGCAACACTTAACCTGAATGGTGACTATATCTCTGATGCGCTGGCCGCTATTGTCGGTGGAATTGGAATTGCACCCGGAGGAAACGTCAACTACATCACCGGCTTCGCGATTTTCGAAGCTACACACGGTACAGCGCCTAAGTATGCCGGACAGGACAAAGTAAACCCGGGATCGGTTATTCTTTCGGGAGTAATGATGCTCGAATACATGGGCTGGCAAGAGGCTGCAGATCTCATCATCAAAGGATTGGATGGCGCTATTTCTTCGAAGCGTGTTACTTATGATTTCCACCGCCAGATGGAAGGAGCCACACTTTTGAAGTGCTCTGAGTTTGGCCAGGAAGTGGTGAAGAACATGTAAACGATTGATATATCACTTACTAAAGGCACCTCTAAAAACTCAATTTCTCCCTTCTCTCTGTGGAGAAGGGAAAGGGTTGAGGTTTACAAAAAGAAGTTTTTAGAGGTGCCTTTAAAAAAGACCGGAAATACCGGTCTTTTTTTATTACAATCAATAGTCGTTTGAAAAAACCAGTAATCAATGTAACTTTAAGTAACGCGGTCTATACTGTGTATACTTAAAGGCTTCCCCATTGATAGTAAAAAGATTATTTGCGATTTTCATTTTACTTTTCCTCAATGCTTGTCTTTTTGGTCAATCGATTGACTCACTTCTCGTCATACAACAGCCGAACGAAGTATTCGCGCTAAATCCCTACACTGCCGTATTCAAAGATTATGCTGGTTCTGTCACCTATGATCAGGTGCGTGATGGCACTCATCCTTTCGTACCCATTACGGAACCTATTTATTCGCTAAATCAAGATCGAGCGGTGGATACGTATTGGTTTCGCATGCGCATCGATAATCAAACACACGATGCTCTTAACTATGTAATTTATTTTCATCCCGGATTAGATACGGTAGAGTATTGGGTCAATCGTTCGGTATCTGCTGATCGGGTTGTGTTAAGTTCATTGGCGTATGCATCCAGTCGACCCTTACACATTACACAAGAACTGTGCGCTCCTCTCCGGCTTTTGCCGGGAGCGAATGATCTTTATGTGCGGGTTCCCAATCACTCCAAGTGGAACAAAGAATTGGGATCAATGATCGCTAGCATTGCGTTGGAGTCAACATTCATAAATTATTTTTTGTCGGCACGATCATTCCATAGTTTTGCTTTAGGACTCATCTCAATTATTGTTATTCTTCATTTTGTCATTTACTTATTTCTGCGCGAGCGAAGTTTTTTGTTACTGGCGATCAACCTTTTCTTTACATTGTTTTATTTGGTTTTGTTGAAAAATGTGCAAGCCGAGTGGCCGTTATCAACTACACAACTATCGGCTATGAGGTATTGGTTAAGCCCGATGGGCTACTTAGTTTGTGCCAGTTCGTTGGTATTCATTCAAACTTTTTTAGATACCCGTCTTTTTGATTCAAGAGTAAATCGACTGATCAAATATTGTGTCGGAGGAGGATTAGTTATTCTTATTTTTCTGATTTTTTTTCAGGCTTTCCAACTGATAGAGGTATTTACGATTCTCTATGGGTTGTTCACTTATTTATTAGTTGTCGTTGTTTCCATACGAGCGTATCGAAAAGGAAATGTGATAGCCCCTTACATATTTTTTGGATACCTCCTTTTCTTCCTGCCTATTTACGTTTTTATATTTCCGCTTAGCTTTTCGGACTTTAGAAGTAACGAAAGTGATTTATTCTATTTGGCAGAAGCTACACGAAGTATTGTTTTCGCAGTGGGTGTGGCAGATCGTTTTTGGCGCGCACAACGAAATGCAAATCGAAGCGAGCAAGAAAAGAAGCAGTTGTCTATCGATAACCTTTTAATTTTAAAGGCGCAACGGGAACGGATCATGCAAGATCTGCATGATAACCTCGGGGGACAGCTTAGTTCAATTTCGATCGGACTGAATCAATTGGCCAGAGGCAACAAAAATTTGACGGTGGAGAGTATCCAACGAATAACCGAGCGGGCAGTTACGGAGTTGCGTAACTCACTATGGATAATCGATAAAGAATCTATCTCACTTGGCGATATGGAGCAACGAATCAATAATTTGTTTTGGCAATATCGCAAAATTGCCATCCCGATTGAGTTGCATGGGGCTATTCCGGATTGTGATAAAGACACTAAACTATCAGCCCGTACAGCCGGAAATATTTATCGAATTATTCAAGAGGCCACACACAATGCTGTAAAACATAGTAATGCACATAATTTTACAATCAAAATAAATGTAGAAGGAGAACAGCTCAATCTGTTTATATCAGACGATGGAATTGGATTTGAAGAGAAAGACATATCCGCGCAAGAACACTATGGAGTAGAGAATATGAAATTGCGAGCACGGCAAATTGGAGCTGCGTTTACCCTGGTAACAAACGCTGAAAGGGGCACAACTATTACGCTTAAAGTTCCTGTTGACGTTTAGCTCTCACTTAATGAATGATGTCAGTGATAATATTTTTTAACGGCAATAATCTTTATACGCCGACTTACAGCATTTCTTTTGTTTTATTAATCGCTTCGATTTTATTCTTTACCTGAAGCTTCGAAAAAATATTGGACATGTGCTTTTTAACTGTTTCTTGACTAATGAAAAGTTGATCGGCAATTTGTCTGTAGGGGAACCCTTTAGAAACCAATCGTAACACCTCCAGCTCCCGATCACTTAAATTAAACTGTGTAGAAATTTCTTTCAGTTCGGGAATAGGCGCTACTGTTAAAAATCGAATGGCTTTCATGGCAATGCCCGGCGACATTAATGCGGCACCTTGATGAACTTCGAGTACAGTGCGGAGAATAAAAGAAGGGTTTTCGTTTTTTAACAGATAACCGACAGCACCTGCCTTAAAAGCCTCAAACACACGTTCGTCATCTTCCGTGATAGTAAACATCACTACTTTAACATCTGGGAAGAGCTCACGTAGCAATTTGGTCGCCTGTATTCCTTCCGTGGGATATTTCATGGATATATCCATCAACACAACATGGGGCACTTCTACAGCGCCTATGGCCAGTTGTTTAACAAAGTCTTCGCCACTGGCAGCTACCACAATCGAGTCAATTTCACTAAACTCACTTAACTCGCTCTTCAAGCTGTGGGCTAACTTTTGATCATCATCTAATATGGCAATACGAATAGACATCGTTCAAATATAGCGATCATACCTCCATTGCATCAATTACCCAAAAGGGTAATTTCTAGATGTGCAATTTGATCGTTTGATTTTCCGGCGATCATCAACAAGAACTTAGCATGAGCTTGAGAAGAAGAATGAACGAAGAACTTGACCGATACGCAATAAATACTCCTTTCAGGTGATTGATTATTCAGCGCCAAGCGTAGAATTTTGAATCAGTTTATTTCAAATAGAAATTTTGTCTGTAAAACTTAAATCGTTTCGTTTTTGAATAAACAAATACCAAGAGAGTACACCATGGAATGATGATTCTGACAGTCTCATCTTACTTTAAAAAATAAATAGGAAAGCGGTTCAATAAATACACCTTTTGGGTGATTGACCTAAATCAAAATTTTCTGATCTTGCTACAGAGAGAAATATTTCTGAAACATTTTAAAACCAAAACCTTACCACTATGAAAGTAAAACTATTCGTGTTTGTTCTCATTGTAATTCAATTCGGTTGCAGCAAGAGTGATACTCCCGCACCAGCTATTGTCGGCTCATGGAAATATGCCTCAGCGATTAAAACGAGTTGTACCATCTCGACCGATAATTCTACAGATTTATGTTCCTCTAGCTGTACAATCATAACCTTCAATTCCAACGGTACTTTTACTTTCCCAGGAACCACCGGAACCTATACTATCACGGGTAACAAAATTGCATTATCAACTACGGGAAACAGAAAAGATACCTTTTCAATCGTTGGCACCATCTTAACTGTTGTAGAAGACAAGGATTCTTTTACAGGATGTATTCGGACTACCACTTTTGTACGGCAGTAATAGAGCCGATTAGCAATTTACATCAACTAAGTGCGCTCAATTTATTATTGAGCGACAACAGAACAAGGAAAGGGATTGAAATAATCGAACCAACGTGTTGTACTACGTATTGAACTTTGCCTATTTAAAATAGATTCAGTTCATAATAGTTGAACCGATTATGTACTTTAATCAAATACTATATCCAGTTATTGGCAATGGCCATACGGAACAGGTCCATGGAATTTTTTGCATTCACTTTTACCAGCATATTTCTGCGGTGCGTTTTGATTGTTTCGCTACTCAGAATAAGTCGGTCGGCAATTTCTTTGGTTGAAAGTCCATTGGCAGCAAAGTTTAAAATTTCAAGTTCTCTCACTGACAAGGGACAGTCAGTCTCGGATAGCGAATCTTTCAGTAGCGTTTTAAATCCTTCGTTCGGTTCGTACAAACTCAGCGTGTAATTCATTCGCTGGTCTGATTTGTAAGGGGTGATGTCGGTAGAAGAAAAAAGAATGATGAGAGGCTCAAGCGATTGACTGAGTTGTAGAATATGGCAATTTTGAAGCACCTTTTTCACAGTGCCATCCTTGCATGTAAATCGTGCATCAAATGAAAATCGTGCCATCATTTTTTCTTCGGGAGAGAGTTTTTTTAAAATAGATTTGACTTTAATGGTCGCTTTGGCCAATCGAAAAATGTCAGCAATGTGTGTTTTTCGATAGGTGAACAAAAGACCACCAGTGGCAATTTCATCTACTGAATAGCCTGTCAATTCTTTGTTGCTCTCGCTAATGTGGAGGTACTTCATGGAGGACGTTTCCAAAATGCGAATGGCTTGATTAGAGAAAATTTGCATTCGCTGAAACTGTGGATTCAATAGAAAATTTTCAATGAAGGCATCTACTTCTGCAGCTCCGGCTTCTGTTTGAGTAATTCGAATCAACTCCTGATATTGATGATGGGGCTGTGAATGCATAGAAGAGCACTTTTCAATTTAAAGTTAGTACGACTACGTTTAGGATGTCAATGGAAATCACTACAAATTTCGGCTCATTTTAGTGCCAAATGGCCATTTCCTTACCTTGTTTTATCTTGCCTCAATCATTACTTTTGCTATTTAAGATAAAGTACAAACGAATTCCCCACCATGAAATGGCCATCAAGATTGTACTACACCCGTCGGCGGGATAATCTCAGCCATTCCATGCGACCACTAAAATAAATTATTAACACATGAAAAAGATTGTCTACTCCCTGTTTGTTTTACTCACCACCATTTCAATCGGTTTTACCCAAGATGAAGGCTCCGTAGTAAAACGTGAGCGTATCGACCGTGACAAAAGTATTTTTGTGGGAGCCGGCATATCGGTAGTCGGTGGTTCTAATTTCGGAGACTACTCCAATGGAATCAATTTTGAAGCGGGTTACACCAAGCGCCTCAACCGCGTACTTTCGATTGGTGGATCGTTATCGTATCTTAGATTTGCCTACGACCCCAGTTTTCTTGAGAAAACACCCAATGGAAAAGACATCCCCAATTATGTTTATTACGACAAAACCATTACAAACTTAAATAACGTCAATGACGTGTGGCTTCTTTCCATACAAGGAGGTGATGTATCACTCATCTCTTTGGCAGGAAATATTAAACTTAATTTTGTACCGGTAAAAGATAACTCGGTAGTTTCAGTCTATGCGTTCGCAAAGCCATTCGTATCATTGGCTAGCGTGAGCAAAGCAATCGGTAAATTGGAAGCATATCAATACACTACCGATTGGTTTCTAAATCCAAGTGAAGATTTGGAAGGCGAATACGATGATTCTAGTTTCACCGGAGGTGTTTTTATTGGGCCTGGCATCGAATTTTTCCCCGCAAAAAAAATATCCTTTTTTGCTCAGGCTTCCTTCGGCTATACCTTTCCGATCAAAGTGATTAGCACTCGCTCGTATGGAAACGATATTAATGTTGACGTGAATGGCGATTTCCCGTTGAAATCAGTCAGCTTCACCTCCATTAACTTTGCAGCTGGTATTTCTTTCAACTTAGATTAGTTCAACTTAAATTTAGTTTCGATCTAGTATGAGAGTTGTTGCACTTGCGCTATTCATTTTCATTTCAGTAGCTGCCAATGCTCAATTTAAACTATACGAGAAAGGCATTGATGCATACCAGGCGAAAGACTATGCCAAAGCAATTTCGTTGCTCAACGAATACCTGGATAAATCCACCCGCGATAAGGCATTTGATGTTGAAGTGCGCTATTATGTAGCACTGTCGTATTTTAAAACACAGTACTATACCAGCTCTGTGCGCGAGTTTGATAAGGCGCTACAGCTCGGGCATAAAAATGTGGGCAATATCAATTGGTTCATGGCCAAAGCCTATGCAGAATTGAAGGCCCACAAAGAATCCATCGAATGTTACTCGAAAGCCATTGATTTAATTAAAGAACCGGCTAATCAGACTAAATTATACTTCGAACGAGCCATTCAATACGAAAAGCAAGGAAGCAGTGCTTTAGTGGTAAGTGATTTGAACCAATCGCTGGCATTGGATAAAAAAAATGCTGACGCCACGCAAATGTTGGATCGTATCAACTTTGAAAAAGGGGGACGAGGCGTTGGCACTGAAAATGCAACGACTGAAAAAAAAGTATCTGTAGCTAAAACTGAGGCTGCCAAAGTTCAACCGACTGATCAAAAGAATGTGGTGCCACCTACTACTGCACCCGTTACAGAACCGAAACCTACAGTCGCTACGAATGAGGAACCAAAGAAACAAGAGACTATACATCCCGGTGAAAACAAAACACCCAATGGAACTCCTGCTCTAGCGGTACCTGTGTTAGCAAAGAAGGAAGCAGAGAAACCAAAAGTAGAAGCAACGCAGCGGGCAGAAAATAAAACCGAAAGTGGCAAACCTTCACCGGCAACTGCACAACAACCGGTGGTGGCCAAGCAGGAGGAAAAAATAACACCTACACCCGCGCCAACTCCTGTTGTTCCGGCACAGCCTTCTTTAGCAGATGAATACAAAGATGAAAAGCGATATGCATTGGTCATTGGAAATTCGAATTACAAATTTGTGCAGCAATTAAAGAATGCTTCCAACGATGCAAATGATATGGCAGATGAATTGGAACGTTCGAACTTCGAAGTTATCAAAGTAATTGATGGAGATTATAATCAAATGCGTGATGCCTTCCGTAAATTCAACCAGCTCCTCAATAATGGCCCTAAAGATCAAACCGTAGGACTGTTTTATTATGCTGGTCATGGCTTGCAAAATGAAGGGGAAAACTATTTGATCCCTATTGATGCAGATGTGAAAGACGAGATTGACATACCTCGTGTGTGCCTTCCGATGCAGAGAGTTGTGTTAGCCAATATGGAAAGGTCGAGTACCCGAATGAATATCGTTATTATGGATGCTTGCCGCAATAATCCATTTCCTTCCTCAAGCCGATCAACGGGTGATGCCGGGTTAGCAGAAATTAAAAGAGCCAAAGGTTCGTTTATTGCATATGCCACGGCTCCCGGTTCTACGGCCTCCGATGGCACAGGCCGAAATGGTCTCTACACACAAGAGTTGTTAAAAGCCATGAAACGCCCCGGGCGCACCATCGAATCTGTCTTTAAAGAAGTGCGCTTCAATGTATTAAAGCTCTCAGAACAGAAACAAAATACATGGGACAGCTCGAACATCATTGGCGACTTCTACTTTAAGTTTTAGAAACGGCTTCGTTCCATTACGGATTTTTTTTCTCCTTTTCCTATCTCACAGTAAAGTAGTTGTTTCAATTTTGGGTCGCCTCCGTGCCAGTACGGAGGCGCAACTACGCGCTCACGGGTATTGGCTCGTTCCTTAAATAGTTTCATTTTGCATTTACTTCCCCGCATAATGAAAAGTATACTCTCCCTATTCTTTGGCTTGCTTAGTTTTTCGCTCGCTGCCATCGCACAACAATTTCCCATCTCGCCCAACGCCTACGATGCCAATGGCAAACGCACCGGCCACTGGACGGTGTTGTACGACAGCAGTTGGCACGAAACCAAAAACCCCGACTCTGCTTTTCACTTTCGACTGGTTCGCTTTGATGCCGATAAGCCTGTAGGCAAGGTGCGCGATTTTTTTAGAAACGGTGTCAAACAATGGGACGGATACCTACTCTCTGTAAATCCCGATGTACAAGACGGAGAAGTAAACTACTACTATGAAAATGGCCGCGTGCGCTACAATTACATGGCGGAGAAAGGAAAGCAAAATGGTTTCTATCGCGAATATCACTCCAATGGAAACGTGCTGGCAGAAGGAACAGTGCAGAACGACAGCGCCACCGGCAAATGGACAACGTATTCAAAAGAAGGTGTAAAACTATCTGAGATCGAATGGAAGCGGAATGAAGTAAATGGAAATGCACTTATTTTTTATCCCAATGGAAAGGTGCATAAGAAAGGCTATAAGATAAAAGACCTGGCCGAAGGCTGGTGGGATGAATACTATGAGAATGGCCAACTCAAGAGCCATGAATATTTTAAGAGTGGCAAGTACGAAGGCCCCGCTGAAACCTATTTTGAAAATGGACAAATCGAAAGCAAAGGAAAGTATGAAAATGACGAGCGACAAGGTGAGTGGGTTTTCTATCACAACAATGGTCAGATGAGCAAGATCGGCTCGTATGATCGGGGCCTCTCAACAGGCCTTTGGAAATATTTTTATCCCACCGGCATCCGCAACTTCATTGCCGAGCGCAAGGAAGGAAAACTAAATGGTGCCTATAAAGATTATTACGAAAGTGGCAAACTGAAAACCAAAGGAACTTGCCTGAATGATTTGTGGCAAGGGTACTACGAGTTGTTTTATGAGAACGGAAAGCGAAAGAAGCAGGGTTTTTATTTATTGGATAGTATGGATGGCGATTGGATTCAGTATTATGAAAATGATGCAGTTGAATTTACCGGTCATTATACCGACAATAAAAAAAATGGTGAGTTTAAATTTTACAGTGCCGATGGTAAATTAGAGTCAAGCGAGAATTTGAAAATGGGTTTACTCAACGGGCCTGCCATCGACTACCATCCGGATGGATCTGTGAAGGAAAGAAGAGTTTTTGTGAACGGAAAGATGGAGGGCTTACACGAAACATTTTATCCCAATGGAGCCAAGTTATGTGTTGGTACACACGTGAATGGCAAACGCGTAGGCGATTGGTACTGGTATTATGCAAATGGCAAGCTGGATACGCGCGAATCGTATGTGAATGGAAAGATGGAAGGAACGTTTGAGCGCTACTACGCTACCGGACAAAAAATGTCGGAAGGCTCATCAAAAAATGGTGCGGAAGAGGGACCGAAAAAAAATTATTTTGCTGATGGCAGGATAAAATCACAAGGCCTTGTACATTTAAACGAACGCCATGGACGGTGGGTATTCTTTGACTCGGTTACCAATAAAAAACAATCAGAAGGTGATTTTATTCTTGGTAAAAAAAATGGAAAATGGAATTACTATCTGGCCAAGACGAAATATGATTCGTACTCATATTACCTAAACGGCTTCGAAGAACTGCAACACAATATTGAAGACTCCATTAAATTTTGGGCAGACAGGGGCTATGTAGAAAAGGCACAACAGGCATTGACCTGGCTGGACAAAGTACGAAAGCGCGATTTTGGCAACGATCCCGCAAAAGCGAATGAAGCACTCTATTGGCATGCATATGTAAAAGCATCGGACAGTAAGCATGAAGAAGCGATCAGGCTTTACCGGCAATATTTGGCATACATCAAAAAGTGGAGAGGCGATACCCTGATTGCCTATGCCAATGCAGTAAACAACATAGCGGTAGTTCTCGGTAACATGAAACGCTACGAAGAAGCATTAATCGAACAACATTCGATCGATCAGTTTGAGTCCGTATGGAATGAACAAGGCGCGCTGACGCACTACAACAACATCTACTGGCTACTGACAAAAACGGGTCGCTTTGAAGAAGCAGAGACTTACATGCGAGCGAAGTTGAAACAAAAGCGACAAGCCGGAAATTATAATCCGGAAATCTACATGGAGCTGCAATTGAATTTGGTAGACCTCTATCTGAATAGTTTCGAAAATCTGGAAGCCAGCAAATTGCTTTGTATGCAAATTATCCAGCAAGCCGACTCACTCAACTTGCACAATACGTGGGGCAGTGGCATGGCGCATTACCGGTTAGCAGAAATTTTTCGCCGTGCAGGCGATCGTCCGGCTGCGTTGCAATGGAGCAAACGTGCCGACCCCATCTTGCAAAAAACGGTGCAAGTTGGTCCGGGCACATACCTCGATAATTTGCAAATGATGGGTGAACTCTACAATGCCCTTGTCTACCCCGACAGTGCCGCGTTGCCATTTACGAAAATGATCCAAATGGTCGATGACTGGGGTATTGAGAATCAAATCTATCGTGTGATTGCATTGGATGGACTTGCAGAAACATACTTTCTCAACTACAACTATCCGAAAGCATTTGAATTGTGGATGGAGGTGAAAACACTGCTAGAGAAAAAACAATCAACCACAGGCGGTTACTACATCGATGTGTTGCAGGAGCTAAGTGTGGTGCTGCCCTTTATTGATAAGAAAGAAATTCCATTAGCCGAAAAGTATTTATTGCAGGCGGTGGAATTAGCCGGTAAGCATTCAGCCGATTGGAAGTACAGAAACTTGTTAGGTTCCTTAGCGTCCTTCTATACCGATCATGAATTTTATGAAATGGCCACGCCGGTAATCGACAAACGAATTGCGTTGCTGCACGAAGCAAAGGAAACAGAAACGGAAAGCTATGCCGAAGCCATCAGCGCAAAAGGAAACAATCTCTACTTTCACGGTGAGTATCGCGAGGCGTTAGCGATTTTTCAGTCCTTGATGCCGTTGGCAGAAAAATTGGTGAGCATCAATCCTAAAGTATATGTCGAAGCACTCGCTGATCAGGCTTCTTGTTTCACTCAATTGAATCAAATGGACAAAGCAGAAGAGTTGCACCGGCAAGCGCTGGCTGCTGCGGAGAAGTATTTAGGTGAGAATCATTTTGTCACTATTCAAAAAGCAGAGGGACTGGCGAGTTCACTCAAGAGAGATCAGCAATACACAGAAGCGGAGAAATACTATCGACTGGCTGCCGATCGTATCAAGAAGTCGATGGGTGCGGACAATTTGAAATATGCGTACGCCATCAGCAACATAGCTGGCGTGTACAAAAGCCGAGGCGCTTACAAGAAAGCACTCGAGTACTACCACACCTACGAATCATTATTGCTGCACCATTTATCGCCGGTTTCAAATGGTTACGTCATTCTGCTGGAAAATCTGGCGTTCGTTCATGCGCGATTGGGAAATTTCAATCTCGCGGAGAAAAATTATTTAAGAGCGCTGGAATTGACTAAGGAAATCTACGGACAGAAACAAATGAATTATGCCTGGCGCTTAAGTACGATCGGTGAATTTTATTTTGATGAAGGCCGCTATGATGTTTCTGAGAAAATGCTGGAAGAAGGCCGTCAGATTGTACTGGCATACGTGGGCAGCGAAAGTAGTGACTATGCCGATTTTTTGATTTCACTGGCGAAGACAAAAATTCGACTAGAGAAATACAAAGAAGCCGAAGAAATGATACTCAAGTCCGTAGCCATTTATAAAAACCACATCGATAACCATTTTGGAAGCTACCTGGGTACTGTAGAGCAACTACAATCGTTCTATAGTTTGTTCGGACGCTATGCAGAGGCGCTTGATGTGGTAGACCATTCACTGGTACTCATCGAACAAAAGTGGGGAAAAAGTTCGCGCTATATCGATAACCTCTTATTCAAAGCAAACATTTACATCAGCCTGAAACAATACGATAGCGCCCGCTCTATTGCGCGTCAATGCCTGGCAGTAGCAGAAGATTTATTCGGACCCTCGCATTGGATGGTGCTTACCGCGTATCGCGATATAGGATTTGCCGACATCAGGCAATTAAAATTAGAAGATGCCGAAAAGAATTTTCAATATGTGGTCGATCATTTGAAGATGAGCGGCAGCACGCAGTCGATTGATTATTCGGTGGCATTAAATAATATCGCTACGGTGCACTTGGAAAAGAAAAATTTTGCACTAGCTGAAAAATATCTGAAAGAGGCGTTGGCGATCAATGAGAAGCTAAAGGATGGCGCAGGCATAGATTTCAATCACTTGAATCTGGGAAAAGTATATGCACAATCCGGCAGACCGGAATTGGCTGAGACGAATTTTAAGTTGGCGATGAATAGCCGTAACAAATACCTGCTGGCTAATTTTTATTTTCTCAGCGATAATGAAAAAGCGCAGTATTGGAATCCAGTCCTTTGCGGCCAATCGGTTCAAACAAAACCCGGCCATCCTGCAAGATCTGTACAACCTGCAATTAGCTACCAAAGGAATTTTGTTAAGCACCTCTAACAAAATCAAGAAGCGCATCTTAAGCAGCAACGATTCGGTCATGATCAATCACTACTATCAATGGTTACGCCAGCGCGATCAGTTGGCTCAGTTTTATGCTTTGAGTAAAGATGAAATGAAGTCAAAAAAATCAAGCATTGATTCGTTGGAGCGTTTAGCAAAAGCCACCGAAAAGGAATTGAACATCAGCGCCGAAGATTTGGAAAAGGATAAAGGCCGCGAAACTACGTGGCGCGAAGTGCAGCGCGCGTTGGCACCGAACGAAGCAGCCATCGAAATCATTCGTGTGCGACACCATACTGCGCACCCCAGGGATAGTATTGTATACGTGGCCATGGTGCTCACATCTGAATCGAAAACCGGACCACAGGCCGTGGTTTTACCCGACGGCAAATTATTGGAAGGCCGCGCTTTGCGTTTTTACAAAAATGCCATCAGCGCACAGATAGCCGATTCAGTATCCTTTAAAAATTATTGGGCGCGAATACAACCCTTATTGAAAAACAAAACCAAACTGTATGTATCTGCCGATGGTGTTTACAACTCCATCAACCTCAACACCCTTCGCGATGCAAGTGGTAGCTATTTGGTGGAAGCGAAAAACATTTCATTGGTAGCCAACACCAAAGATGTGGTGTACTTAAAAAAGAAAAGCAACGTGTTTACCAAAGCCAATGCAAGCCTCATTGGTTTCCCAAAATATTTTATCGGCAAAGACCGCTTCAAGCAGCGAAATAAACAACGCGATTTTAACTTCGATCAATTATCCGAGCTCGACTTCACCGGCATCGCCGAGTTGCCGGGCACTAAAACAGAAATTGAAAAAGTAGACGGTATTCTTTCCACACATCGCTGGCAGGTAAAAACCTACACTAACGAGGAAGCGACGGAAGAAGTACTCAAGCAAATGGCGCAACCGGGCTTGCTTCACATTGCAACACACGGCTTCTTTACCGACGATAAGGATAAAAGCAGCACGACTGATCCAATGCTCCGGGCCGGCTTGTTGTTTACCGGTGCGGCCAATTTTTTACAAGACAAAGTAAATTGGGGAAGCGATAACGGAATACTTACTGCATACGAAGCATCCAATCTCAATTTGGATAACACCGAGTTGGTGATTTTGAGTGCCTGCGAAACAGGGAAAGGCGAAGTGCAAGATGGGGAAGGCGTTTACGGGTTGCAGCGTGCATTTCAAACCGCCGGAGCCAAATCAATTCTCATGAGCTTGTGGAAAGTAGATGATACCGCCACACAAGAATTGATGGCGTTGTTTTATGAAAACTGGACCAACGGTAAAACGAAATCAGAAGCATTTAAGCAAGCCCAACTTTCGCTGAAACAAAAGTATTCTAATCCATACTATTGGGGCGCTTTTGTGATGATGGGTGAATAACAAAACAAAAAATACGATGAAACTCCCACAGAAAACCTTCGTCCTTTCCATCATATGTTGCCTGTTCTTGTCATTTACATTAACAGGCGACAATTGGAATGTGCTGCTTCCGGGCAATGAACTGCTCTACTCTGTCACACTCGATCAGCAAGACTATCAGTATTCAGTAAAAGTAGAGAAGCAAAAGAAAATCTACTCGTTTGACTATTCGATCAAAGGCGGCTCTAAAATTTTGGCGGGAGTTTATCAATGCGAGGCCAACCCGAACTATGAGTATAACCAAAGCACCCTGGCGATTCCGGGTAGTTCCATCGAAGGAGATTTTGATCCATACATTTTAGTGGGCAAAGAGTTGGCAGCAAAGTTGGGTAAGCTGAAATGGAATGCAGAAACAACCATTGTGGTGGAAGGAAAGACATACACCCTCACTGTCAATGGAGTCGACTCATTTTCCTATGCCACGCAAAATGACCGAGAGTATGTAGATGCCTTGTATTGCACACTATCCGATGGAAGTAAAGACGGCTCGCTTATCATCGGCACCGAAAAAAATAAACAAGTGATCTTTCAACTAGATATGCCCAATCTGTTTTCCATGCAGCTTGACACGATCCGCCCCGCCACCTACTGATTACTTCAGTTTGATAAGACAGAATACCGCATAGTTGATCATGTCCTGATAATTTGCTTTCACGCCTTCGCTGGCGAGGGTTTTTCCCTGATTGTCTTCAATCTGCTTCACGCGAAGCAGCTTCATCAAAATAATATCGGTGATGGAACTCACACGCATTTCGCGCCAGGCTTCGCCGTAGTCATGATTTTTGTTTTGCAACAATTCAAAAGTTTCATCGGCTGCCTGAGCGTAAAGAGGCTCCAATTCCTGAAATGTCATATCCATTTTGTCGGAATCCTTCAGCGACAGCTGAATCATGGCAATGATGCAATAATTAATGATGCCAATAAATTCATCTTTGATGGGGTCATCCACCTTTTGCACACCTTTTTCCTGCACGCTGCGAATACGCTGTGCCTTAATGTACAGTTGATCGGTAATGGAGGGCAATCGCAAAATGCGCCAGGCAGTACCATAGTCATGCGTCTTCTTGGCAAACAATGTTTTGCAGGTGGCAATTACCTCTTTATATTCGTGCAGGGTTCCTTCCTTCATAAGCGGTGCAAAGTAAATTATTTTCTGCCAACAAAACACTCAACATAAAATCGACGCTGGTCGATTTTTCATCGCCCAAGGTAATGGGCATTGTCAACGTTACACCCGATAGCTTTTTTGCCGGTAGCCGGCAGGAAGAAACGGTGGCGCAGCTAAAACAAGTCGAAAAAATGCTAAGCGAGGGAGCCGATTTTATTGATGTGGGCGGATATTCATCGCGGCCCGGCGCAGCAGATGTGCCTGTGGAAGAAGAAGTGAGTCGCGTTATCCCCGCCATTCAGGCCATTGTAAAAGAGTTTCCGTCAGCGATTCTTTCTGTGGATACCTTTCGTGCTTCAGTGGCAGAGCAGGCATTGCAAGCGGGAGCAGTTATGGTCAATGATATTTCCGCTGGTGAATTGGATGTTGCCATGATTGCCACAGTTGCCCGTTGGAAGGTGCCGTACATCGCCATGCACATGCGGGGCACCCCGCAAACCATGACCTCGCTGACGAATTACGATGATTTGCTCAAGGAGATTGTTTTCTATTTTCAGCAGCGGATTAAGTTATTTACCCAAGCAGGCATACCCGATGTCATCATCGACCCGGGCTTTGGCTTTGCAAAAACAATCGACCAGAATTTTCACTTGCTCAATCACCTGAATTACTTGCGCATTCTGGAAAGACCTGTTTTGGCCGGCTTATCGCGCAAATCAATGATTTGGCGAACCTTGCACACCACTTCCGAAAATGCTCTGAACGGTACCACCGCCTTGCATGCCGTGGCGCTGCTGAAGGGGGCTTCCATTTTGCGCGTGCACGATGTAAAGGAAGCGGTTGAAACGGTGAAGCTACTCACCAAGTTAGTGTAACCGATCTTGGGTAGTTGCCCTTCCGTAAGTTGTGCGGATAAATTCCAATTTCTGTTCACGAAATTCTATCTTTGTATAAATGATTTTTCTTTTCAAAATCGGCTTTCTTGAAATCAGTTGGGTCGACCTGATTGATGTTACGTTGGTGGCCGTTTTGTTGTATCAAATTTACAAGTTGATACGAGGCAGTATTGCAGTCAATATTTTTCTGGGAATACTCGCTCTGTATTTGGTGTACCTGATTGTGCGGGCAGCACAGATGGAGTTGCTCGCTACCATACTCGGCCAGTTTATGGGAGTAGGCGTGTTGGCCATGATCATTTTGTTTCAGCCCGAGATTCGAAAGTTTCTTTTACTGATTGGACGTGGGGCGGAAATCAATCGCGGCGATTTTTTAAAATCACTCGCCAACTGGCGCACCAGCTACCACGATGATTTTGATGTACACCAACTCATGGAAGCCATCAAGACATTGAAAGCTACACGCACGGGTGCATTGATTGTTTTTTCCCGAGATATTGAATTGAAGTTTTATGCCGAAACAGGAGACCCCATTGATGCGGAGGTGAACAAGCGTTTACTCATTTCTATTTTTAACAAGAACAGTCCACTGCACGATGGAGCGGTGATCATTCACAAAGGAAGAATAAAGGCAGCACGCTGTGTGTTGCCGGTAAGCGACAACGATCATTTGCCGCCTCATTTCGGATTGCGCCATCGCTCGGCTATTGGCATGAGCGAAACAACCGACACACTCGTAGTAGCGGTATCGGAAGAAAGTGGTCGTTTGATTTTAGCACGCAACGGGAAATTTATCAGAGGCTTGAAGCTGCGAACCGTAGAACAAAAAGTGTTAGAGTACCTCCACAACAGTGAACCCGCCAATTGGGAGGAAGTGCACACAGAACCAGAGCCTGCGGAAGTTCAAGAAACGAAGGCATCGTAAGCGGATGCCTTCATTTTTTTATCCAACAGTTGCTTCAATCACCTATTTGTAAAGACACCATGAAGAAGTTTTTCATTTTGATATTGAGCTTTTCCCCATTCGGGCTCTCCGCTCAATCCATCGAAACGGTTATACAAAAAGGACATGAACTCGCAGTGATTGCGGTTGCCATCAGTCCCGATAGCAATTATGTAGCTACCGGCAGCCGCGATAAAACCATTAAACTTTGGGAGCTGAGTTCGGGGCGTGAGGTGCGCAGTTTCTTAGGTCATGAAACTTCCGTGAATGCCATTGACTTTAGCCGCGATGGAAAATACCTCGTATCGAGCAGCACAGATAAAACCGCTCGCTTGTGGGAAGTAGCTACCGGGAAATTGTTATTCACCACTGAAGAACAAAAAGATTTTCTGACCGATGTAGCCATCAGTCCGAACGGAAAATATTTTGTGGCGGCTGGCTATCCTGATTCTGCCATTGTAGTGGACATCGCCACCAAAAAAATTGTGAAGAAGTTGGCCGTAAATGCCGATCAGGGTTTAGGAAGTGGTGTAAACATCGCCTTTAGCCCTGATGGAAACTGGATTGCTTTTGGAGAAGACAATCGCACGGCTATTGTGTATCAAACCAGCACGTGGAAGCAAGTTTATAAATTTCAAAAAGAAGAAGGTTGGTGTGGCGGCTGTGGCACGCAGGTAATTTTTAGCCGTGACAGCAAATCGTTTTTTATGGCATCGCACAATGGCGAAGTGAAGCGCTATGATCTGGCCAATGGTAAGTTGATGCATTTGTATGTGGAAAATATCGATGAGCTTCGATCCATCGATGTGAGCATGAACAATCAGTGGTTGTTGGTTTCCTCCAAAGCGGATGCAATTGTTTGGGATATTGTTTCCGGCAAAGAATTGGCGAAGATAAATCCGGCAAAAATTGAAGACCTGAACGAAGCCTGTTTTACGATTGACGGGAAAAATATCATCTTCACTTCCAACGATAATACTGCCTCTATTTGGAACATCCAACAAAGCAAACTCGTCAAGTCATTAACCGGTTTTTTGAACCAGCGCGATAAGGGTGGAATTACCTACAACTACAACGACATGTGGGAGCGCGACATCTACGATTACATTCGCTTCAAAAATAATTTATTGATCTCTGCCGATGGCACGGAGTTGATTAAAGGAAAATTTGGAAAGAAGGTGAAGCGGTGGAACATGGCTACCGGCAAAACTTCCATGGAATATGTGAGCCATCAAAAAGGAGTGGTGTGTTATGTTTTGTCGGCCGATGGCAAACGCCTGCTCACAGGCGGTGGCGACGGCAAGTTGGTTGTGTGGGATGTAGCCAAAGGCGACACGCTGCAATCCATTCAATCGTACGACCATCCTGTTTTGGATGTGCATTTCAATGAAGACGAAACAAAGATCATTTCATCCAGCTGGGATGGCAGTATGAAAATTCATGACATCCAATCCGGTAAGCGACTGCATTATTTTGACTTCGGTGCGCAGCTGGGTTCTGCATACAATGTGCTTTGGTCGGCAAACGATTTGTATGTATTCACATCGCATGGAAAGTTTTTGAAGATGTGGGAAGTTGATACACATGCCGAAGTGCGAAACTTTGTTGGGCACTCCGAATTGATTTCTTCTTTGTCGTTGAGTGCGGATGGAAAAATACTGATGAGCACGAGCCGCGATGGCAGCACACGTCTATGGGATATTGGCACCGGCCTGATGATTCGCAAAATGGTGAACGAAGGAGCAACCCACGCCGGAATTTTTAGTGCCGATGGAAAATCCATTTACACGGCAGGCTCCGATCGCCTCATTCGTCAGTGGGATATCAATACATCAAAAGTGCTGCGTGTTTTCGAAGGACATAAAAGCGACATCTCCACATTGCGCCTTCATCCGAATGGAAAGATGCTCATCAGCTACAGCGTAGATGGCTCTACCAAGTTTTGGGATTTGCAATCGGGTAAAGAGTTTTTTGAACACATTCACTTTGGTGAACGCGAGTGGATGGTGAAGAACCCGGAAGGATATTTTAATGGAACTGACAATGCGCGTCAATACATTCATTTTGTGGATGGCATGAAGACCTATTCGGTCGATCAGTTTTTTGATGAGTTTTATCGCCCCGATTTATTGCAGAAGATTTTTAACGAGCGGGGCGGAGCCGAAGATAACAAAGGCGTTCAAGGCAAGCTAAATCAATCGCCACCTCCTTCGGTGAAGGTGGCCGCCTTAGTAACCAACGACCCCACGAAAGCGGAAGTGTACATTCGGGTGACAGATCGTGGAGCAGGTGTGCGTGAGCTAAAACTTTTTCACAATGGTAAGCGGGTGGTAATTTTCGGAGATACTAAACTGCCGAAAGGGAAAGACCAGACTACTACTGTGAAAGTGAGTGTAAATTTAGTGGGAGGTACAAATACATTTTCGTCTTCGGCAATTAATCAGGATCGTATAGAGTCCGAGCCTGCAACGGTGGAGTTATTTTCAGAAACGTCTTCTAAAAGCAGCACGTGCTATATTTTAGCAGTGGGCATCAATCAATATAAAAATTCAAAACTTTCGCTTAGCTATGCCAAACCCGATGCCGAATCGTTTGGAAAAGTAATGGACGAAAAGGGAAAGTTATTTAAGAATGTGATGATGAAAACGTTATACGACGGTGATGCATCGAAGTCGTCCATCTTAGCCGCATTGGACGAGTTGAGTACTCAGATTAGTCAGGAAGATGTATTCATCTTTTATTATGCAGGCCATGGTAGCATGGTCGATAATCAATTCTTTTTCATTCCCACAGAAAGCTCTCGTCTCTACGATTTAAGTTCCCTGCGAAAGGAGGCGATTGAAGCCTCTGTTTTGCAAGAGAAGTTTAGAAACATCAAAGCACTGAAGCAATTGATAGTGATGGATGCGTGCCAGAGTGGAGGATCGGTGGAGCTGTTGGCAAACCGGGGAGCCGCAGAAGAGAAAGCAATTGCCCAGCTATCGCGAAGTGCAGGAATTCATGTGATGGCATCGGCAGGCAGCGAACAGTTTGCAACGGAGTTTGCCGAACTCGGGCACGGATTGTTTACCTATGTGTTGATAAAAGCTTTGCAAGGTGATGCCGATGGCGCACCCAAAGATGGCAAGGTTACTATTTACGAGCTGAAGTCATACTTAGACGATCAGGTGCCGGAGATGACGCGCAAGCTGAAAGGTAAACCACAATACCCCTACACATTTTCTCGTGGTCAGGATTTTCCGGTGGTGATTGAGAATTGAGCGGAGGTTTTTGTAAATTAGAAAAGCGAATTGGTAATCATTGATTTGTCAAATCAGAAATGAAAGAAGTCAGCAAGGCTAAGTTTTATTTGGTGAAGTATTTTTTTCTGGTGTTTGCACTCTTGCAGGCTACGGTAGCAGTTGTATTGTTTTTTCAATTTCAGGACACACCACGCAACCGAGCCATTATTGCAACTATTTTTTTGTTGAGCATCATACTTTTTTCCATTCAGGTAATGGTCAGTGATAAAATCAAGCGAGTGGCAGTCAGCAAGAAGAAGGTTACTATCTTGTTGGGCGCAAAGCGGAAGAGCTATAATTGGTCGGAAGTGAAAGAGATAAAATTTTACACACTACTCAATCTCTACAGTTTGAAAATTAAAGGAAAACCCGACCGTATTTATTTTTTGCCAAATGCTCCGCAAACTATTTTAGGAGTACCATCATCAATGCCTGAGTTTCTTAAAAAGAAGATTAGTAAGGTGTAGTCATTCTTGATTAGTGTTTATCAATTAAGGACAACTCTAAAAACTCAATTTCATCTTTCTCTCTTTGGAGAAGGGAAAAAAAGAAGGTGGTCAAAAGAAGTTTTTTAAGCTTGTAGTTAACAAATCACTTGCTTGTGCCAACGCGCTGTTTCTTCAAAACGAGGTACTCCAGAAAAAGAGCATCATTCCATGCAGGGCAGTAATGATAAAATAATCCGACTTTCAGTTTCGTAAGCAACAAGCGCTTCCCATTCGATAGATGGGCGGGCACATTGCCAATAAAGAATGGATAGTTGCTCTTTTCAATCTGTGCATTTAATTCAGGCAAACCGGGAAGTGCGAGCGGTGGAGCTTCGTGTCCCCACTTCATTAGCGCAGTGCCAAGTACAATTTTTTCCAGTAAATCTTCGGAGTGTTGAAATTCATCGAGCGCGAGAGCACACAGCGTCGGTTTCAATGCTTCAAGTTTGGGAATAGCACGCACGTACATTAATCTGGCAATGTGATAGAGAAGTAGTGACGTTTTTCCATAGTAGGGTGAAATACGTAACGGTTGCTCTACAATATCCCTGTTTTGAATACAGGCTACAATTAAATCCAAGCTTGCGCTATCCACCTTGGTCCAACATAAATTTTTTGCCTGCACCATCCACAATACATTTGTTAGCACACATACATCCAGCACCACTGGAATTTTTTTTCCAAACCAGCTGGAATAGAATTGATATGACTGGTATTTTTTGTCAACACTTTTGCTTTTTTTCCCAGGGTGAGCGAACCCTTGCATGATCGAATGAATTCGTGCGACGGAGGTCGAATCATTTGCCAGAGCCAGCATAGATAAGGCCGTCACATCCAAATCGTCCGGTGGTGCATAGTCACGGAGAAACGTATTCGTCAACCATCCATACGGAAATGTATAGGCACTGTCCGTTCGCCAGAAATTATAAGTGCCGCGCCCTTTTTTGTTGGCAAATTTTTGAAAGGGTAATCGGGCACGAAGGATAATGCTATCGACAACGGATGTGTGTGGTTCTAGTGAGGGTTTGAGATTTTGAAGCGTAACGATCAGCAGATCATTATAAAAAATATTGTTATTGATTTTAGCCTCACGCATCGTTGGCTTGCGTGTCACATACGATGGAACGACCCCTGCCAGAAGCAATGGCCGTTCAAGTTTTTGTAGTTCGAAAATGCGATGCAGTAAGTCAGCCTCGTGAATGGGCTGAGCACCGGCAGTATACGCTAACCACCAAAAACAAACAACCCATCGCCACCTTGTTGACATTCAAATAGGATTGCAAAAGACATTTGATCATTTACTTCACAACCCCCAACTCTTTCCCCACTTCGGTAAATGCCTGGATGGCTTTATCCAAATGATGACGCTCATGGCCTGCGGAAATTTGTACACGGATGCGCGCTTTCCCTTTTGCCACCACCGGATAGAAAAATCCAATCACATAAATTCCTTTTTCCAACAACTTCTCTGCAAACTTTTGCGCCAGAGGTGCCTCATACAACATAATCGGCACAATGGGATGCACACCCGGCTTGATGTCAAATCCGGCCTTGGTCATCTCCTCACGAAAATATTTTGTATTTGATTCCAATTTATCCCGTAAGGCTGTCGTCTCCGATAACATGTTGAAAACTTCAATGGATGCACCAACAATGGAAGGAGCGAGGGTGTTCGAGAACAAGTACGGGCGTGAGCGCTGGCGCAGCATTTCAATAATTTCTTTTTTACCGGAAGTAAATCCGCCCGACGCACCACCCAACGCTTTTCCTAAAGTGCCGGTAATGATATCCACACGATCCAGCACACCACAATGTTCGGGCACACCGCGACCCGTCTTACCAATGAATCCCATGGAATGACACTCATCCGTCATTACCAACGCTTCATATTGATCGGCCAGATCACAGATCTTATCCATTTGAGCGATCGTTCCATCCATTGAGAAAGCACCGTCTGTTACGATAATGATTTGGTTGGCTCCGGCTTTTCTGGCGTCTTCCAGTTGCGTTTTCAAATCTTCCATATCGTTGTGCTTGTAGCGATAGCGCATGGCCTTGCACAACCGCACCCCATCAATGATGGAAGCGTGATTCAACTCATCTGAAATGATGGCATCCTTCTCGCCGAACAATGGCTCAAACACGCCACCATTCGCATCGAATGCGGCCGCGTATAAAATCGTATCCTCTGTGCCTAAAAATTCGGAGATCTTTTTTTCTAATTCTTTATGAATATCCTGAGTACCGCAGATAAACCGCACCGATGACATGCCAAAGCCATGTGTGTCAATTGCTCTTTTGGCCGCCTCGGTTACGCGCGGGTGCGACGAAAGCCCCAGGTAATTGTTGGCACAGAAGTTTACAACCTCTTTACCATCAGCCGTTTTGATGTCAGCGGCCTGAGGGGTAGTGATGATCCGCTCTTTTTTAAACAGACCGGCTTCCTGAATGGTGGCTAACTCCTTTTGCAAAACGGGTTGTAGTCTTTTGTACATGGCTCTCTTTTTTAAATGAAGGCACAAATCTACAAATCGTAACCCGTAATTCGTACATCGTAAATTTCCCTAACTTCGCCCCCGCATTCGATTTAACCTAGGTTAAACCCTGACAATCCGCAGGATTCGTCAGTTAAATGAATAAATTTTCGTAATGCATAATTTGGGTTTAGGTATGAAGAAAACGAAGGTTTTATTGATAGGCGCAGGCGGCCAATTGGGCTCCGAACTCACGCAGGGTTTATGGCGCATTTACGGGCAGGAAAATGTCATCGCGTCCGATATCAAAGATGCGCAAGGCATTTTAAAAGAAGGCCCTTATGAAAAGTTTGATGTGATGCAGCGCGACAAACTATTTGAGTTGTTAAAGAAAAATGAGATCACACAAGTCTATCATCTCGCAGCTCTTCTGTCGGCCACCGGCGAAAAAGACCCGCGGTGGGCATGGAAGTTGAACATGGAGAGTTTGCTTTTTGTGTTGGAGGCCGCTCATGAATTGAAGTTGCACAAAGTATATTGGCCCAGTTCCATAGCTGCATTTGGCCCAACTACCCCCAAACAAAATACCCCGCAAGATACCATCATGGACCCCACCACGGTTTATGGTATCACCAAATTGGCAGGCGAGTTGTGGTGCGAATATTATTTCCGTCGCTATGGAGTAGATGTGAGAAGCCTTCGGTACCCCGGATTGATTGGCTACAAAACGCCACCCGGTGGAGGCACTACCGACTATGCAGTGGATATTTATTTTAAGGCGCTGAAAGAAAAAAAGTACGAGTGTTTCTTAGCACCTGATACGTATTTGCCCATGATGTACATGGACGATGCGGTGAAGGCTACCATCGATTTGATGGAAGCGCCAGCAGAAAAAGTGAAGGTGCGCACCAGTTATAACATTGGTGCCATGAGCTTTTGCCCGGCACAAGTGGCATCAACCATTAAGAAGCACATACCCGACTTCACCATCACATACCAGCCGGACTTCCGGCAAGCCATTGCCGACTCATGGCCTAAGTCGATCGATGATGCTACTGCGCGACAAGACTGGGGATGGAAGCATCAATTCGGATTGGAAGAAATGACGACAGAGATTTTAACGAGCCTAACCAGACATCCGCATTACCTCGTGTAACTGCCCATTAATTTTGCACAACAAACCGCACCGTTTTTGAAAATGCGGCCGATGAAAAACGGGCGTAGTACAAACCGGACGTAAGCGGCTTGGCAAAAATCAAGCTGGCATCACTTTGTGAATCTGTAATTCTGCCTACTTCGTTGCCCATGTTGTCGAGCACCCAAATGCTATACGCTTCATCCAACGGAAAATTAATTTTGATGTGAATGAATTTGCCTTCCGAAGGGTTGGGGTAAACCATAAATTGTTTTTCATGGGTGTAGTCCACCGAAATTATTTCAAAGTATTCGGTATAAAGATCAAAGTCAACCGACTTCAATCGGTAATAATTTTTGCCTATGAGTGGACTGCGATCGACAAATGAATAGCTGCTTTCCTGATTGGTGGTGCCATGACCTTTGATGACTCCAATCTCCTTAAAAGAATAGCCATCCGATGATTTTTCAAGAGAGAAGAAATCAAAGTTAACTTCAGATGCAGTTTTCCATTCCAACAGAATGTCGGTGATCCGCTGGCTTCCATAAAAATCAGTCAGCGAAATTGGCAACGTGTTATTCTCGTCGGACAATGTGAACGTTGCGTTGTTGAGCACCGTGGTGGATGCTGCGGCTGATTGACGCGGAGGTCCTGCTGAACTGAGCAATTGCAATGTACCGATGGGGTTAAATCCGGAGCCTGTGTTTGCGTACGTTTGAAATCGTAGGGTAGAGTTAGATCCATTATCAAGCGCAGCCAGCCAGGTGAATGAAACATCTCTACCAGCTGCGGGGTCTGCCCCTGCGGTTACATCCCAACTTGCAGCAATGCTGGTGCTGGCATTAAACGTATTTACACCCACCGTTCCGGTGCGCCGAATGAGTGTTACGTTGCCAATGTTGTTCGCTCCACTGGCAATGCTCAACCCCAAATAAGTAAGCGCACCTGTACCCACCGAAGTGCTTCCCATTTGTGCATAGCCGTTGATGTAGCTAGTTGCAGATTCGGTGACACTGACGGCAGACGATGGGAACTTGATTTGTCCCGCAGCATTGGTGTTTAAGACACCGAGGGTAAAGGTAGTCGCTGTGTTAACTGTAATGCTTTGATCGCCCAGTGTGGCGCCATTGGTTCGGTTCATCACTAAGGTAGAGATGGTGGGCGAGCCGTTGAAGATCGAGTTTGGTAAAACGATGGTGCTGCCCGAGGTGTAGCCTGTATCACCAAATCGGAGCGTTGTGCTGGTGTTGGCAGTAACTTGCCCATTGGTGCGGGCCAGTGGTGTTGCATTCGTATGTAAAATCAGTGTTGCTGAGCTAATGGTAAAAGTACCAACCACTAAATTAAGTTGCCCGCCGATGCTTCCTTTTCCACCCGAAGGAAGAGCGAGGTTGAGCGTGTTGCTGGTGGCCCCGACTGAAAGGGTTGAGCCGTTGTCGATTTGAAGAGCGTTGCCTGTTGTTTTAGATAACGTTAATGAGTTGCCCGAAGCTGAAGGTGTAAATGAATAAGCAGAACTTCCGGTCACCAGTATGTTACCCACCGTTTGCGTTGGCACATTGGTGATCGATTGGTTGGCACCGCTGCTGGTAAAAGTTAAATAATCGTTCGTGCCAGGTGTTGTGCGGGTGGGTGTCCAGTTGGCCGCTGTTTGCCAATTGCTGCTGGAAGAGCCATTCCATGAATAAGTAGTGCCCGTGGTAACACTGCTGGTGCAGAATGCATCGCCTTGTGTACAGGTGTTGAAATTCAGTGAAGGGCATCCGCCGGAACAAGAAGCACCATTGCCCAGATCGAGTGTGCCACCCGATATGGTGCCGGTGCCGCTGAATACGGCATTGTTCTTACCTTTAAAAGTGCCCGTCACAATCAATGTTCCGTTCACGACATAGTTTACGTTATCATCGAAATCCGTAAAATTGCCGTTAATGACAACAGTTACTCCGGCCGGAATGGTAATGGTAGGGTTGGAGCCCGTAGAGCTTACAGTAATATCTCCGGTAAGTGTCAGCGAAACGTTGATAGTTAGATTGTCGCCATCTCCAAGCGTGCCAACGGATAGGTTTTCAGTAAAAGTTCCGCCTACGGAAGGAGGGGTACCACCGCCGGCACAGCTCCAGCTTAAAGCCGACCAGTTTTGGACACCTCCCGGATAGGTGTTGATGCACGTCTGAGCTTTTAGAGAAGAGAAACTAACAAGTAAGGTTACTACTAAATAGAGGTATTTCATGAGAGGGGAGTGGGGAAACCGTTTGTTACAGTTGATAAAATAAACTAGTCGCAATATTTGGGGTATTTTTAGGATGCAAGATTTAACGCCATGTCGAAACTAAAGAAGTTAGCCGGAGAGACTGTTCTCTACGGCTTCGGGAGTATTTTCCCCAGAATGCTTAATTTTTTGCTGGTGCCATTGCACACCATCAATGCCTTTTCCACGGCAGAATATGGCGTTTTAACTAAGCTAATGGCATTTGTTGCGTTCATCAATGTGGTTTTCACGTTCGGCATGGAGACCGCTTTTTTCAGGTACACTTCCAAACATGGTGCCAATCAAAAACAAGTCTTCAATCTCACCCAAACAGTGGTGCTTCTGGTGAGTGTCCCGTTATCAATTGTGTTTATCCTTTTCGCAACACCCATCTCCGGTGCTTTAAACATAGGGGCGCATGCAGACTATGTAGTGTGGCTCACCTTAATTATGCTCACAGATTCTATCGTTGCCATCCCTTTTGCGCAACTCCGGCTACAAAAAAAGGCGGTTCAGTTTGTCGTTTATAAAATTGTCAACGTGCTGGTGTTGGTGGCACTCAACGTTTATTTTTTGAAATACAATTACGATCCTAAAATCAACATCGGGTATGTTTTAATCGCCAACCTCGTTGCCAATGGGCTGCTCATTTTATTTTTCTTTCGCACACTTTTACAATGGCGACCCGCCTATGATAAAGAGACTTCGCCCGCCATGCTGCAATACGCGTATCCGGTTATGCTCACGGGTGTGGCCGGTATGACCAACGAAATGTTTTCGCGCTTAACATTGGATTGGTGGCTTCCTGATCATTTTTACAAGAACACCACCAAAGAAGATGCATTGGGTGTGTTTGGAGCTTGTTATAAGTTTGCTGTGCTCATGAACTTGGGTATTCAGGCTTTTCGGTATGCGGCTGAGCCCTTCTTTTTTGCAAATGCTACCGATAAAAATTCGCCGACTCTATTTGCCAAAGTCAATCATTATTTTGTGGTGGCGGGTTGCATTGTTTTATTGGGTATCAGTTTAAATCTGGAAATCCTTCAAAACTTTATCGGAACCAACTTTCGGTCGGGCATGCACATTGTACCGATTTTATTAATGGCCTATCTGCTATTGGGCATTTATTACAATTTCAGTGCATGGTTTAAGCTTACGGACAAAACTTATTTTGGAACCCTCATTACAGCGGGTGGCGCAATCATCACCGTTGCTGGCAACTTCTGGCTCATCCCGATCTTAGGCTACACGGGCAGCAGTTGGGCTGCTCTGCTTTGTTATGCCTTTATGGCGATGCTCTGTTATTATTTTGGGCAAAAATATTTTCCGGTTCCGTATCGCATTGGCCCCATGATGATTTATTTGATCGTAACATTTATGATAGCTGTCGTTGTGAACGCCATTCCTGTTGATAACTTCTGGCTCTCGCTGGGCTTTCATGGGGCAGTGCTGATTACATACATCGGCGTCGTCTTCGTTATTGAGCGCCGAAATTGGAACAAGGCTATTTAGCCACTCGATTTACTCACTTGAATACCCGAAAAATCGATTAATTTTGCAGATTCAATAGACTTTAACTCCGAAGGTGCGCGCTATTTCAATCATCCTGACTTTAAGTACGTTGCTGGTGGCAGCAAACGCGGCACATGCTCAGCGCGACAAACGTAAAAAAGGTGGTGTTTCCGAATCGGCCGCGGCACGCGCAAGTGATGCAGAGGCTTTCTTTACGGAAGGCGAAAAATTCTTTATCCTCGAAGATTACTCCAAATCGTTGCTCTACTTTTTACGTGCTCAGGAGGTAGACCCGGGCAATGCGGCCATTGCCTACAAAATTGCGGAGGTATTGGTAAAGAGCAACAAAGACGAAGATTTACTCAAAGCCACCGCATACATCGAGCAGGCACTGCGCATCGAAAAGAAAAACAAATATTATTACTTGCTCGCCTCCAACATCTACAATAGCCAGGGACTCTTTTTAAAATCGGCCGAAGTGTTGGAAACCATGCTCAAGGAAGTTCCCCACACCGAAGAGTATTTATATGAACTGGCCAGCATTTATCTGTTTGCTAAAAAAGATGAAGAGGCATTAAAAACTTATAACCGCGCCGAAACCGCATTGGGCATCAACGAAGCTTCATCGTTGCAAAAGCAGCGCATTTACATTGATGAGGGAAAAGTAGACGAAGCAATCAAAGAAGGCGAAAAACTGATTGAGGCTTTTCCCGAAGAAGAACGCTATGTCTTGGCTCTTGCCGAAACGCTTTCGCAAAGCAAACAAACTACCCGTGCCATTACCTACATTGAAAAATACTTGAAAGAAAATCCCGGTTCCTCAGCAGGGAAAATGTTGTTGGGAGGGCTCTACCGCGACAATGGAAATGAAGAAAAATCAAGATCGTTGGTACGTGAACTTTTTGATGATCCCAAAGCAGCCCTCAACAGTAAGTTAATCATGTTGGGTACCTATAGTGCTACACTGTCAGAAGCAAAGGGCAAGGGTAAAAATGATGCCAATTTGGAAAATTTTGTGCTTGAGCTTTTTGGAAAGCTCGAACAATCGAACCCTGCCGATCCCGATGTGCAACTGGCCGGAGGCGATCTCTTCATGTCGCTGGAGAAACCCCGCGAGGCGAAAGTAAGATATTCAAATTCTATCCGGCTGGGTGCCACCAGCTACGAAGCGTGGCAGAACGTATTGTTTATCGAAACGCAAGAGAAGCACTACGACAGCGTGATCCAGCACGCAGAGGAAGCTCTTGAAGTGTTTCCCAATCAGTCAAACATCTATTACTTCAATGGATATGCACATTTGCGCAAACGCGATTATCGCAATGCAACGCAGTTGTTGGAGCAGGCAAAGCGACTATCAAAAAATAATGAACAGCAGGTAGCTGAGATCAACAGCATGCTGGGCGATGCGTATCAGGCTATGAAAGAATATGACAAGTCTGCCAAAGCCTATGATGAAGCATTGGAATTTAACCCGATGAATGACATTGTGCTGAACAACTACAGCTACTACTTGTCGTTGCGCAAAGCAGATTTGGAAAAGGCAGAAAAGATGTCGTCACAATTGGTTAAAAATCATCCCGATAACATTGCCTACCTGGATACCCACGCATGGGTTTTATACAATCGCGAAAAGTACAAGGAGGCCAAAAAAGTGATGGAACGTGCTTTAGCACTCGATAAACCTTCCGCCATTAACTTCGAACATTACGGAGATATATTATTTCAATTGGGTGATGTGGAAGAGGCCGTTGAACAATGGCGCAAAGCAAAAGCGATGGGAAGCCTGAATCAGGAAATCGATAAGAAAATTGCAAATCGTAAAATACTTTAATGAACAGACACTTCATTCTTCTTTTCCGCTTCAAGCATCAGGCATGGCTGGTGGTTTGTGTAGCTGCATTGCTGATGGGCTGTAGTAGAAAAGCAGTGCCCACATTACCGCTGCCACCCAAATCAATCGATATTCAGGAAATTGATTTTGAATATTTTCACGGCAAAGCCCGTTTGAATTTCAAAGACAACACGCGCGAGCGCGAAGTGAAAGCGAACATTCGCATTCGCAAAGACAGTGTGATCTGGATGACGTTTTCGGTGATTGGTGTGCAGGGTGGAAAAGCGTTAATCAACAAAGATTCGATCACCATCGTCAGCACAGTCAATAAAGAGTATTACGTTTATTCGTATGAAGAGCTCTCGAGGCGATTCAATTTTAAAATTGACTTTTACGTAATTCAGGCGGCCATGCTGGGCAACTTAATTATACCCAAGCACTCCATCGATGATATTCAGGAAGAAGAAAAATTCAATCGCTTATTGCAAAGTCAGGGAACAGTGGGTATCAAAAACTTCATCAACAAAGACACCAAGAAGTTGGAGATGGTTGAGTTGAGCGAATCCGGCACGGGTAATCAGTTAAAACTTGACTACTCCGATTTTCAGCCTGTGGGCGACAAATTGTTTCCATACAAAGGTATCATTGATGTGTTGTACAAATCACCGAAAGGGTTGGTGAACAACACGATCGTGTTTGAGTACAGCAAAGCCGAAGTAGGCGATCGCGAACTTCGTTTTCCGTTTAACATTCCCAAGCGATATGATCGCAGGTAGGTCAATCATTATCTCGATTTTCTTTCTGCTTTTGCCTTTTGTTGCGGCGGCACAAAAAACGAAGGCGCAGTTGCAGCGCGAGAAGCAAGAGAACCTGAAAAAAATTCAGGAGACCGAGAAAATCCTAACAGAAACAACCACCGAAAAGAAAAATTCCATTGGTGAGTTGAGTGCGCTTAACAAACGCATCGAACAGCAAGAGGTGCTGATGATTTCCATCCAGGCAGAAATTGAGCTCCTCGACTACGACATCGAAGAAGACAATCAGATTATTTCTTCATTAGAAACAGATGTTGAAAAGCTGAAGAAGGAATATGCAGCCATGATTTTTGCGGCACAAAAGGCAAGCGGAAAAATTGATCGACTTACCTTTTTGTTTTCGGCTAGCTCGTTCGATCAGTTGCTGATGCGCCTGAAGTACATGGAGCAATATGGAAAAGCACGCCAAGAGCAGGCGGAGGCCATTGCCAAAGTGCAACAACTGCTGGCAGAACAAGTGCGCCAAACAGAATTAAAGCGAAGTGAAAAAAAGAATTTATTAGCGGAAGAAGAAAAGGAGAACAATCAACTCTCCGGCCTGAAAAAAAAGCAAAAGACACTTGTCAAGTCATTAGAGAAAGAAGAGAAGCGTTTACGGAAAGATTTATTAGAAACAAAAAAAGCAATAGCCGAATTGGATAACCTGATTGCGAAAGTAATTAAGGAAGAAATGGAGCGCGCGGCTGCTGAGGCTAAGCGGGCACGCGAGGCTAAGGCAAAGGCTGCCAATAAAAAGGTGGAGGAAGTGGAAGTATCTGATGAGCGAATTGCATTGTCGGCCTCGTTTGAAGAGAACAAAGAAAAGTTTTCGTGGCCCGTGGCTGGTTTTGTGTCTCAGCGATTTGGAAGGCAGCGACATCCGGTGTTGAAAGGTATCGAGATTGAAAACGATGGTATAAATATTCAAACCAAATCGGGTGAGGAGGTGAAAGCAATCTTCGGTGGCGAAGTACGAAGAGTTGCGTTTTTTCCCGGTATCGGTACCGCCGTCATTGTGAGTCATGGTGAATTCTTTACCATCTATGCAGGCCTCAAAGAGGTGACCGTGCGAGTTGGGCAAAATATTCCAGTCAACTCCGAAATAGGCAAGGTGATTGCCAACGCTGAAGGAATTTCAGAATTGCGTTTTAAAATTTTCAAGAACACAACTCCACTCGATCCGCAAGAGTGGCTGAGGAACTAATGAAAAAGGCGGGCTCCTCAGCCCGCCTTACCCAAAACTACCCACCTTGTCGATGGATACCACTAAACAATGACAATGATTTAACTCAACACATCCAGTTAAACCCTGACAATCCTGACGACACCGTCAGGATTCGTCAGTAAATTGACTAACTCTTTAATTACTAACGTCTAATCCGGGTTCGATCACATTCACAAAGTCAAACTCTACGTCATTTTTCAATTCAACAAAAATCACGGAATCCTTGTTCACTTTCCCCGATAAAATTTGCTTCGACAACTCGTTGAGCAATTCGCGTTGCATCACGCGCTTCAACGGACGAGCACCATACTGCGGATCAAAACCTAATTTGGCCAATCTGTTTAAGGCTTCTTCTGAAATTTCAAGTTTAATGCCGCTCTCGCTTAAACGATTTTGAATCAACTTGAACTGAATTTCCACAATCTTGCGAATATCTGTTTTGCTCAACGGGCGGAACATGATTACTTCATCTACCCGGTTGAGGAACTCCGGACGAACCGATCGCTTTAATAATTCTAAAACCTGCTCTTTCGTTTCTTCAATCACTTCAAAGAAGTTGGCATCTGTTATTTTTTCAAAATTCTCCTGAATTATAGCAGACCCAATATTCGTTGTCATGATGATGATCGTGTTTTTGAAATTGGCCGTTCTTCCTTTGTTGTCAGTCAATCTTCCATCATCCAATACTTGCAATAAAATATTGAAAACATCCGGATGTGCTTTTTCAATTTCATCCAAGAGTATTACGGAATACGGTTTTCTACGCACGGCTTCGGTCAATTGACCGCCTTCATCATAGCCTACATAACCCGGCGGCGCACCAATCAATCGGCTTACGCTGTGCTTCTCCTGATACTCACTCATGTCGATGCGCACCATCGCGTTATCATCATTGAAAAGATAATCGGCCAGTGCTTTTGATAATTCTGTCTTACCAACTCCTGTGGTTCCCATGAAAATGAACGAACCAATTGGGCGCTTGGGATCTTGCAGTCCCGCTCTGCTTCTGCGCACCGCATCGCTCAATGCTTTAATGGCCTCTTCTTGTCCGGCCACGCGTTTGCCTAACTCAGCTTCGAGCGATAAAAGTTTTTCACGCTCGCTTTGCAGCATTTTTGAAACGGGTATGCCCGTCCACTTCGCAACAATCTCAGCAATGTCTTCGCTATCTACTTCTTCTTTCATCAGCGAGTTTTCGCCTTGCATCTCTTTCATCTTAACCTCAAACTCTGCCAAGCGTTTTTCGGCAGCAGTAATTTTTCCGTAGCGAATCTCCGCCACCTTTCCATAGTCTCCGGCTTTTTCGGCTTGCTCAGCTTCAAACTTCAGTTTGTCAATTGCTTCTTTCTCCCAGCGAATGCCTTGCACTACTTCTTTTTCGCTTTCCCATTTCGCCTTGAGCGAGTTGCGCGTTTCGGATAGCTCAGCAATGTCTTTGCTCAGCACGGCTTCTTTGTCCTTATTTTTTTCTCTGCGAATGGCTTCACGTTCAATTTCCAATTGCATGATTTTGCGATTCATCTCGTCCAACTCTTCGGGCAACGAATCCATTTCCAATCGAAGTTTAGACGCTGCTTCGTCCATCAAGTCAATGGCCTTGTCGGGAAGAAAACGATCGGAAATATATCTGCTCGAAAGTTCTACAGCAGAAATCACTGCATCGTCTTTGATGCGCACACCATGATGTAATTCGTATTTGTCTTTGATACCACGCAAGATCGAGATCGAATCTTCCACGGTAGGTTCATCGACCATCACAGCCTGAAATCTGCGCTCCAGCGCTTTGTCTTTCTCAATATATTTTTGATACTCTTTCAAGGTGGTGGCACCAATGGCATGAAGTTCGCCACGTGCCAATGCGGGCTTTAATAAATTCGCCGCATCCATCGCACCTTCGCCACCGCCTGCGCCTATCAATGTGTGAATCTCGTCGATGAATAAAATAATTTCTCCATCTGAATCGGTCACTTCTTTGATCACAGCTTTCAGGCGCTCTTCAAATTCACCTTTGTATTTGGCACCGGCCACGAGCAAACCCATGTCCAGCGAAACTAAAATTTTAGATTTCAAATTTTCGGGTACATCGCCATTCACAATGCGTTGAGCCAGCCCTTCTACAATCGCAGTTTTACCCACACCGGGTTCTCCCAAAAGAATAGGATTGTTTTTTGTTCTGCGTGCTAGAATTTGCAACACACGTCTAATCTCTTCATCGCGGCCAATCACTGGATCAATCTTTCCTTTTTTGGCGAGGTCATTCAGATTTTTGGAGTAGCGCTCCAGCGATTTATACTTTGCTTCGGCATTCTGATCTTTCACGGAAGTGCCACCGCGCAATTCTTGAATGGCTTTGATTAAACTGCTGCGGTCGAAGCCTACATCTTTGAGCAGAGTAGATACTTTATCTTTGGTAGCGAGCAACGCAAGCAACAGATGCTCCACGGCTACATAGTCATCTTTGAATTCACGTAACTCTTTCTCCGCATTTTGTAATACGGTATTGCTCGTGCTAGATAGATATGCTTGTTGACCGCTCGCTTTTGGATAGGAGTTAATCAGCTCCTCCAACTTGGCAGTCAATATTTGTGTGTTGACATTCAGCTTTTTGAAGACATATTGGGTTACGTTTTCATCGGTCTCCAGAATGGCCTTCAATAAATGCCCCGGCTCAATGGCCAACTGTTGCAAAGCAGCGGCTATTTCGGCAGACTTCTGTAAAGCCTCCTGCGATTTGATGGTGAATTTGTCGAAGTTCATAGTACGTTATTTTGATTCACCCATATCAAATTACTATCCATGTTAAATAGTTGATGTTTTTCAGAAAAAATGACACTAAATTGAAGGGTATTAAATGATTTTCAGCCAACCTGACTTGTACTATGCCAAAACGAGTAAAACCTAAGGTAAATCCGCGTACCAATTTATTAATAGAAGTGGCCTGGGAGGTGTGCAATCAGGTCGGTGGAATTTACACCGTTATCCGATCGAAGGCTCCGGCTATGATGGAAAACCACGGTACTAACTACTGCATGATCGGCCCTTATCTTTCGAAAAGCATTATGGCTGAGTTAGAACCATTGGAGCAAGCCGGTGATGTGTTTGGTCAGGCTGCAGCCAACCTTAGCAAAAAGGGATACGAGGTAGTTTATGCCGAATGGTTGATTACCGGAAAGCCGCGCGTGGTTCTTTTCAATCCCAACGCCATCGAAGAAAAAGCCATGGCGGTGATCAAATATTTGTTGTGGAAAAATCACAGCATCAGCATTCCGGATGGTAATAAACTGATTGATCAGGTGATCGGCTTTGCCTACCTCACTAAATTATTTTTTGATGAAGTTGATAAGCTCGCAGGCGATCAAAAAGTAATTGGCCATTTTCATGAATGGATGGCGGGGCTGCCCATCTTAGACATCAAGCGCGATGGCATGAAGGTAAAAACAGTTTTTACAACACATGCCACGCAACTGGGTCGCCACCTCGCCATCAACTCTCCGCTATTTTATGCTCACCTTCCTTTTTTCAAATGGGAAGATGAAGCGCACAAGTTTGGTGTAGCTACCGAAGCCTCGATTGAATATGGCTGCGCACAAAGTTGTGATGTGATGACCACCGTAAGCGATGTAACGGCTCGTGAGTGTAAACACCTGCTGCGCAGGCAGCCCGATGTGATTCTGCCGAACGGGCTGAACATCCAGCGGTTTGAAGCACTGCATGAATTTCAGAATTTGCACTCGCGCCACAAGGAACAGATTCATCAATTTGTGATGGGCCACTTCTTTCACTCGTATTCCTTCGACCTCGATAAAACGATTTACTTTTTTACCAGCGGACGATTTGAATACAAGAACAAAGGATTTGATTTAACGCTCGAGGCACTCGTTCATTTGAATGACCAACTCAAACGCGAAAAATCAGAGTACACAGTGGTGATGTTCTTTATTACCAAGCGTGAATTTTACAGCATCAAGCCGGAGGTACTTCAATCACGAGCGGTGATGGAAGAGGTTCGCCAAACCTGCGAAGCCATCGAGCGGCAAGTGGGCAAGCGATTGTTTTATGAAAGCACGATGAGTCAGGATCACCGACTGCCGCAACTCAACGATTTTGTGGATGAATATTGGAAGCTGCGCTACCGTAGAACCATTCAGTCATGGAAGAGCAGCAAGTTGCCCTTGCCCGTAACGCATAAGTTGGTCAACGAAGAACAAGATGACATTATTCAATTTTTACTACGTAGAAATTTACTGAACCGCGAAGAAGATAAAGTGAAGGTGGTGTACCATCCTGATTTTATCAACTCCACCAATCCGTTGTTTGGCATGGATTACAGTCAGTTTGTGCGCGGCTGCCACTTAGGAATTTTCCCGAGCTACTACGAGCCGTGGGGCTACACACCCTTGGAGTGCATGGCCAGTGGTGTGCCTGCGGTAACCAGCGACTTGAGTGGCTTTGGCGATTACCTGCTGCGCAACATGCCCGATCACGAAAAGGGTGGCATGTTTGTAGTAGAGCGAGGCAAGCGCACCTTCGATTGGAGCGCGAAGCAATTGGCGGCTTTCCTCTATAAATTTTTGATGCAAGACAGACGCAGCCGCATTCAGCAACGCAACCAAGTAGAAAACTATTCGGCTGTTTTTGATTGGGAAAATCTGATTAAGTACTACGAGGAATCGTACACAATCGCATTGGCCGATGGAAAATAACTTAAAGCGTTCGTTGACACCGGCCATGGTGTGGGGTTTAGGTGTTGGCTATGTTATTTCCGGAAATTATTTTGGGTGGAATCTAGGTTTGGAAAAAGGCGGAACGCTCGGGCTTGCCATCGCGCTCGTTTTCATCATCATTCTCTACATCACATTTACTTTTAGTTATACCGAGCTGGCATGCTCCATCCCCAAAGCCGGTGGTGCGTTTGATTATGCGAATCGGGCCTTTGGTAAGGAAGTTGGCTTCATTACCGGCATGGCGCAGAACATTGAATTTATTTGTGCACCTCCGGCTATTGCATTTGCCATCGGTTCGTATGGAAATATTTTCTTTCCACAAATACCGGTGTTGATTTTTTCGGTAATAGCTTATATCATTTTCGTGATGCTCAATATTTCGGGAGTGAAAGTGGCTGCCACGTTTGAGTTAGTCGTAACGATTTTTGCGGTAGCCGCTTTGCTGTTTTTCAGCGGCCTCACGTTTCCCAAATTAGAGTGGGCACACTTAGAAAAGAATGCGTGGCCGCACGGCTATGAAGGCGTGTTCGCTGCAATTCCATTTGCAATTTGGTTTTTTCTGGGCATCGAAGGTGTTGCTAATCTCGCAGAGGAAACGATCAACCCTAAGCGTACTATCTTAATTGGGTTTGGCTCAGCCATCGCCACTTTAGTGCTGCTATGCATCATTACGTTTGTGAGTTCGGTTGGGGTTGCCGGCTGGGAAGCGATTGTGTACAAAGCGGATGGCACGGTTTCTGATTCGCCTTTGCCACTGGCATTGGAATTTATTGTGGATCGCGCATCGTTCAGCTATCAAGTTTTATTGATAGTAGGTTTGTTTGGATTGATTGCCTCGTTTCATGGACTGATGTTGGCTGCTGGCCGATCAACCTATGAATTTGGAAGAGTTGGCTATGCGCCTGCATTTATCGGCAAAGTGAATGCACGTTTTCAAACACCGGCTAATGCATTGTTGGTAAACATGGGATTGGGATTGATTGCACTCTTCTCGGGTAAGACGGGTGAGATCATCACGATTTCTGTTTTCGGAGCTTTGTCGTTGTATATTATTTCTATGTTATCATTGTTACGATTGCGTAAAATCGAAATAGACTTAGTAAGACCATTCAAGGTTCCTTTGTATCCGTATTTTCCCATCGTAGCGCTAGTGATTGCTAGTTTTTCTTTTGTGGCGATGGCGATCTATAATCTGAATTTGGTCGTGATTTATTTTTTGATAATTGGCGTAAGTTATGGGATATTTAAACTTCAGAGTCGGTCAGTAAAATCGTGAGGTATGACAACACAAGAAATTTTTAGATATGTAAAAAATCATCCGTCCGGTAAAGTAAAAATCGCTTACGCGGATGTGGACGGAGTGCTGCGAGGCAAATACATCGCAGCCGAAAAATTTCTGTCGCTGAGCAATGGCGAGACAACTTTTTGTGATGTTATTTTTGGTTGGGATGCGAACGATGTAGCATACGACAACGGAAAATATACGGGTTGGCACACGGGCTATCCCGATGCACCGGCACGATTGGATTTCTCCACGTTCCGAAAAATTCCGTGGGAGAATGACTTGCCTTTTTTCTTAGGAGAAATTATAGATGCAGATGGAAATCCGGCTTCCGTCTGTCCGCGACAGTTGTTAAAAAAAGTGCAAGCTGATGCGCGTGCCCAAGGGTTCACACCGTTTTTTTCGCAGGAGTTTGAATGGTTTAATTTTCAGGAAACTCCGCACACGGCACAACAGAAAAATTACAAAGACTTAGAACCAATCACACCGGGCATGTTTGGCTATTCGATTTTGCGCACCACATTGCAAAATCCTTTTTTTAACGACCTCTTCGAATTACTTCGAAAATTCGATGTGCCCATAGAAGGATTGCACACAGAAACGGGGCCGGGTGTTTTGGAAGCAGCGATTCAATATGCCAATGTGATCGAAGCTGCCGACCGCGCAACGTTGTTTAAGACGAGCGTGAAGGAGATCGCCTACAAACATGGAATCATGGCCACCTTCATGGCCAAGATCAGTGAAAACTTACCGGGCTGTGGCGGACATGTGCACCAAAGTTTGTGGGATAAGACAGGTAAGAAAAATTTGTTTTATGATGCGAGTGATCAGCATCACATGAGTGAGGTGATGAAGTGCTATGTGGCAGGGCAACTGTATTGTTTGCCGCATCTGCTGCCCATGTATGCGCCCACCATCAACAGCTACAAGCGGTTAGTAGAAGGGGCCTGGGCACCGACAACACTCACATGGGGTGTAGACAATCGCACAGTTGCATTGCGTGTTTTATCGGGTGGAAGTAAATCGTGCCGCTTAGAAACGCGCGTGATTGGTTCGGATGTCAATCCCTATTTGGCGATGGCGGCAGCATTGGCTTCAGGCTTATACGGAATCAAAAAGAAAATGAAATTGAAACAGGCGGCAATAGTGGGCAATGGCTACCGTGATTTTTCGAATGGTGTATTGCCTGGCAATTTGCACGAGGCAACGCAACAGATGAAAAAATCTTCAGTCGCAATCGAAATTTTAGGTGAAAAGTTTGTAGAACACTTCACGCAAACCCGCGAGTGGGAGTGGAGGCAACATTTAAAAGCAGTAACCGACTGGGAGTACAAGCGGTATTTTGAGATTATTTGAGAATGAATAGATTAGTGACAATATCAGATGAAATTGTAATCAACAGGATTTACAGAATTCGCGGAAAAAAAGAAATGCTTGATCGTGATTTAGCCGAGATGTATGGTGTTCAAACCAGGCGCCTAAATGAACAAGTAAAACGAAATTTGAGAAGGTTTCCATCCGATTTTATGTTTCAGTTGACCGAAAAAGAACTAGATGATTGGAAGTCGCAAAATGCGACATCCAATAAAGAGAAAATGGGGCTTAGGAAATTGCCGTATGTATTTACCGAACAGGGAGTAGCAATGTTGTCAAGTGTACTAAATAGCGATACGGCAATTGATGTGAATATTCAAATTATTAGAATTTTTACCAGAATCAGAGAAGTGCTTCTTACTCATCAGGGATTATTGATGAAAATGGAAAAACTGGAGAAACAACTTCTTCAGCAAGAAGATAAATCGAGAAAGCACGAGACCGACATTCAAAATGTTTTTAAGGTTCTAAAGTAACTAATTAGTAAAGAGCAAGAGCCAAGAAGTGCAATCGGATTTAAACAAAAGAGTAAATAGAAAATCAAACAATAGATAAATACTAGCAGATGACCTTCGACAAAATTTACCAGTACAATTTTCCTACCACCATTCGTTTTGGTGCCGGAACAAGCAATGAATTACCCGACTATCTCAAGAAGAATCTATTGAACCGGCCGCTGGTGGTAACAGACCCCACCGTAGCACAATTGCCATTTTTCAAAAAGATTATTGACGACCTCAAAGCCAAGGCAATTTCAGTAGAAGTATTTTCAGACATTCATAAAAATCCGGTGAAGTCGGATGTGTATAAAGGAACAGATGCCTACGACGCAACGAAACGTGATTCGATCATCGGCATTGGGGGTGGTGCTGCACTGGATGTAGCGCGAGCTATTGTGCTGCGCGTGAATCATCGCGAAGATTTATTTAAGTACGATGATTTAATTGGTGGCGATGTGTTTGTCACCAACGATGTGCCGCATTTCATCACCATTCCTACCACAGCCGGAACAGGAAGCGAAGTAGGTAGAAGTGCTATCATAGCCGATGATGAGACTCACCAGAAAAAAATATTGTTCTCTCCGAAACTTTTAGCCAAGATTATTTTTGCTGATCCTTTATTGACCATGGACTTGCCGGCATTTATTACGGCAGCTACCGGTATGGATGCACTCACACACAACATGGAAGCATATATCGCCAAAATGCCACACCCGTTGTGCGAAGGAATTGCACTGGAAGGAATTTCGCTCATTCATCAATCGCTGGAAACAGCAGTGAATAAACCGGACTTGGAATCGCGGAGTAAGATGTTGATCGCATCGCTGATGGGCGCTATCGCCTTTCAAAAAGGATTGGGAGTGGTTCATTCGTTGGCACACCCGCTTAGTTCTTTGCTGGATACGCACCACGGTTTGGCAAACGCAGTCAATATTCCGTACGGGATGGAATTTAACATGGCAGGCTTTGAAGAAAAATTCAGACGCATCGCGCGAACGCTCGAATTGAAAACGGAGACGGGTGATGCAGTAGTGAAATACTTATTTGAACTAAACACACGAATCAATATTCCACACAAGCTCAGTGCCATTGGCGTAAAGCCCGAACACATTGAAACATTGGCAGATTTAGCGATTGCTGATTTTGCACATCCCAACAATCCCAAGCCGGTGAGCCGCGAAGATTTCAAACAGCTTTATTTGAAAGCACTTTAATATGACCAAGCTGATTATTGGTGTAACAGATTGCAGTAAGTACGACAATTATGCCAACTGGATTTCGGCAGGTGAAAATGTAGAAACATTGCGCTTATCGTACAAAGAGAATAATTTCGAAGCAATTAAAAAGTGTCATGGCATTTTGTTGACGGGTGGTGAAGATGTGCATCCGAGATTTTATCAAAAACCGGAATACCTTCCGCTTTGTTATGCTCATGATATGGACGAGCGACGCGATGAATTTGAATTAAGCGTTCTCGAATTTTTGCGAAAAAACCGAATCCCTGTTTTAGGAATCTGTCGCGGCTTGCAAATCACCAATGTGTTTTTTGGTGGTACACTCATTCCTGATATTCCAACCTTCGGAAAATTCAATCATTCAAAGCGAGCCGGAAACGATACCTATCATGCGATTTCAGTTGATACCAACTCCGTGCTTTACCAACAAGTAAATTCTGCTGCGGGCGAGATTAACAGTGCGCACCATCAAAGCACCGAAAGGGTGGGAACAGGTTTGGTCGCAAATTCATTTTCACCGGATGGTGTAATTGAAGGGCTAGAGCGTTTAAATCCAGCAGGTCAATCGTATCTGAGTTTAGTACAATGGCATCCCGAGCGCATGAGCGATCAAAACAATGTGTTTACCAGAAATATAAAAACTTCGTTTTTAGAAGCAGTCCAAAAAGTCATTTAAGAAAAAAAATATGAAGATCATTAATCCGGCGACAGAGGAAATCATTAAAGACCTACCAGAAGATACGAATACATCTGTAAATCAAAAATGGGCGCAATTGAAAGCTGCTCAACCTGGTTGGCATCAAGTTGCTTTGAAAGATAGAATTCAAATAGTACAAAAGTTTTCAGACTTGTTGACACGTGACATTGAAACCTTAGCGGCTGTATTAACTTCTGAAGTGGGCAAGCCGTTGCAACAAGCTCGCAACGAAGTGAATGGAGCGCGAGCGCGCATTCAATGGCTGACAAAAAATGCGGAGACTTATTTGAAAGATGAAGTGATGACCCAAGAGGGTAATCTCACCGAAAAAATTTCGTATGAACCGCTGGGAGTCGTTTGTAATATTTCTGCCTGGAATTATCCGTATCTAGTGGGAGTCAATGTGTTTGTGCCGGCACTGTTGGCCGGAAATGCCGTGATGTACAAACCATCGGAATATGCTTCCATCACCGGTTTGGAAATAGAACGCTTGCTCAAAGAGGCGGGCGTTCCGGAAAATGTTTTTCATGTAGCAATAGGGGCACGAACGGTTGGAGAATGGTTACTGGAGTTGCCATTCAATGGATATTTCTTTACCGGCTCCTATAAAACAGGAAAATACATTTATGAAAAAGTGGCTGTGAAAATGGTGCCGTGCCAACTGGAGTTAGGTGGCAAAGATCCATTGTATGTAGCCGATGATGTAGCCGATATTAAATCAGTGGCTGCGGGTACGGCTGATGGAGCGTTTTATAACAATGGACAAAGTTGTTGCGCGGTCGAACGAATTTACGTTCACGAAAATATTTATGATCAATACGTAGATGAGTTTGTGAAAGAAGTAAAATCGTGGAAGATTGGATTGCCCACAGAAGACGGTGTGTATATCGGGTCGTTGAGTAGAAAAGAGCAAGTTGCATTTTTAGAAGAACAAGTGTCGGATGCCACGCAAAAAGGAGCGAAGCTCGAAACCGGAGGTCACCGAATGAACAGTGGTGGTTATTATTTTGAACCTACCGTCATCACAAACGCAACCCATCAAATGACTGTTATGCGCGAGGAGTCGTTCGGCCCCATCATCGGCATAATGAAAGTAAAGAATGATGAGGAGGCTATTCGCTACATGCAAGATACAGCCTATGGTCTAACTGCTTCGGTGTATAGCAGCAGCCAACAACGAGCGGAAGCTATTTTACAGCAAATCAATTCAGGAACTGGCTACTGGAATTGTTGTGATCGTGTGAGTGCCGCATTGCCTTGGAGCGGACGACAGCATTCCGGATTTGGAGCCACGTTATCGCACGTCGGTTTGCGCGCCTTTACAAAACCAAAAGCGTATCACCTTAAATCTTAATCGTTAAGTTAAGCTCAACTCACTTCCGCTCTTGTGGAGAGGAGGTTAGGTATAAAAGATGGGCTTAACTTAACGGTGAATCATTTTAAGCCTTAGACGAGATCCACTCTTTGGTGGACTGCGCGAGATCCGGAATTAGATTTTTCTTTCCGGCTTTAAATGCGTGATCGGCTCCTTCCAGCTTTTTGCAAACTTGCCAGCGGAAGTGATTCTGTTACACTGCTGATCAAATTCCATTGCGCTAATTCATCGCGCGTGCCTTGTAGAAAGAGCATGGGTAGTGAAATTTCTTTGAGATGATCGGCTCTTTCAATGGCGGGTTTACCGGCCGGGTGTAGAGGAAATCCGTAGAAAATGATTCCTTTAACACGTGCGTCAGGCGATTTTGCTAAATGCTGCGATGTCATTCTTCCGCCAAATGATTTGCCACTAACAAAGAGTGGCTTGTGTAGAAATGTAGAATGAGCTAGCGATACAGCCGACTCAATGGTGCGATGTGCCACCGCAGGAACATCGGGCCGACCTTTTTTCTTTTCCATAAAAGGAAAATTGAAACGTAATGTAGTTATGTGATGATGGGCCAACGCCTCAGCCAGAGAGACCATAAAGGAGTGATGCATCCCTGCTCCTGCACCATGTGCGAGCGTAAGCACCACATCTGTTTTTTCACCTTCAATGATCTCTCCCGATACATCACCGATACTTTCAGATACGTGCAGATGAATAGCTGTTACTTTCATGCAAGAAAGGTAGAAAGTTTTATTTATTCATTTTTTAAAACTTCCGCTGGATTGGCACGTGCTACTTTTAATGTCTGTGTGGCAATCATAATAAGAGCAAACAAAAGAATAACCAAGACCCCCAGCAGCATTTCAAAAATGTTGAGTGGCGCGTGGTTGGCCGTATTGGGGAATACCACGTTTTGAAAAAACAAGATCACGATGGGTAAGCTGATGGCTGTGGAAATTAGCAGCAAGAACACAAAGCCTTTACCTAACAAAAGCAATAGCTTCGCTTCGCTGGCACCCATCACTTTGCGTATGCTCACTTCTTTCAAACGGATTTCAGTAGTGAATACCACCATCCCCAAAAGACCCAGCGAGGCAATGGAGATGGCAAGAAAAGCAAGGAACCCGGCTAACTTTAATGTGGCACGCAGACCTGCAAAGGCTTCTTCAATTTGTTGATTATAAAACTTCGCTTCAAATGGATGCACCGGATCGATCTTTTTCCAGACCGCCTCAATTTTTGCATGTGTACCAATCAAATCGTTGGATTGAATTTTCACGTTCATAATATTTGGCTTTTCGCGTAAGTATCTGAACACTGTTTCTTTTGAGGTTTTATTGTTTGACCTGCCGTATTGAAAATCTTTCATCACGCCAATGATAGTAAGGTTTTTACCATCTACTTTCAGCACGTCGCCAATCGCTTTGTTAGGATCTTGATTCGCTATGTTAAAGCGTTTCAGTACTTGCATGTTTACGATCACTTCCGATTCTTCCACGCTATCGGCTTTCGCTGTAAAGTTGTTTCCTGCAAGGAGTTGGTGCCCCATCAACGGAATATAATTTTCATCGATGGAATTAAAACTTACGCCGCAGGAGTCGAGTGGGTTTCCATGATATTTCATGTTCGTACCCCAGAAATCGCCAATACTCGTTACCAAAAGCGATTGTGAGATTTTTTTTACTTCCGGCAATTCGCTTAGTTCTTTTTTAAGCAGCTCTCCTTTATTCCCTTGCAAAGAGATGTTCAGTACATTTTCGGTGTTGAAACCAAGATCGAAGGAAATATAATGTTGGTATTGGCGATACACACCAATACTGGCAGAAACGAGGATGATTGAAATACAATATTGAATCACAATTAAAATTTTCCTTCCGGTAATGCGATTCATTCCCCGAAAGGATGTCGCACTTTTTAGTACTTGAATCGCGTTGATGTTTGAAAAGAATACGGAAGGGAAAATACCGGCTGCTATTCCAACAAAAATGGCGAAGCCCACGAAGTAAAGTATCGTGACCGGAGAGAGATGCAACGTAAACATTTTTTGAATGTCCGGTTCGATACTCAAAAAATGCGGACGCAGCAGAAAGAATAGTAAGAGGGCTATCGCGAGGGCACTGAGCGAAATGATAACCGCTTCTACAATAAACTGAGTTGCTACATTGCTTTTCATGGCACCAATTACTTTGCGAATTCCTACTTCTCGGGTTCGCTTTAATGAGCGAGCGATGGACAAATTCGTGTAGTTGAAACACGCAGATAATACGACTACAAAACATAATCCTCCGAACACCCAAAGAAGTGTACTTCCCAATACAGGACCCATTTGGTTGCCCATGCTATCTCTAAACATGATGTTGGAGAGTGGTTGAAGATCTAATTCGATGTGCGTATTTTTTGTCGATAGATCTTCCCGTTTGCTCATTTGAGCGAGGTTCGATTTAAGTAAAGGAATATCTGCCTGCTGAGGTAAAACTAGATACACCCAAGTATCCCACACACTATCCCATGCCAACTCATTTTTAAGGGCCTCCTTATTTGATTCTTTTGTGCTCAGTGATCCCAGCATTTCAAAATGAATGTGCGAAAAGAAAGGAGGGTCTTTTGCAATACCTGTGATCGTGTATGATTTGTCGTTGTTGAATACGACCGCTTTGCCCAGCGCTTCTTCATTGCCGAATAATTTTTTTGCGGCTGTTTCGGTAATGATCATTGTGAACGGCTCTCGCAATGCAGTAGCCGGATTTCCTTGCAGCAACTCAAAAGAAAAAACGTTAAAGAAGGAATCATTGGCCCAGAAACCATTGAGCGGAATTATTTTTTCTCCTAATTTAATGTCTCCGGCAAAGCCTCGCTGAAGAATGCCGACTTCTTCAACTCCTGTAACCTCCTCTTTTATCAAGCGTCCGGCCTTCAGCGAAGTGGTGGCCATGAAGTTGTTGCCCTTGTCTCCTAAATATTCATAACGGCTAATGACACGATGAATGTGGTTGTACTTGGTGTGAAACCTATCATACGAAAGAACATCTGATAAAATGGCAATCAATACCAATCCCACCGACATGCTCACGGCCAAACCAATAATGTTGATGGCTGATAATAATTTATTGCGCACAATACTGCGCCCTGATGTTTTGATGTAGCTGCCAATCATAATCCAACTGATTAAAAGGTTGAGAAATTTCGGTTTGCGAATAGTGTAGAGTCGAAAAAATTTTAGAACATCAATGATATAGACGAGACGCGCTTTGCGAACACCTTTTTCTTTTACATGTCGGTCAAAGTATTCATTCAAGTCGCCGTGTAAGTCTTCGAGCAGTTCGGGCTTGCAATACCATTCTAATAGTTTTGTTGCCCAGGCGGGTGGTGCTATTTTTTTAGATTCCTCCACGCTAAATTCTTTTTAATGTTAGCTCTGGAATCAAACTCCAATATTGATCACGTAATTCTTTTGATTTTAGGAGCGCGGCTTTTCCGGCATTCGTAACCGAGTAATAACGTTTTCTCTTTCCACCGCGCGCGTTGGTTGCTTCACCCAAACTACTCTTCGCCAACCCTTTTTCTTCCAGGCGATTGAGAACCGAGTGTACAACTCCCAACTTCACCGAGCGCTTTGTTTTTTTTTCAAGATCATCACAAATAGCTACGCTGTATGCTTCACTTACCATCGCTGCAATGGTTAACAAAACCAATTCTTCAAACTCGCCAAGATTTGTTCCTTTCATGGGTCTTTGATCGTATTAATTACGTAAATGTATGTAAAATAGTTTTATATTCTTATTTTGTATGTAAAATACAGATTGCAGAAACTGGGCTATGCAATCAAGTACGATTTAGCTTTTGGCGAGAAGTTTACGTGAGAAGAAAAGAAGAGGAATGCCGTAAACGGCAATCATCGCGTAGGCCATTATTTCGTATCCTTTAGCTACTAAATCAATAATTCCTACTTGCGCCAACAAAAGCGATGCAGCTAACGCAGCTACTGAGATGTACGCTTTTGAAATTTTCTTCATCGGTTGGCCACTTCGGGCTGCCACTTCTTTTTCAATGCGATGAATGAATGCATGAATCATTCCCGTGGCAGTTTCTACAAGCGTCCAACCTACCACGATTCCGAAAATAACAATCATGATCGGATGAAAAGGAGCAAGCATGGTTAGCCAAGGTACGGTAGCGGCCAGTACATTTTTATCGGGGTAATAGGCGAGTATAGCAAAATAGGTAAGGAACCACGGAATGGTCATGAGCAAACCGGAGATGATTCCGGCAATGATGCTTTCGCGCTTTGTTTTGATGCCACCGTAGGTGAAGAAGGAGGCAGGATAAACAGCTAAATTATAGCCTACATATAAAATACCAGTCCAGATAAGTAAACCGATAGAAGGAGCTTCGGGAAGGTAACTTGTATTCCAACTCGAAAATACGGCTAAGATGGAATCGCCACGGGTGCTAAAAACCAGCACGGCAAATAAAATATAAGCTGCAAATAGGGCGATTGTACCGATGGTTTCCAGTTTGGCAATCACATCATCTCCTTTATAATTGAGCAAACCTACCAACGACACTATTAATAAAACGCCAACCCATTTATTAAAACCTACCGTTTCGTAAAGAATTTCCCCTGCAGCAGCGGCCATCACAGCAATGATGAGGATGGCCAGCATCAAATAAACGACTTCATAAATGATCCACCCGCGGCCAATCATTTTTTTAAGAAGCGATTTATAATCATACACATTCCATTGTCGGCAGGCTTCAATGGAAAGAATAGAAATAAAAGAGAACCCAACAAAAATCGATAGCCCACTGATCCAGCCACCTGCACCAAACTTGCCTCCGTATTCCACAATTTCCCTCCCCGTTGCATAGCCGCCACCAATTAAAACCGATTGAAGAATGATTCCCGGTAAGAGTATTCGTTTTACAAATGACATGGGCTGAAAGTTTTTTATTTGAATTTCACTTTTGTTCTAAGGCGGGGCCTTTTGGTTTAAAGATAACTATTTACCCCACGTCAACACTTATTCTCAAGGGCAATTGCCCAGCGTGTCTACGCTCAATTTCAAGCAACGAATTTTCGTTATTTAACGAATTTACCTACGAAAATTCGTGAATTGATTGCCGCTGAAGTTACAAAAAACTGCATTTATGATTCAAAATCGATGATATTTCGTTTGGCACAATGATTGTTAGCTGCAGCCAAGAGTATAGGCATAACTATACCATGACTGTAAGCTCAATAAATAATGAAACCATTTCTTCCCATTCTGTTGCTGATTGTTTTTTCAATGCCGTTTGTACCGGCTGAAGCTCAGATTAAAAAGTCAAAAGGAGCGCGATTTATTGTTCCGCCGCGAAGGGCGAACTTCAAGAAAAAACTATCACTCCGAAGAGAAAACACATACACAGCGGTTGGCCTCTCCGTAAATGCATATAATTATTTTGGCGACTTAGCTCCGCTTTCGGGAAAACTGAGTACCGATATATCTTTCACCAAACCAGGTTTTGGCTTAACTGTTGTGCATCGCTATGGCCCACGTTACACTTTAGTGGCTGAATTGCTGATGGGCACACTGGAAGCTTCCGATGCTCAATCTGCGGTAGCCGAATCAGGAATCAATTACAGACGCCAGCGCAATGCTTCCTTTCGAAACCAGATCAAAGAGTTTTCGGTCATTACCGTTTTTGATTTGTTTGCGAACAAAAGAAATTATACACAAAGGGTTAATTGGACGCCGTACATCTTTACAGGTGTTTCTGTATTTACTCATAATCCACAAGCACAAGCACCAGCAACATATCTTGATGGCACCCCTAATACTTCAGCCGGTAAGTGGGTAGATTTGCAACCACTAGGCACCGAGGGTCAGCACACCAATTTACAACCCAACGATGCTAACTATGGCATTGCACCCTATAGTTTGGTACAGGTGGCTATTCCGTTTGGTATGGGTGCGCGTTTGCGCCTCGGTCAATATTTCGATTTGTGGGCCGACATGAGCATTCGGTTTACTTTTACCGACTACCTGGATGACGTTAGTCGGAATTATGTGGATCTGAATCGAATCAAAGATCCCTTGACACAAGCATTATCGTATCGTTCCAACGAAATACCCAATCAAGGGCTACCTACTCACATCGAAAACATAATGGTAAATGGAACTCTCAGACCAATTTCTTTAATAAATGGTTATGGCAGCGAGCACCCATCCAATATCCGCGGAAATTCAAGTAAGAACGATGTGTATACTGTTGCCTCTGTGCGATTGACTTACATTATCACTCGTCTCAAACCAAAATCAAGACGATGAACTAGACAGGCTATTCTCAAAAGCCATGTCTCCAAGCAGAATCCCCTAAAAAAAAATAAATATGAATACCACATTTGCTTCCCAAACCTTCATTCGATTTTCATTCGTACTTCTGTTCTACTGCATTTGCCTGCAAGCTTCTGCGGCCGCACGGTATTGGCGCTTGCCATCTGGCACAGGCGACTGGAGTAACCCAGCGAATTGGTCTGCTACTTCGCCCACTGGGCCGGGCGGGGCATCGGTGCCGGGGCCATCAGATTATGCCAGCTTTAATAGTGCGGCCGCTTCGGGTGCTATAAGACTCACTAGCACTGTAACCGTAGGAAGTATTATAATGAGTGGCAGCTCCAGTACCCGATATAGTTTCGATCTAAATGGTTTTGATTTTATAGTGGATTCTGGCTCATTCACCCAATTGCCATTTGCTATCTTTTCTTATGTTGATTTATTGGGTGCTTCAAGTTCGATCCGATTTAATATTACCGGAGGGGGGGGATTGAGTATCAATAATTCAAACTTTGCTCCAAAAGCAACCGGATCTGCAGACAGACTTGCATTAATTCGATCTATTTTTAATAATACAGTTGATCTCATTAAAACTGGAAGTGTACTTGATAATTATGCAGGAGGCAACACTTTTCAACAGGCAACTTCCATTACGGTAAACGCAGGTACTCTAGTCTTTCCTGCAGCTAATCCTGCGAATACGTATAATGCAGATGTTACATATAATTTATCTAACGCATCCTCATTATTAGTAAATGCAGAAAGCACATTTAATGGGAACATTATTATCAACAACACCGATGGAAGTAATGTAATATTAGCATTGGGCTCAAACTTTAATTCAAACGGCATCTCGACCTTGGCATTGGGAAAAAAGATCATCAAGGGATCATCTGATTTTGTAGCAGGGAAGATTTCTATTCGATCTTTTAATACGGCTTCTCCACAAAATATCAATTTTTCCATCAATCCATTGGCAACTACTTTAGTGGAATTGGGTCCGTATGTTACTTTCGAGAATGAAATCGTCCTTATAGCTCCACAAATCACAATCAACGGAGATGCAAGTCAGCCTTCAAAATATGGAAATAGTTCATCACCGACTTCATCGCGTCAAACAATTCGAAAAACAGGTGCTGGAATAGATGTCGGAACAGGTAATTCGATTTTTTACTCATTTGCAACGATTGAAAATACAGGATCGGGTTCTTTGCGAACCAACGGTGGAAATACCTTTAACCTCGAAACTAAAATTAATAATTCCGGCTCTGGAGATATACGGTTAGAGTCTGTCAATGGCAGCACGTATAACGGGGACGCGGTTATTACGAACTCCGGAGCAGGCTACATCAGTATGGCGTTTGGCGGAGCTACCTTCTTCAATCAAAGTATTTTTATCAATAGCACCAGCGGCAATGGTATTTATTTTTGCGAGCCCCCGTCTGGTGTAAGCACGGCCACTCTTGCAAGCGGTAAAGTAATGTTTGTTGATACCAATTTTTCAGCAGGCGAATTGAGGCTATTGAGATTTTCTGTACTCGGAACTAACACACAAACCATAGCCCTAACGGGAACGGCTACCTTTCGGAGCGGACCGAGTGTAACCTGGAATGGACCGGTAAATGTTACGGCACCGTCTGTTTATTTAAACGGCAATACATTCAATGGTTCAACCAATGATTTCATAAAAACCGGCACTACTACCGATCCCAGCAACGGAGGCAATACATTTAATGGCGCTACAACTTTTAACACCAGTTCGACCTCAACAGGTGGAATATTCAGATTATCCAATACAACCGCGGATAGTTTTAATGGGAATGTACGATTCAATCAGAACGGAGGCATCATTCAACCGGCATACAATGTAACCAGCGCTTTTCAGGGAAACATTGTGCTAGGGGGATCATCGACAACAGCTATGACCTTTGGTATTGGGCCGGGAAGTATAACGAACGGTGTTAATTTTACGGGAGCAAATAGCCAAACAGTGAGTATCGCACCTGCATCGGGTGCTGTTGCACCCACTTTCAAAAACATGTACTTGAATAAATCGGGTAATTCGGTTACACTGAATACGCGGGTAAATATTGGTGTCTCAGCATCGTTCAATACGGGCGTTGTCAACACCAATGTAACAAATATTCTCTCTTTTGGCAATACAAGCTCCGTATTCGGCGGTTCATCGCTTAGCCATGTAGATGGCCCTGTTCAAAGAACGGGAAACTCTGGTTTTACTTTTCCCATCGGAGATAATGGAATTTATAGACCACTATCTATTACGGGAGCCGTAAATACAACAGATTCATATAGTGCCGAGTACTTTAAAGCTACTCATCCGTATGGCGGGCCTTCGACATATCTTTATCCAATTGAAACTGTTAGTACTTGTGAGTATTGGATGTTAAGGCGATTAGCTGGAATAGCGAATTTATTTATAGACATAAGTTGGGATACAGACGACTGCACAGGCCCTTACATTACGAATCCGGCTTCCCTTTTGGTGTCGAGTTGGAATGCAACTACAAATAACTGGATTAGCCAAGGCAGTGCAGGTACTACGGTTAGCGGCACGACTGGAACCGTCGCTTCTGCAACAGCCATTAATTTCAGTGGTCTCAATCCAACCCCAATCACGATAGCCAGCAGCACTGCCGATAATCCATTACCAATTGAGCTATTGGATTTTAAAGCACGTGCCATCGGCACCGATATAGAGTTAAACTGGATTACGGCCAGCGAGGTGAATAGTGATTATTTTTCAATACAGCGTTCTACGGATGGACATGAATTTGAAGAAATTGCGCGGATAGCCAGTGCGCATTCCCACTCGGGTCACACCTATCAATGGCTGGATAAGATGGCTTCTAAGGGGGTCGCCTATTATCGCATCAAGCAGGTAGACTTAAATGGTGAATTTTTATATTCAACCATTGTTTCTGTAGAAATTCTAAACGAAAAATCTTTTTTACTACTGCCTAATTTTGGAAAGTCAGGTACCATCATGAGTACTACCGTGAAAGGCGAATATGCTGTTTACAACAACTTAGGTGTGGTTGTAATGAGAATTCAAAACAGTGATACAATAGATACAACCTCACTCGCATCCGGAATCTATATCGTAAAGAATGGGTATGGACAAATGCAACGGTTAATTGTCCATTGACAGAGCCTCACAAGCTCAATAGTTTATTCGTATTTATACTTTCAGTTTAAGATCTGACTTTGTTCTTGATCGTTTGTTATATTAGTGTTTGCAATTGGGATTTCTATGATGATGGTAGCCCCTGTTTCTCCATCGCTGGTTGCAGAGATAGTACCATTGAGTGAGGTTATAATTTTTTTGGCTACGAAGAGCCCAAGCCCACTTCCGGTAGATTCCATGGCACCACGAAAAAAAGGATCGAAGATATGCGATAGTGTATCTGCTGAAATACCCATCCCATTGTCAACCACCGATATTTTAACCATCTCGTCGTTTTGTTCGCTCTGAATAGAGACGTGCGGTGTGCGTTTATTACTGCTAAACTGAAAAGCGTTTTCAATGATGCATTCCAGAACAACCTTGAGAAATGACTTATTTGAAGAGAAATGATCTGCTTGAATATTCTTGTCAACGGTAATGCCTTTCGATTCAATGATCGTTGCATTTTCAGTGCAGATGTCATTGATCATTTCTTGTAAGTCAACATTGTTGTCTTGGTCATGCGACTCATAGCCTAATTCAGCGATAGCTTCAATTTTTTTGATGATACGATCAAGTGATTTGATTGTATCCAGCAACATGTCAAAGATTGAGGTGTCACTATTTTTAAATTCAAATTTCAATAAGTTAATGAGCCCGGTCTGTGAGGTCACCGGCATTTTTAAATGATGTGTAGCATTATTTAAAAAAGTATTTAACTGATTAGCCGTTTTAGATAAGTTTTCGATTAATAATTTGTTTCTTTTATTTAACTGCGAAAACTCAATTGCTTTTTTTAAGACAAGCATCAAATCTTCTTGCTTCCAGGGTTTGGTACAGTAGTAATAGATCCTTCCTTTATTGATGGCATCGATAATGGCAACCTGATCCGAGTAGCCGGTGAGGAGAATTCTCACGGTATCTGATTCCGGAGCTTTTTCAAGCAATTCAACGCCTGTCATTTCCGGCATTTGCTGGTCAACCAACAAAATGTCGTATTGAGTTTCGTTAAGAAGAGCCAGTGCTTGTGTGGGGTCGTAGCAGGTAGTTACATCGAAACTCTTTTTAAAACATAATTTAAATACCGCTAAGTTATCTTGTTCGTCGTCAATGTAAAGTATCTTATGCATATAGGGGGGGATAGCTTTAGAAAGGTTCTAAATGTAAGTTTTAAATAACCATCGAAAATTGTTGATGTATGCCTCGAAGAATCGGTCATTTTATGCCAAACCTAACTTTTTTAAATTCAGTACAAAGAAATATTTTTTTCTATAACAATAAAACTACTAATTTTAAAAAATGACCCCCAAACCCCGGATTCTTTATGTTGATGACGAATTCTCTAATCTGCTTATTTTTAAGCAGATATTCAAAGAGGATTTTGAAGTAACTACAACCGATTCGCCGCACAAGGCACTTGAAATTATTGCCCAAAACGAATTTGAAATAGCCATTGCCGACCAGCGCATGCCGAAAATGCTTGGTACAGAATTTTTAGAGAAAGTTTACAGTTCAGGCATTGATTCCATTCGGATCCTTCTCACGGGTTATTCGGATATGAAAGCAACAACCGACTCGATTAATAAAGGGCATATTTATTTTTATTGTAGCAAGCCTTGGAAGAAAGATGAATTGACGGCTGTTTTTTTGAAGGCTCTAGAGTATTTAAGATTAGAACGAGGTAATAAAAAGTTACTTGCCAGCTTATCAGCAACTGTCAAGGAATTGGATGCTTTCTTGTATCGTACTTCGCATAATCTAAAAACACCGATTACCACCCAGCTTGGCTTACTGAATTTATTGAAGCACGATACAGCTAAGCTTGATCCGGCTATCTTGAATCAAATTCAGGAGACCATCGAATCGCTGAAGGGTACGATTGAAAAGATGCAGATGTTGAGCGAGGCGGGATATCAATTCATGAAGATGCAACATCAGGTTGATTTGCAGGACATTGTAGAGCAAATTATCAGCGAAAACCAAGCTATTATTGATCAAAAGAAAATTGTAATTGAGCAGCATATTGAAAGCCTTCAAGATTTTATTTCAGACGCGCATTCTATACGGGCTATTCTTTTGCGGATACTTAAAAATTCATTTGAATATATGCGCGACGATGTTGAAGGAAACCGAGTGGTCGTGACAGCTACCTGTCACCCGATTTCAAGCGTTTGCCAAATTACAATAGAGGACAATGGAACGGGAATAGAACCAGCCAGACTTCAAAGTATATTCGACTTTTTTTCTTTGGAGGATCAAAGCTCGAGCGACATTGGCTTTGGTTTGTATGTTGTGAAGCGTATCATTGACATGCTCAGCGGAAAGATAGAGATTTCCAGCGATGGAAATACCGGAACAAAGGTGAAGCTTGAGATACCGAGCATGTAGTAGGGTTGAACTTGTTACAATGATCATTATTCAAGTTCATGGTAAGCAAGTGAAAATTTTTTTAAGATAGTGGCGTAAACGCTGTCCCTTTATTCCCCACGTAAAGAGCCTTCGAACGAAATCAAAGCAATGAGATCAATCTCTATTCTTTTATTACTCACAACTCTAATTTGCAAACAGTATTGCAATGCGCAAGGAACAGACGAATTAGGATTTCCTTTTATCCGTAATTTTTCTCCCAAGGAATACGGCTCTTCTCCGCAGGTCTTTGCGCTTCAACAAGATGAATGGGGTGTTATCAATGTCGGTTTAGTTGGCAATGGAATTATGCAATATGACGGCCGCACTTGGCGATCGCTAAAAATTGATAAGACTGTTTATAGTCTAGCTGCGGATAAGACCGGAAAAATATTTGTGGGTTGCCATGATGATTTTGGTATGTTGGATCGACTAAGCAACGGTCAGGTGATTTTTAAGAGCCTAAAGCCAGATTCGCTTAAAATCGATTATGTCTGGTCGACTCAAGCAACGGATCAACGGGTTTACTTTTATACCCGTCACGCTTTTTATGAATACGATACAAAAACAGCTTCACTAAAGACCTATAAAACCGGCCGTAAGTTGGACGGCGGTTTTGTGCACAACAACACTTTCTATCTGCGACAAGATGGAGTTGGTATGATGATGGTGAAGGATGGAAAGTTAGTAGCAGCACCTCATCAATCCTATTTTAAAGATCGGCATATTTATTATGCCATCATGGATTTTGATAAATATGAAAAACTTATTGCCACCTCAGAAAAGGGACTGGTCAGGTATTTTATCGATTCTTTAAAATTACCTCAACCATTTCAGATTTCAGATAAAAGTTTTGTAGAAAACGATCTGATGTTTACTGGAGTAAGAACAGCGGATGGAAATTTTCTTTTGGCCTCGGTCACCAAAGGAGCCATTTTGTTTGATAAGCTGGGCAATCACCTCAATACACTAAATGAAGAGTGTGGATTACAAAATAATGGAATCATCACCATCATGCCGGATCAAACTGGTAATTTGTGGTTAGGCCTTGACTACGGCCTTTCCAAAACAGAAACTGGATTAGATCTCAGTTATTGGAATAACCAAAATGGCTTAAAGGGCAATGTATTTAATCTGTATCGTTCAAATGGAACCATGTATGTAGCTACGGATCAGTTTGCGTATTATTTGCAAGGCAAGCAGCTGAGGGTATTGAAAGATGTAGATCCTGGAAAACAAAACTGGATTTTTTCTGAGTTTCATTATGGAGCCTACCATCAATTGTTTTTGGGATACCATGAAGGCATCTATCAGGTAACAAAAGAAAAACAGACAAAATTCAGGAAAGGTAGTGCGTGTAGCATTCTTTTTCAATCGAAAGTGGACACATCGCGCATGTATCTGTCTAGTTATCCGAAATTTCTTTCCATGCGCTTTGAAAACAACAAATGGGTTGAAGAAGGAGAATGGAACGGAGTGGATGGGAACTACCGGGAAATTATCGAGGAAAGCGATGGTACACTCTGGTTGGGTACACTAGATAACGGAATAGTTCGGGTAGAGCCTAACTTCAAAGACATCCGAAATCCAAAATCAGTTACTTCTTTTTCTACAAAAGACGGGTTGCCATCTTTATTTTATTGCCGACCCTTTTTGATTGATGGTAAGATTATCATTGGTACTTCGAAAGGCTTGATGGAATGGAGCAAGGCTGCTAATAAGTTTGCTCCATATTGTACGTGGGGCAAAGAATTTTGCGATGAATCTTCTTCTGTTCTGCTAATGAAACCGATGCTCGATAATAAGCTAATAATTGCTCCATTCTCCAATAAGCAAGGCGATTTTGTGGTATTCGATTCAAAAGGGAAAAACGAAAGGAAAATCTTTAAGCCGTTTCGACGACTTCCTGAAATATCTGAAATTTCTTCTATATGGATTGATAACGACAGCGTGATTTGGGTAGGTGGGAGTGATGGACTGTTTAGGTACGATCCTAAGAGGGATAGAAAAGATTATGATAAGTCGTTCAACTGTTTGATTCGTAAAGTAAGTATTGCAAGAGACAGTGTAATCAGCTGGGGTATTGAAACATCAAATCCGGTAACCTATCGTTTGAACTATTTAACCAATACGGTAAAGTTTGAATTTGCAGCTCCGTTTTTTGATCGCGAAGAGATGACGCAATATTCCTATCAATTGGTAGGTATGGATGAAGAATTTTCACCTTGGAAATTGGAATCTACTAAGGAATACACCGGGCTCAGCGAGGGCACGTACACCTTTTTAGTGAAAGCAAAAAATATCTATGATGTGGAAAGTCGAGTAGCCTCCTTCCAATTTGAAGTGCTACCTCCCTGGTATCGCAGCTGGTGGGCATATATTTTATACGTTATGGCTGCCGGCTTTTTTGTGTTTATAATTGTTCGTTGGCAAACCCATCGTTTGATTCTAAAATCGAAGGCATTGGAAAAAATAGTATCCGAACGCACCCGAAGTTTAGCAGAGAAGAACAATGAACTCGAAGTAAGTGATGAAGAGTTGCGGCAAAACCTGGATGAATTAGCAGCCATCAATGAAAAATTAACACTCACATTAAATCATTTGAAGGCGGCGCAGAATCAATTAATTGAATCAGAGAAAATGGCCTCATTGGGTCAGTTGGTGGCAGGCATTGCGCATGAGATCAATAATCCCCTTAATTTTATTTCAGGAGGTATTCAAGCGCTGGAAAGTATTCAGCGAGAACTTTTTGAGAAGAGAGAAAATATTTCGACGGAAGAACTTGAAACCTTGCACCACGATACGCAAGAACTCATGGACACAATTTCGCGGGGGATCGATCGTACAGCAGGAATTATTAAAAGCCTTCTTACATTTTCAAGTCCACACGAAGATCAACGAACACTGGTGGACATAAAAGAGAGAATTCAAAGTACAGCCGTATTACTCAATGCAAAGGCTCAACGAGTAGGAGTGATGGTAAGTATGGAGTTTAATCATCACCAAGATATTCAGGCAAACGCATCTCAGTTAGGGCAGGTATTTTTAAACATGATGGATAATGCCATTCAGGCGACCGAACAAAACAGCGGCCCCAAGAATGTATGGATTTCAACCATGGAGGAGAAAGAGAACATCGTAATTAAAATCAAAGACAATGGCTGCGGTATACCTGAGCAAGTTCAAAGCCAGATCTTTAACCCTTTCTTTACCACCAAGGAAGTAGGTAAAGGCACAGGTCTAGGCTTATCCATTAGCTATAGTGCCATAAAGAAACATCAGGGTTCCATTACTTTCAATAGCCAGGTAGGCGTAGGAACTGAGTTTATTATTACATTACCTTTATCTTATGATTAAGAAATGCAATAGATAGATACAAATCATACCCGCCACATTCCCCACTATGATTTTTAGAATCATTCTTTGCAGTGATCTGCTTCGATTTTTGCATGTTAATGCCTGGAAGGTTTTGCCGTTTGTACTCGTTGCGCTTTTACTCTGCATTGAACAGTCGAATGCACAAACCCATACCGAATTAGGTTTTCCCCTCATTCGAAATTACTCTCCAAAAGAATATCGCTCATCTCCACAAGTATTTTCTGTTTTTCAGGATAGCCAAGGAATAATTTATCTTGGATTTATACGTGATGGGATAGCGCAGTATGACGGACGAACGTGGCGGTCGTTAAATATAGAGAAAACAGTTTATGGATTTGCCATGGACAGATCTGGGAGAGTTTACGTGGCCTGTAACAATGATTTTGGATTTTTAGAACACGAACAAAATGGCCGGATTGTATTTAAAAGTTTAAAAAAAGATACCTCTCAAATTGGGAGCGTGTGGAGCGTAAAATCGACCGAGCATAAAATCTATTTCCATACCTACCACATCATTTTTGAGTATGATATACAAAATCAAACAATAGAAAAGTATTCAAGCAGCGAACGATTGAATGGAGTTTTTGTAGATGGGAACCAGTTTTATGTACGGAAAAATAATGTTGGCCTCATGTGTATTAAAGAAGGTAAATTAGTCACCGCACCACACGCAGCCTATTTCAAGGATAAGCCTTATTCATTCACCGCAATGGATAAGGCAATCGGTGAAAAAGTCATTGCTACCAAAGACAAGGGGCTTGTGACTTACTTCACCGATTCTTTGCGACCCCCAAATTCATTCCAGCTGGCTGATGAGAATTTTCTGAAAGACAACTTAATGTATGTGGGAAAGTCGCTTCACAACGGAAACTTTTTATTAGGCTCAACTTCAAAGGGAGCAATTTTATTTAATGCAAAGGGTGAAAAGCTAAATTCGTATCAGGAAGAAAATACATTACAAAACAATGGCGTCATTTCATTTATAAGTGATTCATCGTATAATTATTGGTTGGGCCTTGATATTGGCGTAAGCAAAACCGAATCAGGACAAGATTTGAGTTATTGGAGTAAAGTAAACGGATTAAAAGGTAATGTATTTAACATTCATCGCTTCAACGGCACACTTTATGTTGCCACCGATCAGTTCACGTATTACTTAGAGCAAGGGAAGTTCCAACTCTTAAAAGATGTTTCACCCGCCAAACAGAATTGGATTTTTTCTGAATTTACTTTCGGTTCTCAACACAAGCTCCTACTCGGTTATCAGCATGGAATCTATGATATATCGAAAGAAAAGCAAACGCTGGTGATGAAGGCTTATCCATGCACTATCCTTAAACAATCAACACTACAACCATCGCGATTGTATGCAGCCAGTTTGCCGAATTTTGTTTCGCTTCGGTATGAAAACAATCAATGGAAAGAAGAGGGTTCATGGAATGGAGTTACAGGAAGCTTTCGCCAGATTATAGAAGAAAGTGATGGCACGCTTTGGTTGGGAACATTGGACAACGGAATCATTCGCATAGAACCCAACTTGAGCGATATTCAAAATCCAAAATCAGTAACTTACTTTAAACAAAAACATGGATTGCCCTCTCTGTTTGATTGCAGACCGTACCTGATTGACGGCAGAGTGATTATCGCCACACCTAAAGGACTTTTGCAATGGAACAAATCAACTCAACGATTTATTCCCTACTGCGAGTTGGGTACCGAATTATGCAACGCGTCAGCTTCCGTGTTGTTAATTAAACAATCAAAGGATCACCATTTTTTCGTTGCACCTACCAGTAACAAAAATGCGGACTTCGCATGGATCGAAAAGAATGAACAGAAGAGTAGCTTGCGTCGCATTTATCAACCGTTTCGGCGACTACCCGAAATCGCTTCCGTTTTTTCTTCCTGGATCGATGATGATGGTGTGATATGGATCGGCACCAGCGAAGGATTATTCCGCTATGATCGCACGAACGATGAGAAAAATTATAATCAGGCATTTCCCTGCATCATTCGAAAAGTAAGCGTAGCGAATGACAGCATTATCAATTGGGGAGTACAAAATAAGACTGATCCCATTTCAAAATTAAGTTATTCGGTCAGCACAATTAAGTTTGAATTTGCAGCTCCCTTTTTTGATCGGGAAGAGTTGACTCAATATGCGTATCAACTGAAGGGAATTGATACCCAATTTTCGCCTTGGAAAACTCAATCAACAAAGGAGTATACCAGCCTTTCCGAAGGTGAATACACTTTTATTGTAAAGGCAAAAAATATCTATGATGTGGAAAGTACAGCAGCAACTTTTCGTTTCAAGGTGCTTCCACCCTGGTATCGAACGTGGTGGGCGTATGTGATTTATGCAGTGAGTTTGGCATTACTGGTAGCAAGTGCTGTACGGTGGAAAACCAAGAGGTTGGTAGAGAAAGCAAAAGATTTGGAACAAAAGGTAAAGGAGCGAACCATTGATTTGGCAGAAAAAAACAACGCGCTAGTGGCAAGTCAGGAAGAACTGCGAACCATAAACGATTCGCTGGTAGCAACTGAAGAAGAGCTCCGACAAAATAATGAAGAGTTGGCGGCCACCAACGATAAACTATCACTGGCACTGGATAATTTGCGGGCTACGCAAAACCAATTGATTTCTTCAGAAAAGATGGCTTCATTGGGTCAGCTTACGGCCGGCATTGCGCATGAAATAAATAACCCGCTTAATTTTATATCGGGAGGTATTCAGGCGTTAACCCTCGTACAACGTGAGTTGGTGGAAAAGGGCCCTACTATGCGACCGGATGAGTTGAAATCGATAGCCAATGACATTCAGGATTTGATGGACACAGTAACACGAGGCATCGACCGCACCACATCGATTGTAAAAGGCTTGCTTACATTTTCGAATCCACACGAAGATGAAAGAACCGCCGTTGATTTGAAAGAAAGAATTCAAAGTACCATAGTAATGCTTAACACAAAAGCACAACGAGCGGGAGTAAAGATTCATGCAGAATTTAACCATGTGAATGATGTTACAGCAAATCCATCGCAGCTGGGGCAAGTGCTTCTGAATTTGCTGGATAACGCTATTCATGCTACTGAGCAAAATGATGGAGAGCGAAGCGTTACGATTACCACACAGGAGCAACAAGGTCAAATGCTGATTAAAGTAAAAGATAATGGAAGTGGCATACAGCCTGAAATTCAAAGTCAAATATTCAATCCATTTTTCACAACCAAAAAAGTGGGAAAGGGAACCGGTCTAGGTTTGTCAATTACGTACAGCATTATTCAAAAACACGATGGTGTTATTACCTTTACCAGCGAAGTAGGTAAAGGTACTGAGTTTGTTATTTCACTGCCCATTGAAAGTAAGTTTGCAAATGATTAGTTCATGAGTATGCAAAAGATCAATTTAAAGTTAGACGTCAGCCGCAAGATCAAATTCAACGAATCATTGCTATGGCTTGGTGTGTTTTGTTTTTTCACCTTTTCAACGCTCGCTCAGACCAAAGAGGAAATGGGCTTACCGTTCATTCAAAATTTTGAACCCGCGCAGTATGGCGCCAACGGCGTAGTCTCTAAGGTGCTGCAGGGCAACGACCAGTTGATTTACTTTGCAACTAATACCGGTAATTTATTTCAATACGATGGAAGGACCTTTCGAAACATAATGAAGGATAAGTTCATCAGTAGCTTAGCCAAAGGAGATGATGGAACCATTTATGTGGGTTCGAACAACGATTTTGGATTCCTTCAATTTGAATCAGGAAAAAAGCCGATCTTCAACAGTCTTAAGAGCGATACCGTCTCCACTTCAGAAACGATCAGCATCGAAGTAACGAAGGCGAAAGTATATTTTGTGAGCCTTGATGCGATCTATGAATGCAATAAGGCAACCAAGAAATTACAGCGGTATGCAGCGAAGGGAGGCAGATTTTTCGGAAGCTTTTTGAATGGTGATCAGTTTTACTCGAGGCTTAAAAATACAGGAATGATAACCATTCGCGATGGTAAGATTGTTCCGGCCTTACACAACGAGTTGTTTAAAACGGAAAATGCGTTCTATGGCAAGGTAGATGTGTCTGCAACGGAGAAAATTCTATTTTGCAAAACGGGGCTTCTTACGTATTTCATCGATGCTCAAAAAATACCCCAACCTTTTAATCTGAGAGAGTCGGATTTCGCAAGTGATAACTTAATCGTATCTGGTCAGAAAATTTCAGATCGTCATATTCTGTTGGGATCAACCGCAAAGGGAGCAATTCTCATCGACCCTCAGGGACAAACCTATAATTTTTACAATGATCAAAATGGTTTGCAAAACAATGACGTGGAGTCCATCACTGTAGATCAACAAAAAAATAGTTGGATGGGCCTCGCGTCCGGATTGAGTAAAGCCGAGTTAGGATTAGACCTTAGCTATTGGGATAAGCAAACCGGATTGCGCGGTGCCGTAATGGATATCCATCGTTTCAATGGAAAAATCTATGCAGCTACCGATCAGGGTGCCTATTATTTAGATGCAGTTACTAATCGCTGGATTCTACTGAAGGGTATAGCACACGGAAGACAACATTGGAAATTTAGTGAATTTAATCAAGCACATAAAAACATCCTTTTACTGGGACACGAAACAGGAATCTATCAAATTGAAAACGACCAAGTGTATCCGATACTCACCCATGGAAATGCGTTGTTTGTGCAACAATCTAAACTCAACAATACCCGAATTTACTCCAGCGACTACCCGCACTTTACGTCCATGCGCTTTGAAAACGGAAAATGGATTGACGAAGGATCGTGGCCCAAAGTAATAGGCTCTGTAAAAAGCATGATCGAACAAAGCGATGGAACCATTTGGTTAGGCACCTATTCCAACGGAATCATTCGGGTAATTCCGGATGCGAACAATGCGGGCAAACCCAAATTAGTACGCTTTTATACAGAACAAAATGGCCTTCCAACACAACTGAATTGCGACCCTATTTTTCATGAAGGACAGGTGCTGGCAACTACGTCAAAAGGTCTTTATAAGTACGACGCTGCCACCGATCGGTTTACACCCTATTGCCAGTTGGGCGATAGATTCTGCAAAGAACCGCTATCGGCAGTAATGAATCCACGGGGAGAATTAACAAACGGAATAATTACCCTCCCCAATGATATCGATAAGAATAAAATGGAAATTGGTATTTTTATAAAGGAGGGCAATGAGTATAAGTGGCACTATAAGCCCTTTCGCAGACTGCCTTTAACAGATTACACGGTAGGTGTTGTAGAAAACGACAGCACCTTTTGGATTGGCGGTTACAGCTGGCTGTTTAAATACAATCCAAAGAAGGATCGGAAAAATTATGAGCAGCCATTCAGGTGCCTCATTCGTAAAGTAACCATGGCTAAAGACAGTATCATCAGCTGGGGCGACCAGGATAGTACCCGGCCATTTCCTACTATTAACTATGCTGCCAATAAAATAAAATTTGAATTTGCCGCTCCTTTTTTTGACCGTGAAGAACGCACCAACTATGCCTATCAATTGAAAGGCTTTGATCAGGAATTTTCTCCCTGGAGCATGGAGTCAACCAAAGAATACATCAATCTACCCGAGGGACAATATACGTTCATGGCGAAGGCAAGAAATATTTATGATGTGGAGAGCGACATAGCCACGTATACCTTGGTAGTTCTTCCACCCTGGTATCGTTGCTGGTGGGCGTATGTACTCTATGTACTAGGCGCCGTTTTGAGCGTGTTTGGCTTAGTGCGTTGGCAAACTCACCGGCTTTTACAACGATCACGTGAGTTAGAAAAGATTGTTCAGAAGCGAACCCGCGATTTGGCCGAGAAGAATGATGCCTTATTGACTACGCAGGAGGAATTAACGACCATGAATGATTCTTTGATTGCAACCGAAGAAGAGCTGCGACAGAACAACGAAGAATTAGCCGCTACTAACGATAAGCTAACGGAAGCGTTGAATAACCTCCGATCCACTCAAACACAATTGATTGAATCTGAGAAAATGGCTTCACTGGGGCAGCTAACGGCGGGCATTGCGCACGAAATTAATAATCCACTCAATTTTATTTCCGGCGGTATACAAGCATTGGATTCTATTCAACAAGAGTTGCTAGATAAAGGCCAAACGCTTCGCCCTGAGCAACTACAAAGTTTGCGTCAGGATATTCATGAATTGATGCGTACCGTCACCCATGGCATCGATCGCACAGCCACCATTGTTAAAGGCTTGCTTACATTTTCCAACCCACACGAAAATGAAAAGACTTCGGTAGACATCAAGGAGCGAATTACAAGCACCATCGTTTTACTGAATTCCAAAATCAAAAATGAAGACGTTACTGTTCAGTTAGAATTCAACCACCGTAGCGAAGTACGAGCCAACGCATCACAAATAGGGCAGGTTTTGTTAAATGTGATGGACAATGCCATTCAGGCTTCGGAACAAAACACAGATGCACGTGGCATTTGGATAAGTACATCTGAAGAGAATGGAAGCATCCAGATCAAAATAAGAGACAACGGCAGCGGTATACCCGCCGAAATTCAGAGCCAGATATTCAATCCCTTTTTTACTACAAAGGAGATTGGAAAGGGCACTGGTTTGGGGCTTTCTATAACGTATGGAATTATCCAGAATCATAATGGAACGATCACCTTTACCAGCCAAATGAAAAAAGGAACAGAGTTTATTATTAATTTGCCTGTAAATACCTAACTCTCTGGAACGACTAAGTAATCCCCCGATTATGATTCTCCATTCACTTGCGAATCCTCCCTCACAAGAAGAAAATCCTGCCTCGAAAAAGTACACAGCCCATCTGTTATTTATTGTTTTCACATTAGTAGTACTTGGAGGGGCACGAGCGCAAAGCAGAGCAGAACTTGGCTTTCCGTTCATTAAGAACTATGAGACAAGAAGCTTTGGAATACCCTATATCTGGACGGTCATGCAAGATAGCTCAGGAATAATCAATTTTGGATTATTTGAGAATGGGGTAGTTCAATACGACGGGCGAACATGGCAGAACATAGGACCACATAGAACAGTCTATGATCTGGCTACGGATAGCAATGGCCGCTTATTTGTTGCCTGCAATAATGACCTTGGCTACATCACCTATGAAAAAAATGGCAAGCCAGTTTTCAAAAGCATTAAAGCCCAGCATTTGCCAAACGAAGATGTTGGTGAAGTTTGGACAGTAATTACATCCAAAGACAAGGTCTATTTTCAGACATACAAACTCATTATTGAATATGACCCGGTAAAAGACAACATTCAAACCTATAAGGCCAACCCCGGCAAGCGTTTTCCAAGCGGATTTATTTTTGATAATGTTTTTTATACCACCGTAGGGGACGAAGGCATGATGATGATTAAGAATGGAAAATTCATGCCCGCACCGAATCAGGAATATTTCAAAAAACGAAGCGACTTACGTTCCATTATGGATTATGGAGCCAACGAAAAATTGATTTTAACCCGATCAAACGGACTGATTCGATATGACCCCAAGTCCGATAGCGAGCCCATACCATTGAATGTATCAAATCCCGAATTTTTACAATCCAGTATCTACGCAGGTACAGCTACTGCCGATAATTACTTTTTAATTGGATCGAATGCGAGTGGAGCCATGCTTATCGATAGCAAAGGAGAGGCACGCAATTTTTTTAATGATTCCAATACCTTACAAGGAAATAGCGTCCTGTACCTTTCAACCGATCGATCCAAAAATTTATGGTTTGGCCTTACTACCGGATTGTCGCGGGCAGAGCATGGCTTGGATTTAAGTTACTGGAATAAGTCCAACGGACTGAAGGGAAATGTTTTTGATGTACATCGCTACAAAGGGTCAATATACGTGGCCACCGATGAGAATGCGTACATAGTGGAAAAAGACGGTTCAATATCACCCATTAAAGGCCTCCCTGCAGGAATCCAAAACTGGAAATTTGCAGAGTTTAAACTAGGAAAACAAGCAAGGTTTCTTCTAGGCACTCAAGTTGGCATCTTTGAAATAGTAGATCGACAAGCCATTCAAATCACCAAAGGTTTTCATTGCACTGTTTTGCAACAATCAAAAATGGATTCTACCCGTTTGTATGCAACCAGTGAACCTTCTTTAACTTCCCTTCGCTTGATTAATGGAAAATGGGTGCAAGAGGGAGAGTGGAAAGGAGTGGCCAGCGATTTTATCGAAATGGCTGAAGAGACCGACGGCACGTTGTGGTTAGGTTCGCTAAACAAGGGAGTAATTAGGGTGGTGCCTGATTTTGATAATATCACACAGTCCAAATCTGTAACTTATTTTACCGAAAAAGATGGCCTTCCATCCTTGTTTGGATGTAGGCCTTTTTTGCACGAGGGTAAAGCTGTAGTGGGCACACCCAAGGGTCTCTTTCAATATGATGAAGGGAAGAAAAAACTTGTGCCTTACTGCAAGTTGGGTAATCAGTTTTGCTCCGGAGCAGCAGCCGTTCTGCTTGTAAAAGAAATGCCAAACGATGAATGGTTTATCACGCCCTCCAGTAACAAATCGTCTGACGTTGGCTTCTTAAAAAAAGAAGGAAACAATTTACAATGGAATTATAGGCCCTTTCGAAGACTTCCGGAAATTGGTTCTGTGTTTTCGTCATGGGTAGATGACGATGGTGTTGCCTGGCTAGGTACTAGCGATGGCCTTTTTAAATACGACCGAAATGCCGACACTAAAAATTACAATGCCAGCTTCAAAGCTTTGATCAGGAAGGTAAGCGTAGCAAAAGACAGTGTAATTTATTGGGGGCCGAGTAACGGTACACAACCGGTTACTCAATTAGATTTTGAGCAAGGCAATATCCGGTTCGAATTTGCCGCACCGTTTTTTGATCGCGAAGAAGCCACTAAATTTTCGTATCAATTGGTGGGCAGCGAAAAGGAGTTTTCTACTTGGAAAACAGAGTCCATGAAAGAATATACCAATTTACCAGATGGACATTACACCTTTCAGGTAAAAGCAAAAAATATCTATGACAAAGAAAGCTCCATAGCCTCTTTTGAGTTCACCATTCTTGCTCCCTGGTATCGGTCATGGTTGGCTTATTTCTTTTACTTTGTTGTGTTTGCTTTAATTGTATTGGGCATTTTACGGTTACGGACAGAGCAACTTATTTCGAGAACCAAAAAACTGAAGGCAATCGTGCTGGACCGAACCCGGGAGCTAACCTTTAAAAATGAAGAGTTAGAGGCAAGTGAAGAAGAACTCCGACAGAATAATGAGGAATTAACTGTAATACTTGAGCACCTCAAAACAACCCAAAACCAGTTAGTTCAATCTGAAAAAATGGCCTCACTGGGGCAGTTAACAGCAGGCATTGCTCACGAAATCAACAATCCGCTAAACTATATTTCGGGTGGAATTCAAGCACTTGCTGGCTTACATAAGAATATTTTTGACAAGGTAAAAACGGAAGACCTTCAGGAGACAAAGCAGGATGTAGGTATGTTAATGGACGCGATTTCAATTGGCGTAGATCGCGCCACGAGCATCGTAAAAGGACTTCGAACATTTTCCAGTCCGCATGAAAATGAAAAAGTGGATATTGACATAAAAGATGTGGTAAACAGCACATTACTTTTGCTCAATTCCAAATTGCAAGATGCTAATGTGGATTTACAAACCCAGTTTAATCACATGAGCACGATGATGGCAAATGCTTCGCAGATGGGCCAGGTTATTTTGAATATCGTAGATAATGCAATTCAGGCATTAGAGCAACGATCCGATGAAAGAAACATCTGGATCACCACCAGCGAAACAGAAAGCAAAATCATGATATCCATCAAGGATAATGGCATTGGTATTCCGGCAGAAATACAAGGCCAGATTCTCAACCCTTTCTTTACCACGAAAGAAGTAGGCAAAGGTACTGGCCTGGGGCTGTCCATTAGTTATGGCATTATTCAAAAGCACAATGGTACACTTGCTATCTCCAGCGAATTGGGTAAAGGCACGGAATTTATCATTACCTTGCCCAAGACATCGTGATACGTAATAGGCTGGTATCCAGATAAAGGCAACAGATCATCAAATGGTATGCTTAATTTAAGGTCATATCGTTTGTAACATTTTAAGTTTTTTATAAAATTGAAATTTGATGACCCCAGCATCATTTATGACTGTAAACTCAATAAAGCCAATTCGAGTGGCGAGAAGAATGACAAATTAAGTGCCATTAGATGAAACCTACATTGCTTTACGTTGATGATGAACCAGATAATTTAAGGGTAGTTCAGTCTACCTACCGACACGATTATTCCATAATCACGGCCGAATCAGCCATGCAGGGACTGAATATCCTCAATCAGGTGCCGGTAGACGTAATCATTTCCGACTATCGAATGGCGCAAGTGAATGGAATTGGTTTCCTGAAAGAAGTACACGAAGGATTTCCCGATATAGCCACTATTCTGCTTACCGCTTATCAGGATATTAACATTGCCACCCAATCGATCAACGATGCGCACGTATTTGGGTATGCCACCAAACCTTGGAAAAAAGAGGAGCTGAAAGCACTCATCGATCGCGGATACCAAAGCACCGAGCTGAAAAGAAAGAACAGAAAATTGACGGAGGAATTGATGAAGTCCAACGAGGAGTTAAAAAATGTTACCGTCGAACTCGTAAGGCTTCAAGGTAAACTCCAACTGGAGAACTCGTACCTCAAAAGTGAGATTGAACAAGAATTTGGTGTGGAAGGGATGATTGGGGTTAATCTTTCAAACAATGGCACGATTGAACAAATAAGGCAAGTTGCTCAACATAAAACAACGGTTTTAATTACCGGCGAAACAGGCGTCGGCAAGGAATTGATTGCGCGCGCCATTCACAAATTTAGCAGACGCAGCGGAAAGGCTTTCGTAAAAATTAATTGTGCCTCTTTGCCCGTTAACTTGGTGGAGAGTGAGTTATTTGGTTACGAGAGTGGCGCCTTTACAGGGGGCTTATCGCGAGGTAAACCGGGTTTGATGGAAGTAGCCGACCAGGGCACATTGTTTCTCGATGAAATTGGTGAGTTGCCTATGGAAGTGCAGGCAAAGCTGCTACGCGTATTACAAAGTGGAGAGTTTTTTAAACTAGGTAGCCAAAAAGCAACGGTTACAGACGTGCGAATCATTGCGGCAACCAATCGAAACCTAACGCAAGAAATTGCAAAGGGAAATTTTAGATCAGACTTATTCTTTCGCTTAAATGTTTTCCCGATTGAAATTCCGCCCCTACGCGAAAGAAGGGAAGACATCGCGCCACTGGTTAGCTACTTTGTAGATAAATACAAAGCAAAGCTTGGAATATCAGTTCCACCAGTCTCTAAAGAATCTATGGACGCAGTGATGCACTATCATTGGCCGGGCAATATTCGTGAGCTGGAATCTTTGATTGAACGTTCGATCATTATTAATAAATCTGATGTTAGTTTAGAGTTGCAACTCTTCCCTTCTAAAACGCAGTACACCGAAGTGGAGACAGCTTCTTCAAGCAAAGACCTATCTTTTATGGATGGATTTGTGTCGTTGGAGGAGACAGAGAAAAAATTAATCGTCAAAGTACTTGAACGAGTAAATTGGAAAGTGTCAGGAAAGGGAGGAGCAGCAGATATATTGCGCCTAAACCCAAACACTCTTCGTTCTAAGATGCTTAAGATGGGCATTCCACTGAAGTAAAGAGCTGTTTTTCAAAAGCATTTTCGCTATTTCGTGAGCGATTTTACGAAAAATCGTAAAATCGGCTACAGCAAAGTGCGATATTCAATAGAATTGAGCGATTTTATTTTGGCACAATATTTTCTTGCACATGTAATAAATGCAAGAGATGAAGCCGATAATTGCTTTACTAGATTCAGACCCCATCACTCACTTTATATTGGAGCGTTCGAAGCCATTCTTCTCGAGCTATGATTTTAATTTACTGTACTTTTCTTCTACTACTCAAATTGAAAATTATCTGACTAAGAATTCTTCCGTCAAAGAAGATTTGCCCGATATCATTTTGATGGAGATTTATCTGTTTCCGAATGATGGCTGGAGCTTTTTGGATCGCTTTAATGAATTCAGTAAAAGCCTTATTAAAGTACCTTCCATATTCATCGTTTCAACTTCCTCCTTTTCATACGATCGACTCAAGGCTGCTAAATATACGAGCGTGGCAGGGTTTATTCAGAAACCCTTGACTGAATCAAGTTTTAAATTAATTGACAACCAACTTTCTGTTTTTTTCCAACAAGGGATTGTTGCGAATAAATGAATGAAAAAACGAATGAGACAATATGAAGTAAGAAACAATAAAAAATTATTATGTATTGGGGAATACATAATGTGAAAAGAGAGAGGTCATTTCTGGTAATTGTTGAAACCCGTTTTTAAAACGGCATGTTATGGTTCGTTGGGGAGCGTTTCCATAACGGCACTTCTGAAATGATTTGTGCGTGCCACCTGATGGCACGCCCTCTCTTCTTTATAATTTCTTTTAAAACCAACAATCATATGTCGATTTAAATTTGCGCCTAAATTAGTGATTCGAATAAAGGATTCCTAAAAAATCGTTGCTTCAAAAGGCCAGTAAACAACTCGAGCGATAATCTTTAAAATTGTATTCGGTTCTGAAGCACTAAACTCACCCTTGCCCTTTACAACATGGACTCGCTACAAAGTAAGCCCATATTTATAAAGCATTGAAAATGAGTTGCTTCATTAATTCCTTCATATCTTATTCGGTTAACACGATCCTTTGCGAGTTGCATTAAATCGGCTTTCAAAAAAATTAGATCGAAAATTGGAGCCCTTACCAAAGGAGTTTTAGAAAAAGCGGTAAATTGCTGAATTATTACTATTTAACTCTCATTTAGCTATGAAAACTTCCCCCCTGGTTTTAGCTTTTTTTCTGCTATTTACCATTCAGACTAGTTTCGCCCAGCGGTTTTGGGTCGGATCTTCTGCTTCTAATTGGAACAACCCAGCCAACTGGTCAAATGTTTCAGGCGGTGCCGGTGGTTTTTCTGTGCCCGGCGCGACCGACGTAGTGACCTTTAATGCAGCCCGAAATGGAAATTGCACCATTGACGTACCTGTCACTATTGCGGGTCTAACCATCAATGGATATACCGGCATAGTAGATTTAAGTAGTTTTGATTTAACCACCACAGGCGCGAATACTTTTACTACCGGAACAATCAACGGCGGTACCGGTTCGCTCAAACTCAATACGACGTTAAGCACCACGTTCAATGGTACGTTGGTTAATGCAAATTTAACAGGTACCACCGGTCGTATCTTTTTTAACGGATCTACCTTCAATGGAAGTGTAGATGTCATCAAAACAGATGCGAATAATGACAACAGCATCGGAAACAATATTTTTAATGGTGTAACCACCATTACCAACGCCACCAATGGTGTAGGCACAGGCCAGATATTGTTAGGGAATGGGGCTCGCGATCAGTTTAACGGTGTTACCACTTTCAATAACAATGGCACGTATCGTATTTATATAGCTTACAATCATGCAGCGCAAACGACCACCTTTGCTACGGATGTAACTTTAAATTCCAATAAATCCGGCGGAGCAGACGCCTGGTCGTATCTCATTGCAGACATCGGAGCATCGCGCGTTTCGTTTGGGGGGAAGCTAACGATTAATTGTGCCGGCACACTAAGCAGCAATCATCGGATAGTAGATGGGGCAGGTTCATCTGTAACGTATGGTGGCCTAGTGACTATTAACAACACGAATACCAATGTGGCTACTAATATTTACATGGGAACGAATGGCACTTCTACTTACAATGGCAGTATCGTGGTGAATAACAGTAATACCACTACCACCGCTGGTGTTTTTTTTAATCTCAATGGCGGTGCTGCCTCTACACTTGCTGCAGGTCAAACGATTAGCACAACCGGCTTCCTTTCGGGAAATTTAAGTCTGCCTCGATTTACGCAGATAGGCGCTACCGATCAGACTTTGGTTTTAAGTAGCAATGCTACCATTCTTACCATTGGCCCGGCCAGTTCATTTGATGGGAATGTCGATTTTCGCTCTTCTCGCTTATTTCTGAATGGCGCCACGTACAACGGAACTGCTTATCTGGAAAAATTGGGTGGTATCCGCGATGATGGCAACGGAGGGAATGTTTTTAACAAGCCAACCACCATCGTCAATTCGGCTGCTAATTATTTACTTTCAGGCAGGCTTTCACCGGATATCTTTAATGATGATTTAATAGCCAACAGTACCGGGTCTTCTTCCATACGTTTGGCCGACAATGTAGCCGGAAACCAGTTTAATGGGAACATTACCGTAACCAGCACAGGCAGTTCACAAGGGATTTATTTTGGAAACGGCGCGGCTGGTCGTTCTACCTTTGCAGCCGGTGCTACCAATAAGATATTGATTGGAGCAGGGTTTAGTTCCGGTACTTTATATCTCAGTGGCTTTACCCAAACGGGCACCTCATCTCAAACACTGGCACTAACAGGTACTGCTAACTTGAACATCGGAGGAAGTTCGGCATCGTCTTTCGATGGCAATGTGGACTTCCGTTCTCCGTCTCTGTTCGTGAGTAACTCTACATTCAATGGCACGGCTTATTTGGAAAAAAATGGTTCAAGTTTGGATCAGCTAACGGGAGGCAATGTATTTAATGGGATTACAACAATCTCTCATACCGGAAGTGGAGTGTGGGTATTCAGTATATTTGGAACCGTAGGCGATGTTTTTAATAGTGATTTAACAATTAGCAATACCGGTACTTCTTTAATACGGATGGCCGACAATAAACCGGGCAATCAATTTAATGGCAACATTACCGTAACCAGCACAGGCAGTTCGCTGGGAATTTTTTTTGGAAATGGTACTGCCGGCAAATCTACCTTTGCTGCAGGGGCTACCAAAAAGATATTGATTGGGGCGGGTGGGTATAGTTCAGGCACACTAAATTTAAGTGGCTTTACACAAACGGGCACCTCATCTCAAACACTGGCACTAACAGGTGCTGCTAACTTGAACATCGGAGGAATTTCGGCATCGTCTTTCGATGGCAATGTGGACTTTCGTTCTCCGTCTCTGTTCGTGAGTAACTCTACATTCAATGGCACAGCTTATTTGGAAAAAAACGGTTCAAGTGTGGATCAGATGACCGGAGGCAATGTATTCAATGGAGCTACCACGCTTACGCACACCGGAAGCGGTGCTTGGATTTTTAGTTTTTCAGGAACGGTGGGTGATATTTTTAATGGTGATCTAACGATTGTTAATACCGGTTCATCTCAAATACGATTGGCAGACAATCAACCGGGCAATCAATTCAATGGCAATATTACGGTTACCAGCACGGGCAGTTCGCAAGGAGTTTTTTTTGGGCGCACCGCGAGTGGAAGATCTACCTTTGCCGCGGGAGCGACTAAAAAAATAGCGCTTGGGGCAGGAGGATTTAGTTCGGGAACACT
>VYLQ01000021.1_pt1 | contig 84611 bp, 79 predicted proteins | sample 5115351 | NCBI WGS metagenome assembly VYLQ01 (sample SAMN12291776, study PRJNA351875) | freshwater metagenome | isolation source: freshwater lake | place: USA: Michigan, Lansing Lake | collected 2013-08-14 | reverse complement strand
AGTCGATCCGGTATAATATTTTTGAGTTGATTTGCTGAACAGGATGTAAACTGTGAAGAGCATAGAAACAAAAAAAGCCCCGCTAAATGCGGAGCTTTTATGTCGGGGTGGCCAGATTCGAACTGACGACCTCTTGGTCCCAAACCAAGCGCGATACCGGGCTACGCTACACCCCGAAAGAAAACAACTAAAATTCAAAACAACGTCTAAGCCTAGATTCGTACGACCTTGGCGCCTCAAGCGCCACGCGATACCGGGCTACGCTACACCCCGAAAGAACAACTAATATTTAAAACAACATCCAAGCCTAGATTCGTACGACCTTGGCGCCTCAAGCGCCACGCGATACCGGGCTACGCTACACCCCGAAAGAAAACAACTAAAATTCAAAACAACGTCTAAGCCTAGATTCGTTCGACCTTGGCGCCTCAGCGCCACGCGATACCGGGCTACGCTACACCCCGAAAGAACAACTAATATTTAAAACAACATCCAAGCCTAGATTCGTACGACCTTGGCGCCTGAAGCGCCACGCGATACCGGGCTACGCTACACCCGTTCTTTTAAGTTTTTTTCCTTAACGAGGCGCGAAGATATAAAAACATCTTAACACACCAACTATTTTTTGTGATCCCGATTGGATTCGAACCAATGACCTACTGCTTAGAAGGCAGTTGCTCTATCCAGCTGAGCTACGAGACCAGATTTGCTGAAGTTACACCTGGTTTATCAAGCTGTTACTTCAAATGACTTGAAAATCAAGGGTGATTTCCGAGTCATTTTTAGCGGAGAGGGGGGGATTCGAACCCCCGGTACAGTTTAACCCGTACGACAGTTTAGCAAACTATTGGTTTCAGCCACTCACCCACCTCTCCGTGGATCTGAAAAAGAACGCAAATATAAGCAGATTAGGCTTAATACAATCGCCTGAGCTTAATTTTTGCGTCAAATATCAAAACTCATTTCTTTGACCGAAGGAGAGAGCCTGTTAAGGAACTCATTCCGCCAACAATACCGCCAACCAATCCTGTGAGCACAAACGCATTGAGCGGCAGTAGTTTATTCACTTTTTCAGTTATAATTGACTGTGTTACATGATCTAGGTAATAAGCCATGCCAAGCCACAACAAAGCGGCTGCTAAAAATCCTGCTGCAAATGATGGGAGTGACTTGTTTTCAATAAAGTAGGCAGTGCCAAAAGCACCTATTGCTAGCGTCCACCAAGGCAAAAACAACTGCAACAGTAAGCACACAATGAGGGTGGCAACGATTTGAACTATAAATTTCATTTTGAAGCAGGGTTTAACGTGATGGTAGCCAATTCTTTTCCTTTCATTTTTTCGCTTTGAGCAGTAAATGTAAACTTCACATATTTGCCTTTAGTCCATAGGTTCAACAAATTATTGTAATACGGACTGCCAGGGTTACCAGATTGTCCACCCGGATAAACACCCCACGCATTGATTCCATTTTTTTCTAGACTGACCACCATGCGCCAACTCGGTCCATGTGTTTTGGAGTGAGCGTTTACAATGCTGCTGTTACCACCGTGTTCAATGTTGTAACTAAAGGCTTTCTGCCTTAATAGGTGATTGACAATGGCATCTTTATAGCTCGCCCATCTTGGAATTACCTTGTAAGTTGTAATCAATGGATTTTCATTCAGTATTTTTTGAGATTCATCGCTTTTCCATTTGTCGATAACTGTCACTGCCTCGTCAAATGATTTACGAATAACTTCCCTTGCCGTCTCTTTTTCCGGAGTGCTTTTGATGTCGAAGAAGGATAGTTCTGGCTGTTCTTTCATCAGTTTGATAGTTAGGTATGTAGAAGGCCGTGGTAGAGCTACTTTATCATTCTCAAATTCATCCCACACCATAGGCACAAACGATCGAATCCATGCTTCATAATATGAAGCTCCTTCTGAATCAATTTCATTTTTGTAATCCCATGCTTTTAAAATCGTATAGGCTTCCAGAGCTTCACCGGTAAGGCTAGCAGAGTCTAAATTTGCAAGGAACGTAGGCAGGCTTTCAGATGCTTTCAAATTAAGATTATCCAGCTGTAAATTCATTAAATCTTGTGGTGTGCATTGATTCAGCTGTGAAAGCACCTGATTGATTCTTCTATTGCGGTAGGCTTCCCAATTGCTGGCCTGCACGTAGTACGGGTAAGTAGCATCAGCTGGATACTGGTTCGCAGAACTTACAAAACCGCGGGCAGGATTCTTATCCATTACATTTTGTTCGCTTGGAATAAAGGCTTGCCAATCGCTGGAAGACTTTGTACCATCCAAAATAAACTTACCTTCATTTTTCCTTCTGATGGGATATTTCCCTTGGATGCGCATGGCAATATCGCCATTCACACAGGCAAAGACAAAATTTTGTGCCGGTGAGCTATAGTGATTCAATGCCTCCATGTAGTCTGCATGATTTTTGGCGCGATTTAGTTTATAGAATGTCATCACCTCTTCCGAAGGATCGTGTGCAATCCATCGATAGGCAAAATGACTTTTTTCATTCGCACCATGAAAAGAGCTGTCGTATACTACGGGGCCTTGGTGCGTGTAAGTAACAGTATCATAATAAATCGGTTCACCTTTTACCTTAATTGTTTCCACTCGCTTCTTAGCTGCCACCCAATTTCCATCCAGTTTGTATTCTTTTTTTGTATTGTCTTTAAACTCAATTTTGAACCAGTCTACCAAGTCGCGTTGTGCATTGGTTACACCCCACGCAATCGAATCGTTAAACCCGCTGATAATCGAAGGAGATCCTGGCAAAGAGGCGCCCATCGAGTTTACACCAGGGCCGGATAAATGAATGATGTACCAGATTGATGGCAGGTTCAATTCAAGGTGTGGATCATTGCAAAGAATAGGCGAGCCACTGGCTGTTTTAGAGCCGCTGACGGCCCAGTTGTTGCTGCCTACATCAGGAGGCGACTTTTCGAAAGGGGTGAGGTTCACGAGTTGCTGAGGCACTGCAAGAGCTACTGAGTCTAAAGTAATTGGTTTAAAGTTCCATTGATTGGTGCGGTCAACGATCGGATCGGCTACCCCTTCATTGTCGGGAAACAAAAGTTCGATGGTTTCTTTTCCAAAGAGTTTTAAAGCGTTGGTCATTTCCAAATCGCGTTCACCTGTATTGAGCGTTTTGGCCATGTATTTCAAGAGATAAGCACTCTTCAGATTGGTCCAAGGCTCAGGCTCATAGCCAAGTAGCTTGTATTCAATGGGTAGAGCGCTTGCGGTAAGCGTTTGAATGTAGGCATTCACTCCTTGTGTATAGCTGTCTACCATTAACTTGGCTGTTGGGTTGCTTTCCATCGACTTCACAGAAACTTCAGCAGCAAAACCCATCCCCAGTCTGCGTTGGGTGCGATCAAAATCCAGAGCAACTTTGCCAATGATTTCGCTGATACGGCCGGCGGCTGCGTGCGTTTGAAATTCCATTTGCCACAGCCGATTTTTGGCCGTGATATAGCCTTGGGCAACAAACAAATCTTCGTCATTGTTAGCAAAGATGTGTGGGATAAGCGCGCTATCGTAAACGATGGTTACTTTATCCTTTAAACCGGGAATTGAGAGCGTCTCAGAACTTTGAGCTGCGGTTTGTGCATTTTGCCAGAACCCCTGAAATGGGCTAAGGAATTTTCCCAAGGGCGGGATGGGTGAGCCAAAGTTGTGACTAGTATTTAAAAAGTAAACTAGGGAGATGGTGAGAATCAATGAAAGGCCGACCTTAATAATTTTCATGCAGTGTAGATATTTTTCCTAATTTCGGAATTAATGCGAATAATGTGTTTTTTGCGTCAATTAATTTTTTAGAGAATTGAAGAAGTGGCTTGTTTTTTACACGAAAAGTCGGCAGGAAAAGAAAGTAAAAGATTGGTTGGAGAAGTCGGGCTATGACGTTTTTTTTCCAACTCAAAAAGTGATGAGGCAATGGAGCGATCGAAAGAAAAAAGTAGAGATGCCGCTCTTTCATTCGTACCTATTTGTTCACGAATCAGAAGATAAAATACCCTTGTTATTGCAAACCCCGGGAATAGCTTGGAACATTCGATACAATGGCAAACCGGCTATTCTTTCGCCGCGCGAGTATGATCTTATACAACGCTTTTTACTTTCTGGATTATTTATTGAAGTAACCGAGCAACAACCTGTGCAATTGGGCGATCACGTGCAGGTAATTGATGGTCCGCTCAAAGGAATTGAAGGTCACCTGATTAAACAAACTACCGGCAACCGGTTCGTGCTTTCGCTTCATTCATTTTCAAGCAGTATGCTGGTAGAATTAGATCCGCTGGTGCTAAAAAAAACGCCTCATTTCAATGAGTAATTTTATTACTCATCCATATCTTTCTCTTAACTTTGCCTTGTGCTGGAGACATTAATCACATCCAAGACCCGGTTAAAGATGTTGCTGAAGTTTTTCACAAACAGCAACGCAACTGCTTATTTACGAGGCCTTTCGGATGAATTTGGCGATTCTACCAATTCCATTCGGGTAGAGTTAAACAAACTCTCTGAAGCAGGATACCTGACCTACGCTGAAAATGGCCGCACCATCGAGTACCGGGCCAACACAAAGCATCCGCTTTTTACTGACATCAAAAATCTCGTCCACAAATATCTAGGCATCGACCAGATTATAATTAACATCATTCAAAAGTTGGGCGATCTTCGTTCGGCTTACATTATTGGAGATTATGCCATTGGTAAAGACAGCGGCACAATTGAGTTGTTGTTGGTGGGGCAAATAGATCAGGAGTACCTGAAAAAGCTGGTAGATAAAGCGCGGAAACTAATTAACCGAAGCATAAAAGCGCAGGTGATCAGCGAAGCAGAATTTGAATTGAGAAAGACTTCACTGAAGCAGGCATTACTGCTTTGGGTAGCTGACTAACAAGACAGTCTAGGCTGTCAGTACACGATTTTTTTACTCACTGGGACTGAGGAGGCGGAGCTTTAAACGGGGCTTCCGAAGTTCCTGAATAGAACAAACTGCATTATTGATAAAACTGTATCTTTAGAACTTGTTTTAAAGCGAATTGAATGAGAATCTTTTTACTGTTCATGATTTTACTGTCGGCGTCCTGTGTGCCAAACCGCAAGTACCTTTACATGCAAAAAAATGATTTGCAGAAGAAAGATCTTATTACAAATCAAGTTGTCCGCACCCATCCGGTAGATACATTTAATTACCGTATTCAAGCCAACGATCTTTTATCCATTCGGTTTGAAAGTCTGACACAAAAGAACTTTGATTTTTTAAATAACCCAGCGAGCCAAACACCGGCTGCCATGTCGGGTCAGGGCAATCCACTTTTGATAGGTGAGTTGGTGAATGAAAGAGGAACTATTACTTTACAAACACTGGGTGAAATTAAAGTGGCCGGATTAAACGTGTTTGAGCTACAAGAATTATTAAAGAAGCAAGCTGAAAAATACATTGATTCGCCAGTGGTGCGTGTACGTTTGCTCAACTACCGCGTAACCATTTTAGGAGAGGTAAACAAAGAGGGCACCATAGTAATGATTAACAACCGAGTGTCGATCATGGAAGCCATTGGGTTAGCCGGTGGGTTAAACGATTTTGCTGACCGATCAATCATCAAGTTGATTCGCCAGCAGAATAATAAAACGGAGGTTGTCTACCTGAATTTGTTGGACGAAAATCTGATTGAATCGCCGTATTACTACATTCATCAGAATGACCTGATCATTGTGCCACCATTGGCCAACAGACCTTTTCGAAAGTATACCGGCCAAAATTTAGGACTCTTTTTATCGATAGTTAGTATTGGTCTTATTATCATTTCACTTACCAAATAAAATTGGAACCGAACGAATTTTCAAGAGCAACTCTACAGCAAGCCACCGAGGGAATTTCCATTGATTACAAGCGCGTTTTGTATCGGGCGTGGAGGTATTGGTATTTTATTCTAGGATCGCTTATCATCACCGTCAGCATTGCGTTTGTAAAAAATCGCTATGCACCGCGAATCTATCCTGTCTCTGCTTCCATCATTGTAAAAGAGACAGAAGATATCTCTGGCAGCGAGTTTGTATATAATAACGCGCTGGTGAACCTGCACCGTAATTACATTAATGAAACATACATTATAAAATCGTATCCACTTATTCAGCGAGTGGTTGAGAAACTCAATTTTGATGTTGCTTTTTACACAGAAGGAAAAATATTGACCACAGAAATATACGACGAGTTACCATTTCTCATGATCCCCATGCGGGCTGAAATGACACGAGGAACATCCTTTTTCTTTTCGGTTGTAAATGAGAATCAGTTTGAATTGACAATGAATACAGACAAGCAACGATTTGCATTTAACGATACCATCAATTTTCATGGCTTTAAAGGCATTGCGCAATTAAAAGATCGCTCTCTGCTTTCAACTATTTTCAATAATTCATACATATTCGTTTATACACCCTCGGTTCAGGCTGCTTCGCGCTATGTGGGTGGATTGTCAGCTAGTTGGGCAGAGGAAGATGCCGGTGTGTTGAATTTATCCGTTCTAGGTTCCAATACAAAAAAGGAACTTGATTTCATGGCTGGCTTGATTACCACCTATCAGGAATTTGATTTGGATAACAAGAATGAGACCGCCCTTCGGACCGTAAATTTTATTACGAATCAACTCAAAAGCATTAGCGACTCTTTGATTTTTGTGGAGGGCAAACTGGAAAAATTCAAAAGTAAAAATACAGGTGTTGATATTGGCGGGGAAGCATTGCGACTCTACAATAAGTTGGAAGAAGTAGAGGAAGGTAAAATGCAATTGATGGTGCGTGAGAATTATTTTAAGTACTTGGTGAGCTACATCAAAAATGGTGAGAGTGTTGATCAGGTTATTTTGCCAAACAGTATGGGAGTGGAAGACCCCATTTTAAGTGGCGTAATCAGTAAAATAATGGATGCGCAATTGGAATTAAAATTGAACAATCATCCGGCCAACCCATTGGTTTCTGAATCACGCAAACGAATGACGCAATTAAAAAGCAGCGTACTCGAGTCGGTCAACACGTTGCGGTCAACCGATGCTATAAAATTAAACTTTCTGCAAAAACAAATTAAAGGCATTGAAAATCAATTAAGCTATTTGCCTACTACCGAACGTAATCTGATTTCGATTCAGCGCAACTATTCGCTGCTTGAAAACCTCTACATTTACTTGTTACAGAAAAAGTCAGAGGCAGCCATTTCGCAGGCATCTAATACTTCTGACATCGTCGTGGTAAATCCACCGCGTGTGGGTGGTGCGATCTCTCCCAAAACGACCAGCAATTATGCAATAGCTGTTTTTGCAGGACTGGCTATTCCAATGATCATCTTTATTCTTTTTGAATTTTTAGATACGCGTGTGCAATCCAAAGAAGACGTTGAGCGAATCACCAACATACCCTTCATTGGTGGAGTAGGGCACAAAAATTCGGATACCAATCTGGCAGTTTTTTCTCAGCCCAAATCAATTATATCCGAATCCTTCCGCGCACTTCGTTCCAATCTTAATTATTTCATTGGCAAAAATGAAAAGACTGTTGTGTTGGTAACCAGTTCCATCAGCGGAGAAGGTAAAACATTTACGTCTCTCAATCTGGCTTCGGTATATGCGCTTTCAGGAAAGAAGACATTAATTGTTGGTGCCGATATGCGCAAGCCTAAGTTGTATGCAGACTTTAACGTAGAAAATGACATTGGTTTGAGTAATTACCTCGCCGGAATAGCAGATTTCAAATCCATTTGTAAAAAAACAGAATACGAAAATTTAGATTTGATTACCGGAGGTGTTATTCCGCCTAACCCTAGTGAGCTGCTATTATCGCAGCGAATGACTGCGTTTATCACGGATGCTAAGCAGCATTATGATTGCATCATCATCGATACACCTCCGATGGCAATTGTTACGGATGCGTTTGTTTTAACACCTTTTGCAGACCATACACTGTTTCTCGTTCGTCAAAACTATACGCCTAAAAATCTTTTGCGAACGGTAGAGGATTACTATGCCACCGGCAAGTTGAAGAATATTTCCATCGTGTTGAATGACATTTATAGATCGGGCCCCGGCTATGGCTTCGGTTACGGCTATGCATACGGTTATGGCTACACCTACGGTTATATGTATGGCAGAAAGCAAGATCCGGGTGCCGGTTATTACGAAGAAGAGCGCAAGTAATTGGTAACGCGTTTCCATTAATCAATAAAACAATTGAAAATATACATTGCAGGTCATTTGGGAATGGTTGGTTCGGCCATTTGGCAAGAATTGGCAACAGCAGACAGCTATCAGTTGATTGGCAAGTCGAGCAAAGAACTGGACTTACGCAATCAGCAAGAAGTGTTTGCCTTCATTGCACAAGAGAAGCCCGATGTCATCATTGATGCGGCTGCTCGTGTAGGAGGGATTTTGGCCAACAGTCAACATCCGTATTTATTTCTGATGGAGAATCTTTCTATTCAGAATAATTTAATCGAAGCAGCTGTGCGCTCGAATGTACAGAAATTCATTTTCTTAGGCAGTTCATGCATTTATCCGAAACTGGCTGATCAACCTTTGAGAGAGGAATATTTGCTGACTGCACCTTTGGAACCAACCAATGAGTGGTATGCAATAGCGAAGATTGCCGGTGTGAAAGCTTGTCAGGCTATACGTCAGCAATACCAAAAGGATTTTGTAAGTCTCATGCCCACCAATTTGTATGGCAGAAACGATAATTTTGATTTAACCTCATCTCATGTGCTGCCGGCGATGATGCGGAAATTTCATGATGCAAAAGTGAATGGACATCAACCGGTCACGCTTTGGGGCACCGGCACGCCACTTCGCGAGTTTCTTCATGCAGATGATTTGGCGAAAGCTGTTCATTTTGTCTTAACCAAACAGATGCCTGATTATTTGTATAATGTGGGTTCGGGTAAGGAAATATCCATCCGCGATCTTGCATTGCTGATCCAACGCGTGGTAGGCCATGAGGGAGAAATCCGGTGGGATCAATCGAAACCCGATGGTACCCCTCGTAAATTGATGGACAGCTACAAACTTAACAACGAGGGATGGAAATTTACTATCGAGTTGGAACAGGGAATTGAATCAACGTATCAATGGTTTTTAGAACACCTTCATAATTTCAAAGAAGTAAAGCTGTAGAAGGAAATAGATAACACAAAAGAGACAAACTTATCGATAAGAAAACGAATTGAATCATAGAAATGAAAAAAGCATTGATAACAGGTATAACAGGTCAGGATGGTGCCTATCTGGCTGAGTTGCTACTGAAGAAAGGATATGAAGTGCATGGAATGAAGCGGAGATCATCCTTATTTAATACGGATCGGATTGATCATTTGTATGAAGATCCACACGAACCTAATCCTCACTTGTCATTGCATTATGGAGACATGACGGATTCCATGAATGTAACCCGATTAATAAAAGAGATAGAGCCGGATGAGATTTATAACCTGGCTGCTATGAGCCATGTTCGGGTTAGTTTTGATTTGCCAGAATATTCTGCTAACGCGGATGCGCTAGGTACATTGCGAATATTAGAGGCCGTACGTTTGTTGGGATTAGAAAAGAAAACCAAAATTTATCAGGCATCTTCTTCTGAGCTTTACGGAAAGGTTCAACAAATCCCTCAGTCAGAAAATACGCCATTTTACCCGCGATCTCCCTATGCTGTAGCGAAACTGTATGCCTATTGGATCACAGTTAATTACCGCGAAGCGTATAATATGTTTGCGTGTAACGGAATATTATTCAATCACGAGTCGCCATTACGAGGTGAAACTTTTGTCTCGCGTAAAATTACCCGAGCTGTTGCAAGATTTGTTTTTGGACTTCAAAAGAAATTATACATGGGCAACATAGATGCCAAGCGCGATTGGGGCCATGCCCGTGATTATGTGGAGGCGATGTATCGCATTTTGCAACAAGATCAGCCCGATGATTTCGTTATTGCTACCGGGGTAACTACTACCGTTCGGGAGTTTTTACTCAAAGCTTTTTTGCATGCCGGAATAACCATTTCATTTCGTGGTGCAGGAATTGAGGAAGAAGGCGTAGTAGAGAGAGTAGATGCGCAGCTTACAGAATGTTTGTTAAAGCCAGGTGATGTGGTGGTAGCGATCGACCCACGCTATTTCCGGCCTACTGAAGTGGATATTTTACTCGGCGATGCAACCAAAGCACGCACGGTTTTGCAATGGCAACCGAAGTACAATGTAGATACTCTGTTGCGTGAGATGGTTGATGCAGATATTGCGTTGATGCGGAAAGATCATCATTTGAAAATGGGCGGATTTAAAATATTGAACTACCAGGAGTAATCAGTCGAGCCGATGCTGCGTAAACTCGATTTCCCCAAAATACTGGATGTAAGAGGCAATCTTACTTTTATTCAATATCCGGAGCAATTGCCATTTGAGATTCAGCGGGTGTTTTGGACATATGATGTGCCGGGCGGTGAGACGCGCGGTGGGCACGCGTACAAAGAACAAGAGGAGGTCATCATCTCTCTGAGCGGGAGCTTTGATGTAGTCATTACTCATCCTGATCAGACTACGCAACGAATTTCATTGAATCGGTCTTACTACGGATTGTATTTGCCACCACTCACCTGGCGACACATGGAGAATTTCTCTACCAACTCGTTGGGTCTTCACCTGAGTAATAAAGCGTATTCTGAGCACGATTACATTCGTGACTTTGATTTTTTTAAAAAGATAGTAGCTGAATAAATGAAACAAACTACTGTTTCGGATTGCTATGAAATTAAATTGCCACGATTGTACAATCCAGCTGGTAGTATAACTGCAATCAACAATCTTCAAGAGATTCCATTTGCCATCAAACGCGTTTATTATTTGTACGACATACCGGGTGGTGAATCGCGTGGCGGGCATGCTCACAAATCATTACAGCAACTGATTGTTGCGGCGAGTGGAAGTTTTGCTATCTCGCTTTCAGATGGAAAGGATAAACGAGTGTTTCATTTATCTCAGCCTTATAATGGACTGTATGTTCCACCTGGGCTCTGGCGAGAATTGGATCATTTTTCATCCGGAGCCATTTGTTTGGTTTTAGCTTCGACTACTTATTCGGAAGACGATTATATCCGCGACTATCAAACTTTTAAAGATTACAAATCCTCATGACGATCGAGGAAGTTACACCGCAGCAGTATAAAAGCATTATCACCAATCCATACCACATTTACGGTACTGCGGATTTTAATGAATTGAATGCATACAAAGCACAGAAAGTGTTTTATTTTTTATTCAAAGATACTAAGTACCGCCTGGGATTAATTGCTGCGCAAAGAGATGATCAACTCGTGTCGCCCTTCTCTGCACCATTCGGAGGTTTTACGTTTATTCACGAAGATGTCAAGATAAATGCAATCGAAGAAGCGGTGGATGCATTGGAAGCCCGGTGTGTGGCCGATGGAATCAAGCAAATTGTTTACACCTTGCCACCACCTATTTATCACGAAAGTTTTCTGGCTAAAGTAGCCAATGTATTTTATCGGAAATCATATCGAATGACTCAATGCGAAGTGAACTTTCACTTTGATCTGGCAAAAATGACAGATGATTACATGCAGGACATTTGGCACAATGCGCGAAAGAACCTGAAGATTGCATTGGCCAATGAACTTGACTTTGTCGTATGTGATACATCGGAACAGAAAAATGTGGCATACGATATCATCCAGCAAAACAGAACTATTCGCGGAAAACCATTGCGCATGACGTGGGAACAGGTGGAGAAAACGACAACAGTTGTTGCTACTGATTTCTTTTTGGTGAAAGATAAAAATCACACGCCCGTTGCCGCAGCAATCGTGTTCAGTGTAACTCCGCAAGTGGTTCAAGTTATTTATTGGGGCGATCTGCCTGCGTATCAATCGTTAAAAACCATGAACTATCTTTCTTTTAAGGTTTTTGACTTTTATAAGCAAAAAGGGAAGAAGTTTGTTGATATCGGTTATTCAACAGAAAACTCTGTACCTAATTATGGACTTTGTGAGTTTAAAGAAAGTTTAGGTTGTGACTTACAACCCAAACATACCTATGAAAAGATATTAGCATGAAATACCTTTTATCGTAGCATCCAATCTGAGGTTGATACACATGTATATTTTACAGCCCGATAAGTATTTACTGCCCGACTATAAAATCAGTCCTTTTCAAAATCAGGATATGATTGAGAATGCCATGCTTCCGGCAGACTCATACATCGATACCTATTTTAAAAATCGATTGAAAGATCGTTCATTCATTTACACCAGTAATGGCCGCAGCGCATTGCATAAAGCGTTGTCATTTTATCAGCTACAGCCACAAGACTTGGTTACAATTCTTACAACATCCGGTAATTTTTATGTGAGTAGTTGTGTTACCAAAGAGGTAGAAAAATTTTGTCAGTGGAATCGCCAGGTTCAATCATCCACCCGGGTAATAATTGTCATTCACGAATTTGGATATCCATACGAGCAATTGAACGAATTAAGAAAGCTTAGTATTCCCATTATAGAAGATTGTGCGTATGCTTTTTTTTCTGATGATGCACATGAAACGATTGGGAGAGTTGGTGAATTTTGTATTTATAGCTTTCCAAAAATGTTTCCAATTCAAGTGGGTGGCTTGTTATCTTTTTCGAAAGATGTGATTATTCCACCGGAAGTTTGGCCACAGGAAGGTATGGAAGAGTACGTTAAAAAAGTGTTGTCGCGGTACATTGTCAATGAAAACGACATTAAACAAAAACGCTTGAAGAACACACAATGGTTGGAGAAAACTCTGAGTCATATAAACTTTACGCCTCGTTTTGTAACGAATAGTCTAACAATACCCGGTGTTTATTTATTTCAAGTGAATAACAGTAAAATAGATTTAGACGCATTGAAGGAACATCTCTATGCCCACGGAATTCAATGCAGTGTCTTTTATGGTGAGCGGGCTTTTTTCATTCCCAATCATCAAGCACTATCGCAAAACGATTTGACTTATTTTGTTCGAGTGATCGAATCATTTGTTGAGTCGGGATATTCTAAACCGCAAGTGGCATGAAAGTGGAAAATATCAAATTAGGAGACATGGTGCAGGTGGATTCATCCAGCAGCATCAATAACATCATTATTGGTAACCATGTGCGTGTCTCAAAGCGGTGTAGCCTTTTCGGTGCACCGGATCATTTACTCGAGATCGGTGATTATTCCTACATTGGAATGAATGCCATCATTGAGGGTTTCAACGAAAAAATTACCATCGGCAAACATGTGAGTTTGGCACCCAATGTCTATATCATGGCCGGCTCAGGCCCTAACGCATCCGATGCATTGCAAAAAGTATTTCCAATTGTTAAGAAGCCAGTGACTATAGGCGATCATTGTTGGATTGGTGCGGGCGCAGTGATCATGCCGGGTGTTCAGCTCGGGCGGTTTTGTGTGGTGGGCGTGAATAGTTTTGTCAACAAGTCGTTTCCCGATTTCTCAGTCATTGGTGGTTCGCCTGCCCGTATGATTCGCGAACTCACACCGGCTGAGCGTGTACTAATTCAATCATCATGATTAAATTCTTAGACCTTCAAGAAATTAACCAATCTTTTCAACCCGAATTAGATCAGGCCATTCAGCGAGTTGTTCATTCAGGATGGTATTTACAAGGTGAAGAGTTGAAAGCTTTTGAGAGTGAATATGCTGCCTATATCGGATCGAAGCATTGTGTTGGTGTAGCCAATGGGTTAGATGCGTTGCGAATTATCTTTAGGGCGTACATGGAATTGAATCGATTGGAGGAAGGGGATGAGATTATTGTGCCTGCTAATACGTTCATCGCTTCCATACTAGCCTTATCCGACAACCGTTTGAAACCAGTATTAGTAGAGCCAGACCTTGCCACCTACAACATAGATCCATATAAGATTGAAGCGAAAATTACATCGCGCACAAAAGGCATCCTATTAGTTCATTTGTATGGGCAGAATGGAATGCATCCGGAGATTCAGCGTTTGGTCGATCAATACAATCTGATTTTAGTGGAAGACAACGCGCAGGCAATTGGTGCGAAGTATGGTGCCGTGCGCACAGGCGCTATTGGTCATGCTGCGGGCCATAGCTTTTATCCGGGCAAGAATTTAGGCGCTTTGGGAGATGGTGGAGCAATTACAACATCCGATGATGCCTTGGCAGAAGTAATCCGTGCGCTCGGCAACTATGGGTCGAAGCAGAAATATGTGCATCAATGGAAAGGATTGAACTCGCGCCTCGACGAAATTCAAGCTGCCGTGTTGCGCCTGAAATTAAAAAGGTTGGACAGCGACAACGCGCACAGAAATGTAATTGCAGAATATTATTTGAAAAATATTCATCATCCGAAAGTAAGCATAGCCGAACCACAGTTTGACCATGTGTGGCACTTGTTTGTTGTTCGTAGTTTAGAACGATACGAACTCCAGAATTATTTAGCTGAAAAAAAAATTCAAACATTGATTCATTATCCTACTCCACCACACAAGCAAAACGCTTACAGAGAATGGCATGATTTGGTTTTTCCGATCACCGAGAAAATTCATCAGGAAGCATTGAGCTTGCCTATCGGACCTTCTTTATCATTAGAGAATGCAGAGCGGGTAGTAAACGCGGTTAACACATACTTATGACGCAAGAAAAATTGCCAGATACATATTGGACATCCATTTTAAAACCGCAAAGCAATGCGTTACATCTTCCCATTCGGGACTTATGGAATTATAGAGATCTTCTCATTTTATTTGTTAAACGTGACTTTGTAAGTTTTTATAAACAAACCATTCTGGGGCCAATCTGGTTTTTTATTCAGCCATTATTTACCACAATTGTTTTTATGTTTGTATTCGGTAATCTGGCCGGACTAAGTACCGATGGATTGCCAAAGCCGTTGTTTTATCTGGCGGGTATTACTACTTGGAATTATTTTGCGGATTGTCTGACGAAGACGAGTACAGTCTTTAAGGATAACGCGCAGATATTCGGTAAGGTTTACTTTCCAAGGCTGATTACACCACTGAGCATTGTGGTGAGTAATTTGGTGCGGTTTGGAGTGCAAATGGTTCTCTTTTTTATAGTGATGATCTACTTTTTTATTAAAGGAGCAGATTTTCATGTACAGTGGCAGGTGGTTTTCATTTTTCCTGTGGTCGTAATTCTCATGGCCTTCTTAGGGTTGGGTTTAGGATTGATTGTCACCTCCCTCACAACAAAGTACAGAGACCTTTCGTTTCTGATCTCATTCGGAGTGCAATTACTAATGTATGCTACTACAGTAATTTATCCACTCAGTTCCGCGCCTGAATCGTTTCAATCCATTATTGAATTGCATCCGATGACAGGGATCATTGAAGCATTTCGATATGCTTTTTTAGGGAAAGGTGAATTTACAGCCTTCAGTATTAGTTATTCGGTGGTATTTACTTTGGCAGTAACTATTATTGGGATTTTTGTTTTTAATAAAACGGAGAGAAACTTTATAGATACGATTTAAATGAACTTAGCTATCAGCGTAGATAATTTGTCAAAAGCTTACCAGCTTGGTCAATTTGGCACGGGTACGATCTCGCGGGATTTAGAACGTTGGTGGATTACAACCGTGCGCGGCAAGGAAGATCCTTTTTTAAAAATTGGAGAACAAAATGATCGATCGCGTAAAGGAGAAAGCGATATCGTTTGGGCATTGCATCAGGTGTCATTTGAAGTTAAGCAAGGTGAAGTACTTGGAATAATTGGTAAAAACGGAGCAGGTAAAAGCACGTTGTTAAAAGTTTTAAGTCGTACTACCTCTCCAACGAAAGGAGAAATTAAAATCAAAGGACGAATCGCGAGTTTATTAGAAGTGGGAACCGGCTTTCATCCGGAATTAACTGGAAGAGAAAATATCTTCTTGAATGGAGCAATACTTGGTATGACCACCCGCGAGATCAGAAAAAAGTTTGATGAGATCGTAGATTTTTCTGGTGTTGAGCGCTACATCAATACTCCTGTCAAACGCTATAGCAGCGGCATGTATGTCCGTCTGGCGTTTGCAGTAGCTGCTCATTTAGAGCCAGAGATACTAGTGGTAGATGAAGTTCTGGCAGTAGGGGATGCGGAATTTCAAAATAAGTGCTTGGGAAAAATGAAAGACGTGAGCGTAAACGAAGGACGAACTGTCTTATTTGTAAGCCATAACATGGCTGCAATCAGTCAGCTTTGTACTTCCGGACTGCTATTGAATAATGGCACTCCTGTTTTTCATGGCTCTGCAAAGGATGCGATTGAACAATACACCACAGAGGTAAAGCAAATAGCAGAGGTCTATGAAAAGCAGACTGCATCTGATTATACCATTTCAAAGGTAAGTATCTTAAACAAAGACGGACGAAACGTATTTGATTTTCAAGAAGAGGTGGTTATACAAGTAGAGGTTAGGATAGGCAGCGATTTTTCAGGCCTTTCTTTAGGCATTGCTCTGATAGATAAATGGAAACGAAAACTGTTTACCACAACAAATACTATTAAGAAAAATTCACCGAGCGAATTCAGTCATTATACGATTCACGTGCCAAAAGAACTTCTGCTTGCCGGTTTTTATACAATTGATATTTCTACATTTGTAGCCAATGGCCCTTCATTCTGCTACCTACAAGATATTTGCGGTTTTGAGGTAACCGATTATACTTCGGGTTCGTCGATTTATGGTAGTGCCGATGTTGGAGTGATTCATGTGAATTGTGAATGGCGCTGATTAATACCTTTGTTCTAAGCTTAATTCGCAAGATCAGTTCTTCATCGTTTGCATTCAGGCGAATGCGCGCGAACTTCGGCAATTCCGTGCGAATTGCACCCACCACTAGAATTTATCCTGCTTGCCGAATTGGAGTAGTGTATGGTGGATCCATTTCGATTGGAGAAAATAATGAATTGTCCTATGGAGTGTGTATTCTCACCTATGGCGGCTCGATTGTAATCGGTAATAATTGTAGTATTAATCCCTACACCATTCTATACGGACATGGGGGTCTTCAAATTGGTAATAATGTATTGATTGCAGCACATACCGTGATCATTCCTGCTAATCATAATTTTAGTAATAGAGAAAAGAATATTTCAGATCAGGGTATGACTTGCAAAGGCATCGTCATCCAAGATGACGTTTGGATAGGTGCAGGTTGCCAAATACTCGATGGAGTTACAATTGGAAAAGGGGCGATTGTAGCGGCTGGAGCCGTTGTGAATAAAGATGTTCTTCCATATACGATCATGGCCGGAGTGCCGGCACGTCAAATTAAACAGCGATGAATCCTACAAAATATTTTCGATCTAAACTTTCGTTGAAAGAGTTTTTAATATTGGCATTTCTATCTGTGTTGAACAGGCTTCTTAATTTTTTGAACAGACATTCCTCTTTTATGAGGAATTATGCTTTGTTCAACGGCCTGTCTGCAAAGGCAGCTGAAGTAACTGAAAACGACGATTTTGAATTTGTGAAGTTCAAAGATTATTCGCTTCAACTTCGCAAAAAGTCGAGCGACCGAGATGTGTTGAAGCAAATAGTAGTAGAAGAGGAATACCGCATCATTTTAGAAATAGCGCAGTTGAATAATATCAACCTAGAGAGAGTGATAGATGCAGGTGCGAATATTGGTTTAACTACTCTCTACTTAGCGAATGCATTTCCATCTGCGAGTCTCATTTCAATAGAACCGGATCATGACAACTTTAAGATGCTGGAAATTCACACGTCAACATTGAAGTCAAAAAGAATCCTACTACATGCAGGTATATCAGGTGTAGACGGGGTTTTAGTTCCGGATCAGCAATTTCGTGATGGTCTATCATGGAGTAAAACGTTCAAGCCGGCAAATTCATCCGTCGATGCCGCAACTATTCCCTGCTATTCGATTTCTACCTTGATGAATATGCACCAATGGAGTACTATTGATTTTTTGAAGATTGATATTGAGGGAGCAGAGCGATTCATATTTGATAACTCGGATGCAGATATTACCTTTTTGAAAAGAGTGAAGTTGATTGCAATCGAAATACACGATGAATTTTTGATTCGAGAAAAGATTAATAAGATTTTGAATTTGAATGGCTTTGTTTTGTTTCTGCACGGTGAATTGACTATTGGAGTAAATAGCAGAATGTGAAAGGAGTATCGATTGTAATCTGCTGTTACAACAGCGCTAAACGGTTGCCAAAAACGCTCGAATATTTGGCTAAGCAAGAGATTTATTCAACCATTTCGTGGGAGATACTAATTGTAGATAATGTCTGTACAGATGATACTACAACTGTGGCAAATAGTGAGTGGGCGAAATGGAATCGAGTGGATGCTTCTTTTAGGGTAGTGAGTGAACTTAAACCGGGCTTGAGCGAAGCGCGAAAGAAAGGAGTTTTGGAGTCGGCCTATGACTATGTTATCTTTTGTGATGACGACAATTGGCTGGATAAGAAGTATGTCGAATTGTCTTATCAAATTATGTCTTTAGATAAATCTATTGGTGCTCTCGGAGGACATAGTGAGGCCATGACTAATAATTTTTTTCCTGATTGGTTTGAAGAGTACAAAAATGGGTATGCAGTAGGAAAGCCAGCGAAACAGTCAAGATACACCACTCGAAGAAAATCAGTTTGGGGTGCCGGCATGGTTACGAGAAAGGCACTTTTTTTAGCAGCTTTTAAAGATAACTTGCCGCCGCTTTTGAGTGATCGAAATGGAAAGATTCTTTCTTCCGGTGGAGACACTGAGTTTGTTATGCGTTTGATCTTTATGGGGCATCAATTATATTATGATGACCGACTGTTTTTCATACATTATATTCCAATCGATCGACTAACTATTTCATACAGAGAAGCTCTTTTTAATGGGTTTAAACAATCACATGTTTTTTTGGAGCCCTATTCGAGGCAAGCTGAAATCGCATTTTTAAATAGATTCGAAGCGATTACATTCTTTATAAAAACATTGATAAAATTGTTTTTAACTTGGGTAGGCTTAACCAAAAGATATTCTTTGAATGAAGAAATATTAATGTTTTACCATTTAACAGGAATTAAGCTTAAAAAGATTGACACAATCAGCTGTAAAGTAAGAGATTTATATTTAGAGTTGAAAAATATGAGATCATCCAATCCGAAATAAGAAAGTATGAGGTTTTTAGCTAGTTTAAAAAGACTACTATATAAATCTGGTTATCATATAACCAGAGTAGTGAATTACGAAAATGAGATTAATCATTACAAAGAAATTGCATCAAGACGATTAAATCAGCCATCGCTTTATAACAAAACAGATGCGATCGTATTTTCAAAAGATCGAGCTATGCAACTACATGCTTTCCTAGTCTCTTATAATAAATTTGTTAAAAGTGATGGAAAGCTTTTTGTATTGTTCACTTTTTCGTCCGGTGAGCATGAAAAAAGTTATGAAGAGTTACAGCGTTTAATTAATAATGACCACATTATCTTTATAAAGGAGAATAACTTTAGTACCCAATTAAAGGAAGTTATAAGCGCTTCAAATGCACAGAAAATAGTGTTTTATGTAGATGACATTATTTTTAAGGAGTATGTTGATTATGAAGAGTTAAAAGAATATGATCCACTTAATCATATAATTACTCTTGGAAGGGGTCAAGACTTAACGTATAGTGTGGTCTTAAATAGATCACAGATGGTTCCTGAATTTTCACATATGAGAGGCGATTGGTACACATTTAACTGGGATTTATCAGCACGACAGTCTGATTGGTCTTTTCCTTTAGGTGTTGGGGCTTATTTCTATGATAGGAATGAGTTACTTGTAATACTATCAGAGTTAAATTATAAGTCTCCTAATTCGTTAGAAATAGCAATGCAGTACTACAGGGATTATTTTATTAGGAGACCGGGTATTTGTAAAAAGAATGTTGTTTGTGTTCCGATTCAGGCAAATGTTGTACAAAACGACCAACATAGTCTTGTGGTTAACGAGTGGACTGTAGAAAAATTACTTCTAAAGTGGAATCAAGGAATGATGATTGATATTTCTGCTTTTGAAGGTAAATCAGCTGATAAGGCCCAAATAATGACCTATACTTTTGTTGAGAGATGATTAACGTAATTTATACATGTTTCGATTATTCAGAAGAATTCTAGGTTATTGCAGAATTATCCTTCGTCTTAATTTGTCGAAGACAATTTATTTCAATATTAAAATGTTCGGATTACAAAAGGGATTGAAACTGCCTATTTATTTTTTTGGTGAAGTGTCATTCCCAAATTTGTCAGGTTCTTGTGTAATAAATGCACCATTGAGAAGAGGAATGATTCAATTTGGTTGTGATGATGAGAACATCTTATATACCCGTGAACCTATACGTGTATATATATCAGGAAGTTTGGTTTTTAATGGACCAGCTCGATTTGCAAAAGCGGTGCAAATACTCGTTTGGAATAAAGGAGTATTAGAAATAGGTGACAACGCATGGGTAGGAAGTTTTACCAAAATAGTCTCGTTTCGTAATATCAAGATAGGTTCTGATTTTTTATGTTCTTGGGAGTGCCAACTCTTTGATACCGATTTTCATTTTTTAATGAATACTGTAACGAATTCTATCCAAGATAACTCTCGTCCTATTCTTATTGGAGACAAAGTATGGCTGGGCAGCCGTGTTAGTGTTTTAAAAGGATCTTTTCTGTCAAATAGAACTGTGGTAGCATCATCAAGTTTATGCAACACAGATTACTCATCGCACGGTGATTCAATTATATTAGGCGGTGTGCCAGCTAAGCTAATAAAGAAAAATATGGAATACGTGACGGATAGACATTTAGAGAAGCGCTTGTTTACATTTTTCAATATATCGGAAAATGCTAATCAAATTTATGTTGTGAAACAGTCGAACTAATGATGAGTCAATTCGTTTCTATTATTATTACTACTTACAACTCAGCTGATTTTATCACAGAGACACTTGAAAGTGTTAAGGCACAAATATATCAGAATATTGAATTGATTATTTCTGACGATGCGTCTCAAGATGAAACAGTATCCATAGCTGGTAAATGGCTTCAGGAAAATGCTGACCGCTTCGTCAGAACCGATTTGATAACGGTTTCGGTCAATACAGGCGTCTCTGCAAATTGCAATAGAAGCATTGCTGCTGCAAAGTCAGACTGGATTAAATTTATTGCCGGTGATGATATATTACTTCCAAATTGTATCGAAGACAATGTGCGTTTTGTGCAGCAGTGTCCCGAAGCGAAGATTATTTTTTCTCAGGTAAAGGTTTATCGAGACACGTTTAAGGAAGATGCTTTTGTTCGTGTTATCCCGCTTTCGCATCCAATGAATATCATGGCACCTCAGTTTACTGCTGCTGACCAGTTTAATCGATTACTTTTGTCCGATCGTATTAACTTTACGCCATCCTATTTCTTTAATAAGGATGCAGTAGTATCGGTAGGCGGGTATGATGAAACAAACAGATTTGTTGAAGACTACCCAATGTGGTTGAAGTTAACTCAGGCTGGCTATAAACTGTTTTTTTTTGAAGTACCTACAGTGGGATATCGACAACACGATAGAGCGTTTAACAATGTAAATACATCGGTATTGGTTAAGCCATCGGTATTCAAATCCTATCCATTTAGAAAGAAGTTCGTTCATACATATTTGCCCGTGGATATGGTGTTGAGTGAAAAATACACGATGTCTGTAGCAAAATGCTTTGCTGCCGTGGGGTGGAATAAAAATGTATCATTTTACCCTTATCTGTATTTAGTCCTCACTGTATATTTTAATCCATTCAAATATGTTGTCTATCTCAGGAAGATTTTAAAAATTGGAAACACGGCGATTCTAAATAATTAAGTATGAGAAGTTTTTTTAAGACACATTTGCCAACTGTTTACAATTTTGTCAAAAGCATTTATCACAAATCGTATCTTCACAAGAGGAGTACTAGAATTGAAAAGGAAAAGCACCGAGAGTGGGTAAAGATTCGCTTAGTAGATGATCTTAAGTTGTTAGCTACAGTCTTTAACAATGAATGCATTGTTCGTAATGGCCCATTCCACGGATTGAAATATATCACCCGTTCATCCGGCAGCGCCTTTCTTCCAAAAATTATGGGTTCGTACGAAGAGCCTATACATGAATGGATTGATCAAGTGATCAGACAGAGTTATGATCTAATTATAGATGTAGGTTGTGCAGAAGGATACTACACCACAGGCTTCGCATCGAAAGCACCAGACACCAAAGTAGTTGCTTATGATATTGATACGGAGGCCATCCAAAATGCGAAAGAGCTAGCAATGTTAAATCAGGTTCATAACATTGAGTTTAAATCGGAGTGTACTCACTCTGAACTGAATTCATTGTGTAAGGAAAACACCTTGGTGTTTTGTGATATTGAAGGTTTTGAGAATATGCTTCTTGATCCCGAAAAAGTTCCGAATCTTAAGCACGCCGATATGATCATTGAATGTCATGATTTTCTGATCGAAGGAACAACAGAACTTCTCGTTAGTAGATTCATAAAGACACATCGCATCAGAATTATTGTCGACTATCCCGGTAAATTGAAGCAATATCAAACTCCTAGTGCGTACACGAACCAGCAATTTGATAGAATAACAAATGAGTATAGGCAGAAGGGGACAAAGTTTATGTTTTTGAAGCATCTTTGAATAGAATGTTGTTAGTAAGCGTCATAATTCCTGCTTATAAAGTTGAAGACTACATTGAGAGATGCATACGGAGTCTCGAAGATCAGGATATACCAAAAGAAGCGTACGAAATTATCGTAGTAAACGATGGCTCCCCTGATTCTTGTCGTGCGATCGTAGAGGAATTGCAGTTGTATTTTAAAAACATTGTTTTAATAAACCAAGAAAACATGGGTGTGTCAATGGCACGAAATAATGCCATGGCAATAGCGAGAGGGAAATATATACTGCCTATTGATCCCGACGATTATGTTGTTCCAAATATTTTAAAGGATGTAGTTGAAAAAATAGAAAGAGAAAATTTAGATGTCCTTTACCTTGGGTTTGAAATATTTAATTTGAAGGGCGAATCCACATGGGTTACTAATTATTCTGAGCACATAGGTGTGTGTTATAGCGGAGTAGAAGGATATTTTGCAGCGAGGGGAAAAAAAGAAATAAGGGATCCAGATAGGTCGTTCGCAATTTTATACAGAACATCTATGCTTAAAAATATTTCGATATGGTATCCTAAAAATGTTCCTTATTTAGAGGATGGCCTTTTTTTGGCGAAAGTTTTTGCAGTTGCTAATAAGGTAGGGTTCGACAATACTCCTGTTTACCAAAGAACCACGCGGATAGGATCAGCAACAAATTCAGAGCTTTTTTATTCAAAAAGAGCAATTGATGGTTTTATTTTTGCAGTGATGGATATTAAATCGTTTGCCTCCAGAAACAATCTCAATGAAGATCAAAGAGGATTGGTCAACCACACTATTGCTAAGTTTGTTTTTTTAGCACTTTCACCATCTGTTGCCCGTTTCAATCTCATGAATTATTTCTCCATACTGAGAGTTTTACGAAAACAAAAAATCAAAAAATTAGAAATAGTGGGAGTGAGATCTATATATCTGAAGTTGGTCAAAGTCTTTAACTTCTCTACAGTGTATCTGCTTTTCTACATGATTTGGATCCAACGCGTAAAGCGATAAATAAGACATGATTTTGGTTGCAAGTTTTTGTTATTAAATCTAAAACCTGTAGTCAATGCAAAAATTAATAGGAATTATTTTTAGCTAATTCAAACGCTGAAACATTTGCTTCGTTTTTCTTTATTAAGGCATCGTGCTATTTAATTCATTAAGTTTTGCCATTTTCCTGCCAGTAGTATTTCTACTTTACTGGTATGGCACTAAAGGGAACTTGAAAATCCAGAATGTGCTTTTACTTTTGGCAAGTTATTTCTTCTATTCTTGCTGGGATTGGCGGTTCTTGTTTTTATTAGTTTTTTCAACAGGACTCGATTATTTTACGGGATTTAAGATCGATAAGGCCAATTCAACTAAACACCGTAAATTTTGGTTATGGCTAAGTATTTCAGCTAACCTTGGGTTTCTAGGAACTTTCAAATATTATAATTTTTTCGCGCAGTCGTTTGCTGATTTTGTTTCAGGTTTAGGTGTAGGTGTTAATATTTATGCTATAAATGTTATTCTTCCAGTTGGTATTTCTTTTTATACTTTTCATGGCCTGTCTTATGTTTTAGACATTTATTATAAAAGAATTAATGCCGAAGTCAATTTTATTGATTATTCGGTTTTTGTAAGTTTCTTCCCACTTCTAGTGGCAGGCCCTATCGAACGCGCGACACACTTATTGCCACAAATAAAAAGAGAACGAAATTTTGATTATAGTAATGCCGTTAATGGAATGCGGCAAATAATATGGGGAATCTTTAAGAAAGTAGTTATTGCTGATAATTGTGCAACCTACGCTAATCAAATCTTTTCCAATCCTTCAGAGTTTTCAGGGAGTACCTTGGTAGTAGGTGCATTTTTTTTCACCATACAGATTTATTGTGATTTCTCCGGCTATTCAGATATTGCCTTGGGTACGGCTCGACTATTTGGAATTGAATTATTACAAAATTTTTCGTTCCCGTATTTTTCAAGAAGTATTGCTGAGTTTTGGCGAAGATGGCATATTTCACTTTCTTCATGGTTTCGTGATTACTTATATATCCCACTTGGGGGTAGCAAGGGCGGTAATTGGTTACGAATTCGAAACACTTTATTAATTTTTGTTGTAAGCGGATTTTGGCATGGTGCGAATTGGACGTTTATTTTTTGGGGATTACTCAACGCGATATTAATCATGCCATCCATTTTATTGGGTACAAATCGAGCTGACTTAGAGATGGTAGCTAAAGGCAAACACTTCCCATCGGTAAGAGAGTTTTGTTCGATTGCACTTACTTTTATACTCATTAATTTTGCGTGGATATTCTTTCGATCGAATACGCTTTCAGATGCGTTCATATACATATCTAAAATATTTTCTGTTACAATTTTTTCATTTCCTAGGTTTTCAGGAATGATGAGTTCTATCTCAACATTGCTGTTGATCGCTCTATTATTTGTATTTGAGTGGGCAGGTCGGTTTAAACGATTTCCGCTAGAAGATATCCAACATCACCTTCCGCGGAAATTTCGGTGGTCAATTTATTTCGCTTTAGTTTGCTTGATTGGAATTTTCATGCAAACGCACGAAACACAATTTATTTATTTTCAATTCTGATAGATTTGAAGACTTTTCTGAAGCATACTTTTTTATTTATAATCCTAGTTATTCTTGGATACCCGATTGTTATTTTAGGTTGGGCAAAATTTGCACCTAGTGTACTTAGCGCGAATGCTGTTTTTAAAAGTTCACCGTCGGGACAAATGGCTGTACGTTTACGAGAGTTGGATTCTGTGAAGAACATTGACATATTGTTTCTTGGATCATCGCATGCTTACCGTGGCTTTGATGTGCGTAAATTTAAGGACATCGGTTTTACTTCTTTTAATTTAGGGTCAAGTGCTCAAACGCCCATTCAAACGAATATGCTTTTGAACAGGTACCTTAAAAAGCTTCGACCCAGGTTTGTTATCTACGAAGTATATCCGCAGACATTTTGTTCTGATGGCGTTGAATCTGCTTTGGATATTATGGCCAATAGTAATTTCGATAATCAATTAGTTCAAATGTCCTTCACTCAGAATAACATAAAAGTGTATAATAGTTTAATCTGTAATCTGGCTTTAAATGGTATTTTTCATGAGAATGCAAAGTACCTATACATTAAAAATGGTAATGATACCTATATTCAGGGTGGATACATTAGTCGCAATTTAGAGTATAACACTCAGCATACGAACAGTAAACAAGCTTGGAATTTTAATGAATTGCAGTTTAAAAGCTTTAAAGTTAATATTGAATTGATAAAAGATTCTGGCGCTAAAATTTTTATTGTTCAGGCCCCATACACGAAATCTTTGTATAAATCTTTTACGAATAATTCATCATTTGATGAACGTATAAAACCGCTAGGAGAATACTTTAATTATAATACGAGATTAGCATTGAGTGATTCTATTCACTTTTACGATAAAGATCACTTGAATGAATTAGGAGTACAGGTTTTTAATACTGCTTTGATTCAAGATATTTTTAGTAAGGTCAATTAGTAATGAACATTTTATTTTGTTACGGCAACTCGATGAATCCCATGAAAGGAGGGGTTCAAAAGGTTTCAGCTATAATTACAAAGTATCTTGTATCTCACGGATTTAATGTGTTTTACTTATCACATAACGAGGCAAATGACGAGTTTTATCAATTACCTGTAAAACGATTTTTGTTGCCAGACAAAGATTTCTTTTCGAAATCAAATGGTTCGTATTACCACTCTTTACTCACAGAATTATCTATTGACATAGTAATCAATCATGATGCTTCAAATAATCGATCCAAATTATTTCTTAATACAGGTCGAATTGCTGTAAAGAAAATTTCCTTGCATCACAATGATCCCTTGGCTCGACTAAATAGTGTGTTTTATCAGACCCGTAAGAAGTGGATACCTACATGGTTAACACGCTTAATTAAAATTGCCAGAATACGGAGTGAGATTTCTTATCTATTAAAAAATAGCCACCGGGTGGTCTTGCTTTCGGATTCTTTCGTGCAAGATTTACAGAAGTATGCGAGGTTAACGTCAAGTAAACTCATAGCGATTCCTAATCCAATCGAAGAGTGTAATGAAGAAACTTCTCTCAAAAGACAGATTGTTTTATTTGTGGGGCGAATGGAAATGAAGCAGAAAAGACCAGATCAACTCTTAAAGATATGGTCTATTTTGCAGCATCAATTTCTTAACTGGGAGCTTATCATGCTTGGCGATGGGCCGGATATTGAACAAGTTAAATCACTTACTAAAGAGTTGAAGTTAGATAGAGTTAGTTTCAAAGGCTTTGTCAATCCAATTGATTATTATAAGAGATCGTCCATTATTTGTGTTACATCTGATTATGAAGGATTTGGTTTGGTACTAGTTGAGGCGATGCAATTTGGAGTTGTGCCTGTTGCATTTGATAATTGGACTTCCTTGGGGGACATCATACCCGATGCAACGTTGGGATACAGGGTACCATCTCGTAATATTGATTTGTATATTGAGCGAGTAGCTTCACTTATGAAGAATGAAGAATTACTAAATTCAATGAGCAAGCGAGCAATGGAATACTCGAGGCAATTTGATATTAACATAATTGGTGAAAAATGGAAAGCCTTACTCACCGAAGTGTATAAAAGTAATTTTAAGCAGCATTAATCTTTACTTTAAATTGAAAATACTAATAGCCGCCTCTGGTTTTTATCCTGAAAATTCGCCTCGCTCATTTCGTGCGTCTGAGCTAGCAAAAGAGTTGGCCAGACAAGGGCATGATGTTACAGTCATAACTAAGAATCGGGGAAAGCAGGCTATAGAATATTGTAATAAGCATTCAATCAAACTTAGAGAATTACCAGCTTTACGGTGGAGACCAGTTCCAATTCCGAGTAGTGGTGTATTCAATCTGCTCGCCCGGATAATAAGTAGGATACTTCTTATGTTGCTGGAATATCCTGATTTGGAATTAATGTTCAAGTATAAGAGAATCTTAAAGCGTATAAGCGGATACGACTTACTTATTTCAATAGCCGTTCCATACCCTGTCCATTGGGGCGTAGCTGCAGCCTGGAATAAAAACCTGGCGAAGCGTTGGGTGGCTGATTGTGGAGATCCATACATGGGCGATGAAAGCGATTCGTTTAGGAGACTTTTCTACTTTAAGTACATTGAAAAATGGATGTTTAGGAAAGTTGACTTCATCACAATTCCGATTGAAACAGCCAGACGCGCTTATTATCCGGAGTTCCATCAAAAAATCAAAGTAATACCACAAGGATTTAAGTTTGAAGAAATCCAAAAGGAATTGAAGCCTTATCAACCCAATACTATTCCAACATTTGCGTATGCAGGATCTTTCATACCTAATAACAGAGATCCACGAGCACTTTTGAACTACTTACTACAATTGGATTTGAATTTTAAGTTCATTGTTTACACCGCTACGCCACACCTGATTACTCCATACGCACAACAGTCACGAGGCCGGATTGTAGTCTATGGATTGGTGCCACGCATCGAATTAATTCAGCAATTATCACAAATGGATTTCTTGTTGAATATTGAAAACACTACCACCGTGCAAATGCCTAGCAAGTTAATTGATTACTTTCTAGCTTCTCGACCTGTGCTTTCGTTGCCATCGAATGTCGTAAAAGAATCAAGCATCAACCAATTTTTGGACGGTAATTACTCCGGAAAATTTAACTTTATGGGATACGAACAATATCGGATTGAGCAAGTATGTGAACTTTTTTTGAAGCTAATGACAATTGAAAAGTAATGCATTCCGCTAAGCCGATCGATTTAAAGAAAGATGAGCCGAGCAAATGGATTGAGATCCTCATTATCTTTTTTATCTCGCCCTTCTTTGCCTTGATCAATGTATTGCTGAATTACAAAAAGCCTTGGTCAAAGAATATAGTATGGATATTTGTTGTTTTTTTTGGTTACACATTTATTATTTCCGGGCAGAAAGATTCAGTTCGCTATACACAGCGATTGGAATATTTAGCAAAACAAAACGTTGGAAGCTTTTCCGAATTCGTTTCTTTTTTCTATGATCGAAAAATCCAGAATGTAGACATAGTGGAGCCATTTATTACTTTTTTGATTTCACGATTTACTGAGAATGGTCATGTTTTGATGGCGGTGTTTGGGTTAGTTTTTGGATACTTCTATAGCCGAAATATTTGGTTTTTGTTAGACAAAGTAAATGATAAAATTAAAAGAGAGGCACTTCTTTTCTTATTGCTTGCTTCCTTTATTGTAGCTATTTGGGCAATCAATGGTTTTAGATTTTGGACCGCCACCCATGTTTTTGTTTATGGCTTATTTTTGTATAATGATGGAAAGCGAATAAAGGGCACTATGTTCTGTATCCTTTCTTTTTTTATTCACTTTAGCTTTGCCCTGCCGTTACTACTATTCATAATTTATGTTCTTTTTAGAAAGCAATTATTAATTCTTACAGCATTATATCTTTCCTCATTCTTTATTGCACAAATATCTCCTCAATTAGTAAAGACTTATTCGGAAAATATCCCGGAGGTTTTTCAAGATCGAACAGAATCCTATCTCAATAAAGAATATATAAAAGGAAGATTGAAGTCGCAAGTGAACGTTAATTGGTATGTAAATGGAAGAATTACAGTGATTGGTTATGCAATCAGCAGTATACTTGTTTTTATAATGCTTCGACATCGAAATGCAATCAACAAAAATCAAGTAGCAGCAGGGATATTATCATACGCATTGATTCTCGCTACTGTAGGTAATTTGTTGAGTCAGGTTCCGTCAGCTGTTCGCTTTTTGATAGTTGCATATCTTATCTTTTCTGCCTCATTTTTTTTATTCATTCAAGCAAAAAATGAGAAAGTTCTTCCAGTGTGGATAAAATGGCCCTTTGGAGCTGCTGCATTACTTTACCTAATAGTTGAGATAAGACTTGGATTTGATATGATGGGTTTATTGACAATTCTTGGAAACCCCCTAACAACCCTTTTTATTGAAGATAATGTGCCATTAATTAATTACATCAAATAGACAAATGCCCATTATTAGGCAAATCAAAAATTTCATTTCACATTTACCTGGTTGGAAGACTCGAAGGAAGATCCTTGTCATTGAATCGGATGATTGGGGAAGTATTCGAATGCCTTCAAGAAAATCTTTTGAGCGATTGCATGCTAAAGGTATTGATGTCGCAAGTGGTGATTCATTGCGTTATAATCTGTATGATACATTAGCGAATGAAAGCGATCTGAACGCTTTATTTGAAGTACTTCTTACACACAAAGATTCGTACGGAAATCCTCCGGTAATCACGGCGATGAGCCTTTCCGCCAATCCCGACTTTGAAAAAATTCGCTCCGATCATTTTGAGCGCTATCACTATGAGCCAATCTCATCAACTTTAAATCGCTATTATCCCACCCAAAATGTGTTAGCAACATGGAAACAAGGAATCAATGAGAATATTTTTATTCCTCAGTTTCATGGTCGAGAGCATTTGAATGTAATGGTATGGATGGAGGCGCTAAAAAAAGGTGATCCATCCACGCTTGCGGCCTTTAATGAAGGAAGTTGGGGCTTTACAAATTCACATCCGTTCAATATCTATTACCAAGCAGCTTTTGAGTTAGCAGATCCATCAGAACTTACCTATCATCATGAAGTAGTACGGACCGGACTGGAATTGTTCGAGTCAATTCATGGATATAAAGCATCATTCTTCGTTCCACCAAATGGACCAATAAATAATGCGCTAGAAGCAACTGCATTTGAAAAGGGAACAGAGTTTATTTCCGGTTCTAAAGTTCAATTAGAGTCGCTAGGACATGGTAAGGTAAGAAAGCGATTTCATTATATGGGGCAGAAGAGTGGTTATGGCCTTCACTATATGACACGTAATTGTTTTTTTGAACCATCACAATCTCCGACGGATTGTGTGGCTACTTGCCTAAAGGAAATTGAGATGGCGTTTCGATTTAAAAACCCAGCAGTGATCAGCACACACAGAGTGAATTATATCGGTGCCCTCGATGAGAAGAACCGAACGAATAGCCTTCAATCACTGAATGAACTTTTAGCAAAAGTAACAAATCGATGGCCGGAGGTGGAATTTATGAGTTCAGATACGCTGGGAAAAATTATAAAGATGAGTGCATGAATCTGCGAGAACTAGCCTCATCAGCAATTAGAAATTACTCGAATGTATGGGGTTGGCGAACCAATCGTAAAATAATTGTCATCGAATCAGACGATTGGGGAAGCATACGAATGCCATCGCAATCTGTTTTTAATAAATTTCAAGAGAAAGGAATAGATTTAAGAGCGACAAGTTACAATCGATACGATGCCCTAGAGTCCAATGGTGATCTTAGTGCGCTGTTTGATATACTAAATGGGTATAGCGATCGCAATGGCAACCCGGCATGCTTTACGGCTAACATGATCATGGCGAACCCTGCATTTGATCAGATAAAAGCCTCGGGATTTAATACTTACTTTTATGAAAAAGTTCAGGATACACTTCGTCATTACCCGCAACGAGATCAGGTTTTTTCGCTTTATTTGGATGGCCTCCAAAAGTCAATTTTTGTCCCTCAATTTCATGGACGAGAACATGTGCAAATTAACCGGTGGCTAAAAGCACTGCGTCTGGCCGATCCGAAAATACTATTCGCATTTGATCATCGTACTACCTATTCCGGTACTGGTGATTACAATTTTATGGAATCGTTTGACTGGGATTCACCACAAGAAGTAGAATCGCAAAAGAAGATCATTGGCGAAGGGCTTTTATTGTTTTACGAAGCATTTGGCTATTCATCAAAATCTTTTATTGCACCTTGTTATACATGGGATTCAGCCATTGAGTCAACATTAGTAAATCATGGAGTAAAATATATTCAGGGTGTGAATCGCCAATACATTCCGAATGGTGGATTTTCTAATTATTCAACTAAACAACATAAGATGGGAGAGCAGTCTAATGATCTCACTTTTCTAACCAGAAATTGTTTTTTTGAGCCGAGTTTAGTAGTTAAATCAGATTGGGTAGGCTACACTTTAACTAGTATTCAAGACGCATTTCGCTGGAACAAACCCGCTGTCATCTGCTCACATAGACTTAACTATATTGGTGCGATCGATGAATCAAATCGAAAGAGAAATTTGCAATTATTAGATTCGCTATTGAGACAGATTGTTAAAAAGTGGCCAGATGTTGAATTCATGAGTTCGGATAAATTAGGTGATATCATTTTGGAATCACGATTTAAAATTAAAAGTTAGAATCGCAAGCGATGAGTGAATTAAAAATGGTTTTTACAGGTGATTTTTGCCCTCAGCTTCGAGTTCATGATTTGATAGTGAATGATCGCTATGATTTAATTTTCAATGATTTTAAAAAAGAATTTGAGAATAGTGATTTTAATATTGTTGATTTGGAATGCCCGCTAACGAATAGAATAACTACAATACCAAAAACAGGCCCACACTTAAAGGCAATACCTCAGTCAGTGAATGCACTAAAATATGCTGGGGTAAATGCAGTTGCCATGGCAAACAATCATATCAAAGATTATGGCGAGCAGGCAATAGTGGAAACAATGCGACATTGTGAGGATGCAGGTATTTGTACTGTTGGTGTCGGACAAGGTTTAGAGAAAGCGAGTCAGGCTTTGCGACTGAATTTGAAAGGAGTGAAGATCGCATTAATCAATATCACTGAAAATGAATGGTCTAATACATACGGTGCCGAGACCGGAGCTAATCCTCTAGACTTAGTTAAGAATTTCAACACGATTAAAAATGAAGCGAATCAAAATGATTTTGTGATAGTTGTGTTTCACGGAGGGAATGAATTTTACGAATTACCAAGCCCTAGATTGAAGGAAACATTTCGCTTTTTTATTGACGCAGGCGCTTCTGCTGTAATAGCACATCATACGCACATTGTTTCCGGCTTTGAAGTTTATAAGGATGCTCCGATCTTTTATAGTTTAGGTAATTTTTGTTTTGATTGGCCAGATAAAAGAAATTCATTTTGGAATTTGGGGTTTGCTGTTCGTTTAAAGCTGCGAGTAGCAAGATCAATCGAATTTGATATTATACCATTCAAGCAAAACGATAGTGAAGCAGGTGTTCATTTACTTTCTGAGGATGAGCGGGCTTCTTTTGAGGAGAAGATAAAAAAGTTGAACGCAATCATCAGCGATGACAATTTATTGCAAAGTAAATTTCAAGAATATTGCAAAGAAAAAGAGTCGATTTATCAAATATACCTCGAACCCTATAGTAATCGGCTATTGGCCTCATTACATAAACGAGGTTGGTTCCCAAGCCTTTTAACTTCCCAGAAAAAACGATTGTATAGTAATATCATTCGATGCGAATCTCATCGGGATATATTGATGCATCTATTGAATAAACAGAGAGAATAGTAAAGATTAGCGAGTAGGAACGAGTTTTATTCAGGTGAAATGTTTATAAAATTGAAATGTTGAATCCATGTGCGGCATAGCAGGATATTTTAATAAGTCAGGCGTACCTGTTCATAGTACGGATACAGTACTAAAAATGCTTGCTTTGCAAAAGCACCGTGGGCCGGATGATTCAGGTGTAAGAGCATTTTCACTCCGATCGCAGAATAGTCGTGAATATGCAACGGAAATACCCTCTTCGGTCGACGAATCACTGGAGGGTATTGTGGGGTTTAATCGCTTAAGCATAGTGGACCTTTCCGCCAATGGGCATCAGCCAATGTGTACAGAGGATGAAAAGGTGTTTGTAGCATTTAATGGCGAAATTTATAACGCCTTTGATTTTACAAACGAATTGCAGAATGATGGATATCGGTTTAAAAGTTCTTCGGACACAGAAGTAATTCTGGCATTGTATTTAAAGTACGGGTTTGATGGAATGATAACCCGGCTTAACGGAATGTTCGCCATTGTACTAATTGATACAACAAGGCAAACTATGTTTATTGCTCGCGATAGGTTTGGGATCAAACCAATTTATCTATTTGAGACCAATGAGTTTGTCGCATTTTCTTCCGAGGTTAAAAGTTTTATGGCCTTTCCAGCTTTTCGCCCACAGTTGCATGAATCACTTTTAGATGAATTTTTGTTGTTTCGGAATACAGGAAACAAAACACTATTTCGTGGGATTGAGGGAGTAGAGCCTGGAACATATAAGATTTACTCTCCAGAAAGTGTGCAAACGAAACGCTATTTCTCGATCGATTCCTATGCTAGAGTAAACGATTCATATGCAGCTGAAAGCACGCAGTCATTCGTACAATACTATCTGGAAGCGGGAGTAAAGCGTCAGTTAATGAGCGATGTAAAACTGGGGTGTCAATTGTCAGGTGGCATAGATTCATCCTTGGTCACATATTATGCCAATAAAATCAAAAATAGTAGCGACCACCTAGAGACCATCTCAATTGTTTTTTCAAATGATTTGTTCAATGAGGAATCGTATGTCAATCACGTAACCGAGGCGTTGAAAATTCGAGCCCACAAGTTCAGATTAGAAGCAGATTATTTTTGGAAAAATTTTGAACAAGCTACATGGCATTTTGAAGCACCCATCAATCACCCCAATACATTGGGAATCTATTTTTTATCGCAAGAAGCAAAAAAGTATGTCACTGTTTTATTAAGTGGCGAAGGTGCAGATGAAGTATTTGGAGGTTATGATCGATTTGCGGCGTTGAATCATCCATTTCAATTACGGACTTTTCTAAGTAGTCTCAAGCGTAATCGGACGAACCCAATCGAACATGTTAGGGCTTATTTTTCTTCCGACTATCGTGCAATCATGGCATCTGCATACATGACTCCGGGGCTGGCTCGCTTCGTAATGCCAGACTTTGATTTGAACCAATCTATTGCCAGTCGAAAGGAAATCTATAATAATTTGCGTGGATCGCATTTTGATAAACAAATAAAATATGAGATCACAACCTACCTTCCCGACTTATTGTTACGGCAAGATAAGATGTCGATGGCACACAGCATTGAGAATAGAGTGCCATTTCTAGATAATGATTTGGTAGAGAAGTCATTTCAAATACCGATGCACCAACTTTTGCAAAAACACAACGGTAAAGAGCAACTTAAAATGCCATTAAAGCAATTATCGCAAATTATTTTTGGTGAGAATTTTACCTATAGAAAGAAGAGCGGATTTGGTATTCCGCTACGTGATTTTTTTTCAGATAAAATGTTTGCAGATTTTGTTATGGATGACTTGCGACCTTCTGTGAGCGGGAGAGGTTTATTTAATAAGTCATCCATCGAAAAATGGATCAAAGAGATTCACACAATAAGTTCAGAAGAGTTAGATGCGTTGTGGATCATGGTCTCGTTTGAAGCTTGGGCCAAGCGATTTAAAGTATAATGAAGAAGCTAGCGATACACTTCACAAAGAATTCGTTTTGCGAGCGGTGGATATCTTATTGTGAAAAGAATAACATATCCTATAAAATCGTTGACTGTTATTCAAATGATATTGTTGATCAATTAAATGATTGTGACGCTCTTTTATTTCACCATCAGCAAGGTAGCCCAAGAGATATTGTTTTTGCAAAACAACTTTTGTTTGCAATTCAGCAAAGTGGAAAGAAAGTCTTTCCGGATTTTAATACCGGTTGGCATTTTGATGATAAGGTAGGGCAGAAGTATTTGTTAGAAGCGCTTGGAGTCAAGGAACTCGTTCCTACATGGGTTTTTTACGAAAAGACAAAAGCACTTACTTGGTCAAAAAATACTTCATTTCCGAAGGTATTTAAACTGAGAGGTGGAGCCGGGTCTCAAAATGTGAAATTAGTAAAGTCGCGATATGAGGCGACAGTGTTAATCAACAAAGCCTTTGGAAGAGGATTTAGTCCATACGATGCAATAGGAAGTTTAAAAGAGCGAATACGAAAGTACAGATTGAAAAAGGTAGGTGTATTGGAGGTTGTTAAAGGCATTGTTCGACTTTTTATTCCGCCAAAGTATGCACAGATCATGCAAAAGCAGCGAGGCTACATTTACTTTCAAGAATTTATGCCGAATAACCCGTTTGATATTCGGATAATTACAATACATGGAAAGGCATTTGCATTGAAACGATTTGTAAGAGAAAATGATTTTAGAGCTTCGGGTAGCGGAAGTTTCAAGTACGAACGGGAAGAATTTGATGAGCGGTGTATAAAATTGGCATTTGACTATACCAAAAGGCTGCAGGCACAATGTGTTGCATACGATTTTGTATTTGATCAGAAAAATAATCCACGTTTGATTGAAATTAACTATGGCTTTGCGCCTGCCGGGTATGACAATTGCCCTGGCCATTGGGATGAAAACTTGACGTGGTACGAAGGAAAATTTGACCCGTATGGCTGGATGATTGATGGGATTTAAGTCAGCACACATTGTTCGTAACTTTATAAAAGTCCGAGTGAATTTTAATATCAATAGCAAGTTTATTGCTAACACAACACATCTACACATCTTGTAGTAGTGAGTACTTTAAGAAAAACGATTTGCTTGATTTTGCCATCCCTTAATGTAGGTGGGATGGAACGAGTGATGATTGAACTTGCAAGGTATTTTGTTAGTCATTCTAAGTTTGAAGTTCATTTAATAGTAATGACAAGTTATGATTTTTTTTACAACCCACTGAGTAGTGTAAAGGTGTATAAACCTGATTTCAGTTTCAAAAATGGATCTCGAATAATTAATCAGCTAAAGACACTCTTGTTTGTAAGAGCCAGAATAAAGGAGATAAAGCCGGATTATGTACTTAGCTTTGGTGAGATGTATAATTCATTTGTGCTTTTATCTACACTAGGAATCACTACAAAGGTATTTGTCTCCGACCGTAGTAAGCCGGACAAATCCTGGGGTCTGTTTCATAATTTTCTACGCAAGGTTTTGTATAAAAATGCATATGGTATCATTTCGCAAACGAACTATTCAAAAGAAATTCTTTCAAGAATGTTGCGTCATGATAATATCGGAGTGATTCCAAATCCTCTCTCAATCAATCCTGAAAATAGTAGGGGGGACACATCTCGCGAAAATGTAATTCTTTCCGTTGGCCGATTAATTGAATCAAAAAGATTTGATTTACTAATTAAGGCCTTTTCAAACATAGTGATTAGAAAAAATTGGAAGCTTTGGATTGTTGGAGACGGCCCTAAGATGGAGGAGTTAAGGAAGTTGATCGAATCTTTGGGAATTAGAAATGATGTTATACTTTTTGGGAAGCAACAAGATGTATCGTATTACCTTAATCGTTCTAAACTATTTGCATTCACATCTGTATCAGAAGGCTTTCCCAATGTACTAATTGAAGCATTGGCACACGGCCTACCGGTTGTTTCTTTTGATTGTGTCGCTGGTCCATCCGATATAATTCAAGAAGGTGTGAATGGGTTTTTAATTCAAGAATTAGATGTTAATAGATTTACAATAAAACTTGAATCATTAATGAGTAACCCTTCAATGATTGAGCGGATGCAACAGAATGCACTACAATCTGCACAAAGATTTGATCCCGAATTAATCGGCGAGAGCTATTATAATTTTATTACTTATGAAAAGAAAAGTAAGTAGATTGTTGTTTTACTCTATCAAGTTTTTAATTGGATTATTAGTTTATGTCAATAGTAGGTTGTACATGCGATTATACAACCGACTGCTAAAAATATTTGGTCTGACATTAAATGGAACACCAAGATTTATTGCTAAAAGCGTAAAATTTGATGATTTCGACTTAATTGAACTCGGAGATAAATCAGTTCTTTCTTCCAACGTTATTTTTCTCACACACGATTACAGTTTTACCACCGGTTTAATTTCTCTTAATGAAAAGCCCAAAACGGATATTGGAATACTTGGCCCAATTAGTATTGGTGACAATGTATTTGTAGGAATGAACTCTATATTGTTGCCCGGAACGAGTATAGGGAAGAATGTCATCGTTGGTGCGGGTAGTGTTGTTCGTGGAAAAATTCCTGATAATGTTGTTGTTGCTGGAAATCCAGCTGCTATTGTTTCAGATATTCAAGCACACACGGAGAAAGTTAAATTGTCTTCTTACAAAAGAAGAGTAGATAAAAACTAAATAGAGTATGATCGTAGTTACTGGTGGTTTGGGTTTTATTGGAAATGAGCTAGTCAGACAATTAAAAGATCTGCCGGAAGAAGTAGTCGTGATTGATAACAAAAACAGAGTAGCCCCTCGGATTGAAGATCTGGCTTCAGTTCCGGTTATTCCAATTGATATTACCGATCATCAGGCACTCACCAACTGGATGCGCGCGGCGAAGCCAACATCCGTATTCCATTTGGCAGCCATTCATTACATTCCTGAATGTAACGATAACCCTGAGCGAACACTTCGTGTAAATGTAGAGGGAACGGAGTCTGTGCTGCGTGCCGCCGCTGCTTCAGGTGTGAGTAAAATTGTATTTGCTTCATCGGGGGCTGTATATGATGATACAAGCAACGCCCTTCCCGAGTCAACACCCATTGCACCCGTAGATATTTATGGATGGAGTAAATTGTTTGGCGAGCAATTGTGTCACCTCCATCATCAACTGTTCGAAACCCCCATTATGATTGCGCGGTTATTCAATAACTATGGCCCGCGCGAAACCAACGCGCACATCATTCCGGAGATTATGAATCAACTTCGAAAGGGTGATCATATACAACTGGGAAAAATCACAACCGTGCGCGATTATATTCATACTTCTGACTGTGCCAAAGCATTAATCAAGCTGGCAGCGCAACATACACAAGGTGTAGAAAAAGTAAATGTGGCAACAGGATATGGCTATACCGTACAGCAAATGATTGATCTGATTGCAGAAATAACCGGTCGGAAAATAACGGTACAACACGATAGCCTGCGCGTGCGAAAATTTGACAAACAAACACAGGTAGCCGACATATCGCTGCTGAGAAAGTTGACCAACTGGCAACCGGAAAAGAATATTCGGCAGGGCGTTACGGAGCTACTCCAATTCGAAGGACTTTTATAATTCATGGAAAACAAACGAAAGAAGATTGCCATCATTTTTAATTTCCGGAAAGGATGGATGGGAGGCGTTATCTACATCATCAATTTAGTGAACGCGCTGAACTTTTTGGAGGATGATGCGCAACCGGAGATCATCGTTTTTTATAACCCAGATCTGGAGGAGTTTTTAAAGGACTTTACATACCAGCGCATTCAATTTGTTAAATGGCAATTCCCCTCGTTTGCGAAAGGGTATTTCAAATCTTGGGTCACCGGAAAAAATGAATTTACAGATTCAATCATCCGACAATACAATCCGGATGGCGTGTATCCCATGAACGACTGGCCATGGTCATATAAAAAATCATCCGCCAGATTGAGTAGGGTAGTAGCATGGTTCCCCGACTTGCAGCATAAATTTTATCCCCATTTTTTCACGCGCATGCAATGGTGGATGCGCGAGATACGATTGCGAATCTTGCTGCGTCATACAGGCGATTTGGTGGTTTCCAGCTTCGATGTAAAAAGTCATTTTGATAAATTGTACACCATGCGCAAAGATTTGCGTGTGAAGGTGCTTCACTTTGCTTCCATTATGAAAGAGCAAGTGTCGCCTCGCGATACCGAAGCCATTCTGGTTAAATACCAAATTACGCAGCCGTACTTCATGGTATCCAATCAATTTCACAATCATAAGAATCATCCGCTGGTGATCAAGGCACTTGATTTATTGAAGAAAGAGGGCATTGCACCCTTGGTGATTTTTACGGGCAAAATAGAGAACCCTGGAAATGAAGAATATGTAAAAGAAATTAAAGATCTGATTCACCAAGGTCTGTTAGAGCAACAAGTGTGTATGGTGGGCATCATCCCGCGCACTGATCAGGTTATCCTGATGAAAAATTCGTTGGCCGTAATTCAGCCTAGTTTGTTTGAAGGTTGGAGCACGGTGATTGAAGATTCCATATCCCTTCAGGTTCCGGTGATTGCGGCTAATTTGCCCGTTAACATCGAACAGTTGGGCGAATCTGGATTTTATTTTGATCCGCATCTGCCACAACAATTGGCAAACCACATGAAACAATTTTTAAGTCAGCGACCTGTTGTGGCTTACGAACAAACCGAAGTGCGCGTGAAGCGATTTGCGACGGCATTCATGGAAATATTTAACGAAGCGTGACGAGCCGAAAGCATATTGTATTCGTCAATCAGAACGCAGGTTATTTAATGATTGATATCATCAATGCACATGTGGGTGTCTGGGATAAAATCACCCTCATGACGGGTAAAATCATTCAACGCGATATTCCCTTGCATCCCTCTGTGGAAGTAGTTCATATCATGGCGTATCAGCGCACCTCTACATGGAAACGATTGCTCACATGGTCAATAGGTTTTTTGCAATTAGTGTGGTTCATCAAATGGAAATTTAGCAAAGCACATCTGTACATTGTTTCCAACCCTCCATTTGCCACGCTGCTGCCGTTGATTTGTTCGAATACTTATTCCTTTTTGATCTTTGATATTTATCCCGATGCATTGGTTGAATACAAAATCCAAAAGGAAAATTCTTTTGTGATAAAGTGGTGGAAGTCAGTTAACAAAAAACTGTTTCCCAAGGCCACGGGTATTTTTGTATTGAGTAATGGAATGAAAAAATTAGTGGGGCAATATGTGGACATTCGTCAGGTACAAGTCGCTCCACTATGGACACACAACGACTTTTTCAAAACTATTCCAAAGTCGGAAAACCCGTTTGTCGAGCAACATGGACTAATGAATAAATTAGTTGTGCTCTATTCTGGTAATCTGGGATTAACGCATAACCTCGAAGTACTCATAGATGTGGCTGCAAGCATTACGGTGCCGGATATTCTGTTTTTGATTATCGGCGATGGAGAGAAGCGCAACGTACTTCAGCAAAAAATCGATTTTCTCAAACTGACCAATTGCAAATTATTGCCATGGCAAGACGTGTCTATGCTTCCATTCTCCATGGCAGCCGCCGATATAGGTGTGGTGAGCTTGGGAAAAGAAGCATCCTTGCTCAGCGTGCCCAGCAAAACTTACAACTTGCTTTCTGTTGGTGTTCCATTGCTTTGCATTGCCGATCAACGCTCTGAATTATTTGAATTGGTTCAGCAATATGGCTGTGGCAAATGTTTTGATGGTTCGTCTATTCGCGATATCAAAGAGTTTATTGAAAAGGTCGCTTTGGATGATGCGTTTCGATCGGCTTTACGACAAAAATCAACAGATGCTTCTTTTGATTTTGATGCCAGAAATGCTTTTAAATTGGTGGTAGCACCAGCATAATCATGTACCCATTTTTTTTCAAGCGCTTGCTGGACATACTCATTTCATTTACACTTTTGTGCTTGGCCTTCCCGATTTTAGTGATCGTATCTGTCGGCCTTTCCATCGTTAATCGCGGCACTCCATTTTTTGTTCAACCACGCCCGGGCAAACACGGAAAAATATTCAGAGTCATCAAGTTTAAAACCATGACCGACGCGAGAGATGCATCTGGTAAACTGTTTCCCGATGCCGACCGTCTCACAGCTATGGGCAAGCTGATACGCACTACATCCATCGATGAACTTCCGCAACTGATCAATGTTCTATTGGGTGATATGAGCTTAGTCGGACCGCGACCATTGCTTGAAAAATATTTACCCTTGTATAACGAGCGCCAGGCCAAACGACACAATGTGCGTCCGGGCATCACCGGTTGGGCTCAAGTAAACGGCAGAAATGCAATCGCATGGCAGCAACGATTCGAGTTGGATATCTACTATGTGGAAAACCTGAGTTTTGCATTGGATTTGAAAATTGTTTTAATCACGATTCTCAAAGTGTTAAAGCGAGAAGGAATCAGTTCGCATGACAGTGCCACCATGCAGCCATTCAGAGGCAATAACGAATAAGAAATAACATACAATCAATACAATTTTTATGGAACAGAAATTTTTAGCAGCATTTCAGGAAGCACTGGAACTGGAGCGTGAAGTGAAAATGGAAGATGTATTTCGCGATTATGCCGAGTGGGATTCCATGAGCCACTTGTCATTAATCGCCATGCTTGACTCCGAGTTCAACATTCAAATTGAAAACCTCGCCTTCGGCAAGCTGAAGACAGTGGAAGATATCTTTAAGTATGTGAGCGAACGTGCTACAAAATAATACATGGCATTTTTAAGTTTTGAAGGCATTGGCATACGCGGCTTGGCAGGGTGTGTGCCGGCACAAACCATTGATAACCTCTCGTACACGCAACATTTTTCAGAGGCGGAAGCCAAAGAAATTGTGGAGAAGACGGGCATTGCACAACGTAGATTTGCCCCTGCATACATCACCGCATCGGATCTGTGTTTTGAGGCTGCCAATACGTTGCTGAACGATTTGCAAATCGATCGGTCAGAAATTGACTTGTTGATATTTGTCAGTCAAACACCGGACTATCGAATGCCGGCAACTTCGATCATTTTACAAAATAGATTGGGTTTGTCGATGCAAACTATGGCGTTTGATATCAGTCTCGGCTGTTCAGCATTTGTCTATGCTCTGTCAGTGGTGTATGCTATCATGAATAAATCCGGTTTCAAAAAGGCACTACTATTAGATGGCGAAACACGCTCTCGCGTCTATTCGCCCAAAGATCGATCTACCGCTTTTTTGTTTGGCGATGCCGGAGTGGCAGCCCTCATCGAGTCGAATCACAAATACGGCAAATCATTTTTTTCACTCAACTCCGATGGCTCTCGCGAAGATTTGATTAAAGTGAAAGCAGGAGGTTATCGATACCCCAGCTCAGTGGATACGTTGGCAGAAAAGGTAGTGGATGAACATGGCAATATTCGCTCCGACGAACACGGATACATGAATGGTTCCGATGTTTTTAACTTTGCTATTCGCGAAGTACCCGCCGATATCAAACGACTGGTAGAATTTTCAGGAGTAACGCTCGAGCAGATGGATTACTTTGTGCTTCATCAGGCCAACAATTACATGAATAGTTATCTGGTTAAGAAACTTAAATTGCCGGCTGAAAAAGTTCCTTCTACCATTTCTAAATTTGGAAATACATCCTCCGTGTCGATCCCCATTACCATCGCATCGGAATTGAAGGATAAATTAAACGAACGCAAAAATGTTATGCTGTGTGGTTTCGGAGTAGGAATGTCATGGGCAACTTGTTTTCTGGAATTCAACAACTGCTATATTCCTTCATTGAAAGAAATTTAACGAATGCAATCAAGAGAAATGAATCAACACAAAGTAATCATCGTAGGGGCAGGCGGTCACGCAGCCGAGTTAAGAGATTATATCAATCACTATAATCAAATCAACACCCAGTCGCCCATTTTAGTGGAAGGATTTATTGATGACAACGAAAACAATTACCATCATTACCAATTTCCGGAACCTTTTTTGGGACCCATCAGCACGCATTCCATTCGCACGGATGTAGATTATCTGATGGGCATCGCCAATCTGGAATACCGCAAGCCATTAATCGAATCATTCAAAAACAAGGGAGGCCGCTTTCGCGGATTCATTCATCCAACTGCGCTGATTTCACCTTCTGCTCAGATTGGTGAAGGTGTTGTGATTTCTCACAATGCATCCGTTGGCCCCAAAGTAAAAATCGGTCACTTCAATATGCTCAACTCGCGTTGCACTATTGGCCACGATAGCATTTTGGGCGACTATAATTTCATAAGTCCACAAGTCGCAATTTCAGGAAACACAAAAATCGGGAATGAGAATTTGTTGGGAACCAATTCGTGTACTATTCCGGGAATAACCATTGGCAATAACAATAAGATTGCAGCAGGTATGGTTGTATTTAAACCCGTGGGCGATCACGAAACTGTTTTGTTTCGATTTAAAGAGCGATTGGTCATTCGCGATGGAGAAGCTAAGAGCGATGAAAGTCAGTAATGAAACTCTTTAATTGGTTTTGCAATCCGCTTGTGCAAGTGGCTATCTTTTTCTTGATGGCACTGTACTTTCAATTCAGAAAAAAAGAGAGACCAACCTTACTTTGGTTATTCGTCGGCATGGGTTGGCTGGCCATAGTTTCTATTTCACCACTGCCGCAATGGATGATTTATTCATTGGAGAAAAAACAAGCACCAATTAAAATTGAATCGTTACGTTCCGCTTCGCCTACATACATTCTGATATTGGGTAGTGGCCATACCAATTCACCGGCGTTGCCTGCCTCCATGCAATTAACGGGTACTGCATTGCTTCGGTTAGCCGAGGGCATTCGCATACACAGGCTACTACCCGGAAGCAAAATTGTGTGCAGCGGATACACCGCATCTAATCGAATATCGCAAGCAGAAATGTTAGCCAATGCAGCCATTGAATTAGGTGTGAGCCCAACAGATACACTACAATTGCGCGAGCCCGCGAACACATTGGCAGAAATCACGTCTTTCAAAAAGAGATTTGGCAATGCTGTTCCCATTATTGTTACCAGTGCAAGTCACATGCCCAGAGCGATGCTGATATGCGAAAAGGTTGGGCTTCGGGCTATACCGGCTCCAACCGATTATCTGGTAAAAGACGATTCGCTCGCTGCTAAGTTTGATTTTTATCCTTCCGGCAATAAAATTGGAATGATGGAGCGCGCATTACACGAGTATGCCGGCATGCTTCAATTAAAAACTAACTTGCGGTAATGGATAGTCTACAATCGATGCCTCACTAGAAATCAACACCATGAGTTCGACTAAGAAAAAAATTGTAATCGTGGCCGGTGCGCGACCTAACTTCATGAAGGTTGCGCCTATTTTAGATGAATTAAAGAAACAAGATCAATTTGTGTACGCACTGGTCCACACCGGACAGCACTATGATAAGATGATGAGTGAAAATTTTTTCATTCAGTTGGGCATCCCGTTTCCTGATGTAAATCTGGAAGCAGGAGGGGGCACGCAAGCAGAGCAGACGGCCGCCATCATGATTAAATTTGAAAAATATCTTTCCGAAAATCCATGCGATCTGGTAATGGTGGTGGGCGATGTTACATCAACACTTGCTTGCTCCATCGTTGCTAAGAAATTGAATTGCAAGGTAGCGCATATTGAGGGCGGTATCCGATCCGGTGATTTTACCATGCCCGAAGAAATCAACCGTATCGTTACAGATTCTATCTCAGATTATTTTTTTACCACCACACCATCTGCTGGTCAAAACTTAAAGCTAGAGGGTAAATCGAGTGAGCAGATTTTTTTTGTTGGAAATACGATGATCGATACACTTTTAAAACATGAGTCATACTTTCGTCAACCGGATTTCTGGCAGCAGCATAAATTGGAAAAAGGAAACTATTTTGTGCTAACATTGCACCGCCCATCGAACGTAGACGACAAACAGCAGTTGCTTGGCATTTTAAAATCACTGCAGGCAGGCGCACACGGTAAGAAAATAGTTTTTCCATTACACCCGCGTACCCGAAAGAACATGGAGAATTTCGGAATCAACGTACAATCGGAGTCCATGGTGTTGGTAGAACCGCAGGCGTATCTCGAGTTTAATTATTTGGTGAAAAATTCGTTGGGTGTTATTACGGATTCCGGTGGTGTAACGGAAGAAACGACAGTGATGGGCATTCCATGTATCACACTTCGGTCAACCACTGAGCGACCCGAGACATGTACGATTGGAACAAATGAATTAGTTGGATCAAATCCTTCGGCCATTGAAGAAAATGTAGACCGAATGGCCAGAGGCGTATGGAAGAAAGGTGGTATACCCGAACGATGGGATGGTAAAACGGCCCAACGTATTGTGAATAAACTGAACGAACTGCTACAATAACCAAACACCAAATGTCTTCGCAATCAATAGCTGTGTATGGAGCCGGGGGCTTTGGCAAAGAAGTAAGAGGTATGCTCGAAATGCAATTTCAACAATTGAATTTTGCCGGCTATATCGATGATTTCAAAAAGTTGGATACCTCACTTAAAGCCAACAACTTCGACGATGTGCTGATCGCTATTGCAGCTCCAAACATACGCCGGCAGCTGGTGGAGAACTGGAAACTTCATCCGGTTACTTTTCAACGCCTGATTTCTACAGACGTACCCATTCACCCAAGTGTGCAAATTGGCAAAGGTTCAATCATTTGTCCGGGCACCCGACTTACCGTTGACATAGCGATTGGTGATTTTGTAATCATTAATTTGAACGCTACGATCGGCCACGATGTGGTCATTCATGATTATTGTTCTATCATGCCTTCGGTAAATATTTCCGGTAACGTAGTGCTTCAAAAAGGAGTATTCGTAGGTACCGGGGCCACCATTTTACAAGGAATCACCATAGGAGAAAATGCAATCATAGGAGCGGGGGCGTTGATTACGAAGGATGTGCCACCACTTGCTACTGTTATTGGTGTTCCGGGCAGAATTGATTCTCGGTTCACATCTATATGAGTGACTTTGCTTCACTAATCAAGGAAAACAAGAATGCACTTTACTTTCTGCTAAAGTTCGTGGTGTTTTATATCATCTTAAACACGCTGTATGGATTGTATGTCGAGTACTATGTGCTGGCCGATCCGTTTACTATTTTCGTCTCTGAAAATATTGGTTGGATACTCCGTTTCTTTCACGATGGCATTTCAGTTACTCCATCAATGACAACACAAAACGTAGCGATTCAATTACAAGGAGATGCGATCATCAACGTATTCGAGGGCTGCAACAGCATCAATGTAGGAATCGTGTTTGTGGTTTTTGTGGCCGCGTTTTCATCTGCTTTCAAACATGCGTTTACGTTTGTGCTCTTTGGACTATGTATTATTTATGGGATGAATCTAGTACGAGTTTCTGCTTTATTTTGGATAGCGCTCTATTTTCCGGATACGTTGTATTTCTTTCATAAATTTTTGTTCACAGCCATCATCTATGCAGTCGTATTTGTTCTTTGGTACTTCTGGATAAAAAAAGTAGAGAAGATTGAATCAAGAGCTAAAGCGAATTAGACAACACCCGGTGCAGGCAGTCTATCTATTGTTGGCAATAGCAGGGTTGGCATGTGTTTACATCTTTCAACGGAAGGAAGTACTGGCATTATTGTGTCAATGTCAAATCAATTCGGAAAGCTCATTCATTCTAATGAAAACACTCCGAGTAGTGCTCAATGATTTGTTCATGCTGTTGATCATCCATCTCTGGTTCAGCAATCCCTCCATCACCCGATTGGCATTTTGGATTCAATTGACAGATATGTTTGTTCTATTGCCACTTTACTTACTGCTCAAACTTCAACTAGAAGGAGATTCTGAAATTTCCAGCCCACTGCTGTCGCAATTCCATCGCCTGATTGTGAATCCTACTTTAATGATTTTAATTTTCCCGGCAGTTTATTTTCAACGACTTAAAAAATCATCGTAGATGACCGAACGAATTTACTTATCCACGCCCCACATGGGGGGAGAAGAATTAAAATTTATTCAAGAAGCCTTTGATACCAATTGGATTTCTCCTGCGGGTCCACACATTACTAATTTTGAGAACGAATTGGGTCATTACCTGGATGGTATGGCCGTGGCAGCACTGGCATCGGGTACATCCGCTATTCATTTGGCGCTAATTATTCTTGGCGTTGAGCGTGGCGATGAGGTCATCTGTTCTACGTTTACTTTTTCGGGCACCTGTAATCCGATTGTCTATTTAGGCGCAACACCGGTTTTCGTAGATTCTGAACCTGACACATGGAACATGGATCCGGATTTATTAAAAACCTGCATCGTGGATCGAATTGCCAAGGGTAAAAAGCCGAAGGCGATTATACCTGTACACTTATATGGCATGCCGGCCAAGATGAATGAGATCATGGCGGTAGCAAAAGAATTTGAAATACCAGTGATTGAAGATGCTGCAGAAGCGCTAGGTTCTATCTATCACAGCAAAAAGTGTGGCACCTTTGGTGATTTTGGAGTGCTGTCGTTTAACGGAAATAAAATAATAACCACCTCGGGCGGAGGTGCTCTTACGTCAAAAAAGGAGAGTCTCATAGCGAAGGCTCGATTTCTGGCAACGCAGGCCCGCGACAAAGCCGTTCATTATCAACATTCTGAGATCGGGTATAACTACCGCCTGAGCAACATTTGTGCAGGTATTGGCAGGGGGCAGCTACGGGTACTCAATGAACGAGTGCAGCAACGAAGAAATGTTTATGAAAACTATGTGAAAGTCCTTTCAGATGCTTCAATTACCTTTCTAAACGAGCCGGAAGGCCTTTTTTCCAACCGATGGCTCACGGCAGTTTTGCTTCCAAACGGTACCGATGTTTATGGGCTAATCTCCTTTTTGGAGGAGAGCAACATCGAAACCAGACCTCTATGGAAGCCCATGCATCAACAGCCCGTATTTCAGCAATACCCATCGTATTCTAACGCCATCTCAGACAAACTTTTTGAAAGGGGAATTTGCTTGCCTTCCGGATCAAATTTAACTGCTCAACAACAGCAAATGGTAATCGACCGCATCCTTCAGTTTCTCTCCGAACGCATCAATTGATGGGTTACATAATTCAATTTTTTCGTATAATTTCAGTAATTTTGCCTGTTATTTAACTGCCAACTCATGTTTAGAAAACTTTTGTTTGTTGTTGTTCTATTTCCCTTCATCTCCTTTGGCCAAACGGATGGTGATTATAGAACAGATCAAGCCGGCACCTGGAGTGCAGCAACATCGTGGGAGGTCTTCGTTTCTGGCGCTTGGCAAAAGCTTGAAAATGCGTCCGCCGGAATTTATCAAAACATTACCCCAACCGATGCTTCAGGGGCTATATCGATTCTTCACAATACCTCCATTAGCACAGCGAGTATTTCAGCCGATCAGCTAACCATTAATACTGGCTTTACGCTCACCATTGCTGCCACCCGTGTACTCACCATTGAAGATGGCGCCGGTGATGATTTAATTAACTTCGGAACAATCACAACCACAGGTACTTTATTTATATCACCCAATGCCACTTACAACCATGCCCGTGATGGAGGAACCATTCCACTAGCTACATGGGGATCTAATTCAACATGTTACGTCAGCGGAACTACTGCCACCAATCCTACCTTATTGCCCGCCAATGCGTACGAAAATTTTACGTGGGATTGTGCTCAAACAGGTACTCGTTCATTGGCGAGTAACTTGCATACAGTAAACGGCAGCTTACTCATTCTCAACACCAACGGACAACAACTTCAATTTGGCACTGGCACAGCTTTCACACTGAACATTGGTGTTGATTTTACGATTCAGGGAAATTCAAGAATTGCATTTGCAACCACGGCCAATCCGGTAGTGGTTAACTTAACTGGTAACTTTGACTATTCTTCTACCGGTACCTCAAGTCTTAAAAGTTCCGGGATTTTTACGTTTACTATCGGCGGGAGTTTCTCTCAGTCGGGCGGTAACATTACTATTTCAACAGGTGCCAACACAGGCACATTTAACCTCGAAGGTGACTTCAATCAATCGGCGGGTACCCTTACCCGATCGGGAGGTACTGGTGCCATCGTTTTTAATGGTACGGGCGGAGCTCAGAACATCACTTCTCTTGGCACGATTTCAAGCACGGTTAACTTCACAGTCACCAATACTTCCGGAGTTATCCTTAATTCAAACCTTTCTTTACCTGCTGCCCTCACGCAGAACTCAGGTTCGGGTATGATCGATCTGAATGGAAACCAATTGTCGATCAATGGCAATTTAACCCAAACTTCAGGCACCATTGGGGTGAACACAACTGCGCAACTCATCTTGCAAGGCAGTGGAACATTACCTGCCGGAGCTATTTCTTTTTCAGGCACAGACTTGTTAAGCTTGGAAATCAATCAAACAGGCACACTCACAACATCCAGTGCCATTGCAATCACCAACCTGAATCTTTTAAATGGAATATTTACTTCTACCACAGTTTCGATGCAGCCCGGTGGACAAATCACCCGACTAGGCGGATCGATTACCAACACACCAGGCGGTAGTTCGTACGATGTATTGTACACGAACACAGCGAATATCAACACCGGACCTGAACTGCCTAGCACCGCCTCGGTGTTAAACAACTTAATCAAGCAGGGCGCCGGTGTGACAACACTCAATCAGTCACTGGTTACGGTAAATGGAAATCTAACCCTATCAGCAGGCACATTTGCTGTTGGAACGAACAGTGTTTCCTTGGCAGGCAACTTTATCTCAAACGCAACCCTAACGACAGGCGCAGGAGCTACATTTACTTTTATTGGAACAACCAATTTATCAGGCTCTGTCTCACCAACGTTTAGAAATATTCAGGTCAATGGAACATTTACACCCTCTATCAGCTATGGCGTAAATGAAAATTACACTGTGAGCGGGACAGTCAACGCTGGTAGTGGAACAGTTACTTTCGGTGGAACTACGGTAGTTACCAACAGCGGCACTATGAACCTGAATGCGGTAACCATCGCTGCCACATTCACCATGACTGCACCTTCTACCACAATGGGTATTGCGGGTAACTTTACTTCAACAGGAACTTTCAACAATGGATCGGGCACCATTTTATTCAACGGAACTTCAAACCTCACGGCAACAGAAGTATACAACAATGTAACCGTAACCGGAACAGTCACCAGCACTGGAAACTTCTCACAAACAATTGCGGGAAACTTAATCAATAACGGCTCATTTAGTATTGGTACAGGCAATTTGACTTGGAGCGGGTCGGGTACTATTTCCGGTTCAGGCAATACCATAGCAGCAGACCTTTCCGTAACCGGTACATCTTGTACCTACACAGCCTCTGGCGACTTGACATTGAATGATGACCTCCTAGGAAGTGGAACGTTTGATTCATCCGGTGGATCTGGTACTGTGATTTTTGCAGGCGCAGCATCTGCGATTAATCGCACCGGAGCAACTACGTTTAGAAATATGACCGTTAGCGGTACGCTAACCCCTAACACTAGTTATGCATTGTCCGGAGCCGGAAGTTTGGTTGTGAATGGAACACTGGTGTCAGGTACTACAGTAACCTTCTCAGGCACTACCCAATCTATCAGTGGAACGAGTGTTGCAATCGCATTCAATAACGTGACAACCAACGTTGGCTCTACATTAACCATCACCCCCGACATTACCATCAATGGAAACCTCGTTGGTAACGGAAACATTTCTTCATCAGGAACAATAAATTTTGTTGGTCTTACCATGTCAGGCACCGGAACAAAAGCCTTTACCAATGTGATCGTTGGTACCGGCACGTTAACTCCCAATGCCAGTTATTCCATTTCAGGTAATCTGGCTGTCAATGGCACCTTGGCAGCAGGAAATGCCACCACTACATTCAATGGAAATACAACCATTAGCGGGGCAGGTTCGGCAACTTTCAACTTCCTAACAATTTCAGGCACATTAACCTCTTCATCAGGAACCATTAGTGTTGTAAGAGACTTCACGAATAATGGTACCTTCAACCATGGCAACGGAACCGTTTCATTTAACACAGCAGGCACCGTACAGCAACAAATTCTCGGGACCAGTTCAACTGTTTTCAACAACCTTGTCATCCACAATGTAGGTGTAGCGGTTGATATTACAAATGGAGTAACAGGAGGCGCCACGGTAGACATTGCAGGAGCATTGAGTTTTGGCGAGACAAACTCAGTTATTGATGCAGATGGTTCGGGCACTTCTATTCTAAGATTCTTATCAACCAGTGATAATCCTTCTACGGATGGGAGGGTGGCCGCCATTTCATTTGCTGGTTCCAGCATTTCAGGAAACATCACCGTGCAGCGGTTTATCTCTAGTGAAAATAGAATTTATCGATACATTTCATCGCCGGTTGTAGGGGCAACAGTAGCTCAATTTCAAGCTGCTGTACCGGTTACTGGCACTTTTACTGATCCATCCAATGGAACATCATCTCCGCCATGCACTGGTTGCAACTCAACCAATCCATCTCTTTTTTCTTTCAATGAGGCAACCAATGCCTATGTAGCTTTTCCGGCGTCAGGTCTGGCTAGCGCGAATGCATTCACCAATGGAAGAGGATATTCCGGATTCTTCCGGCATACAGGTGCGGGTGGAGTAGGAACCGTCACCGTCAATTTTAGAGGAACGCATCCCTCTACTGCGGGTGTTACGTTGCCTGTTTCCCCAAATGCCCTTGGCTACAGTTTGGTGGGTAATCCGTACCCTTCACCTATTGTATGGAACAATGGAGCAGGCTGGGTGAAAACAAATATTGGAGATGTAATCGTCGTTCGCGATAACGCCACAGGTGTTCATCAATCGCATGGAACGGCTGACAATTTTATTATTGCACCGGGTCAGTCATTTTGGGTTCAATCTACAGCTGGAAGCGCCTCGCTCCAAATCAGGGAAGCAGCAAAAACATCCGGCAGCTATAGTTTCTATCGATTGGATGAGCCGATGGTTGATCAGGTTGAATTTTCGTTGGTGAAAGCTGCCACAAATGCTTCCGCAACAGCTAAAATCTCAATCGTACCCACAAGTTTACCAAGCTACGATTCTTTTGATGGCGAGAGTTTTGACAACAATATAAGTGCAAGTAACAACGATGGTGAAGCGGCCGCTCTTATTCAAGTTCAAGATATAACTATTCTATCTTCTGACGCTCGAAAACTGGTCGTAAACGCAATTCCTTCCATTGCCTGTGGACAACAGTTCAACATTAGTTTAAAAGATCTAGTACTCTCTTCGGAAACAGTTGTTAACTATTCGCTGGCAATTAATCCTACCGGATCACTCAAGGCCATCTCATGGACTTTGCGTGATAAATACTTGAATCAGGACATTACCATCTCTGGATCGGGTATTTATGAATTTACTGTTACGAATGCCATTGCAGCTTCCAAAGCAGCCGATCGATTTGTGCTAACGGCCTCCAGCGCGTTGCCAATCGATGTGTCAAAATCAGTAGCGGCTTTACCCAGGAGCGAATGCACTACTTCCGATGCATTGGTGACCGTGCAGAGCCAGCCAGGTGTTACTTATGGCGTAGAAGTAAATGGTACTCTATTTCCGAATGTGGCGCAAGGCAACGGAAACGAATTGAGTATCCCAATTGAATCGGATAAACTGGCGGTTGGTTCTAATACCATCCGCTTGAAGGCCAATAATGGCTGTGCGTCAGAGTTTTTGACAAATACAATTTCCCTTGATAGAGTAGCTCCTTATTCGATCAATCAGGTAACCAATGGAGCTCTCTGTTCATCAGGTTCAGTTACCCTTACAGCTTCCGGTGCTCCGGCAGATGCTGTCATTCGTTGGTACGATTCTGAATTGGGAAGCAATCCCATTGCCACAGGATCTGAATTTATCACACCCATTCTTTCCGATTCTGTTACACGTTATTTTGTAGCGGCTTCTCGACCCAACGGTTGTGAAGGCGATCGTTTATTGGCAAAAGTAGAAGTCACTAATTTGACGGATGCATTTAGTGCCATTCAAACACAATCTGCGTGCAAGTTAGGTAGTGTTACACTTCAAGCATCTACTTCTTTGACCAATGGAACATTTAAATGGTATGATCAGGCTAATTCTCCAACGCCATTAGCTGAGGGCCAGGAGTTTTCTGTTAATAATCTTGCATCATCGAGAGTATATTTTGTTTCATTTACATCAAACAGCGGCTGTGAAAGTGCACGTTTGCCTATAACCGCCTCCGTATCGGAATTCAATCCATCATTTAATGTGAGTCAAGATAAGGTAGTCGTTTGCCCTGGAGACAGACATGTTCTTTTTGCCAGCGGTGCTGCGAATGCTACGTATGAATGGTTTACCTCAATCGGTTCTACAACGCCAATTGCAGTGAGTTCTCAGTTTATCACAGATCCTTTATCAGCTTCTACGGATTATTACGTGAGAGCTGTAAGTGATGGTGGTTGTGTTTCTGATCGGATGAAGGTAACGGCTCCTATTTCCGCTGGTGTAAATCCAACTACAATTGACTTTAGCACTGTGTCCATTTGCCGCGAAGGAGAATCTACACTGCAACCTATCAATGGCCCCTCATCTGCGTCGTATCGTTGGTATAACTCGATGAGTGATTCGAATCCAATATTTGAGGGAAAGGTGTTCACATCGGGTAGTTTATCTGCTGATACCAAATTTTATGTTTCGGCAAAGGATGCTAATGGCTGCGAAAGTGCTTTGAGAAAGGAAGTTAAAGTTCAGGTTACCGCCTATCAAGAGCCGGTTATACAAGTGTCTGGTGATGGTTCATTAAAATCCAATTTCACCACTGGAAATACATGGTATCTCAATGGCACACAGCTTGCCAATGAAACATTTCAATTCCTGCAGGTGAAGGAATCTGGCGATTATACGGTGAAGATAGATTATCAAGGATGTTCCGAATTTTCAGGAGCGGTGAATGTAGCGACCCTGATTACCGGCCTTGAAGAATCAAACTACGAATACAATGTATATCCTAATCCGGTTTCAGATATTTTGCAAATCAGAGTAAAAGATGCTACTCCTGTTTTAAGAGCCTACGTAGTGAATAGTACTGGAGCAAAGATTGCCGAGATTCCAATGAATAAGAGTTTGGAGGAGTGGTCAGGTGAAATTGACCTACGAAATGTCAGCAAAGGTTTGTACATTATTCAACTGATGGCCGGCGAAAGGTCAGTTACCCACAAAATTATTGTAAAGTAAAATGAAAAGTACACTCGCCTTTATAATCGCTTTTTTTAGTTTACTACCGATAGTGATGGCGCAACCACCTGGCGATCCGGGAGGAGGTTCAGATCCGGATGTGCCAATTACTGGCATTGAAGTACTCTTGGGTGTAGGGGGTGTTTTAGGTGCCCGAAAATTGATGAAGAGAAAAAAATCAAGGAAGGTTTGATCATAAAGTTTTTTAGAGATATTAAAATTCTGCCTCGATGGGTAGTGATTTTCATTGACCTGTCGATCATTGCATTCTCATGCATGGCAGCCTATCTGCTTAGGTTTAATTTTGTTGTCGCAGAGATTGCCAACAGCAATTTTGTTTGGGGTGTCTTTTGTTACACCCTTTTTGGTGGTATTGCCATTTTAATAACCGGCTCTTACAATGGAATCATACGTTACACTGGTTTACAAGATGGTGTGCGAATCATCAAAATGGTTTTTTTGAATGTAGCTTTTGCTGCCATATCTAACCTTATTTACTTTTATAATGGCCGAAACAATCTGGTTCCCTATTCAGTCATTATCATCAGCTTTTTTACTTCTTCGCTACTACTTTTCAATTACCGCCTTCTGGTTAAATATTTCTTTGCCTATTATAAGAACATCATTTTTAAACGGGCGCGGGTTCTAATATATGGAGCAGGTCAAACGGGTATCATTACCCGACATGTAATTGACTCCTCACCACGCACGCAAACCGTGGGTTACCTCGAGAACGACTCTACTAAAATTGGTAAAGTACTCGACGGTATTAAAATTTATAATGCTGACTTAATACAAATAGAACAGCTATTTCGGGAAATAGGAGTTGATGAAGTGGTTATTACAGTTCGCGATATCTCGTTGGAGCACAAGAATGACCTGGTTGATTTATGTATAAAAAATCAGGTGAAGATACGCACCATTCCTCCAATTGATAAGTGGGTAAAGGGCGAGTTGAGCATTAACCAGATCAAAGAAATTAATATTGAAGATTTGCTGGGCAGAGAGTCCATCAAGTTGAACAATGATACGGTGAAGACTGATTTGCGTAAGCGCAAAGTGCTCATCACCGGTGCAGCCGGATCTATTGGAAGCGAATTAGTGCGTCAAATTATTCAATATGCTCCTTCCGAATTGGTATTGATCGATCAGGCTGAATCGGATTTGTATGCCATTGAACGTGAGATCAAATCGTTCAACGCGACCACAAGTGTGATTCTCTATCTGGCCGACATTACGAACCGAGATCGCATGAAAGCGATTTTTAGTGTACATCGCCCGGATATCTTGTATCACGCGGCTGCTTACAAACATGTACCTATGATGGAAAGTAACCCAGGTGAAGCGGTATTGTGCAATATTTTAGGCACCAAGTTGTTAGCCGACTTGTCTGTTGAATTTGGCGTTTCAAAGTTTGTGATGATCTCTACTGATAAGGCGGTCAATCCCACCAACGTGATGGGGTGCTCCAAGCGAATCGCAGAGATTTATGTGCAGTCGTACAACAACTACCTGTCATCAACATCCAGCGCCACCTCATTTATCACCACGCGGTTTGGAAATGTATTGGGGTCGAATGGTTCTGTTATTCCGATGTTCAAAAAGCAGATTCAATCGGGTGGACCTATTACAGTAACTCATCCAGATGTGACGCGCTACTTCATGACCATTCCCGAGGCTTGCCAACTGGTGTTGGAAGCAGGTACTATGGGAAAAGGAGGGGAGATTTTTATTTTCGATATGGGTAAGGCCATTCGAATAGCTGACTTAGCCAAGAAGATGGTTCATCTTTCTGGATTAGAACCGGGACGCGATATTGAAATTGTGTTCACGGGGTTGCGTGAAGGAGAAAAACTGTATGAAGAATTGCTCAATCAGCATGAGAATACCCTCGTGACGCATCATTCTAAAATCATGATCGCGAAAGTGAAAGAGTATCAATATGAAGAAATTAATAAGTACGTAGATCTTTTCAATGATCTCGTTTACGATAACAATGAATTAAAGGTGGTTGCTTTGATGAAAGAACTCGTTCCTGAATACAAAAGCAGTTATTCACGTTATGAAGTGTTGGATGATAAAACATCCGTAGAACTTTAACATGCGGCAATCTCCATACCAAGGCATTAAGCTTTCTGCCACGGTTGTTCCCAATATTGTTTTTCTGAAAATAGGGGCTGTTTAAACCGATTAGCGCTTCTTTCTTAAACCACCTCTTTTGTTGTATCTGCTGTAGGCACTTCTTTTCTTTGAGAAATTTAGGCCATTCCCGCGAGGGTTAAATTGAAATGGCAAGTAATACTCGAATTTAACATTCACCAGCATATAAGCATCTAAAGAGCTTGGATTACCCCTTATATCCCCAGGCTTCTTTGGAAATCCAATTTCTTGGCCTCTGTCAGATAATAGAGGCATAGGAGTTGCAGGGTAAACAGTGCTTACGTCATCGATATAATCCGTAAAAGTTTTTCTCCAACCGCCTTCAAAAGCAATGTTTAGAGTAGGCGACACTTTGAGTCGAAAACCTAATCCGAATGGAATAACGGGCTGAATGAGGCTATATGAAACGCCTTCGGTCTTTAACGGTTGCAGAGCGACCCATTCCCCATTGTATTTTGTTTTGGGGTTTATGTAAAGAAAACCAAAACCCGCAAATCCGTAGATATTCAGTTTGGGGCGTCTATAGAAGCGATCTCCGTTTTCATAAAGGTTTATAATGCCTACCGCATTTAACTCGAAGCAACTTGAAGAAAAAGATAAATTTCTTGGTCTTCTGGTACTTTCTATGGTTGCGTCCTTATCATCGCCAGAGAGTGTAAACCAATGTGCTTCTGCCCTAAAACCAATCCTACGGCTAATATAGTATTGTAAGCCCACGTTAATGGAAGGGTCGGGGGTAATCAATTTGCCGGGATTCGTAAACTCTCCAAAATAGGTAGCAGAACCAACGCCAAAAGTAGCGATCAATGATCGTTCTCTCCTTGCAGCATAGAAACTTTGCGCATCAACTGCAAAGCTTGCCAGAAGCAATAAAAAGAAAAGGGGAAAAAATCTAATCATTACTCTCTTGTTAAACTGCAATTTATTCATTTATAGGTGAATAAGAAACCTCCAGTCTAGGCTAATACCTCCTTAATCTTTTGAGCAGCTTCCTTCAATAAAATGGCTGAAAATACTTTCAACCCTGATTCCTGAATGATTTTCGCTCCTTCTTCTGCATTGGTACCCTGCAAGCGCACGATAATAGGTACAGGGATGTTGCCTACCTTTTTGTAAGCCTCAACTACGCCCGATGCAACCCGGTCGCAGCGCACAATACCTCCGAAGATATTGATCAGAATGGCTTTAACATTAGGATCTTTTAAGATGATTCTAAAACCTGCTTCTACGGTTTCAGCATTCGCGCCACCACCCACATCCAAGAAATTCGCAGGCTCACCTCCAGAAATCTTGATAATGTCCATAGTAGCCATTGCTAAACCGGCTCCATTTACCATGCAACCTACGTTTCCATCTAATTTTACATAGTTTAGGCCAGATTTACCGGCCTCTACTTCTAATGGATCTTCTTCTGTAATATCTCTGAGTTCCTCCAGATCTTTGTGTCTGAAAAGTGCATTATCATCCAAGTTCACTTTACCATCCACAGCTAAAATTTTACTGTCAGATGTCTTTAAAACCGGATTAATCTCGAACATGGAAGCATCCAAACCGATATATGCGGCATAAAGTGAATTCACAAACTTGACCATTTCTTTGAAGGCATTTCCTTCGAGCCCCAATGAAAAGGCAATTTTACGTGCTTGAAACGGCTGCAAACCAATCGATGGCTCTATCCACTCTTTTACAATTTTTTCTGGATGGGTAGCTGCTACCTCTTCGATGTTCATTCCGCCTTCGGTAGATGCCATGATCACTGGCTTACTGGTGGAACGATCGAGTAAAATGCTCATGTAATACTCCTTCGGTTCAGTTGCTCCGGGATAGTATACATCCTCTGCAATCAAAACTTTGTTTACCTTCTTACCAGCGGCTCCTGTTTGGATAGTAACGAGAGTCCCCCCAAGGATAGCTTTCGACTTTTCAAATACTTCGTCTATGCTTTTTGCAAGCACAACTCCCTTAGAGCCAGTCTCTTTCACAGTTCCTTTACCACGACCACCGGCATGAATTTGTGATTTTACCACAAACCATTTGGAGCCTGTTTCAGTCTGAATTTCTTTTGCTGCCGCTACGGCTTTATCAGGGGTATCAGCAACGATGCCTCGTTGAACTGCAACTCCAAACTTTTTTAAGATATCTTTGGCTTGGTACTCGTGAATATTCATGCTAATGTATTTTGGAAGCAAGCTACTTTTTTTAAACCTTTAATTCAAGAATTAATACAACTCATGTTAAAAGGAATTGGTCTTCAAAAATCATACGGCCCCTTGCGGGTCCTGAAAGGTGTGGATATTGAAATCAGGCACGGAGAGGTGGTCTCCATTGTTGGGGCATCGGGAGCAGGCAAAAGCACTTTGCTGCATATTTTGGGTACGCTTGATACACCGGACGCCGGTACGCTTGAAATCAATGGAAAAAATGTTTTTGTTCAATCCCAACAGGCTTTAGCCGCCTTCCGCAATAAGCATATCGGCTTTGTATTTCAGTTTCATAATCTGTTGCCTGAGTTTTCGGCGTTGGAAAATGTGATGATACCCGGTTACGTTGCCAAAACGGATGAACATACTTTAAATAAACGAGCAATGGATTTGTTGACGTTGCTGGGTCTTGCTGATAGGGCGAAGCATAAACCTTCAGAATTATCGGGGGGAGAGCAACAACGAGTAGCAGTAGCTCGATCGCTGATCAATGCACCTTTACTTGTTTTTGCTGATGAACCGAGTGGAAATCTGGATTCGAAAAATGCAGCAGAATTGCACCAGCTTTTTTTCAAATTACGGGATGAGTTCAATCAAACTTTTATAATTGTAACTCACAATCAGGAATTTGCCGCTACCACGGATCGTAAATTGGAGATCAAAGACGGCACGATGGCGTTTTAGATTCTTCTTTTGTGATATTTTGATTGTGACTTCACACCGTGCTTGGTGTGGTTATTGGTTTGCCCATACGAATGGCACTGGTAGGTTTCTAATGAACATGAAGTTAAGATGGCTGACAGAACTACCAACAAGATTACTTTTTTCATACTTTTTTCTCTTTTGATGATACAAAGATAGAGTACACCGTTAGACGGATTTTTTCGATGTCTCAGCGAAAAAAATCTACGTAAGCCAAATCATTATTTGGTAAAAAAATGCGTGATTTTCTTAGAAATCGAATTGTTTGCGTTAAATCTTACACGCTTTCTTACATTGAAAGCCCACCTAAAGATTTACTTGAAGCATTAATGGTGCAAAAGTTCAGTTGCGGCTTCTTCGATGAGCGCTAAGCCTTTTTCATTGATGGATGTGATACGGATCTTTTTGAGTTCGTTGATCAGGATGGGATCGTAGTGGGCAGCTATACGGATATAATTTTCGGTAAACCCATGCATCATTCCATCTTCGATGTCATTTTCAAAAAGAACAGAGAACTCATTGCCGACGTGCTGGTCGTAAAAAGCTCTTCTTTTTTTGTCAGAAAGTATGTGAAGCATTTTAGAACGCTCAGCACGTTCTTTTGAATGCACTGGGTTCGGCATTTCGGCTGCTAAGGTGTTTTCCCTTTCCGAATAGGTGAAAACATGTAGATACGAGATGTCTATATTGTTGAGAAATTGATACGTCTCTAGAAAATCTTCTTTGGTTTCGTCCGGAAAGCCAACGATCACATCTACTCCAATACAAGCGTGTGGCATAACTGCCTTTATCCTCTCAACACGGCTCGCATACAACTCTCGTTGATAGCGTCTGCGCATCAGTTTCAGGATTTTGTTTGATCCTGATTGCAATGGGACGTGAAAATGTGGGACAAAGCGTTTTGATTGAGAAACAAAATCGATGATTTCGTCAGTCAGAAGGTTTGGCTCGATGGAGGAAATTCGAAAGCGGTCGATACCTTCCACCTCATCCAGTTCTTTGATCAAATCGATGAAGCGATTGACCCGTGCGCCATCTTGCAAACCATAATCTCCGGTATTCACGCCTGTTAGCACAATTTCCTTCACTTCTGTGGAAGCAATTTCGTGGGCTGTTTTCAAGATATTCTCAATGCTATCACTACGACTACTCCCACGGGCGAGTGGAATGGTGCAGAATGAACACGAATAATCACAGCCATCTTGCACTTTTAGAAAAGTGCGGGTGCGGTCGTGGATAGAGTAAGAGGTATTAAATTTTTTTACTGAGCCAATTTCAGAAGCATAAACGACTGGAGCTTCCGGGCGAACAAAACCATCCAGTAATTCAACCAGTCTGAATTTTTCAGCCGCTCCCAATACAGCATCTACACCCGGTATTTCAGAAATTTCCTTGGGTTTTAATTGGGCATAGCAACCTATGATTGCCACATAGGCGTTGGGTGAAATCGCTCGTGCTTCGCGCACCACTTTGTGGCACTTTTTATCCGCGTTTTCAGTAACTGAGCAGGTGTTAATAATAAAAATATCGGGTTGATCGGTAAAGTCCACCTTCTTATAGCCTTTCTCTTCAAACTTCCGTGAAATGGTGGAGGTTTCGGAGTAGTTGAGTTTGCACCCGAGCGTATAGAAGGCTACTTTCTTCATGAGGGTCACAAAGGTAAATAGATTCCCGACTTCACGAAAGTGTTACTGGTGCATTTGAAGCAATCTGCGGTGGTAATTGATTTGTCCTAAATGGTAGCCAAGGTGAGCACTGAGATGAATCAGGAAATAACCGGTTGTCATGGGATCTTTAAAAACCTCTACAGGATAAGTAGTTTCTAATGCTGTTGGATTTAGATTTTCGAGTGCCAAAGCGACGGCCTTTCTGGTTTTGGAAATTTCGTTGAGTAGTTCTTCTTTGGTCAATCCTTTCGTGCTGAACTCGGCATCACGATTGCGAACATACCCACTATTTCCCAACACAGTACCAATGTAGTATTGCAAGTTTCCGCATAGGTGGAGACACAGATTGCCTCCCGGATTTTTAATATCAGCGGCTACGTTCCACAATCCTGCATCGGAAGAGTAAAGAGAAATCTCTTTTTCGAGGACTGCTAAATCACGATCCAACAGTTTTTGTACAGTTTGAATGAGTAAGCTCATGATTTCAAAATATCTTTTTCGATGTCTTTGATTTTTTGGTCTAGAATAAGCGCTACACGATCGTATTCAGCCGCACTTGCTAGTGTTGTATTTACGCTGACATAGAATTTTATTTTTGGTTCAGTACCGCTGGGGCGCACAGAGATTTTATTGCCGGATTCGGTGTAGAATTGCAGCACGTCAGAAGATGGCTGATGAATAACAATTTTTTCACCTGTAAGTAAGTTGGTTTCTTCGCTGATTTTATAATCGAGTTTGCGAACCACTTTTTCACCTGCGATGATCTTTGGCGGAGATTCGCGGAAGGTTTTCATCATGTCTTTAATTTGTTGTTCGCCTTCGGCGCCTTTGCGCACGAGATTGATCAGCCCTTCCTTATAAAAACCAAACTCCACATACATTTGCAATAACCATTGATAGAGAGTTTGCCCTTCATCTTTGGCGGCAGCGGCCATAGCAGCAAAGAACGCACACGCAGAAACGGCATCTTTGTCACGAACGAAATCACCAACCATGTACCCATAACTTTCTTCACCGGCAGCAATGAATTCTTTCTTGCCATCCAAGTTTCGCATCAGCTCTGCAATGTATTTGAATCCGGTGAGTGTATTGTAACATTCAATGCCCATTTTATGAGCCATGGTATCCACCAACTCGGTAGTAACAATGGTTTTAGCAATATAGCCGGACTTGTCTTTTCTGTTTTTTAAAATGAACCACATCATCAAGCTGAATGCCTGATTACCGTTTAGCAGAAAGAATTCGCCAGACGCATTTTTAATTCCAATCCCAACACGATCGGTATCCGGATCAGTGGCCATGACCAACTCTGCCTGAATTGCTTTCGCCTTTTGCAGCGCCATCTCCATGGCCGATTTCTCTTCGGGGTTGGGAGATTGTACCGTTGGAAAATTCCCATCAGGAATGCGTTGCTCTTCTACCACCTGCACATTTTCAAAACCTAAACGCTTGAGGCATTCGGGCACCATGGTTATGCCAGCACCGTGGATGCTGGAATACACCAGCGGAATATCTTTTTGTCGATGGATACTTTCTTGCTTTGGAATCAGCTTTAGAACCTGCGCGTAATATGCATTCTCAACTTCATTACTAATGGCAATGATCTTATTAGGATTCGCATTGAATTTGATTTGCGCATAATCAGTGATGGCGTTTACTTCTTTGATCACGTTTTTATCGTGAGGAGGCACGAGCTGTGCGCCATCCGTCCAATACGCTTTGTAGCCATTGTACTCGCGTGGATTGTGACTCGCGGTAATCACTACACCCGATTGACATTTCAAATAACGAATGGCAAAAGATAGGAGTGGGGTAGGACGCAATTCCGGAAAAAGATATACCGTGATGTTATTAGCCGAAAACACATCGGCTACTGTTTGCGCCAATTGCTTGCTATTGTTACGACTGTCGTAAGCAATAGCTACTTTCACTTCCGTGGATGGGAAAGATTGAATAAGATAATTGGCGAGTCCTTGGGTAGCGGCGCCGATCGTATATTGGTTGATGCAATTCGCGCCCACGCCCATTATTCCGCGCAAGCCGCCCGTGCCAAACTCTAACTCTTTATAAAAGCTGTCGATTAGATTTTTGGGATTGCTATCGGCTAGTAGTTTTTTGACTTCTTCTTTAGTGGAAGAGTCGATGGTGCTGCTCTGCAGCCACTTTTCTGCTTTGCCTCTTGAAATGCTAAGTAAATCCATGAATCGTTTTTTCTTTATTTATAATCTTCTCGTACCGGATAGAATACATCCAGTATTTTACAATCGGTGATAGCGCGGCCGGAATGTTTGCCATGTGATGGAATCGGCAATACGTTTCCTGCTTTGAGGTGATTTGGGGTGCCTTCCAATGTAATCTCGAATTCTCCTTCCAACATGTTTACGACCTGCTCGTGCATGTGCGAGTGTTCCGGAAGATTGCTTCCCTTTTTGATTTCCCAATAAGCGAAAGTCATATTATCGGTATGGACAAACTTGCCAGAGAAGCCCGGAAATAATTCGCGAGCCGGAATGTTGGTAAGATCGTGCTTCATAGTTTAAATGGGTTGACAATTTTCAGCTGATTTTCGATCACGAGACCATCTTGCATGTCTTCGGAATAGAGAACGGTGCATTCATAGTGAAGAGCAGTTGCAATAATGATTGAATCCCAGGAGCTTAATTGGTATTTTAACGATATGTCGAAGCTCTCTGTCAGAATTTCCGGAGTGATTACCACAACTTTGAAGCGCCTAATTAAAGCGGATGCAAATGCGAATGCTTCCTTTTTATCAATTTTTATTTTTTTTAAGCATACGCTGACATTTTCAGCAATTACCTGTGTGCTAATTAGAAAGTTAGAAGACAAAAAACCCTCTACTTGTAGCTTTTTTTGATTTGAACTTTTGTCGATCAGGTATAATGAGATGTTGCTATGCAGAGAGACTTTTTCAGGGGCGGTCATAAAGTTCATCCCTGTTAAATTTGTAGTTACTTAAATCAACATTGAATTTGGAAAATTCATCGTGAAGTGATTTTCTCCAGGATTCGATGTCAACAAGATTTTCATTTTCTTCAGTGGAAGGTAGAATGATCACATCAACCTCCTTTGCTTTGAAGGAATCAGGAAGTTCAACAGTTACGTGCTTCCCTATTCTCTTTACATTTTTTTTTCGAATAGCTTCCATACCTTAAAATTACAAATTTCCTCTTAACGCTTGCTCGCGCTCAATGGATTCAAACAAGGCTTTGAAGTTCCCTTTGCCGAATGACTTAGCACCATTCCGCTCAATAATTTCGAAGAAGAGTGTGGGGCGATCTTGTAGCGGTTTAGAGAATATTTGCAGCAAGTAGCCTTCCTCATCGCGGTCGATGAGGATATTCAGTTTTTTTAACTCTTTATAATCTTCGTTGATAGCCCCTACGCGTGTCACCACTTCATCGTAGTAAACATCGGGAACGCGAAGAAACTCTACCCCGCGTTTGCGCAGCTCACCAACAGTATGAATGATATCATCAGTAGCGATGGCAATGTGCTGCACACCGGCACCACGATAGAAATCGAGGTATTCTTCAATCTGTGATTTTTTCTTGCCGGAGGCAGGTTCGTTGATCGGAAACTTGATGTATCCATTTCCATTTGAAACCACCTTGGACATGAGTGCGCTGTATTCCGTAGAGATGTCTTTATCATCGAAGGTGATCAACAGCTTAAAGCCCATCACATCTTCATAGAATTTAACCCACTTATTCATTTGGCCTAATTCTACATTGCCCACGCAATGGTCTACATGCAGTAGGCCAATAGATGTCGATTGGAAAGTGCTTTTCATTGGCTGATAGCCGGGTAGAAAAGCGCCTTTGTAGTTCTTTCTTTCCACGAATGTGTGAATGGTATCGCCATAGGTTTTGATCGAAGCAAGCACCACTTCGCCATGCGCATCTTGGTACCGCTTGGGTTCGCTGTGAATTTCCGCACCCCGCAAAACAGTTTCCTGAAAAGAGCGAGTTGCATCATCGACCCATAGCGCCAACACTTTTACACCATCGCCATGTTTTTGCACATGTTGATTGATCTCTGAATCTGGGATGAGTGAAGTGGTGACTACAAAACGGATTTTGTTTTGCTGCAAAACATACGATGCTCTGTCGCGCACACCGGTTTCCGGGCCTGCGTAAGCTACTAACTCAAAACCAAAGCAATGTTGATAGTAAAGCGAAGCTTGTTTGGCGTTGCCCACATAGAACTCGATGTGGTCGGTGCCATTGATAGGAAGAAAATCGTCCGTCATAGCCTATTGGATTTAAGCAAATTTAGTGTTTAAGTTATGCCCTTTTTTAATCACCTCACCTGAATCCTCTCTGCATGGAGAGGAGATTTCGAAGAGCTTAACTTAACGAGATTGAAGCAAATTTAGTCAATCTGCTTGTTTTTATTTCTACTTTGACCAATCTTGGCAAAAATTTGAAACATGGATTTAAAAGAGTTGGACAAAGCGATTCAGGACATTGCCAAAAGACGCAATGAATTAAAGAAACTCGATTATAATAACCCCAAATACGATGATTTGGAGGAAGAACTCCATGATTTGGAAGATGCCTTGCAAGTAACTTACGGAGATTACCTCGAAGAAGTGTTGCAAGAAGTTCACGACAAGTATTGCCCCGATACTGATATCCTTTTCCCGATAGCTTATTTGGCAAAGACATATACCGTTCAGGGAACTGACTACTCCGTTGCTGCTTCCGAAGGTGTGTATGTAGAAGTAGACTCGCTGCCTGGCAAAGAAACCAAGTTGGTGATTGTACCCAGCCCGCTCCGCATTGTGCTGAACGTGGGCAAAGAGAAGCAGCAAGTGGTTTGGACTTCTAAGTAAAATTAGAAATCGTCTAACATCTTGTCGTCTTAAAACTTAATGGATATTTCGAGGTGTCCACCAAGACCTTCAGTTATAATTCGTTGTAAGGTTGAGAATCGAACATCTTTTAGATCCTTCTCTAATTTCGAAATGTAGGATTTATTGGTCCCAGAAAGTTCTGCTACTTGCTCTTGGGTTAAACCCTTTTCATGTCGGGCTTGCTGAATTAAGATTCCTAGTTTAAACACTTCATATTCAGATTCGAACTTGTCGCGTTTTTTAGCTCCTCTCTTACCAACTTCCTTATCGATAAATTCACTTAGACTTGTCAAGTTTTTTTTCTTCATAATACTCGCGTTTAATTTTTTCAGCCCTTTCTAGTTCTTTTTCAGGCGTCTTCTGAGTTTTTTTCTGAAAGCCATGCCCGACTACGACCAATTTATTCTCATCAAAAAAGCAAAACACTCGAAATATGTCACTGCCAGATTGTATACGTATTTCGTAAATGCCGTCTGACCCAGTTAGGTGTTTCAGATATATTTCTGGGATTCGATCGATTTCTTCAATAACCCTTAGTGTCCAAAGAATTTTTTTCTGAACCTTCGAGGATTGTTTGATGTAGAATTCCTGAAAGTAGTTTTTAAAAAAGAACAATTCTCTTTTCTTTTCCACAATGGCAAATTTAGTAAAAGTAGTCCAATTGGGCAACTATTAAAATCGTCTGACACCTTTGAGGTGTCGTGATTACTTTATCAAAACCCCAATTTCACCCGAACTCGGTTAAGTACTTCTCTGGCAATGACAGTTGCCCTTGCTTCGCTGTGTTGCAATTTCTTTTCTAGCTCCGGCAAGTTGCTCATGTAGAAGTTAAAGGCTACGCGCTCGGTGGCGTACTGAGCTACAACCAACTCAAACAGCTCTTGCTTGGCGTGGCCGTAGCCGAAATTTCCGGCCAGGTATTTTTGACGCAAGGCTTCGGTTTGCTCGGTTGTGGCAATCAATTTATAAATAGCAAACACGTTGTCCTTGTCTGGATTTTTTGGTGCTTCCATGGGCGTGCTATCGGTAACGATGGACATAATCTGCTTGCGAAGTTCCTTATCGGGAAGGAAGATGTCGATGGTGTTGCCGTAGGACTTGCTCATCTTTTGTCCATCTGTGCCGGGGATGGTCATTACGTTTTCTTCAATCTTCGATTCGGGTAGCACGAAGGTTTCGCCATACTGGCTATTGAAAGCAGAGGCGATATCGCGCGCCATTTCTAAATGTTGCTTTTGATCTTTGCCCACCGGCACTTGATTGGCATCGTACAGAATAATGTCGGCTGTCATCAACACGGGGTAGGTGAAGAGCCCCGCGTTGACATCGGAAAGTTTATCGGATTTGTCTTTGAATGAATGTGCGTTGGCCAACATTGGAAAAGGAGTGAAGCAGCTGAGGTACCACGCTAGCTCACACACTTCAGGTATGCGACTTTGGCGATAGAGCAAGTTCTTTTCGAGATCGAAACCAAACGCGAGCCATGCTGCGGCTACGGCATTGACATTTTGGGTGCGCGTGGCAGCATCTTTGATCGTAGTAAGCGAATGAAGATCGGCAATGAAGAAAAATGACTCGTTGCCGGGAATTTTTGATAGCTTGATGGCTGGAATAATGGCACCGAGCAGGTTGCCTAAATGCGGACGACCGCTGCTTTGGATGCCGGTAAGAATTCTGGACATAAGGTTAGGACTTGGGACTTGGGTTTTGGGACTTAGGTTTTAGGACTTGGGGCTTGGGACTTAGGTAATAGGACTTAGAAATTGAGACTTTAGGTTTGAGATAGGTTGACTACGAAGTGCCATGGGCGAGGGATTGCAGCGGAAAGCCCACGCGCCTCGCGTGGCTTGAAGCGTAAAGCCCGGTGGCTCCCGATAGCTATCGGGAGCCACGCCCCCAAAATATACCGATGTTAACTTCGTTACAATCATCTTTGATTTGCGTGATATGCTGCAAGATTACTGATTTGCTGCTAACTTTGAATCATGAATTTTAATCTTTTATGAAGAGACTGGTGTGGATTTTTTGGATGACTCCGCTGCTTTGCGCTGCCCAACTGGTGGAGCCGATTCAGTTTCAAGATAAGACGTATGACTTTGGCGATGTGCCCGAAATGGAAGGCCCTGTGAAGTATGAATTTACGTTCACGAATCGTTCCGATAGGCCTATCAAGATTTTAGCGGTGCAGCCATCGTGTGGATGTACCACACCCGGTTGGACGAAAGAACCAGTGGAGCCCGGCAAGACAGGTGTAATCAAGGCGAGCTTCGACCCCAAAGGAAGACCCGGTTATTTTAATAAGTCGCTGACCATTGCTACGGATTTTGACGCCAACCCGATTGTGCTTCAGATTAAAGGCAATGTGGTAGACCGAAAATCGGATATGGGTCCGAATGATCTGGTGGTAGAAAATGGCAACTTACGCTTTCGAAATAGTTCGTTCAATGTGGGCAAGGTGTTTATCAATAAGCCGGCAAGTGTAACGGAGTTTCCGGTGTACAATGCAGGCTCTGATACCATAAAGTTGTTACGCGTGCAGGCACCTGCTTATTTGAAGGTAAACATGTCTCCGTTGCCACCCAGAGGCCGTGGTGTGTTGAAGATAAGTTTTGATGCCCGATTGAAAAATCAATTTGGTTTTGTGACGGATGGATTTGCACTTGCTACCACCGACCGCAAGAAGCCGGAGAAGCCGTTTACATTTTATGCTACGGTAGAGGAGAGCTTTGGCTCACTGAGTGCCGAAGAGCAGGCGAAGGCTGCGGTGTTGTGGGTAAATGATTATCAGGTGGATTTGGGGCGGTTGCGCAATGGTGTGGCCGTACAACGCAAAGTTACATTTAAGAATAAAGGTAAGAAGGAACTACAGTTGCGTTATGTGCAGAGCAATTGCTCGTGCCTGGTAGTGAAGTTGACGAAAAAATCGTTGAAGCCAAATGAGGAAGCAGAATTGGAAATGACCCTGGACCCAACCGGACGTGAAGGACTTCAAAACAAAGCAATCACTGTATACTCAACCGATCCAATTAATCCTGTGCAGCGCATTTTGGTGAAAGGATATATTTCTACTTCTGATTGATGAACGGTATGCTGCTTGCAGTGAATACCTGATCGGCCATTCGTTTTATCTTTTACGGATTTTGACTGGTATTTTTCTGTAGGTGCGCCGGCTAAACTTGAGCGTGAGCAATTCTTTGTGCATTGGGTGGTTGGAGCTAATAATCGTTTTGAGATAGTTCTTTACTTCGATGCCGGTGTCAATTAACCCGATATGCGGAGCATAAATAGATTTGTCCAGTGCCAGTCGGGCATCGCTCAGGGCGGCTTGGGCGAAAACGACTGCCGAATGTTTACCTCTGATTTCGTGCAGAACCATGTTGAGGATGATAATCTTGATGTCGATTTCTGTTGGTAGGTAATTCACTTCGCGGGTGACCGTTTCGATAAGCCGATGGAAATATTCAATTACCTTTTGATGGTTGTGACGTGTGAGAATGGTTTTTCTCTTTTTGATCGCCGTATTTCGTTTGCTTCCCTCGGCGGTCGATAGCTTTTTTTTATTTTGAATGTGCCGGGCATACATTCTCACTTTTGTAGATGTGGTAGCGGATGCCTGTATAGTGGATACTTCTTGAAGGATGCGGGAGGTGAGTGATGGTATTTGTTTGAAGGCTGCTTCGCGAATGCGGATCACTTTTTCCAGACGATTTTTGGTGTGTGCCAATTCCTGATGGTCGGCACGCGCACTGGCCAATTGGCTAGTAAGTACAGATAGTTTGTAGGATGTGCGAGGGGGATTGAAGGCAGTGCCACAAGCTAGTGCGATGCTGGTCAAGTGATGGAAGGCAGTGATGGTTCTGCTGTGTGTGGTTTCGGCTATAGTTTGCATGTGCGAGGAGCGGTTTCGGCTTGATGAGGCCTTAACACATTTCGTGCCATAGCAAAAAACGCGGATTATGAAGTAAATAACGCGGTGGCCACTTCTCCTTTTATGATATTTCGTAATCGATTCGTGATATTTCGTGAATTGCATCACTAGCTATTGTTTAAGTTAAGGGTAAGGAGTAAATTATCCGTTTGATTTTTTAGTAGATAAAAACCCCTTGGTAAAGAAGATATGACTAATTCAAATGACCACGACGCACGCATTGCAAAGATGACTTTTGCATCCGTGTATCCGCATTATCTGGCAAAGGCAGAAAAGAAAGGACGGACCCAAGGTGAGTTGCGCCAAGTGATTGAGTGGCTAACAGGCTATGATGAAAAAGCGCAGCAGAAACTGATAGCAGAGAGAGTTACGTTTGAAAAGTTTTTTGACGGTGCACGCATACACCCGAAGGCACATTTAATCACGGGTGTGATTTGTGGATATCGGGTGGAGGAAATTAAAACCCCGTTGACCCAGAAGGTGCGCTACCTGGATAAATTGATTGATGAGTTGGCGAAAGGGCGAGCCATGGAAAAGGTATTACGAAGTTGATCGATCGGGTGTGATTTACTTTCTTTATTCGATTTTTTAACTAAATGGTTTGCACATGCACGGTATCATTCTTTTTCAATTAAAAAAATATTTAGAGGCGGCAACAGATAGCGCTGGAATGAAATCGATTTATCAGGAGGCGGGTTATTCGGATACATTTTTTGATTTAACCAAAGAGCACCCGGACGAGGCAATAGAAACGATTATTCGGGTGGCATGCGAAAAATTGCAACTGGACCGCAACGTGGCGCTGGAAGAATTCGGTAAATTTTTAACGCCGAATTTAATGGTGACGTATCGGTCATACATTAATCCGGAATGGAAGTGCCTGGATTTGTTGGAGAATGTAGAGACGACGATCCATCGTACAGTGCGAAGAGCGAATCCGGAAGCGAAGCCGCCGCAGTTGGTAGTGACACGCGTAAGTGCGCGGGAGGTGAGAATTGATTATACCTCCAAGCGAGATATGATTGCATTGGGTGTTGGCATTATCACCAAAGTAGCACAGCACTACAAAGAGAATCTGAGTATTGATAAGGCAGTTATTCCCGGAGGAACCCGACTGACGATTCGCAAGATCTCGTAGGTGTATGTGGCAGAAGTCGATTGGAATAGATTTGATCAGTTATGAGAGCGCTTACTTTATTTCTTTTGGTGATTTCCTTAAATGTATTCAGCCAAACGGTGAAAGAAATGCAGCCGGAGCTGGGTTATGAAGTGGACAAAAGTTCCGAAGGCGAATTGGCGTTCAACAATAAAAAGAAAAAATGCGCAGCGCTTTATGAACGTGATAGAAAAACATGGACGGCTGCCGAAAAGAAATTAGCAGCTGAGTGTAGTGAAGATCCCGAGGAAACAGAAGGATATTATGATGTATTGGGGCCGGGATGCAGTTGGTATTGTGGGGGAGGCGAGGACACACAAACGGCTTTGTCTGAACTGAAATCACAAGGGCAGAGTAATTACGCTGCAGGCAATGCCCATGATCTCAGCTACAAAACCGCTTGGGTGGAAGGGGAGCCCGGCTATGGCATTGGAGAATCGCTTACGTATCATTTTCCTCCTCAAACACCACGAATCACTAAAATCATTGTGGTAAATGGATACGTCAAGTCGCCCAAGGCGTGGAGCGAAAACTCGCGTGTTAAGAAGTTGAAATTGTATATTAACGATAAGCCTTTTGCTATGCTAAATTTGCAGGATACTAGAGCCGAGCAAATATTCTCATTCGATCCCATTGGAAATGCCAATCGGGAAGACAAAGCCCTCAGAAGTATGCCAAAGTGGACGATGAAGTTTGAAATAATGGATGTCTACAAAGGAGAGAAGTACGATGACACAGCGATCACCGAAATTTACTTTGACGGGATTGATGTGCATTGATATTTTTATAAGGTACTAAGACTTAGGGCAAGATGAAACAGAAGAGAAGAAGATGGGATTTTGTAATATTTACAGTATTAGGTTCTGTTTTGGTTTTCTTGTTTTTAGATTGGCGTAATAAAAATGAAATAAGTAGGGAATTCCAAGAATTGTTTAGCAACTTCGTATCACATCCTTCTATTAATGATTGTGATTCTGTCAGCAAATTTCTTCAAAAATATCCGTTAAAAAACAGAAGTATAGATTGCAATCACTTTATCAACGATCTTAAAGTTGATTCCTTAGAAAAACACTCTAATACATTTATTGATAATATATCTTCAATTGAAAAGGAATACCGAACCAACAGAACAATAGCACAAGTTTGGATGGTCGTGGGATCCTTTGCCCTAAGTATAATAAGGTTTTTTGCAGGAAAATATATCGAAAAGCGTTTTAAAGATGAAGAAATTAGTGCATAGATTAGTTTGCTCCACATTGGCTAGTCATCGCACAATCATGCAGCGTTTCTATTTCCTATTCATTTTACTGGCAGCGTGTACATCGCACCCCGAAAAGAAACTAGAAGTAGTTCTATTCACAATAAATGATCCTAACCAAAGATTGGTTGAATCTAAAACGAAGGTGAACGACTTAGTGGGAACGTGGGGTATCTATTCTGAACAGAGTGGTTCGCAACAGATTTTGTGTAATCAATGTCCTAGCATTACCTTTTATTCGAATCAGGCTGCGATGATAAAATACCCCTCTTTTTGGAGTGAGCAACTTCAATGGAAAAGGGAAGGAGAGTTTATCGAACTTAAAAACCTAACGGTTAAGAATGGCGCGGCTTATCTTGCTGATGGTAAATACAGTTTGGACTATTCCGAAGATATAAAACACGTGCAACTTATACGTTCGTCAGATAATTACACGTATGGATTGAGCAAACACGATGTTGACTCAAGCTTGTTAACAAAGGTTGCTGCTGAAGGCTTACTCAAAATAAAGTAACCTCGGCTAGGGCAGTGTGTCGCCAGTTCGCAGCGGCTAACGGCCATATTAAGTTTAGTACACTTCCATTAAGTTTAAGCCCGTTACTTCCTACTTACCGGCACCGCCTTCAACGTATAGCCCTTCGCTTTCAATAATTCGAGCAACCCCTGATTGCCTTCTAGGTGTGCAACCCCCACAGCAATGAACGCTTTGTTTTCTTTCACCATCTTTTCAATCTTCGGCAACCACTCTGCATTGCGTTTGGTATAAAATTCATCTACAAAGAGTGGATTGTTTTCTACCGGATGTAACGTAAATTCAAAAATCTCTTCCAACGATTCTTGAGGGTAGTTGCTCATCAGCTTTTGAAACTCTGCCTTTTGTGTTTCGAAGTTGTCGATGCTGTGCAGCAATGCCTTCACCTGGTTATACATAGGGTAGGAGTTAAGTGCTTGTGCCTCGCGCTCAATAGGCTCCAAGCTAAAAGTGGCCACTTTGTTTTTTTTGGCAAACAATAGCAGTTCGATATCAAAATACTTCACTTTTTCTTTTAGTGTCAGGCGAGTCATTAAAATAGAGAGCGCCAATGGTTTGATCTTTGCGTACTTCGCTTCGAATTGCTTTTGGTTGATGCCAAACTCCTTTTCGAAGAAGTTTAAAACCTTTTTATAGTCGGCAGGGGCGAGTTCTGTGCCCAGCGATTTTCCTTTTTCAAAATGCAGCGCCACGTTAAGTTCGTGTTGGGCGTGGTGGTCCACCTGATCTTCAATGGCAAACAACGTTGCGACTTTAATTCGTTCGGCTACTTCCTGCGGAATATAAAATTCCTTTTCGCCAATGAATTTCAGTGTTCCCAGTATGTACGAGGGGTTCTGCAATCCATTTCCGGAGATTTCCCATAGTACGGAGCTTTGTGCGTAGGTAAAAAGAGAAGTGAAGGAGATTAAAGCGATCAGGAGATTTTTCTTCATATCGGGGATAAATTTGAAGTTGCAAAGAAACTACAAATGCCATTAAAAGGAAATGACTTTAGTTAGTTTTCATCCATACTTTTTATGTATTTTAACGGTGATTTTTAACAGAAACTAGCGGGTTTAATGAGCGAAGAACTTCTCAAGGCGGTCATCCAATTTTTTGCCATTGTAGCCAAGGAGCGCATCACCGAAGATGAGCGGGCGATCATCAAAGAGTTTTTGGCGCTGCACCTTAACCAAGACGGCACCCGCTACTATCTCACACTATTTGACGATTTCTGCAAAACCAACAAGCGCATTGCCACCAACGGACCACTAGCCAATGTAGATGCTGAAACTCAGGAGTTTGTAGACGACTGGGCGCAGATCATGCAGATTTCAAAAAAGGTGAATCAGGCGCTTACCATGCAGCAAAAGGTGGTGCTCGTCATCAAAATCATCGAGTTGGTATTTGCCGATGACAACCTTTCCGAGCGCCAGAGCAACCTCATCTTCTATATCAGCGAAGCATTGAAACTTCCGGCCAAAGACTTCCGAGCTATGCGTTCGTTTGTGCTGGGGCATGATATTGAAGAGCTCAGTTCGAAGCAAATATTGATTATTGACGAAGGTTCGGATGAGATTAAGCATCCGGGGCCACGCATTGTAGCCAAAAACCTGACGGGTTTGATTGCTATTTTGCGCCTGTCAGATATTGAAACGTACTTCATTAAATACCTGGGCATCACTCCGCTTACGCTGAATAGCATTACGCTCAAGAGTCGGAAGATCGATGTGTTCCCTACGGGCAGCACCATACGAGGGGCGAAAATAGACCCGATTTACTACAGCGATGTGGTGGGCAAATTTTTGTTTGAAGAAACGGATACAGAAATCAGCTTTGTGGCCGACCACCTGTTTTATCACTTTAAAAGTGGCCGGGCTGGTTTGCAGAATGTGAACATAGCCGAGACAGGAGGGAAGCTCATCGGATTGATGGGCGCCAGTGGCTCGGGCAAGTCCACACTACTGAGTGTGCTCAACGGCTCTGAGTTGCCTTCCAGTGGACGTGTATTAATCAACGGCATCGACATTCATAAATATCCGGATAAGCTGGAGGGAATTGTCGGATTCATTCCGCAAGATGACTTGTTGATGGACGATCTCACCGTCTTCCAAAATTTATATTACAGTGCACGCTTATGTTTTGGTCACTATTCCCGTAAGGAGATTGGTGATCTCGTAGAGAAAGTACTGCTTAATCTAGGCTTATCCGAAATTCGGAATCTGAAAGTAGGTTCACCTTTAGAAAAAACCATCAGTGGTGGTCAGCGCAAGCGGCTGAATATCGGGTTGGAATTGCTGCGCGAGCCAACCGTTTTGTTTGTCGATGAGCCCACATCTGGCTTGTCGTCCCGCGATTCGGAAAACATCATGGATTTGCTCAAAGAACTTTCGCTGCGCGGCAAAATGATATTTGTGGTAATCCATCAGCCCTCTTCAGATATCTTCAAGATGTTTGACACACTCATCATCTTAGATGTGGGCGGCTTCCAGATTTATTATGGTAATCCGGCAGAGTCAGTGAATTATTTTCAGGACATCATCAACGCCGCCAACAAAAATCCGGGTGCTTGCCCAGAATGTGGTAACATCAACCCTGAGCAAGTCTTTAATATTATTGAAACAAGGGTGGTGAATGAGTACGGACGCTTTACACATACGCGCAAAGTTTCACCTGGCCAGTGGTATCAATATTTTAAGCAGAAGATCAAGATACCGAAAGTGCAGGAAGTGCAAGATCCGCTGCCGGTGACGCAAAAAATTCCGAATTGGTTCAAGCAGTTGTGGGTCTTTATCATTCGCGATGTTTTATCCAAGCTGGCCAACCGGCAATACATCACCGTCAACCTGTTGCTCACGCCAGTGCTTGCGCTTTTCATCGGCTACTTTGTGAAGTACTACGATGCTGTGGGCGTAGCCAAGCCGGAGTACACATTCTTCCATAACTACAACATACCGGTCTATTTCTTTATGAGCATCGTGGTGGCCCTTTTCGTTGGGCTCATTATCAGTGCTGAAGAGATTTTTCGCGATCGAAAAATACTGAAACGCGAAACATATTTGCATCTCAGTAGAAGCAGCTACTACGTTTCGAAGATTGGTATTCTGTTTACGTTATCGGCGCTGCAAACCATCTGCTTTATTTTAGTGGGCAACTGGTTGATGGAGATTCCGTTTGGCGAGATGCGCTATTGGCTGATCTTGTTTTCGTGCGCATGCTTTGCTAATATGCTGGGGCTGAATATTTCAGCCGCTTTCGATTCGGCTGTTACCATTTATATTTTGATTCCGATTCTGATCATTCCGCAATTGCTGCTCAGTGGAGTGGTGATCAGCTTTGATAAATTTAACCCGAAGGTAGGCACACCGAACGGCATACCCGTGCTGGGCGAAATGATGGCATCGCGTTGGGCGTTTGAGGCGTACATGGTTACGCAGTTCAAAGACAATCCCTACGAGAAACAATTCTACACGCTGGATCAGAAACGCGCCATTGCTGATTACAAGCGCCTGTATTATTTGCCGGCGCTAGAATCCAAATTGTCGTTTGTCTTAAACCACCGCAGCGATTGGCGCAATCAAAAAGAAGGCAACGAAACCAAAGCTGCGCTCGATTTATTGCGGAGTGAAATCAAGAATGAATTGACGTATGTAGGCGAAAGCAAACTGCCCGATGTAGATCGTTTAGCACCCGGCAAATTTGATTCAACGGTCTACCGCAATGTGCAGAAGTTCTTAGTCACATTGCGTCAATTCTACGGCATTCGCAATGCCAAAGCCACCGAAGATAAAGAGAAGTTGATATTGGCGATGACTAAAACACCAGAGCAAAAAGAGGAATTTGAGCGGAAGCGCTTAAAGTATCAGAATGAATCAGTTAACCGGTTGGTAGAAAACTCCACCGATCCAATGCGCATTGTGGAATGGCATGGTGAATTGGTGCAAAAGATTTATCCGATATACTTCGAAGATCATCGCCCGGCCTATAATTTTGATTTCCGCGAGAATTTCTATGTACCCCAAAAGCACTTCATGGGGCGTAAGTTCGATACACTTTATTTCAACATCGCCATCATTTGGCTGATGACCATCATCTTGTACATAACCCTTTATTTTGAAGCACTGAAGAAACTCGTCCACGCCTTGGCGATGCGCAGAAAATACAAACAGAAGAAATAATCAAAATTGCCCATTCCCCGCGATCCTGTATCTTTGCCAAAATTATTTTTATGAAGACAAATAGACTCCTGATTGCACTTAGTTTTCTAGTAGCTGTAGCCTGTTCTACCAAACGACAAACAGCCGAAGCTCCGAAAGAAGAGACAAACGACTGGAAAGAAATGGATTCGTTCCACCTGATTATGGCAGAAGCATTTCACCCGTACAAAGATTCTGCAAACCTTGCTCCGGTAAAGAAGCTGGCAGAAGAAATGGCTACTGAAGCCGACAAGTGGGCCAGCGCAACCCTTCCTGAAAAAGTGAACACTGACGAAGTAGAAGAAAGCCTTTTAAAGTTGAAAGCGGATACTCGCGCTTTGGCGGATATGATTAAAAACGGTGCGGATGATGCCGCTATTGGTTCATCCCTCAACGCCCTTCACGATAGCTTCCATGCCATCATGGAAGCCTGGCACGGTGGTGGTGAAAAGCATGAACACGAACACAAAGACTAATTACAATCTGCCACAAATAAAAAGAGCCGCATTCTACTGAGTGCGGCTCTTTTGTTGTTGACTATTTTCTATCGCTGCATTAAAATCTTCGAGGCCGCTTCTACTTGCTGGTTAAAATTCTCGAGTGCCTTCGCTGCGATTTCTATTTGCTCTTGCGCTTCTTTCCAGCTGCGTTGCTCGATGGCTTCGCGCACACCGGGCAGTGTCTTCACACCATAACCCGTATAAAAACCGGGTGCGTAAATAGTGTGTTTATACCAAGCTCTGCGGGGAAGCCCGGCATCTACCAATAATTTGCGCTCGGATTTATATAACAGTTCATTCAATTGATTGCGGTTCGTGAGTGGATTCGGATTCGCAGCTGCTAACTCCGCATATTTGGCGGTGGTCTTCTCTAGTTGAATTACTGCATTCTGCAAGCTGGAAAAATTCAGAAAGGGCACCGATTCTTTCGACACCGCAGGTACATATTTTTCAGTAGGATCTTGCGCCAATACATAACGCTTTTCGCGGATCATTTGGTTTTCGATCTCCGTGCTTTCGCGCAGGGTTTCCAGTAGTGTGGTGACTTCGTTAACATACGTATTCACGGTTTTATGAAAAGCCGCGAAGTCAAATGGCAAAACCTCGGCATTCGCAATTCGCAACGTAGCACGACCTGCCGTTTTCGCCAGGGCCACACCATATTCGAAAGTAGGATCTTTGAAGCGCTTGTAGTGATCGTACGAATCGTACACCGAATGATATTCACCACCACCATTCTCGCCACCAAAGCCTAAGTTCAGCGATGCAATTCCCAGGTGTTGAATAAAAGGAGAGTAGTCCGAGCCCGCACCGAGGGCACCAATGCTCAACGACTTACGCGCGAGTATTTCTTTCTTCGCTTTCACACCCGATGCGTTCGCAGCATCCAGCGATTTTCTGCGCTCAAATAAACTGATTCCTGTTTGTGGGTCAGTGACATCTTTGCTAATGCCACTCATCAGCGGTTCGAGTGTGTGCGATCCTTCCACAAATAGAAAACCACGCCCGTTTGAATCGGAGTTAATGTAGGCCACTGTCTTGTCAACCAGTTCATCCCAATGGTCTTCCACCCATTCCGTCGATCCCATTAGCGAAGGCTCTTCCGCATCCCACGCACAATAAATGATCGTGCGCTTAGGCTTCCAGCCACTCTTCACCAATTCGCCCACCGCGCGCGCTTCTTCCATCAAAGCCGCCATGCCACTCACCGGATCGTTGGCACCATTCACCCAAGCATCGTGATGGTTACCGCGAATCACCCATTCGTCTTGCAACTCGGTGCCACGCAGTTTCGCAATTACGTTGTAGGCGGGCTTCGTATCCCAGTTGAAAGCCAATTTTAAGTGCACTTTCGAAGGCCCGGGTCCTATATGATACGTGATCGGCAATGCACCACGCCATTTCTCGGGCGCTACCGGTCCGCCCAATGCTTGTAGCAGCGGTTGAGCATCGCCATACGAGATCGGGATCACAGGAATCTTCAACAGGTTTTTGGCTTCGCTGCGATCAATGCGTTTAGCTTCTTTGGTAGATCCATAATTCGGTGTGAGCGGGTCGCCCGGATAAATCGGCATATCCAACACCGATCCGCGTTGCGCACCGTATTGATTTTTATAAGCACCTTTCGGGTACACATCACCTTGTGCGTAGCCATCTCCGGCGGGGTCGGAATAGATGATGCAGCCAATCGCGCCGTGCTCTTGTGCCACCTTCGGCTTGATGCCGCGCCACGAGCCACCGTACTTCGCAATCACAATTTTACCTTTCACATCTATGCCCATGCGCTCGAGTTGTTCATAGTCATCGGGCACACCATAGTTTACATACACCAACTCGGCGATTACTTCGCCATCAGGCGACCAGCAGTTATAAACCGGCAGTTGTTCAGATTTTTGTCCGGAGGTAGCATCCTCTTTCAGCGCGGGTTCCTCCAGCTTTGCTTTGAAAGTGGTAGGAGAGACCATCTCCAGCACACGCACCTTGGGAGAAGGAAAGAGCACGTAATATGTTTCTATCTCTGCTTCGTAGCCCCAGCTGCGAAACAGGCTGAGCATAAACTCGGCGTTGTCCTTGCCGTAAGGCGAACCGACATGGTGCGGATGTGCCGAAAGGCGTTTGATCCAATCATCTATATTTTTGGTTTTCAGGTAACTATCGAATTTTGCTTCTGCCTGGCCGTGCGCTTCGGCGGCAGCCGGAGAAAAACCGATGAGTGCTTTGTTTTGTGCCGCCGCACAAACGCTTGCCAGCAACAAAAGGCTTAGGAGAATGGATCGCATAGAGCAATGAGTTTAGGTTACTTACAATCTACGAAGTAACAACAAAATCAAAGCCTTGTCGGCAACCTTATATTAAAGGGTGAATATGAATTGCGAGTGGTTACACGGCAAAGCGAAGGCAACGTATTTTTCTCGGGCGTGCCCCTCGTTGCCTGCCTGCGCAAATGTTCCGGCAGGCAAACTCGGGTCAGGCTGTTCCTTTAGATTTGTATTGCACTCATTCTAACAAAGAGATGGTCACAATAGTAGTGCTTTCTTTTTTGCTTCTTTTTTCTTTGTGAATAATGTGAAATTGTGGACAAGTTAAACACCGACAGGGGCGAATTATAGGCTTTCGCAGGTTATCCAGACCTATGTAGCGATTCAATCCCCTGTCGGTTTTTCTGAACAAGCACCGGATAGAAATTAAGGCTTGCGGCCTATTATAAAGGGTTTGGTTGTGTTCAGGAATGTTTAACGATAAAGATTAAAAACATTCAAACACTAAGGTATGAAAAACATGCATTTCATTGGAGTGGACATCTCCAAAAAAACACTTGACATGGAAGTGCTCAACCACTCTGGGGAGATCCAAAAGAAATCCAAACTGGGCAACGATGAAAAATCGGTGATCGATTTTTTTGATGGGCTCATCCAAGAAGATCCATCTTTCAAATGGGGCACCACCATTGTGTGCTTAGAGCACACAGGTATCTATGCCAATATCCTGTTAGGGTTTTTAGTCAAGATGAAAACAAATATTTGCATCGAGATGGCTTTACAGATAAAAAACTCACAGGGCATGAAAAGAGGGAAGAGCGATCAGATCGATGCACATCGTATCGCCCAGTATGTCTTTAAGAACCAGCACGAAGTTCGCCTGTGGGCACCCACTCGTCCGCAGGTACAGAAGATGAAGGCCTTGCTCACTTTGCGAGAACGTCTGGTGCGGATAAGCAACCAACTGGAGGTACCCTTGAACGAAGGCGATGGGTTCATTGATTTATCCATCCAAAAAGAATTGCATGCCAGTAGCAAAGCTTCCATCAGGGCAGTACAAAAAGACATCGAAAAAGTAGAGCGGGGCATTGATGAACTTATCCGTCAGGACGCAACATTGAAAAAGCAATTTGACCTGCTCACCTCTGTCACTGGCATCGGCTCCATCATCGCCTGCAACATGATCGTCACCACCAATGAGTTCAAGTCCATCACTGAGGCCAAAAAGTATGCTTGTTATGCGGGGGTAGCCCCTTTTGAAAACACCTCGGGCACATCGGTAAAAGGCAAACCCCGTGTATCCAAGTTGGCCAACATGGACATCAAAAAATTGCTGTACTTGGGCGCAACCTCTGCCATCCAACACTCACAGGAGCTTAAGGGTTATTATGAACGAAAGGTGGCTGAGGGGAAAAAGAAAATGAGCGTTATTAACGCTGTGCGTAATAAGTTGATAAGTCGCGCTTTTGCGTGTATAAGAGACCAAAGGCCATACGAAAAAATATATAAACACACTCTTGCATGAATCATAGAAATCGCTTCAAGTCTCCCGATAGCTATCGGGAGGCTTTCCACTCCCATCCTTCATGCGAGGGCTTTAAGAAAACGCGCATGTCAACAAAATAGCGAAGGTTTGAAATGGGCAAAATAATGGCATCAATTAAAATAGTGGAGGTAGAATATCATCGCAGTGGCATTTCCAGAGAAAAACCCCTTCTTCTTTTTGCTTCGATCAGTCTGCAATTTCAGTTTGAAAGAATCCATGAGCATATCGTAAATTTGCTGGCTAATAAATATAAGTACGCGCTAAGCTAATTTTTATAATTTTACTAGATAATCAGCAACGCATCTGTATGATAAGAAGGCCAATATATCTTTTCCTAGGTATTCTATTTCTATGGAAATGCGCACCACAGGAGAAGAAAGATATAAAAGAAGGGGATACGCATGATAGTAACTCACTGGATGTTATTAGTAAGGACGATAGCGTAATTAATCGTAAACCCATTGATACTATAATTGTATCTGATGGTAATCTTTACTTGGCCGTCTTTCAGTACACGGATTACTATTCCACCGATTTAAAAGAATTTGAAGTTAGGGAAGCTAAGTCTAACAAGGTAATTTTTAAACCCGTGACAAAGAATTTTAGTAAAGACATCATTTATAGAGATGGGGGTGTTGACTGGATAACAATTACCCCCATATATAAAATTGCTTCTATTAATCCGCTAAAGATTGAGTTAAAGTTAAATTTTGATGGAGATTATACGATTGAGATCTTTGAACATCTCATTGGAAAGGTAGTTTATGACTCATCATATTTAAGACAGCATCAAAGAAGAATGCATTTTGATTTTTCGTACTATGACTTTACATACTCGTATAAATGGATCGTTGAATCATCGCTTCGGTTTACCCCAAAAAAATGCGAAAAGTCATCTGAAGTTATATTAAATGAATTCGACTCAGTAAAAATTTTGCCAAATAATCTAGATAAGATTAATATAATTGAACCTGCATTTAATTGCTTTCTTAACAATAAAAATCCGCAGTTTAAGATAATGATGGAATATTTTAGAAGTACAATTTCTCTTCCAACTCAATACAGCGATCTTTTTGGTGATGATATTTATGGATACTATCCATTTATTGAATACCTGGAACCATTTATTTACAATATTAATCCTTGAGTTGTTTATATAAGTTGGAAACCTCATCTTTCGCTATGTTCAGTTTAATCATATCAATCGATTTTTCATATGATTCTTTAGTGTAATTTTTCTCAACAAATCCGACCTTACGTGAATTATCCTTCATTACAAATGTTTCAAAAGATCTGAATAGTCTGCTATAAAATATCGTTGGGGTCTTTTCATTAAATAGTTCAGCTAAAATCTCTTTATCAGAAATAAATAATTTAAAATTGTCATTAAGATGCTTGATAAAATCTGATTTTTTGAGAACTAATTCTTTTATAAGCTCTTCTAGCTTATATGTAGAGAAGTGCACCGAATAGAGTTCATTAACCTTTGCTGTATAAATCTTCATAACTTCCTCTTGTGAGTATGTTGATTTAACAATTGTTGTTGCTAACTTCTTAGTAAATTCAGTAAGCTCATTCTGAACTTTAGATTCAATTGCTTTTTTATTCAATTCATTTGCAAATAATATCATTTGAGCTACTGCTTTCTCATAAAGTGCGTTTTCATAGAAGTATTGATTCGTTTTTTGCAAACGATTAAAGTATTCTAACTTTATATTTAGAGTTTCTTCATTTTCCGCTTCCGTGATTACTACCTTTTTCTTTACTTTTTTGTTTAGTCTCTTTTCTTTTTCTTCAATGAATTCAATCATCGATAAAATAAACACCCTTCCCGCATTTTTTTCGTCTATTTCATTTCCGTAACCCATCAACCAAGGTGAGATTTTAGTGTCATCTTGGATTAAATCTAATATCTCATTATCATACATAGCTAGAATACATCCTTGAGTCCAAGAAAGACCATCACCCATATGTATTAATATTCCATCTCGCTGACTGCCATTCACTTTTGTATTTAAGAGACGTAGTGTTTTATAGACATGTTGGCCTTGTCCACCATTATTAGTTACTTCAAAGGAAAACTCGCCCGGTAGTATTCGTTTACATTCGAAGCAATCTGACTTTCGATTTGTACACGTTGCTTTGCTTTCAGCATCTGTTCCTTTTCCTAGTTCAAGTGCTGCTCCTTTAATGTTAGTACCTCGTATACTTAATTCATCAATTGTGATGAATTGATTGCTTCGTTTACGAATTACATCAATAATGATCTCTTCACTTTCAGGATTTTCATCAATCATATTAATTGCCCCCCTCAATTTAATATACTCCTTAAAGGCTTTGGCATTATTGGAATGCACGGTTATATCAAATGCTTTTCTGATATTAATGGTGCTTGTTTTTGGTTCAGTATTTGTTACGCCAGACGTGGCAATTAAGGCATTGAAGAAGGTGAATTTGACATCGTTGCCATCCTGACTCTCCTTGGCGTAAAGTGTAATTGATTTTTCACTTATTGAGTATCCGTTCATGGATAGGGTAAATTTTTCTTTTGTGTCTACCTCTACATTCATCATACGAGCCAGTAAAATAGGACTTTCATCATGAGGTTGAGGTGTCGTCCTTGTTTCTATTAATTTTGACCATGCGTCTCCTTTATTTTTATTAATCAATAAAATGAATCCATTGATTACCTCGTCTTTAGGTTCTCTGAATTTGTAGATTGACAATGAGGACATAAGGTCAATTACTTTTTGATCTTTTAAATCTTTTTCCGTGACTACCTTATTGGTGAGATAGGCGCTTGTTCCGGGATCAGAATAGCTTGCATATTTTGTGTTATTCTCACGAATTGTTTTTAAGAAGGTAAGCATTCTTGTATTATCATAATAAAGCGCTCCCCCCTCATCCCCCTCAAACAACCCCAACACTGCTGCCGGATCGTGAATCAAATCCCATTGGTATTTGTGGAGTGTGATGCCGTTGGGTTGGTAGTCCATCAGGTTGTCGGTGGAAGATTTTTCGAGGGTGTTATAAGTGTTGAAGGTGTGCTCTAAGCGGAACGCACCGTGGCCTATTTCGTGGCCAATCACTTTGGCGAGTGATGTCTCACCCAACTGCTCCATGAAGATGAAACCCGCCTGCTTCTTGCGCGGCATGAAGCCTTGCGTCCGGCCGGACTCCGAA